>WNGI01006852.1_pt1 | contig 11611 bp, 9 predicted proteins | sample 5400621 | NCBI WGS metagenome assembly WNGI01 (sample SAMN13153374, study PRJNA577476) | soil metagenome | isolation source: 20 cm soil or saprolite under Garry oak tree replicate 1 | place: USA:California | collected 2016-06-15
CGAGATGCACGCGCAGGGCCTCCCGATCGTCTCGATCGCGCTCGTCGACGATCAGCAGGTCGTCTGGTCGCGCGGCTTTGGGATGGTCGACAGCGCGGCGAGAAAGTTGGCCGGGCCCGAGACCGTGTACCGCGTCGGGTCGGTCTCGAAGCTTTTCACCGACGTTGCGATCATGCAGCTCGTCGAGCAGGGAAAGGTCGACCTCGACGCGCCGGTGAGGACGTACGTGACCGAGTTCCATCCCCATAACCCATACGGCCGGCCGATCACGCTCCGGCAGCTCATGTCGCACCGCGCCGGTCTCGTGCGCGAGCCGCCCATCGGGAACTACTTCGATAGCACATCGCCGCCGCTGGCCGCGACGATCGCGAGCCTCAACGGCACGACCCTCGTCTATCCGCCGGAGACTCACACAAAGTATTCGAACGCCGCGATCGCGGTGGTCGGCTACGTGCTCGAGCGCATGTCCGGCAAGCCGTTCGCGACTGCGCTGTCCGCGGCCGTGCTCGAGCCGTTAGGCATGAGCATGTCCGGCTTCGAGCCGACGCCGGCGCTGGCGCGCAACCTGGCCCCAGCGACGATGTGGACGCTCGACGGGCGCACGTTCCCCGCGCCGACCTTTCAGCTCGGTATCGCGCCAGCGGGGAGCATGTACACCACCGTCACCGACCTGGCGCGCTTTGTCAGCGCGCTCTTCGCCGGCGGTCGCGGATCGAATGGGCAACTGCTCAAACCGGAGACGATCGCGCAGATGTGGACGCCGCAGTTCGCGCGGCCAGGCGAGCGGACGGGTTACGGCATCGGCTTTCGACTCGGCAACCTCGATGGCCGCCGCAGCATCGGCCATGATGGCGCGATCTACGGCTTCGCGACGACGCTGCAGGCGCTGCCTGACGAGAAGCTTGGCGTCGTTATCGTCACCACGCGCGATGGGGCGAACGCGGCCGTCGACGAGATCGGCGAGGCGGCTTTGCACGCGATGCTCGCCGTCCGCGACACCCGAGCTATCGGCGTGACAGTAGCCGGGAGCGCCGCCGCGCCGCCCGACTCGACGTCGCCGGTGCCCCCGGCCCGCGCGAGACTACTCGTCGGGCGATACGCGCCGCGCGCGAATGCCAGCCGCGAGATCGAGCTGGCACATCGGGGTAGCGGTCTTGCCGTCATGGCGGCAAGCGGTGGCGGCATTCCGGAGCTCCGCGCTCGCGGTGACACGCTCGTCGTCGATTTGGCGCCGGCAGCCGCTTTCTGCCTAACGCGGACGCCGCCGCATGGCTGCGCACTGGCGACGGCCTGCGTGACACGCTGGTGCGCGTCGATCATGGAATGCCGAAGGCCGCGCCGGCGTCCTTGCAGGGGCTGGTCGGCGAGTACGGTCCGGACTACGACATTCTGTATGTCTACGAGCGAGACGGCCGTCTCTGGGCGCTCATCGAGTGGTTCTTTCCTTATCCACTCACCGAAGTCGGTCGGGACACGTTTGCGTTTCCGGCCAACGGGCTGTACGACGGCGAGCGGATCGTGTTCGCGCGTGATCGGGCGGGGAGAGCGACGGAGGCGAATGCGGCCGGTGTGCGATTCCCGCGGCGCAACATCGAGCCGAAGGCCGGAACGAATCAGCTCCGCATCACGCCCCTTCGGCCCGTCGCCGAGCTGCGGGCCGAGGCGGTCGCCGCGATGCCGCCCGCGGAGACGGGGAATTTTCGAGCGACCGATCTCGCCGAGCTGGTGACGCTCGATCCGACGATCAAGCTCGAGATCCGCTATGCGACATCCAATAACTTCCTGGGCACGCAGATCTACGACGAGCCGCGCGCCTTCATGCAGCGTCCGGCCGCCGAAGCGCTGGTGCGGGCGCACCACGCGCTCAAGTCGTTAGGCTACGGCTTGCTCATTCACGATGCGTACCGTCCGTGGTACGTCACCAAGATATTCTGGGACGCCACGCCGCAAGCGAAGAAATGGCTCGTCGCCAACCCGGCCGAGGGTTCGAAGCACAATCGCGGGTCAGCCGTGGATCTCACGCTGTACGATCTCAAGAGCGGCAAGCCGGTTGAAATGGTGAGCACGTACGATGAGAGCACCGAGCGCGCGTACGCCGAGTATCCCGGTGGCACGTCGCGGCAGCGCTGGTATCGAGAGCTGCTCCGTCAAGCGATGGAGGCCCAGGGGTTCGTCGTGAATCCGCAGGAATGGTGGCATTTCGATCACGAGGACTGGCGCAGTTATCGCATCGGCAACCTCCCGTTCTCGAAGATCAAGAGTTGAACGCTCCGAGCAGCCGGGGAGTGTTCGGCTGACCCATCACACGGAGCGCACCATCGTCAATCATCGGCCGTCGATCGATTTCATCCAGACCGCGCAACGCGTGTTGCGCGAGAACGGGTTTGATCCGGAATTTGGGAAGACTATCGACGCGCAGGTCGCGGCGACGAAGCAACCGGCGGCGCCCGATGTCGGCGTGCGCGACCTCCGTGGGCTGCAGTGGTCCTCGATCGACAACACCGAGTCGCGCGATCTCGATCAGATTGAAGTCGCCGAGCGACTCCCCACCGGGGCCATTCGCATTCTCGTTGCCATCGCGGACGTCGATGCCCTCGTTGGCAACGGATCGCCGGTCGACCTGCACGCGCGGGAGAATTCGACATCGGTGTATACGGGCGTGCAGGTCTTCCCGATGTTGCCGGAACAGTTCTCCACGAACCTCACGTCGCTCAATCCAAATACGGACCGTGTCGCCGTCGTCATCGAGAATGTCGTCGAGCAGAACGGTGACGTCTCGACGTACGACGTCTATCGTGGTCTCGTGCGCAATCAGGCGCAGCTCGCGTACGACGACACCGGGCGATGGTTGGAGAACACCCCCGGCGGCACGGTGCAGCCGCCGAACATCGTCGCAAAGACGAACGGCCTCGCCCAGCAGTTACGCCTCCAATGGGAGGCGGCCGTGCGGCTCAAGCAGGAGCGCGAGCGAAACGGCGCCCTCGAGCTGGAAACGATCGAGGCAACGCCCGTGGCGCAGGGCGGACGCGTTGTCGATCTAAAGCTCACGCACAAGAGCGCCGCACGCGATCTGATCGAAGATTTCATGATCGCGTCCAACGTGGCAATCGCGAAGTGGTTGGAGGCTCGTGGCCGATCGGGGATTCGCCGCATCGTGCGCGAGCCGGAGCGCTGGTCACGGATCGTCGAGCTGGCGTCACGGTACGGGGAGACATTGCCTAACGAGCCGGACTCGCTGGCGCTGTCGCGCTTTCTCGCCAAACGGCGGGTGGCGGATCCGCTGCGTTTTCCCGATCTGTCCCTCGCGGTCGTGAAGTTGATGGGGCCGGGCGCCTACGCGCTCGACCTCCCTGGCAAGGATCCCGGGGGGCACTTCGGCCTTGCGGCGCACGACTACACGCACGCGACTGCCCCCAATCGTCGTTATGCGGATCTGATCACGCAGCGGTTGGTGAAGGCGGCGATCGCCGGTACCACGGCGCCGTATAGTGACGCGGATCTCGGAGCGCTCGCCCAACATTGTACCGAGCGTGAGGACGCCGCGCGGAAGGTCGAGCGCACGATGCGCAAGGTTGGCGCGGCGCTGATGCTCGCCGATCACATCGGTGAGCGTTACGACGCGATCGTCACCGGTCGGTCGCAAAAGGGAACCTACGTGCGCCTGTTACATCCCCCGGCCGAGGGTCGCGTCGTGCGCGGCGACCACGGCATGGACGTCGGCGATCGCGTGAACGTGAAGCTGGTCGGAACGGATGCGGCGAAGGGGTGGATCGATTTTGAGGGAGTGCGTGGAGCGTAGCGCGTTGAGCGACCGCTAATCAGCGTTGCGCGCCACGCTCCACCCAACGCTCTACGGCTCTCGCCACCTGATCTTGTCCCTCGCGATCAGCTCATCGGCTTCGCGAGGCCCCCAAGTGCCGGCGGCGTAGGTCGGCATCTGGTCCGGGGGATTCTCTTCCCAGTAGTGAATGAGGGGGTCGATGACGCGCCAGGCAGCTTCGACCTCGTCACTCCGCGTGAATAGCGTCGCCTCGCCGATCATGATGTCGAGGAGGAGCGTCTCGTACGCGGGCGCTGACGTCTCGCCGAAGACCTCGTCATAGGTGAAATCCATGTCGACCGGCGCGACCTCTACCTCGGACGTCAGCGCTACCGCGGCGCCCGGGACCTTGACCTCGAAGTTCAGGTTGACGCCCTCGTCAGGCTGTACGCGCATAACGAGTGTGTTGGGCTGGAGGACGCCACGCGTCTGATTGCCGAACATGAGGTGCGGCGGCGAGCGGAACGTCACGGCGATCTCCGAGACGCGTTTCTTCATTCGCTTACCTGAGCGAAGATAGAACGGCACGCCGTTCCAGCGCCAATTGTCGACATTGAGCCGTAGCGCGGCGTATGTCGGCGTCGTCGACGACGGGTCGACGTCCTTCTCTTCGATATATCCGCTAACGAGCTTCCCATTCACCGGGCCGGCGCGGTACTGCGCGCGAACGGCGCTCCGCGGGATCCGCTCCGGGTCGAGCCAGCGCACCGACTTGAGCACTTTGACTTTCTCGTCGCGCACGGCACCGGCACTCATCGTGTACGGCGGCTCCATCGCCGTCAGCGCGAGCAATTGAAGCAGGTGGTTCTGAAACATGTCGCGCACGACGCCCGCTTCCTCGTAGTACCGTCCGCGGGCTTCCACGCCGACGTCCTCCGATGCGGTGATCTGGACGTGGTGGATCCACTGCCGATTCCACAACGGCTCGAAGATCGAGTTCGCGAACCGGAGCACGAGCACGTTCTGGACGGTCTCTTTCCCGAGGTAGTGGTCGATACGAAAGACCTGATGCTCGGCGAAGAGGCTGAGCACGAGTTGGTTCAGCGTCGTCGCCGTCTCGAGGTCGCGGCCAAATGGCTTTTCGACGACGACGCGCACCCACGGTCGTTCGCCAGGATCTTTGCTCCGCGGCGCCAGCCCGGTCGTTGAGAGGTTGCGCACGATCGGCTCGAACACGCTCGGCGGTACAGCAAGGTAGAAGAGCCGATTGCGGTCCTCGGGCGCGCGCGTCGATTCGATGTCGGCGAGACGCGCGCCGACCTTTGCATACTCGCTGGCGTCGGTGAGCTCGACGCACGTGTAGTGGAGACGCTCGCATAACGAGTTCCACAGTGTTTGGTCAAAGCCGTGCACTTCATCCGACTGCTGAATTGCTTCGCGCATGCGCGAGCGGAACGCTTCATCATTGTCGCACGCCTCGCGGCCGACGCCGAGCACCGCGAACTCTTCGTCGACGAGGCCTTCTTTCATGAGCTCATATAGCGCGGGCATGAGCTTCCGCTTCGTCAAGTCGCCCATTGCGCCAAAGATCACCATCGTGCACGGATCGGCGCGGTCGCGGGCCGGTCCGATGCCGCTGATCTGAACGCTGGGTCGTGGTGTAACGACGGCGCTAGCGGTGGCGGTCATGATTTCGTCACCGCGTGGCCGCCGAATTCATTGCGCAAGGCGGCGATGACCTTGCCGCCGAACGTGTCGCTCTGCCGAGAGCGGAAGCGCATGATCAGCGACAGCGTGATCACTGGCGCGGGCGTGTCGCTGTCGATCGCCTCCTGGACCGTCCACCGCCCCTCGCCGGAATCGGCGACGTAGCCCTTGAGGTCCGAGAGCGACACGTCGCGGGAGAACGCACGAACGGCCAGCTCGTTGAGCCAGGACCTAACGACGCTCCCGTGCTGCCAGACTTCAGCGATCTGACGCAGATCGAGCCTGGGAAAGTCCTTCGAGGCGTGAAGGATCTCGTACCCTTCGGCATAACCCTGCAACAGCGCGTACTCGATCCCGTTATGCACCATCTTCACGTAGTGGCCGGCGCCACTCGGGCCGACGTGCGCGTAGCCGTCCTCGGGCGCTAACGCACGAAAGATCGGCTCGCACTGTTTCACCGCGCGGTCGCTGCCCCCGACCATCAGGCAGTACCCATTCTCGAGCCCCCAAATGCCGCCGCTCGTGCCGCTGTCCACGAACTCGATCCCCTGCTTGGCGAGCGACGCGGCGCGGCGCATCGTGTCGTGAAAGTTCGAGTTGCCGCCGTCGATGATGATGTCGCCTTTCGTTAGGCTCGGCACCAGTGCCTGAATCGTGTCGTCGACGGGCGCGCCGGCCGGCACCATGATCCAGACGACGCGCGGCGTTTGCAACTTCGTGACGACCTCGGCGAGGTCGTGCGCCGGCGTCGCGCCCAGCTTTTGATACTTCGCGACGACATCGGCGCTCCGATCGTAGACGACGGTCTGATGTCCGTTGCGCATGAGGCGCTCGACCATGTTCCCGCCCATCCGGCCGAGGCCGATCATTGCCATTTGCATGTCGTGACTCCTGCCCGCTGGCGCTCGCAGCGTGTCTTATATGATGTCGCAAGCGCTGCGCGCTTGCTCCCGTCCCTCTCGCCGAGCCAACAGCAGATTCCTCGCTTCGCTCGGAATGACAATCATACATCGAATCCTAACCCGGCCAACGAGCGCGATAACTGATCGGCGCTCGTGAAACGAATCGTCTGCATCCCGAGCGCCCGCGCCGGCGCGAGATTCTGTTCTCGGTCATCTACGAACACGCTGCTTGCGGGATCGGCTTGGGTCATTCCCAGCACGCGCTCATAGATTTGCCGGGTAGGCTTGCGTACGCCAAGCCAGCACGAGCTGAAGAAAACGTCGAAGAGCTCACAAAGGCCGAAGTACCGAATGCGGTACTCGTTGAGCTCGCGAGATTCGTTGTTGAGCGTCGCCATGCGAACGCGCGTCGGCCGCCCCCGTATCCTTTGGCGCAGCCGCCGGACGACGTCCAGGCTATCAGCCCATGGCGTGCTGAGGCTGAACATGAATCGCTTGAAGTCGTCGCGCGAGAAAGCGCGAGGTTGCCAAAAGACGGTGACGTCGAGGTACTCGTCGAGTGAGATCTGCCCGGACTCGAACGCGCCGACGGTCTCTTCGTGACGATACTGAAAGTCCTCACCGTCGAGTGCAAACTTCTCGACGGCGACGGCGCGCTGCTCGCGATCCCATCCATTGGATCCGAGCACGCCACCGATGTCGAAAAGCACCTGATTGATTGCGCTCATCCGATGAGAACCGCGCGAGCGGGCGCGCCATCGACACCGGTGAGGAGAATCGGCAAGCAATACAGCTCATACGTCCCTGCCGGCGCATCGGAGAGATCCAGTCCTTCGACGATGACGACGCCGCGCGACAACAACGTCTTGTGCGTGCGGTGATGGCCGGAATGAAATTGCTCGATCGAGAGGTAGTCGACTCCGACGAGACGCACGCCGAGCGACACGAGATACTCGGCGCCGTCGGGCGCGAGATACGTGTAGTCGCGGCGGAAATCGCGCTCGCGGATGAACCGCGAGTTTCGCGTCCTCAAAAGAACCCGTTCATGTCCCGCGATTGGTTGAGCGCGAAGGTAGGCTTCGGTGACGGCCATGACGTCGTCGTCGAACGCCATGACGAGCGCGGGCCCAATGAGCGCATCGAGTGGAAGCGCCTCGACGCCTGCTCCGCCGGGAATCATGTGGCTCGGCGCGTCGACATGTGTGCCTGTGTGCGATCCGATTGTCAGCAGCGACACGTTTGAGCTGCCACCCATCGCCATGTCCTGCTGCGCCTCGATTTGAATCTCGGGGTTGCCGGGATACACCACACCGCCATTCATGACGGGCACGGAGATGTCAAAGAGACGTGGCATCGACTCACGCTGAAGAGATCGGCGCGGAAAACAAGCGGGCAGCAGAAATATGCGATGCCCAAAGATGCAGAGCGAACGGCGCGGACAGGTGATTAGGCGGTCGACTCGACATCGGCATCCTTCTGTTCTGCCACGCCCGCCTCCAGAATCGCATCCGTGACGAAGTAGCCGCCAGCACCTCGCACCGTGCGAGCCACGACGCGCCGCAACTCGTCCTGCGGTGAGAGAAGAGCTTGACGGCGAGCGCGAAATCGACGTCCCGACTCGACCACGAAGAGATCGCACAGCTCGATCTCATGTTCGGACATCGCACTGCCGCGCTCCTCGATGAGTCGCTGAGTGCGCGCGAGAACGCATCCGGTCGCGAAAAGCTCGATCGCCATGTCGGCGAGACGCTCGAGCTCTTGCTGGCGCTCGACGATCTCCGTGCGATAGTGCTGGATGACGCGCTCGGTAGCCGTGCGCAGCTCCGCGACGTGCTTCTCGAAGTACTTCTTGTGCGTCGCGAGCCGCTCGTCGAGCGCGATATCGAGTGTCGGCGTCGCCCCGACCGCGCTCCTCAATCGCGACGCAGCGAATCCGCTAATGAGGCCGAGATTGCGCACCGGCTTGCGAAGGGCGGAACCGATCTCCTTCAGTCGCTCAGCGGGACCTTGTATGCCATTGAGCGCGATGAACAGTCGCAGGATCTCGTTCGTGCCCTCGAAGATCCGATTGATGCGCGAATCGCGAAGCCAACGCTCGTAGGGAAATGGCTTCACGTACCCGCGTCCGCCAGCGACCTGGACCAGCTCGTCCGCGGAGCGCCAGAGCATCTCACTCGCGAACACCTTGCAGCACGCGGCCTCGAGCGCCCAGTCATCCGCGTCGTGTGATGCCGCGAGGTCAGAGAGAATGCCAAGCATCGCGTCGGCAGCGTAGATGTCGGACGCAGCGGCGGCGAGCTTGCGTTGCGTGATCTCGAAATCCGCGATCGGATGGCCGAACTGCACGCGCTGTTCGGCGAACGCGGTCATCTCGACGGCGATTTGTTTGGTACCCCCGGTGCAGCCGGCGGCGAGAGTGAGCCGTCCACCGTTGAGTACATGGACGGCGACGCCAAAGCCCTTCCCGACGACACCGAGCACGTGATCGGTTGGTACCTCGAGCTGTCGATAAGAAAGCTCGGCTTGGGTCGACCCGCGAATCCCCAGCTTGCGGATGATACCCTCGACATGAAAGCCCGGCATGTCCGGCCGAATGATGAACGCGGTTGGCCGTTGCACCCTCTTGCCACCGCGCTCGACGTCGGTCTGTGCGAACGTAGCGATGACGCCGGCGCGATGCCCATTGCCGATCCACAGCTTGCGTCCGTCGAGAATCCAGTGCGAACCGTCGGCACTAAGACGCGCGGTTGTCTTGATGTGCTGGGCGTCGGAGCCGGTCTCGGGTTCGGTGAGCGCGTAGGCAGCGAGCGTTTCGCCACGTGCGAGCATCGGCAGGTAGCGCGCTTTCTGATCGACGTTGCCAAAGAGCACGATGGCCTTGGCCCCAAGCCCGCAGTGCACGCCGATCAGGACGGTCACGGATGCGTCAATGCGCGAAAGCTCGCCGAAGATGCGCGCATAGCCGGTATTCGACAGTCCAAGGCCTCCGTACTCCTTCGGAATCGTGAGGCCGAGAAAGCCGGCGCGCGCGAGCGCGCGTATGACATCCTCACCGATCGTCTCCTCTTCGTCGAAGCGCGCGGAATCGATGAGGCCATCGTGCTGCATGGCGCGTAAATCGTCGATGAGCCGTCGAATGACGCGTGCTTCCCCGGGATCGCGGCGCTCTAAAAGCGGCGGATAGGGGAAGAGCAGGGCGTCGTGCAGTGCACCGGCGAAGATTCCGCGAACGAACGAAGGCATGAATTGGCGAGTTGACTGTAAGGAATGGGTAATGGCGACCACGTGGGCTTTCCAAGGGCACGGCCCGACATTTCCTTAGGTCCGGCATGCGCGCCCCTCGCTCGTTCGGCACCGTCCTTCTTCTCGCCCTGGCGCTCGTTCTTGTCGGCGTCCTGGTATTTCAGGCACAGGACGCCGTGCGATCGCATCAGCGCATCGCCGAAGCAACGTTGAACGACTACGCATCTTTCGCTGACTGGCAGCTCACGCAGCAGACGAAGAGCAGCGTGCTCTCGCCGATCATCCTGTCACTCAGCGCGCAGGCGTCGCGTGTCGATCCGCGGCGCCTGGCTGAAACGGTGGTGTCTCCAGAGCAAGCCGAAGCTGACGCACGGGCGATAACGGAGCCGTGGTGCCGCTGCCTCGGCGGCGTGAAGTATTTCTTCCGCTACGACTGGTCTGACGGGACGTTCCGGACGACGGCGAACGACCTTCCCGATGCGGAAATCGCCTGGGCGCGCGATACGATCGTTGCCTACGCGAAGGCACTGCCGCCCATGACCCGTCGCCCGCAGACGTTTGGGTCGCCCGACGCACGGTTCGGCGCGCTGCGGCCGCTGGCGGTTGTATTGACGAACGACTCGTACGCGATGGTCTTCGCGGACCCGGCACGCGCGCGCGTCGCCGCGGATTCGTCAGTCCCGCAGTTGCTGGTCTTCGTCGTCGTGCGCGAGCCCAGCGCCGGCCGGCCGGTGGTCATCTACGGCTACGCAACCGATCCTCGCACCTACCTTGGCCCCACGTTGAGCCTCATCCACCGGCGCAACGCCCTCCTGCCGCCGTCCCTGCTGCGTGAGACGGCCCCCGATTCGATTCTCGCCATCTCCGTGACGACGTTGGACGGACGGGAGATTTATAGGTCACCGGGATATTTCCCGTCCGCGCACAGTGCCGCCGATACCCTCGAGGCGAACTTTGGGCAGCTCGTTATGCATGTCGGTCTCCGGCCGGAGCTGGCCTCGCAGCTCGTCGTCGGCGGTCTGCCGCGGTCGCGGCTGCCGTTGCTCGCCGGCGTGTTCGTTTTGACGGCGGGACTCCTCGGCGTGGCGCTCATCCAGCTACATCGCCAGCAAGAATTGGCGCGCCTGCGCACCGAGTTTGTCTCGGGGGTTTCGCACGAGCTCCGCACGCCGCTGGCGCAAATCCGTTGGTTCGCCGAGCTGCTGCATCTTGGCAAGCTCCGCACTGACGAGGAGCGGGCGCGATCGGCGGGAATCATCGACCAGGAGGCGCGGCGCCTCACGTACCTTGTTGAGAATGTCCTCAACTTCTCCCGGGCCGAGAAGGGCACGAATCGGATTACGCCGGCATCGCTCGATCTCGAGGCGGAGATTCACGACGCCGTGGAGATGTTCGCGCCACTCGCGCGGTCGCGACGCATGACCGTGCGCGCGTCGGCCATCGCCGGTTTGACGGTGACTGCCGACCGTGATGCCCTGCGTCAGATTCTGCTCAACCTGCTCGACAACGCGGCCAAGTACGGACCGGCCGGACAGACGATCTCCGTCGGCAGCTCGGCGGCGCCGGCGACCGGCGGCGCGCGCGTGCGATTTTGGGTAGAGGATCAAGGACCGGGAATTCCCGCCGCCGATCGCGATCGGGTGTGGGAGCCATACGTGCGGTTGAGCCGGAGCGCTGAATCGGCGATGGGCGGCAGCGGTATCGGACTCTCTGTGGTACGTGAGCTCGTAGCGCTCCACGGCGGCGCGGCGTGGATCGAAGCTTCGAACTCGGACGGTGGCGCGCGCGTCGTCGTCGAGCTGCCCGCGCACAGCGCGCTGGGGGACGAGTCGCGCCCTGAGCTCGACGCTCTGCGCGAGCACGCACCAGCGACCAGCGAGCCTTGATGACGGTGCAGCAAGGCAACATCCTCATCGTCGAGGACAATCCCGACCTCGCCTACGGCCTGCGCACTGGACTCGAGATCGAGGGCTATGAGGTTGCTGTCGCCGAGGATGGG
>WNGI01005278.1_pt1 | contig 11609 bp, 7 predicted proteins | sample 5400621 | NCBI WGS metagenome assembly WNGI01 (sample SAMN13153374, study PRJNA577476) | soil metagenome | isolation source: 20 cm soil or saprolite under Garry oak tree replicate 1 | place: USA:California | collected 2016-06-15
GATGGCGTTGGCGACGTCGCTTGCTTCGGCGCGTGTCGGTCGGGGATGCTCGATCATGGATTCGAGCATCTGCGTTGCGGTAATCACCGGACGCCCGTACTTGTTCGCGAGCCGTATGATTCGCTTTTGCGCCCCGGGCACCGCTTCGAATGGCAGCTCGACCCCGAGGTCGCCTCGCGCGACCATCACGGCGTCGCTGGCCCGGACGATCGCGTCAATGTTGTGCAGCGCGACATCTTTTTCGATTTTCGCGACGACGAGCAGCCACTTCGGTATCAGGGTGCGCAGCGACTCAATGTCCTCGGCTCTCCTGACAAAACTGAGCGCGAGGTAGTCCACCTGCTGTTCGACGGCAAACCGAATGTCGGCGGCATCTTTTTCCGTAATCGAAGGGGCTGATACCTGGATGCCCGGAAGGTTCAATCCCTTGTGGCTTTTCAGCTCGCCGCCGTTGAGAACCCGCGCCTTGACTCGAGCATTCCCCACATCGAGTGCGACGAGCTCGAGCAGCCCGTCATCGATGAGGATCCTGTCGCCGACGCGGACGTCGCTCGCGAGCTGGTCGTACGTGACGGGTATCTCGCCATTCCCTGCCTGACTTTCAGGCACGAGCACGAAATCCTCACCGACCTTGAGCGTGATCGGGCTGGCGAGCTCTCCGATTCTGATGCGTGGACCCTGCAGGTCGCCGAGGATGGCGATCGGCCTGCCGGCTTCGTCCGCTAAGCGGCGAACGGTTGCAATCGTCGCTGCGTGTTGCTCGTGAGTTCCGTGAGAGAAGTTCACGCGCGCGACGTTCATGCCCGCCTCGATCAGCCCGCCGATCGTTTCATCAGTGGCGGTCGAGGGTCCCAGTGTGCAAACGATCTTCGTGCGAGGAGTGTAAATGCCCGTCACTTCCCGCCAGGTGCGAGTGAGCCGACTTTCGCCTCGAGCCCTGCAATCAGCTCGTCGAACGACTTCTGGAAGCTTGCTATTCCGTCGACCAGCAGCTTTTCAGTGACTTCTTTAATCGAGATTCCAACACTCTCAACCTCGCGAAGAAGGCCTTCGGCCGCGCGAAGCTTCTTATCGACAGTCCTGTCGACCACACCGTGATCGCGGAAGGCTTCGATCGTAGCGGGTGGCATTGTGTCGACTGTGTCCGGACCGATCAACTCTTCGACGTACATGACATCGCGGTATTCGGGATTCTTGGTGCTGGTGCTCGCCCAGAGCGGCCGCTGCACCCGCGCGCCCTGACGCGCCAGCGCTTCCCAGCGCGGTCCAGCAAACTTCTGCCTGAACAATCTGTAAGCGAGCTTCGCGTTGGCGATCGCGGCGCGCCCCTTGAGCATCTTCAGGCGTTCCTTCTCCGCGGGTGCGGCTTTGCCAATCAGCCCGTCGAGTCGTTTGTCGATTTCCGTGTCGACCCTGCTGACGAAGAAGCTCGCGACCGACGCTAGCCCATCGATCGGCTGTCCCGCCTTGACGCGATCCTCGAGACCGGCCATGTAGGCATCGATTACCCGCTCGTGAGCCTGGAGGGCGAAGAGCAGTGTGATGTTGACGTTGACGCCTTCGGCGATCAGACGACGCACCGCGATCGCACCCTCGATGCTGCCCGGCACCTTGACCATCACGTTCGGCCGATCGACGGTTTTCCAGAGGCGGCGTGCCTCTTCTACCGCAGCGTCGGCATCGTGTGAGACACCGGGCGAGATCTCAATTGAGACGTATCCATCAGCGCCGCGCGACGAGCTGTAGACACCTGCAAACCGGTCGCACGCATCGCGTACATCGGTAGTCTCGAGCAGCTCGAAAAGCTCCCAACTCCCAAGGCCCTGGTCTTCCGCCTCGGTTATCTGATCGTCGTAAGCGTTACTCGACGACAGTGCTTTCTGAAAAATCGTCGGATTGGACGTCATGCCGGTAAGCGCATCTTCGCGGATGCGGCGATCCAGTTCTCCGTCGTGCAGCATCCTGCGGTCAATGCTGTCCAGCCAGATGGATTGCCCGACGTCGTGAAGCTCTTCTAATCTGTTCTTTGCCATGAAATGACCCCCAACCAATTCTAACGCTACCGACGGCCTGGCGCTCCTCCCGTCACCGCGGCGAAAGATTTGCTTCAGTTTCGCTCGTGCGACGACGCCGAATCTTCCTGCTTTCGCCGGCGAGCTGCGGCGGGAAGCGTGCCGCCCTCCTGTTCAATGACCGGGCCGAGTTCGACATCGCGAAGCGGGTCCGGAGCGACGACGGGGCGCCGCTCGGCGAGGTGTTCAGCTTCCTCAGCGGACTCTATTTCAGGGGCAAACTCACCTACGCCCGTATGTTCGAGGACCCTCCCCCACGGCGCGCTTCGGGGATCCACATCATCACGCCGACCGATGGGCTGTGCTCGCCGTATGTGACTGTGACGCTGCGGGATCTCGAGAGGTTCGCGACGGTCCCGATCGAGGCCGAAGAGTCTCGCTACCGCTGGCCGCTCGAGCGGGATGCCAAAAGACTAGCCGACAAGATTGGACCGAGGTGCGACGTCGTGCTGCTCGGAAGTGTCGCGAGCGGCAAATACGTGGACGTACTGCAGCCGATTTTCGGCGAGAGGCTACTGTTCCCGGAGGAGTTCGTCGGGCATGGCGACATGGCTCGCGGAGGAATGCTGCTTCAGCGCGCGGCGTCCGGTGTCGAGCTCACCTACCTTTCGGTCTCGAGTCCCAGTCGACTCGGCATCCGGGCAACAAAAAAGGCGCGTGCCGAGTTCGATGCGCGCCTTGCAATCAAACCCTAGCGGCCGACTCGCCAGTCTGTCGAGAGCTCGGTGTTGCCCCAGGCGAATTTTAGAATACCGTGCGGGAAGGTCGTGGAAGGTGGAGTCTCTAAAGCCGGAATCAGCCAGAAGGTCAGACTCTCGACAGGCTCAGGGAGTGTGCGCTGGCGCAGGTCGATCCGCGCGAAATCCTTCGACGCGTCGTAGTCGGTTCCCCATTGCAGAACTTCTTTGCTCACGATGAGCTTCCACCCATTCCGGGTAGGCAGTGAAAAGAGCGTATAGACGCCGCGCGGGATAAAGGTGTTGCCGATAGTAATGTCGACCTCGGTGGATAGCTGAGTCGACATGTTGGCGCCCGTGCGCCAGACACTGTCCCAGGGAACCACGCCTGCCATTCCGATGACGTTGCGGCCGCGCAAATGTGGTTGACCATAGTCGATGGCGATCTTGGCGGGGCCCGCCAGATTCAGGGCGCCGAACCATCCTCCTTCGCGCGCGTCCCAGCGGCTGTCGATCAGTACCTGGACCGACGCGCGGGTGCTGGCGGTGGCTCTGGGAATTCGCGGTGCGGGCTGGGTTGGTGCGGCAGCGGGCTGGGCACCGGCGGGCGGCTGCTGCGCCCGCCCAGCGGACGCGGCTGTCAGAAAAATGACGGTGAGGAAACGGGAAAAGCTCATAAGCGTCGCTCCGCTCATTCGAGGAAACGCGAAAAGCCCAGCTAAAAGTCTCTCTTCTTCATTTCAGAGAAGAACTTCTTCGATTCCTCCCGAGCCTTGATGGTTTCTACGTCGGTTGGATCGTCGGCGAGATTCTTGTCGTATTTCTTGCCGAATCCTTTGGGGACCGAGGAGTTGGTCCCGCTTTTCGCGGCGTTCTTCCTGGCCAGCGCCAGAAGTTTCCTGTCGTCCATTGCTACGGTTATCCGTGGAGGTGGTGCTTAAAGGGAGCAACAGGGCGCGGGAAAGGCAAGAGTGACTATGCGTATTCGCCTGTTGGTCGCCATTATTCGACCATGACCACGTTCCCCAGCGCCATATCGGTTCTGTCCGCCATGATCACGCCGGCGGTGCTGATCTCCGCGTGCGGCTCGCTGATACTGGCGACGTCGGACCGACTCAGCAAAGCGGTGATGCGGACGAGGGAGATTTCGACCGCATTGATTCCGCGCTCTTCCGATCAGCGAAGCGACGGCCGGGAAGAAGAAAGAAGGATGCTCTTCACTCAACTCGATTTCGTCACCACACGATCGCGGCTGCTGCAGCGGGCGCTGTCGAGACTTTACGCAGCCCTCGGGTTCTTCGTGGGCACCAGCGTAGCGATCGGCCTCGTGGCCGTAACCGGCTCCGAGTTCACGCTGATTCCAATCGTGCTGGGTCTTTGCGGCGCCGGGCTTTTGCTTTATGCCGCGTTTCTGTTGATCAAGGAGTCGCGCTTCGCGCTAGCCGCCGTAAACGAGGAGATGGACTTCATGTGGAAGCGCGGCAAGGAGTATGGCCCGCCAGACCTGGTCCAACGCGGCATCAAGAAAGCGCGGTGGTTCGGCGGCGTAAAGTGATCGGCCCGGTGCAATAAAAAAAACCTGGCCAATCAGATCGGCCAGGTTTTGCACGACGGTTTCAGCGGCCGGCCAATCCCCGAGGTTTCAACCGCACTCCGAGAATCCGCAGACATGGCACTTGGCGCACCCCTCGGCGAATTCCAGTGAGGATCCGCAGTCCGGGCAGGTGCCGATGAACGACTCGCTACGATTCAACGCGTCGAATCCGAACTGCGTCTGATTCGCGTCGCTCGAATCAACAATCGGCGCAGGTTTCGGCTGCACGACTTCCACCGGCGAAGGTGCAGCGGGTGGGCCACCGAGCAGGTCCTGCTGAACACCCTGCTTCTCCCGCATCCATTTCTCCAACGCAATTCCTATTGCATCGGGAACGGACAACACCTTGTTGGGGCCGAGGCCGATCGCCTTGTCTGACGCGATGCCCCGCAGTTGCCGGTGCACCTCGCGAATCGGAATCCCCGATCTCAACGCCAGCGAGATGAGCCGGCCTATTGCCTCGGCGTCGGCCATTGCCGCTCCGCCCGCCTTGCCAAGGTTGATGAACACCTCGAACGGCTGTCCGCGGTCGTCCTCGGTGATGTTCAGAAACATGGTGCCGAGGGGCGTCTCGATGCGCGTGGTGATACCGCGAAGCGTGTCCGGACGGGCTCGTTTTGCACGCCGTTGGAGGTTCTCCGCTTCCGCGTCGAACAGCGCCTGCTTGAGGCGTGCGTTCTCCGCCTCGAGCTCCGCAATTGTCCCATGCAGCTCGCCGCGCTCGGCTCTGCCATCGCGCTCCGCTCTCGCCTGCTCCGTCGCGCCAGTAGAGAGAACCTGGTTGTCGCGGGAGCCGTCGCGATACACAGTCACACCCTTGCACTTGAGCGCGTAGGCGAGCTCATAAATCGAGCGTACGTCCTCGGGGGTTGCCACGTGCGGGAAGTTGGTCGTCTTCGAGATCGCCGAATCGCAATTCTCCTGGAAGGCGGCCTGCATTCGGACGTGCCACTCGGGAGTAATGTCGTGCGCGGTGACGAATACGCGCTGCCACTGCTTTGGCACCTCATCGAAGTGGATGTGGCCTTCCTTGGCAATCTTCTCCATCAATTCTTCGGAGTACCAACCTTCCTTCTTCGCGATAGCGACGAAGTCCTCATTCACGTCCGGCATCAGCACGCCGGCCTGATTGCGCATGAAGGCGATGGCAAAAAGCGGCTCGATCCCTGAAGAGCAACCGGCGATGATGGAGATCGTGCCGGTCGGTGCGATTGTGTTGACATTGCAATTGCGCAGCAGCTGCATCGGACGGATCCGATTGCCTCTGCTATCGCGCGCGCAGGTCTCGTCCGGACCCCAGATCGATCTCGCCCACTCGGGGAATGGCCCGCGCTCGTTGGCGAGACGCTCGCTTTCACGCTTCGACTCGACGTCGACGAACTTCTGCAATTGGCGCCCGAATTCGGCACCCTCGATGCTGTTGTAAGCGATGCCGAGCCGCACGAGTGCATCGGCGAATCCCATGACTCCGAAACCGATGCGACGAATTCTCTTGGAGAGCGCGTCGATCTCGGGGAGCGGATACTTGTTGACGTCGATGATGTTGTCCAGGAAATGAACCGAGAGGTGGATGTCGCGCCTGAGCGCGCTCCAATCCATCTGACCGTCTTTCACGTAATAACCGACGTTGATCGAGCCGAGGTTGCAGACATCGTACGGAAGCAGCGGCTGCTCACCACAGGGATTCGTCGCCTCGTACTGTCCGACGTGCGGTACCGGGTTGTAGCGGTTGGCCTCGTCGATGAAGAAGCAGCCGGGCTCGCCCGTTCTCCAGGCACCCTCGATCATCTTGTCCCAGACAGTGCGGGCATCGAGCTGACCGGCAACCTTGCCGGTGCCCGGATCGATCAGATCGTAAGTCGTCCCCGCTTTTACCGCCGTCATGAACTTGTCAGTCACCGCGACGGAGATGTTGAAGTTCGTTATCTGCGTCAGGTCTTCCTTGCAGGTGATGAAATCCATGATGTCGGGATGATCGACGCGCAGGATTCCCATGTTGGCGCCGCGACGCGTGCCGCCCTGCTTCACCGCGTCGGTGGACGCGTCATAGAGCTTCATGAACGACACCGGACCCGAGGCGACACCGGTGGTCGAGCGAACCATCGATCCCTTACCGCGCAGCTTGGAGAAAGCGAAGCCGGTTCCGCCGCCTGACTGATGGATGAGCGCCATCGCCCGCAACGTGTCGTAAATCCCGTCACGACCGTTGGAAAGCGCGTCCTCGATTGGCAGCACGAAGCAGGCAGAAAGCTGCCCAAGGGGGCGGCCAGCATTCATGAGTGTTGGGGAGTTGGGCTCAAAGCGACGTTCGACCATCAGCTTATAGAAATCGTGAGCCGCTTCCGTCACTTCGCTGTCGCTCGATCCGTAGCGACGATCAGCCTCGGCTACCGTGGCCGCCACGCGCCAGAACATGTCTTCCGGCTGCTCCACAGGCGTGCCCGTCGCGTCCTTGATCAGATATCGTTTGCTGATCACGGTCCGCGCATTGTCATTGAGCTGGGCTTCGCCCTGGGGCGGTACGGCTGGTATAGGCATTAGTTACAACTCTCCGCAGGATAAACGGGTTGTCAATAAGAGGACGACAGAGCTACGCCGGTGTTCTGAGCTTTTCCCGGGAAACGAGCTACCTTCGACACAATACGCTTGGGCATCACAGGTTTCGATGCGGGCAGGGATACTACCGGGATTCGTGAGTCCGCGCCAGTGCTTACTTATCCCCTTATGTAGCAACGACTTAGGTATTCCACATCACGAATGGATGTTGGCACCCCCTTTTTCCACTCGCGGCTTCGTTCCGATCATCAGAATCGCCTTCCGCATATGACGCACCGAGGTCCTGCCACCACGATGGGTATCCGCGCATTTCTAAGTACACCAGAGCCTTAGAGTTAGATCGCCGGAAAGCAATCTCACAGGAATTTTCTTCCAGCTTCGCACCCGGAGTTCCCGCGGCCGGCCTCCCCAGCATCCACCTTAAAAAACGCACGTTTGCCTGGATTCACGAGGCCTCTTGCCATGGGGGGACGAGAGCGGGCCGAGACGTCAGACCGCGCGACCCAGTGGTTAGAAAGATGCGCCGAAAGTGGCGTAAGCTTCCGCCTTGCCCGCCAAGAGCACCTCTCGATGGGCTAACGGAAAGGCGATGCCAAGTCTGATTCGGGTTTGCACGTCGAGCTGTAGTGCGGTGTCGACGTTCAACTCTGCTCCCACAGAAGTCATCGCCGGGTTTCCGATGTCGATATTGCGACATACGCCATTTGCGACATCCGCGCTCGCCGGGCAATACGCCCGACCAGTCTCACCGAAGAATGACAGTGACGTCCGGTCGATGAAAACTGGAATGAAGCGAAAACCGCGGGACGGCCCGACAAGAGGGACTCGATATTCGATGGCTGCCGAATACGCTCGTGTTCCCCCTTCTGCACTGGCCGGATACCCTCGCACACCGAAGTTTCTCCGCTGACCTACCGATACACCGGGGAAAACTTCCAACGACGCACCGCTGATTCCGCCAGCAGAAAACAGACTCGGGCTTCGATCATCTGTAATCCCGCCGGCAGCGCGAATGGCAAGCACGTGGTGAGCGAAGCCCGGAAGATCCAGAGATTTGTAGGCCGAGCTCACCCCTATGAGCTTGCGAGTGGAGCCTCCCGACGTACCGCCTTGCCAGCGCTGGCTCGCGCTCAAGCTCACGCTGATTCCGTCCTCTGGCGAGATGCTCACGCCCGGCCGCTGCGCGTTGGACAAACCCGCCGACGCAATGAGAGCCGGGTAGTTTCGCGCTCTCGAGTAAAACGTGGAAAGATATTGAAGCACGGTATCCGGTCTCGTCGAGTAGGCGAGATTTTCCAGTTGCGCGCCAACGGAGATCACCGTGTACGTTCGAAAACGCGGACGAATGAAAGTCGTTTGCAGCGAGACGATTCGTTGCCGCTCCACAAAACCGAACGGCGAGCTGACAGGTCCACTCACCAGAGTGAAGTTCGCGTTGGAGAAATTCTGCGATCCGTACAAATCGATCAGGGGCAGACCGAAACCAGCGTAACGATACCAGAGCCACGCCGAGTTTTCGTTCCAGCGCGAATTGTGAACCGCCTGGAGCGTATAGCCGTGTCGCCCGACTATATCAAAGCCGCTCGTAAACGCTCCATACGACGTTCCGTCGGTCGTGCTGCTTTCCAGAACGGGAAACCAGTAGCGTGGCAATAGCGACAACCACGGCGAATAACTCGTAGCGCGGGAGGAATCCGACGTGCCAAGAGGCGGAAGTCCCGGGACTATAGCAATGCAGTTGGGGCAACCTTCACGCTGGCTGGTTCTCGTGCTGTCGGCGGCTGTAAGCCTGAGATCCGACGATAGGGGAGCAACGCCGAGGTGAAAGCCGTCCGCTTTCAAGAGAAGCGTTGCGAGCTCAGTTCGATCAGGCGAAGGCTCGGGCGCGAACACGCCGGTGGGCGCGTCAGTGATGCGGGCTACCGTCGGTGCGAACGTTGTCACATCTGCGACGTAAACCTGCGGCGATCCACTCCGCTCGGAGGAAAAGTAGATGCGCCGGCCGTCGGACGACCAGCTCGGTGCCGAATTGATCGCGCGTGTTGCGCCGAATGAGTCGAGGACTTTTCCGTTGGAGTCCAGAATCACGATCTCAGATCTGCCGCGACTCTGCTTCACTGCCGCAATGCGCGATCCATCGGGCGACCAGCGCGGATCGGCCCACTGCTGATCCAGACTGGTAGACGTGATTGGAACGAGAGTTCGTCCGTCGCGCGAAAGTCGAACTAATCTCGTCGTCCCGGGCTGATCCTGCACTGCGACGATCTCGCCATCAGCTCGCACATCTGGCGCTGTGAGTCTGGCACCAGTCGTGAGCCGCATTTGGGAGCCGTCTTTTTCGACGTAAAGATCGTTCCGGATGTGGTACGGATCCCGAAACTCCGGCTGGGAAAACAGCAGACCGCGATCCGGTAGGACGACATTTGGACTCGTTCCGTTGCGACGACCCAATCGCGTCTCCCGCCCTGAGAGAGTGACGCGATAAGCTGCTGGAGTCTCGCGCGCTTTGTCGCCCGCATAGACGAGCGTAGAGTCGCCGAGCCAGCGTGGGAAGAGCGCGACGCGTCCGGCATTGGTGAGCTGGCGCCAACCCGGCATCACTTCGTGTTGCGCACGCATCTCCCGCACGAGCGAATCACGCCACTGTCGCCAGGCTGTCTGGAACGACATTCCGAATGCGCTCCGCGATGTCAGGGTCAGAATGAAAGGGAATGGCGTCTTCGCTCCGCGCTCGACGAACTCGCGGATGCTCCCCGGTCCGCGCGTGCGCGAGAGATAGTCGAACAGCAGCGAGCCATAGACGTAAATCACTTCGCCTCCGGGAAAGCGCGAAGTGCCCGGCGACAATTCCTGTAGCGTCGGCACCCTATTGGCGAGCGCCGCCGCGCGCGCGATCATCGAATGCTCGGAGCTTTCCAGGCGTCCGACGCCGGTCAAGCGTGATTCGTAATAGACAGCGAGTCCCTCGAGCACCCAGCGCGGCTCGTACAGATTGGGAAACAGCAGCGGGTTCCGGCCGAAGATCGCCTGACCGAAGCGCCAGATTCCGCGCGAGCGATCCAGATGGAAGACGTGGGCTAGCTCGTGTGTCACTACCAGCGCGTTCCAGTCATCGTAATTGCGGAGGCCGGATGCGTCGGTCGGTGGGTGCGCGTAGACGACGATTCGATTCGATGGGAAGGTCGTGGCGTATCCGTTCACGTAGTCGACGTTGTCCGATATCACGAGATCGATCGTACCCCGGGGTGGCACCAGCTCCGTCGACAGCTGCGCGTATGCCCGCTCGGCGTTGACCGCTGCGCGACGCGCTTCCTGTTCTATGGCGGGAGTAAAGTGCACGCGAAAGTGCGGCGTGCGGAGCGTGCGCCAGTTTTCGTTCGGAGGAAGCTGTGCACTCGTACCATGCGCCGCGCCCAGACAGAGCGCGGCGGCGAGCGCAAGGAGCCTCACGGTTTTTGCGCGAGTGATGCGAAGTAGGTTTCGAGTCCGCGCACTATCGCGGTGGCGTATGCCTCCTGGTACGTTGGCGTTCTCAATGCCGCTTCCTGATCCGGCATTATCACGAAAGCGCCTTCGGTTAGTATCGATGGCATCCATGTTCCGCGGGCTACCGCGATGTTCTGGAATTTGGCTCCGTTGTCGCGGAGACCCAGCTCGGCCAAGAGAGAGGCCTGGGTCGCCACCGCCAACGGGATCGAATGAGGCCAGAAATAAAGCGTCAAAGACCCGTTGTTGACAAATGGATTGACCCCATCGGGGAAGGCATTCAGGTGGATAGACACGAACGCCTGCGCATTGGCGCGGCGGCTGATGATGGGACGCAATCCGAGCTCGACGGGGTCGGGTGTGGTGCGCGTCATCACGACGTTGACTCCGCGTTGCATTAGCAGATCGCGAACTCTGAATCCTACCTGAAGTACTCCATCGCCTTCGTACAATCCGGTCGGTCCGGTGGCACCTGCGGGCGGGTGGCCAGGATCTACCGTGATCGTGAGACCACGAAGCGGCGAGGCGCTGTCGGCAATCCGCGGCGGCCGCCGCACTCTGAACGTGAGGGTGCTGTCCTGCCACAGCGCGAGATAGCCGTACGGAGCGCGATTCAGATTGATCGTGTAGCGCACTCTGGTCGGCTCGGGGGTGGAGCTAATGCTGTTGAAATAGGAGTCGGCTGGCTCCGGCATCATCGAGATCACCGGTGGCTCCGTTATGCCGTACAACAGGAGTGAGATCGAGCGATCGGTTTCCTCAACCAGGTATGGGGGTGGCGGTCCGGTCGTTGGTATGACCACGTCGATCCAATCGGGACCTGGCTGGAGGCGTACCGCGCCTATACGTCGCACCGGGGCGACAGAATCACCAATGATGCTTCGCGCTGAATCCGGAGAGATGTTTTTTGCCTGGAGCTCGCTTCTCAGGACCCAGGCCACTTGTCCGGAATCGAGCTCGATTCGGACGAACTCATCGCCGCTCGCTTTTTGTGCGCCGGTGATTCTCACGACGGTCCCGGGCAGGAGAAACCACTTGTACTCCTGTCCGTTGCCAGGGGCGGGCCGCGCGATAGTGACCCGGTCCGTATCATTCACCGTCGAAGCAGGCGCGCCGAGCGTGACGTAGACGTTTCCGGGAATCGGTAGCAGCGTGTCGGGTCGTGGCACGGGTTTCAGGGTGTCGCCAACCAGCTTCTCACGGTTGGTCGTATCCGGCGCGGGA
>WNGI01013546.1_pt1 | contig 11609 bp, 13 predicted proteins | sample 5400621 | NCBI WGS metagenome assembly WNGI01 (sample SAMN13153374, study PRJNA577476) | soil metagenome | isolation source: 20 cm soil or saprolite under Garry oak tree replicate 1 | place: USA:California | collected 2016-06-15
GAAACACCGGTGGGGTCCGCCTTCAGGCGGACCTTACGGTCCGTTCGCAGAATTGATCGAATGCAGCCGTGAGGCGCTCGGCGATCTGCTGCGCGTCCCGGTTCTCGATCTCGCTGCGCTGAAGCATGAACACCACCTTGCCGTCGCGCAGGATTCCCACTGACGGAGAGGACGGCGGATACGGCGAGAAGTACGCGCGCGCCCGGTCGGTCGCGTCGATGTCGGCGCCGGCGAACACGGTGCCGACCAGATCGGGCTTGCGCTCGTGCTGCAGCGCCAGCGCGATGCCGGGACGCGCCTTGCCGGCGGCGCATCCACAAATGGAATTGACGACGATCATTGTGACGCCTGGCGCGGCGACAGCGGCGTCCACGTCTGCCGACGTGCGCAGCTCGCGCACGCCAAGGCGCGTCAGCTCCGCGCGCATCGGCGCGATGAAAGGTTCGGGATAGGGCATGCCGCGATCTTAGATCGGCTGGGTCTCGATGACGTGCCGCAGTTTGCGCAGCAGCTCTTCAGGCGTGAACGGCTTCTGCAGGAACGCCTCGCTCGCACCGAGCATCCCGTTGCGCACGATCGCGTTGTCCGTGTAGCCCGACATGTAGAGGACGCGGACCCCCCGGCGCGCGGCGCGCAGCTGTTCGGCCAGCTCGACGCCGCTCGGCCCCGGCATGATCAGATCGGTCAGCAGCACATCGATCTGTCCCTGCTTCTCCGACAGCGACAGCGCCTGCTCCGCGTCGCCAGCTTCGATCACCGTGTAGCCGGCGCGCAGCATGATTTCGCGCGCGAGCCGCCGGATCATCGGCGCGTCTTCCACGAGCAGCACCGTCTCGGTCCCCTTCGACCAGTGCCCGCGCGCCGGCTCGATGTGCCCTGCCACCCGCAGCTCGCCGGCATCCACCGGCAGGTACATCTTGAACGTCGAGCCGAGCCCCTCTTCGCTGTACACCCAGATGTTGCCGCCGCTCTGCTTGACGATGCCGTAGACGGTCGAGAGGCCGAGGCCGGATCCCTTGCCGGGTTCCTTCGTCGTGAAGAACGGCTCGAAGATGCGCGTCTGGATTTCCTGCGGCATGCCGATGCCGTTGTCGCTCACCGACAACCGCGCGTATCGGCCCGGGCGGACTCCCACGTGCGTCGCGCAATAGTCATCGTCGAGCGTGACGTCCGCGGTTTCAATCGTCAGGCGACCGCCGCGCGGCATCGCGTCGCGCGCATTGATGACGAGATTGGCCAGCGCGGACTCGAGCTGGCTCAGGTCCGCGCGAATCGGCGGCAGGTTCGGCGCGCACACGATGCGGAGATCGATGTTCTCGCCGATCAACTGGCGCAGCATCCCCACGAGCGCGTGCACCGTGTCGTTCAGGTTGATGCGCGTGGGATGCAGCACCTGCCGGCGGCCGAAGGCCAGCAGCTGTTTCGTCAGCACGGACGCGCGGTTGGCTGCGACCAGAATCTCGGCCGTGTTGCGCGACGCCGCTTCGTTTTCCGAGACCTGCTCGGCGACCAGCGTGCCGAAGCCGACGATGGCCGTGAGGATGTTGTTGAAGTCGTGCGCGATGCCGCCGGCAAGCTGCCCGACGGTCTCCATCTTCTGCGCCTGGTAGAACTGGCGCTCCAGCCGCTCGCGATCCGCGAGCACCGCCGCCAGCTGCGCCTCGCTTTCACGCAGCGCCTCGGACACGCGGCGTTCCGCCGCGCTGGCGGTCGCGGCCATCCCCGCCAACCCTTCGCCGCGGTGCACGACTTCCACGACGTACTCGCGCCCTGTGTGGGCACGCAGCAGCGACGTAATCAGCTCGCGCGTCTCGGCGTCGACATCGACGATGTGCAGCCGTATAGGCTGCTCGGTAGTGGTCCCCATCGGCGTCTTATCTGGAAGAAACGGCCGGCACGCGGGCGACGCTGAGGAACGTCTCGACGTGATCGCGACGGAACTTGCCGTTGGCCGCATCCTGGAGCAGGAGACGCGCCGCGTCTTCCTGCGACATCGCCGGACGATACGGCCGGTGGGACGTCAACGCATCGAAGACATCACAGATGCCGACGATTTGCGCCAGCAGCGGCACCTCGTCGCCGCGCAGGCCCTGCGGATAGCCGCTGCCATCGAGCCGCTCGTGGTGACAGCGGATGATCGGCCGCACGCTGCGCAGCGACTGCAGCGGCGCGCAGAGCGAATCGCCGATGTCCGGGTGCTTTTTCATCAGCTCGAACTCCGCCGGCGTCAGCGGACCCCGCTTCAGCAGCACCGCGTCCGGAATGCCGACCTTGCCGACGTCGTGCAGGTAGCCGCCGCGATGCAGCGCCTGCACATCGGTCGCGTTCACGCCCAGCGCCGTGCCGAGCGCCACCGCGTGACGCGCGAGGCGTTCGCAGTGGCCGTTGGTCATCGGGTCGCGCGCCTCGATGGTGAGCGCCAGCGTCATGAACGCCGCCTCCGCGGAATCGAGCGCGTCGAGCAGCTGCTTCATCCGCGACAGCGAGGTGACGCGCGCGCGCAGCTCCAGTGGATGCACCGGCTTCGACAGGAACTCGTCGGCGCCCGCTTCAATGCCCTTGATGCGGTCCTGCAGATCGCTGAGGCCCGTGACGAGGACGACGGGCGTGAGGCGCGTCGCCGGATCCGACTTCAGCCGGCGGCACACCTCGAGGCCGTCGAGCTGCGGCATCGTCACGTCGAGCAGCACGACGTCGGGGTGATGCTTCTGCACGGCGGCCAGCGCGGCCTCGCCGTCACCAACGTCGATGACTTCGTGGCCGTCGGTGGCCAGCAGCTTCCGATAGAGTACGCGAATGCTGTCGGTGTCGTCGGCGACGAGAATACGACTGCGACGCGGCGATGGCGATTGCGATCCGAACTCGATCACGCGGTTCCAGGCCTCGCTACGACGAAAGAGGTTCGTTGACGCGCGTCGACATCGGAATCCGCTGGTGCAGTCCGTGACGCTCGAGTTGACGGTAGAAGGCGCGCCGGCTGATGCCGAGCAATCTGGCGGCGACCGCCTTGTTGCCGCGCACCTGCTGCAGCGTGCGAATGATGTGCTCGCGTTCGACTTCGACGAGCGGCGCCGGGCTGTTCTCGCCGCGCGAGACGCCGGACAGAGCCGCCGCCGGGATGGCTGCCGCGGGCACCAGCCGCTGCTCGTGCATGCTGCCCGACAGGTCGCCTTCGGCGACGAAATCACCCTCGGCGAGGATGCAGGCGCGTTCGATCACGTTGCGCAGCTGCCGCACGTTGCCGTCCCAACCCGCTTCCTGCAGCATCCGTTCGGCGCCGGGTGTCAGGCCGACGAGCGGCTTGTTGAAACGCTGCGAGAACCCGCGCACGAACGCGGCGGTCAGATACGGAATGTCTTCACGCCTCTCGCTCAACTTCGGCAGACGAATGTCGACGATGTTGAGGCGGTAGTAGAGGTCGTTGCGGAACCGGCCGGTGGCCACTTCGGTGATTAGGTCGCGGTTGGTGGCCGCAATCACGCGCACGTCGATCTTGCGCGGCTCGAGCGAGCCGACGCGCTGGTCTCGAAGAGGCCCGCCTTGTGTTCCGTCGCGCCCGTGAACGCGCCGCGAACGTGACCGAATAATTCGCTCTCGAACAGCGTCTCGACGACCGCCGAACAGTTCACCGTCACAAATCGTTTCCCGCTGCGCGGCCCGAGCTTGTGCAGCGCGCGCGCGACCAGCTCCTTGCCGGTGCCCGTCTCGCCCGAGATGAGCGCCGTGCGCACGTGCGGCGCCAGGCGGCGAATCAGACCGAAGACTTCCTGCATCGCCGGACCGCGTCCGACCATGCCGCAGAATTCGAGCCGCTGCGCGAGGTCCCCTTCCATCGTCAGCACCTCGCGGCGCTGCTCGGCTTCATCACGCACGGTGGCGAGCAGCTGACGGAGACGCTGCAGGTCGAACGGCTTGGTCAGGTAATCGAGCGCGCCGAGCTTGACCGCTTCCACTGCGCTGTCGATGGTGGCGAAGCCGGTCATCAGCACGACCTTGCACTTCGGGCTGACGTCGCGAATGGAGCGAAGCACGTCCAGGCCGGTGATGCCGGGCATGCGCAAATCGAGGAGCACGAGTTCCGCGGGGCGGTTCCGCAGCTGCTTCATCGCCTCCTCACCGTTGGTCGTCGTCGCCACGTCGAACCCTTCGGCGAGGGCGATGGTGCCAATCAGAGTGAGAATCGCGCGGTCATCGTCGACCACGAGCAGCCGTGGGCGTTGGTTCTGCATTGGGTTCTAACCGTTCAGCGCACACGTGAATCGTGTGACGCAGTCCCCGAACCGAGCAGGGCTGGCTCTAAACCGCCCGCCCCGCGCACGCATTCGGGGATTGTGCTTAAACCCCTGTATCGTCGCAACTTGACGGCGCCTTTAACGTTTGTAGGACAGCGAAGGACGCCTCTGTCAGTCCAAGACCTGTGCGAGGCCGCTACAGGCTGGTGTGCGACTATGCCCGCCTGAAGGAAATCAATGAGTTAGCGCAGCGAGGGGCCGTGCTGACGCAGCCACTGGCGTGCGCTGCGGTAATCGGGGCAAGCCTCCTCTACCAGCCGCCAGTAGGACGGCGAGTGGTCCATTCGGCGCAAATGGATGAGCTCATGGATGAGGATGTATTCGCTGACCGATCGGGGCATCAGCACGAGCCGCCAGTTCAGGCAGATATGACCGTCGCGGCCGCAGGAGCCCCAGCGCGAGCGCTGGTTGCGGATGCTGACGCGGGCGACGGTGAGCCCGTGCTGCGCCGCGAGCACGAGCAGCCGCGGCGGCAGTTCGCGGCGAGCCTGCTCACGCAGCGCCAGGCGATGCTCGAGCGATGGCCGGTCCTGCCGCAGACGCGCGCGCTGCCGCGCGATCCATTCCGCATGGCGATGCGCGAACTCCTCCGCCTCGCGGCGTGAACCTCCGCGCGGGATCGTGACGCGTAAACGGCCGTCGGGGTCTACTCGAAGAACGTAACGGCGCGCTTGGCGATGCCTGACGAAATAGGGTTCAGGGGGTTCAGAAGGTTCAGAAGGTTCAGAAGGTTCAGAAGGTTCAGGAGGTTCAGAAGGTTCAGGAGGTTCAGAAGGTTCAGGAGGTTCAGAAGGTTCAGGAGGTTCCAGGGGGAGACCCAGCTGCATCCGATGCGAGAATAGCGCAAGTGTGACCGAAGTACTACGGGTCGATCCCGATCGTCCGGACGCCGCGGCGATTGCGCGCGCCGCCGAATGTCTGCGCAGCGGCGGCCTCGTCGCATTCCCGACCGAGACCGTGTACGGCCTGGGCGCGCACGCCCTCGATCGCGCGGCGATTCAGCGCGTGTTCGCGGCGAAGGAACGGCCGGCGAACGATCCGCTCATCGTGCACGTCGGCTCTGTGGATGAAGCTTCTCCATTGGTGACCGCGTTTCCCGACGCCGCGCGTACGCTTGCCGCGCGCTACTGGCCAGGCCCGCTGACGATGGTGCTGCGGCGGTCGGCGCAGGTGCCGGATGAAGTGACGGCCGGACTCGACACCGTCGCCATTCGCGTGCCGTCACATGCGGTCGCCCGCGCGCTGCTCGACGCCTCGCGGGTTCCGATTGCCGCGCCGAGCGCGAACCTGTTTTCGCGGCCGAGCCCGACAATTGCCTGCCACGTGCTCGCCGATCTCAACGGCCGCATCGAGATGATCCTCGACGCAGGCCCGACCAGTGTCGGGCTCGAATCGACCGTCGTCGACCTGGCCGGCGACGTTCCGACCGTGCTGCGTCCCGGTGCGATCGATATCGGGTCGCTCCGGGAGCTGCTGCCGAACATCCGGATGCATCGCTCGACCGGCGGGCCATCGGACGCCGCGATGCCATCGCCGGGGATGCTCGTCAAACACTACGCACCGCGCACGCCTGTGATCCTCCACGCGGGCGACCGGGCTGCTGCGCTGCGCACCATGAAGCAGAACGCGCAGCAGCGCATCCATGCGGGCGAAACGGTCGCGGTGCTCACCTACTCCGAGGACGTCAACGAGTGGCGCAGCAGCCTGCCCGTCCGCATCGTTGACGTCGGCAGCGAAGCTGATCCTCCAGCCGTCGCCGCACGGCTGTACGCGGCGCTGCGCGAGTGCGACGAGCTGAACGCGAGCGTCATCCTGGTGCGCAGCATGACGACTTCGCACCCGTTGAGCAACGCCATCCACGATCGGCTTCGCCGGGCGGCGGCGAGCTGACACCTGTCCCACCGCAGCAGGCCGCGTTCGCGGCCCGCCCAGCCAGCACTGGCTCGTCGCGTCGCGTAGCGACGCGACCTGCGCGGAGGCGGACGGCATCCGGCTTGCGATTCCGTATCGCATGGCCGAGAAAAGCACAACTTCGCTCGAGACTCCTCTCCGGGATCAGCTGGACCGTTTAGCCGCGCTTCCGCAAGGCTCGTTCATCAGCCTCTATCTGAATTTGCGGCCGGACCACAACGGCCAGCGGAATCACGTCCAGACCTTCATCAAGAACAGTTTTGACGAACAGCTGCGAACGTTGACCGGCGATACACACGTCGCGTTCGAAAAGACGCTCCAACGCATTCGCGAGCATCTGAACTCCACGGACCTGACCGCCGCGCGCGGCCTCGCAGTCTTCGCCTCGACGACCGGCGATTTCTTCGAGGCGACTCCGCTCGACGTGCCCATTGAACAACCGTCGATGCACGTCGGATCGGTGCCGCACCTCTATCCGCTCGCACAGCTCAACGATCAATACCCGCGCTACGCGGCCTTGCTCGCGGACACCAACAGCGCCGACATCTACGTCTTCGCGCTCGGCTCGCGGAAGCGCCGGGAGTCGGTCACCAGCGACAAGACGCGCCGCACGCAGATGGGCGGCTGGTCGCAGGCGCGCTATCAGCGGCGCGCCGACAACATGCACAAGGCGCACATCAAAGAGGTCGTCGAGCTGCTGGACAAGGTGGTCACGCAGGAACACCTCAATCACATCGTCGTCGCCTGTGATGAAGGCGCGAGACCGTACCTGATGGCGCAGCTTCCGAAGCACCTGGCCGACAAGGTGATCGACATCGTCGCCGTGGACGTGAAGTCCATGGAAGAGCACGAGCTGCTGAAAGAGACGATCGACGCGCTGCGGCGCGAGGATGCGAAGACGGACGCCGAGCAGGTGCAGCGGATGCTCGACGCGTGGCGCGCGGGCGGTCTTGCCGTCGCGGGCATCGAAGCGACGATCCGCGCTCTCGACATGCGTCAGGTCGAGGAGCTGATCATCGCCGGGCGTCCGGACCGCGTCGTCGGTCCGACGGACGAACTGATCGCCAAGGCGCAGCAGAACAGCGCGCGCATCCGGTTCATCGAGGACGACAGCCTGCTTGCCGACGTCGGCGGCGTGGGAGCATTGTTGCGATTCAAGATTTAGCGGGTCTAAAGACCCGCCTCTACGTCACGTAGAGGCGGACCTTCAGGTCCGCCCGGTGCCATATGAGCAAACACAACAAGGTCAACAAGGATCACTACACACAGCGCGGGCGCCTGACGCCGGACGAAATGGCGCGCGAGCGCGCGCGGGAGATCTATGTGTCCGGCACGCGGCGGAAGTTCACTGCGCGGACGAAGGAAGCGCCTGCGCCCCGCGCCGAACCGGAGTCCACCCCGGATCGAAGCGAGCCCGAAGCAGAAGAGTAACTACTTCGCCATAGCTGCGCAGGCCGCTGGGGACGCGATTCGCCTTCAGGTACTTGTCGTACACCTGCCAGCTCGCCTGCTGCAGGGCAGGAATCTCGCCGCGGCGCAGTCGCGCGACAACCGCGTTGATGTCGCGCCGCGGCCCTTCGGCCAGCGTCGCGTTCAACTTCGCGCGCTCCTGACCGTTCACTTCTCCGCTGATTTGCCAGTACAGATAGAACCAGCCGCTGTACTGGTGGCGCGGCGCCGCGCGGACGCACGTCAGCCATCCGACGAAGTTCGCCTCGGCCTCGTTGGCGTAGCCTGCCAGATGGCCCCACTCATGCGCGGCGACAAACGGCCGTTCGAACGGCAGCAGATCAGGATTGGCGATCACTTCCAGCCCGAACGGATTGACCATGCCGTCGACGCCCGTCCATCGAAAGTACGGGCCGAGCAGGCTGTCTTTCAGACGGCCCGGTTCAACCGGCGGCGCGTCCGCCAGCGCACGCTGCACGTCGGCGAATGCGCTGCGCAGCACCGCGTCTTGCCATTCGGGTGGCGGACTCCCCCCGTGGGCGGCCGCGTACAGGCTGTTCATTTGTCCTGCCGCCATGAGGCCGAGCTCCACAACCTGATCGGGCGTCGGTGCTGTCCGCTCGATCACCAGCCGCTGTGGCATCTGCACACGGCGATAGTTGAAGCCCCACAGCACGAGAAACAGGATGTAGATCGTCGCCGCCCCGGCAACCAGATGCATGAGAGTCGGCAGCAGCCGGCGGAATGTCCGCTGGCGCCACGCTTCGCGGACGGCTTTCGCGACAGTCACGACAACCGCGACGGTCAACGCCGTGAGGACCAGGTCCAGAATGGCGAACGGCAAGCCGTTCGACAGTGGTGTCAGCACTCGCTCCAGGTGTGGATAGATGGACGTCGAGTACCAGGCCTCAATCCAGGCCGGCCGCAGGGGCGCGAAGGCGAGCGCGGCCGCGACGGCTACCACCGCAACCTCAACCATATGCGGCGGCCGCGATGAGGCAACAGTCTTGCTCATCCGCTGATTAGAGCGCTTTTCAACTCGAAACTGCTCAAAACCGATACGGTAGGGCCGAGCCCGTGACATTGGGGTTTACATGAACGGTTCACATCCACCCGACGACACCGCGATCGCGTTGGAATCCTCCGAGCTTGCCAACCGGCTCCAGCGTGGCGATCTGCCCGTCGTCAACACGCAGGATCCGCTGGCGCCAGGCGATCAATGCCACTTCGCGACGCCGGTCCGTTTCGGACGCCGGCGTTGCGACCAGTACGGCCATGTGCTGTTGACGAGCACCTGGCTCAAATTCCGCGGCACGCTCGATCTCAGCGTGACGTGGAGCGAGATCGCCGACGTGCAGCGCGCCGCGCGCGAAATGGTTGTCGCGCTGCAGGACAGCCGGCGTCTGCTTCGGTTTTCGTGCCACTCCGAGGCCGAAGCCGCTCGCGGCGTCGTGATTGCACAGCATCTTGCGCAGAATGCGCGGATGCATACGGCTGACCTCTCGGCGGGCACATTCCAGCAGGCGACGCTGTAGCGCCGCTCGACTGCGCTCGGGGCGAGTCGCAATGCTGCTCCTTCTCGGGGCGCTCGCCCTCGCGCGCCCCGCGGCCGGCTATTCCGTCCTGGCGCACCAATCGATGATCGACGCCGCCTGGGACGATGTCATCGCGCCGATGCTGAAGGCGCGCTTCGGCGGGGCGGACGCCGAGACGATCAAGAGCGCCCGCGCCTACGCGTACGGCGGCTCCGTCATGCCCGACATGGGCTACTACCCATTCGGCAGCCACTTTTTCACCAACCTGCTGCACTACACGCGGTCCGGCGACTTCGTCGAGGCGCTCATTCGCGACGCGCGGGACGTCAACGAGTACGCGTTCGCCCTCGGCGCGCTGGCGCACTATGTCGCGGATTCGACGGGGCATCCGCTCGGCGTCAACCGCGCGGTGCCGCTCGAGTATCCGAAGCTGCGCGCCAAGTTCGGCGACGAGGTGACCTACGTCGAAGATCCGAAGCGCCACATCATGGTGGAGTTCGCCTTTGACGTCGTGCACGTGGCCGATGGCGCCTATCTGCCGCAGGCGTATCACGACTTCATCGGCTTCGAGGTCTCGAAGGATCTGGTCGAGCGCGCGTTCCATGAGACCTATGGGCTCGAGATGAAGGACGTATTCACCAGCGAAGACCTGGCCATCGGCACGTTCCGCTACGCGGTCAGCAAGACCATTCCGCAGATGACGCAGGTCGCGTGGGAGAAGAAGCGCGACGAAATCGAACGGCTCGCGCCGAACGGGCAGCGCAGCGCCTTTGTCTACACCTACACGCGCCAGCAGTACGAGAAGGATTTCGGAAACGAATATCGTCGTCCAGGCGTGTTCGCGCGCATTTTCGTCTGGGTCGTGCGGGTGATGCCGAAGATCGGCCCGTTCAAGGCGCTCGCCTTCAAGACGCCGACACCTGAAGCCGAGAAGCTGTTTGCCGACAGCTTCAAGTCGTCGCGCGATCAATACCGGATGCTGCTGGCAGCCGTCCGCAACAATCGCCTCGACCTGCGCAACACCGACTTCGACACCGGTCAGTCATCGCGGCGCGGCGAATATAAGCTCGCGGATGAAACGTACGCGCAGTTGGCGAAGCGCCTGAGGAAAGTTCCTGATGCTCCAGAGGGCGTCCGCGCCGACATTGCGCGCTTCTACGGAACGCAGACGCCGACGAATTAGAGCACCCGCTAGAAGGCGTCGCCCAGATACGGCAGCATCCGGCCGAAGTAGATCACGCCAACCCACAACACGATTTGCGACGCGGCGAGCACCTTCACGAACGCGGGCGCGGCGTCGCCCGGCCCGAGGTCCCAGACTTCGTCATGCCATGTGAGGTAGAGAACGTTGCCGCCCGCGAGCAGGATGCAGAGCATCTTCCAGTGGAACGCGGGGTTTTCGATGTACTGAAACGCCTGGCCGATGAAGAACATCATGCCGGTGACGGAGTTGGCGACGAATCCCCAGACGCCCCATGGCAGCATGCGATGAAACCCTTCGAGCGGCGCGGTGCGCATCCAGCCAAGCAGGCGCATATTGCCGACGATCACCACGCCGAACAGCAGGCAAAGGCCCATGAAGTGAATCGTCTCGAGCGTCTTCCACGCCCACGGATGCGAATACTGATACTTGGTGATGAAGTCGCTTCCGAGCCAGCGCGGGGCGAGCAGACCTTCCGTGGCGGGAATCGTTTCCGGTGTGGCAAGGATCTCCGGGTGGTGGATCTCGCCGCCCACGTTCGCCGCACTCGACATCAGGCCGATCGTCAGGGCGCCGAGCAGCAGCACGAGCGCCGTGTTGCCCCTGTGTGACCACGCGCGCCGCCGCGAGTGATGCAGGTCGACGACGCCCTGCGAGACTCCCGCCATCCCCTTGACCGCTTTCTGCGCCGAGTAGCCGGTCATGTAGGTCGGCAGCGACAGCAGCGCGATGACGAAGAGCACCGCGAGGCCGCCGCGCCGCAGGTCCAGGCTCTTCTTGGCGAGCGCGAGCAGGAAGACGCCGAAGCCGACGATCATCCCGACCGTCGGGAAGTGGTTCAGCAGCAGGTGCAGGTGAACGAGGTCAGATGGTCGCACCGTTGGCCTCGACGGCGTAGGCGATCAACCGCCCCGACGTGATGACCGCCAGCCACAGCACGATGCACGCGTAGGCCATGGTGCGGATCCGCGGCGGAATCGCATCGTCACTCCGATCGCTGTCGATGAAACGCCGCAGGCGCACCATGACGGCGAGCGCGAGCCCGAGGCATACCAGCTTCGCGTAGAGCTCCCACACGCGCGCGATGCCGGTCGCATCTGTCATGAACAGCAGCACGAGCGCCGTGTTGCCCCGGTGTGACCATGCGCGCCGCCGCGAGTACCACAGCCCGTACCAGGCGGCGACGCCGGTCGCCTCCATGAACACCAACGCCATCAGCGC
>WNGI01014194.1_pt1 | contig 11608 bp, 9 predicted proteins | sample 5400621 | NCBI WGS metagenome assembly WNGI01 (sample SAMN13153374, study PRJNA577476) | soil metagenome | isolation source: 20 cm soil or saprolite under Garry oak tree replicate 1 | place: USA:California | collected 2016-06-15
GCCTTGACTTGGTTGTACTCAATCGTCGCTTCGCGAACGGCCATCGCGTTGTAGTCCGGGGTCAGGGTGCTGTCCCACTCCTCGTACCAGCGGACCACGTCCATAATGAGGCGTTCCGGACCGATCCAATTGTCGAACCTGCCCAACCGGATTTCGGCGGCCGCGGCTCCCGGGGTCATCTTGGCGTCATAACGCTTGCGGGCCTCGACGCCCAGAACTCGGAAATAGTTCGCCATCTCGGCGAGCTCTTTCTTACCGCCGATGGGGCCGTGACCCGGCACGATCACATCCACATCCCAACCCGCGATCTTGTCGCACACCTCGATCCATTTAGTGATGAAGCTGTTGTTCGCATAAGGCGCGACCCAGAAGAACGCGACATCTCCGGCGAACAGGATCTTATATTTCGGCAAGTAAGCCATCATGTCACCCCAGGTGTGCGCGGGGCCGGCGAACTTGAATTGGACCTCGTTGCCGCCGATAAAATATGTCAAATCATCCTTGAAGGTCACACTTGGTGGCACAAGCTTGCGCTCCTCGGTGCCCTCCGCCACGCCGGGCGCCTTATCCCACATTTTCGGTGTGGTCGCGGCGGCCTTCACACACTCGTCGCGGCAGTAGGGATGGCTCAGGATCTCCGCGTGCGTGAAGAATTGGTTGCCGTTGACGTGGTCGCCATGATGGTGGGTGTTCACTAGACGCCCGAAATCCTTGCCGGTGGCCTGTTTTGACGCGGCGATGAAGGCGTTAGCCGGAATGGGCCCCTGCGTGGCGTCAATGGCCAACAGATAGTCGGAACCAGCGATCATGCCGGGATTCGAAACGCCGGCGGCGCTGACACCTGGCCCACCTCCTTGTATATACGCGTAAATGTTTGGCGCCAATTGCTTCAGTTCTCGATTCCAAGCAGGTGGCAACGGGTATTTCGGGTCGGTTGCGGGGGGCGGAGTTGCCTGCACCGCCGCTGGCCCTTGCCCGGAAAGCTTCGTCATCTCACCCGCTCCCGCCAGGATCGCGGCGGACCCGAGCAGCGCCCCCGCACCCACTTGAATTGCTTCGCGGCGGCTTAGCCGCGACACTCCGGATTTTTTTGGCGTTTCCACGAGATCCTCCTCGAAGCGCATCCCAATTCTGGCGGGCTCCAATCCCACATGCGGGACCGCACCCTCTGCTGAAAATCGAAATCTCCCATCAAGCCGCTCAATCGACCGGGAGCATACGCCAATCAGCATGAAGGTTCAATCACAACTCACGCAGCGTGCTCGGCGGGGCCGGGTTCGTTCCCTACGTTCCATTCCAACGATGTGAAAAGTCAATAGGAGCGCAGCCATCCGAGTTCACATAGATACGACTTGACATGTTTGCTAACCTAGGAGTAGCGTCCTCGTCAACGTGGAACTTGACGCTTCCCTCGATTGGGTCTCACTTTCGATGACCCCGGGGTTAGGCTCGCGCCTGACCGGAAAACTTTTGCGCCAATTCGGCTCGCCAGAGGGAATCTTCCGCGCTTCGGTGACCGAACTCGAAGCATGCCGGCTCCCTTCGGCGCCGGCGCACGCGATCCAATCCCGGCAGGCACGCAAAGAAGCGGAAGAAGAGCTCACCCGGATTCGCAAACTCGGCTGCCTCCTGTTGAACTGGGACGAACCGGAATATCCGCAGCGTCTCCTCGAGATTTACGATCCGCCTCCGCTGCTCTACGTTCGCGGAGATCCGAGCGTACTCAACAAACATTCGATCTCGATGGTAGGCACGCGGCGCCCGACGCCTTATGGGAATCAAGTGGCGGAGCGACTGGGACGCGACCTCGCCGAGCGGGGTTTTACGATCGTCAGCGGGATGGCGCGCGGAATCGACAGCTCATCGCATCAGGGCGCGTGCCGCGCCTCGCACGGCGCCGCAGTCGGCGTGCTCGGCACGGGCGTCGATGTGATTTATCCGAAGGAGAACCGGAAACTATTCGGCGAAGTCGAAAAACGCGGCGCGCTGATCAGTGAGTTTCCACTTGGCTCGCATCCCGCTCCCGAGAATTTCCCGGTGCGCAACCGGATCGTCGCGGGGATTTCGCTGGGCGTGGTGGTCGTGCAAGGGGCGCAGTATTCGGGCTCGTTGATCACCGCGCGCCTGGGGATGGAATTTGGCCGCGAAGTTTATGGAATTCCAGGGAACATCACGGCCGACGTGAGTTTCGCCCCCAACCAGTTGATCAAGCAGGGCGCAAAGCTGGTGACGTCATGGGAGGACGTGGTCGAGGAGCTGCCTACGGAGATCCGTGCCGAGTTGTTTCCGGTCGAGGCAACTTCGCGCGCCGAACGCGCGTCCTTATTTGCGGAAGCACTCTCGCCCCAGGAGAAAAACATCTTCGGTCTGCTGGGCGTGGACGAGGCGGTGCACGTGGATGAGCTGGTCGAAAAATCGGAATTGACCTCCTCCGAAGTCCTGGCGGCGCTCTGTGAAATGGAGATGAAAGGGATTGTGCGGCAAATGCCCGGGAAGCAATTTGTGAAAGTTTTGCTATAACCCGACCTTTTGGACGCGGACGCTTTTTTCCAGCATCTCATTGAAAATCCTAGCCTTTAGATGGACAGTCACAATCGCCTAGAATCGGAAACGACACCATCCGCATCTATCAAGCGTTGACAAAGTGTGGATTACGGGGCCACGCTAGGGAAAAGGAAAGGAAACACTGCTTCCCTCGGGGAGGCGTTGAGGTTTACAAAAGCAGACATGGGAAGATCACTCGTCATCGTCGAATCGCCCGCAAAGGCCAAGACGATCAATAAATATCTCGGCCGCAACTACTCGGTCAAGGCATCGTACGGGCACGTCATGGACCTGCCCAAGAAGGTACTGGGCATCGACATCAAGCACGGCTTCGAGCCTACGTATGAAGTCAGCCCATCCAAGACCGCCGTCGTCCAGGCTTTGCAGAAGGCCGCCTCGACGGCCGACGCTGTCTACCTGGCAGGCGACCCGGACCGCGAGGGGGAAGCCATCTGCTCGCACCTGGCCGACGTGCTGAGCGGACCGAAACTGGAATTCCCCGAAGAGGGGGAGGAGGAGAAGAAGGAACAAACGGACGAAACCGGCAAGAAGGGCAAAAAGAAAGCCAAGAAGCCAGTCAAGAAAGCAATTGCCAAGGGCAAACCCGTCATCGCCCGCAAGAACATCTTCCGCGTGATGTTCAACGAAATCACACCGAAGGCGATCAAGGCCGCGTTCGAACATCCCGGCGAAATCAACGCAAACCTGGTGGACGCGCAACAGGCGCGCCGCGTGCTGGACCGCCTGGTCGGCTACAAGATTTCTCCCCTGCTTTGGGACAAGGTTCGCCGAGGGCTCTCCGCCGGGCGCGTACAAACGGTCGCGTTGCGCTTGATTGTCGACCGCGAGGTCGAAATTCGGGCGTTCAACCCTGTTGAATACTGGACACTTCACGCACTGCTCGCTGCCGGGGAGCCGCCTGTTTTTGAAGCGAAACTGACCAAGTTTAAGGGCGAGGATATTGAAGTCCACACCCAGGCGGAAGCCGATGCCATCGTTGCCGCGACGCGAAGCGCAGCGTGGAAGGTTGCGAGCGTCGCGCAAAAAGAGAAGCGCCGCTTCGCTCCTCCACCCTTTACGACTTCAAAGCTCCAGCAGGCAGCATACAACCGTCTGCGGTACACGGCCAAGCGCACGATGTCGCTAGCGCAACGCCTCTATGAAGGAGTGGAGATGGGTCAGGAAGGCTCGGTCGCGCTGATCACGTACATGCGCACCGACTCGGTGCGCGTTTCGAGCGAGGCGATCGAGCAGGTCCGCAGCATGATTGGCTCCAGCTTCGGCCAGCCGTACCTGCCGGAGAAACCGAACTTTTTCAAATCGAAGAAGGACGCACAGGACGCCCATGAAGCTATTCGTCCGACCGACGCCGCGCTCACTCCCACGGATGTGAAGCCATTTCTGAGCGAGGACCTGTTCAAACTGTACCAGCTGATCTGGCAGCGATTTGTGGCTTCTCAAATGGTTCCAGCGGTTTTCGATCAGACGACAATCGACATCGCGTCGGGAGACTACACCTTCCGCGCGACGGGCTCCGTCCAGAAATTCGACGGCTACCTTGCCGTCTACCAAGTGGCCACCGGAGACGACGAGGACGCCGAGCCAGACAGTAAGGCCTTATTGCCGCGCGTGGCCGAGGGCGAAAATCTGCGGCTCGAAATCTTGCGTCCAGAGCAGCACTTCACCGAGCCGCCCCCGCGCTACACTGAGGCCACGCTGGTAAAGGATCTGGAAGAAAAAGGAATCGGGCGCCCATCCACCTACGCGTCGATCATTTCCACGATCGTCGACCGCGAATACGTCACGAAGGATCAGGGACGTTTCACGCCGACGATGCTCGGCGAAAACTCGATGAGATCGAAGAAGGCAAGCTCCCGTGGAAGAAATCCGTTAAGGAATTTTACGGCCGGTTCGCGCAGGACCTCGAGCAGGCCAAAGGGGAAATGCAGTCCTACAAGGCGGGCATCCCCACTGGGCAGAAGTGCGAGAAGTGCGGACAGGGTGAACTGCTCGAGCGCATCAGCCGCCACGGATTTTTTCTGGGCTGTTCGCGCTATCCCGACTGTGATTTTATACGCGACCTCTCTCCCGAACTGCCCACCGAGGGAGCCGACGGCGAACCCAAGATCGAGAATTGCGATAACTGCGGCCGCGAAATGGTCATCAAGCGGGGCAAGTGGGGCGCTTTCCTGGCCTGTACCGGGTATCCCGATTGTAAGACGACGCGCCGCTTAAAAGCTGGAACGCGCCGCGCTCTGCAGCCCGATGAGCTGCTCGACGAAAAATGTCCCGAGTGCGATTCGCAACTGGTCAAGAAGCACGGACAATATGGCGAATTCATCGGTTGCACGGCCTACCCGAAATGCAAGTTCATCCGCTCGAAGACTCTCGGCATTAAGTGTCTGAAGTGCGATACCGGTGAGCTCGTCGAACGCGTAGCCAAGAAAGGCCGCCGGCGCGTCTTCTACGGCTGCAACAAGTATCCCGCGTGCGATTTCACGACGCCACATTTGCCAATCCCCGAGCCGTGCCCGAAGTGCGGGGCTCCATTCATCGTCGAGAAGCGTGGTAAGATGGGCGCTATCCGCGCCTGCTTGAAAGAAGGTTGTGATTGGGAAGCTGTAGCTCCGGACCCACCCCCGGCTGAAGCTATTCCCGAACCAGTGGGCGCAATCAAGGGGTAACCACGGGACTGTCGCGTTTTTACAATTCCGGATTGAGATTTTCAGTCCCAGTCGGTTCGGTTGCGCGGACTCTGAACCGGCCCCGCAGGATGCGTCGATGCATTCCGAAATTTAGCGCAGGGGTGGGGGCATGAAATCCGCGGTGAGCCAATTCCTGAACTATTTGCGCTCGGTGCGCAACGCCTCGGCACACACACTTCGAAGCTACCAGACGGATCTCAGCCAGTTCATTACATTTTTGACGCCCCCCGAAATCGAAACACCCGCGATCGCGGACGTCACGCACCTCATGATTCGCGAATTCGTAGCGCACCTGCACGACCTCAATCTGGAAAAATCGTCGATCGCCCGCAAGCTGGCTGCGATTCGTTCCCTGTTCAAATTTGCGGTTCGGGATGGGATAGTGACACGGAATCCTGCGCGCCTGGTGGCGACCCCGAAACTCCCTAAACGGATTCCGTCGGTCCTGAGCGCCGAAGACTTGAATGCGTTTCTGGACGGTGTAGTCGCACGGCCCGCTCCCCCTTCCGGCCGCCGCAAAGGTCCGGGCGCGCCGGACGAGAGTCGCGTGCTGGTCAAGCGCGACCGCGCGATTCTCGAACTGCTGTATGCTTCCGGGCTCCGCGTCAGCGAACTCACCGGATTGAACCTTGCGGATGTGGACCGGAAAGAGCTAATGCTGCGTGTGCGCGGCAAGGGTAATAAGGAGCGCATCATCCCCTACGGCGGAAAAGCGGAACAAGCCCTCGAAGCGTATGAGCCGACGCGCGATCAAATCCTACGGAAGGCGGCCAGCCGGGGCAATGTCCAGGCGGTTTTTCTCAATCATTTGGGTGCGCGTCTGACGCCGCGGTCGGTGGCGCGCATTGTCAAAAAATATGTGCGCCTGATCAACGTGAACTGGGATCTGCACCCGCACTCGCTGCGGCACGCTTTTGCCACGCACCTGCTTGCCGACGGTGCCGACCTCCGCGCAATTCAGGAGTTGCTCGGCCATTCCTCCCTATCCACCACGCAGCGCTACACACACGCTTCCATCCGCCAGCTTCTCGAGGTTTACGACAAAGCTCATCCTCGTGCGTAGCCCGGGCGCGCAAACGAAAACGGCAATGGCGAACCCGCTTCCTAGTGGATATTTTTTATTTAGCGGCAATGATTTCTGATTCCTTGACTCAGCGCGGGCGGAAGAAAAAACCGAGGCGCCGGGCGCTGCATTGGCAGCGACGGAACGGCCGCAAGAGAAAAGGCGACAAGATGGTCCACTCAAAAAGGCCCCGGCGATGGGATCGCAGGACGTCCTTACATGCGCAAAGCGGGCATCGCCTTGCGGTCACACCAAGCGAAATCGCATGTATTTTCGGCATAAGGCTCACACTGGTAACCTGGGAATAATTCTCCGGATTGATTCTCATGCCGCACAACAACTTCAGTTCGACGTTTTGACGACACTTTTCAAACGGTCGGCACAACGGGAGTCAAATCCCGGCCAAAACGATTGCGAAAACATTCTAGACACGTTATCGTTTCTCGCGACAACAGAGCAATAGGGGGAATTGTGCGGCCAAGAACCTGCAATAGCTTTATTGTGTTCCAACCTACGCGCGATCTTCTGGCAATTGCCGTTATTGTGGGGGTCGTGTGGATTCACGGAACCGTATTGCGTGCGCAGTCGGGCAATGGCGGGCTGAAGCTCGACACGGGCAAGGAGATCTATATGGCGGGATGTGTCTCCTGCCACGGGCCGGACGGGAAAGGTCAGCCGCAAACCTTGGCTGGCTTCCAGCAGCCCTCCACATTCCCGGATTTCGCTGACTGTCCAGGCGCCACTCCGGAGCCAGACATACAGTGGCGCGCTGTTATCACCGACGGTGGTCCGGGGAGGGGTTTCTCCCAGATCATGCCCTCCTTCAAAGATATGCTGACACAGGACCAGATCAGCAAAGTTATTGAGTATCTTCGGAGTCTTTGTCCAGTGAAGGCCTGGCCCCGGGGTAATTTGAACCTCCCGCGCCCCATGATTACGGAGAAGGCGTACCCGGAAAATGAGGTGGTAATTGCCGGCTCGTATAACGCTCACGGGGCTCCAGCCGGCAGCACCTCAGTTATCTACGAAAGACGCTTTGGAACATCTTCTATGATTGGGGCTGTGGTCCCATATAGCTATAAGCAGGACAGCACCGGCAATCACGCGGCATTCGGCGACATAGCGCTCGAATACAAACGCAAAGTGTTCGATAGTCTCAAAAAAGGCTCGATTTTCAGTGTGGGCGGCGACATAAGCGTCCCTACGGGAAACAGGACCATTGGTACGGGTGGCGAATCTACTTTGTTTGAGATCTTCGCAGCCTACGGGCAGATTCTACCGAAGGACAGTTTTCTCCAGCTTCAGACAGGATTCGAGCTTCCAGTACATCCCGACAAGGTGCCCAGAGCCTACTTCATGCGCACGGCTATCGGCAAAACGTTCAGCACCGAAAATGGGCTTGGCCGAAGATGGTCGCCAATGATGGAGATCATCGCGGACAGGGACCTCGTGGCAGGCGCGAAGACGAATTTGGACCTGGCACCGGAAATCCAAATTCCACTCAGCAGACGCATGCACATCCTGGGAAGCATCGGCTACCGGATCCCCGTGAACAATACTGGAAACCGGCCCAGACAATTAATGTTCTATCTGCTATGGGACTTTCCAGACGGCGGCCTAAGGCAGGGGTGGTGATGAGTATCAGCGGATTTAGAGTTCTGCTTTCATTCTTCGTGCTGGCCGCTGTCGGAGCGGTCCCCGCCAGCACCCGGGCGCAGTCTGAGCAAAGCGCGGCTCGCGAGGACGTCCCAGGGCAAGATGTCTCCTCCAAAAAAGGCTACGGTACCCATTTTCAGACCTCTGACCGCTGTGTCGCCTGCCACAACGGACTCAAGACACGGTCAGGCGAGGACATCTCAATCGGCATCAACTGGCGAACCAGTATCATGGCAAATTCTGCGCGCGATCCTTACTGGATGGCGGGTGTTCGCCGCGAGCTAATAGACCACCCGAACTCGTCAAAGGTAATACAGGACGAATGCACGATCTGCCATATGCCGATGATGCGCTACGAATCCAAGCTGGCGGGAGGCGAAGGCGAAGCGTTTACGCACCTTCCGCCGGATCCAAGCAAACTTGCCGACCGGCTCGCTACCGACGGCGTGTCGTGTTCAGTGTGCCACCAGATCACTGGGGAGAATCTGGGTAAGCGCGAGAGCTTCGTGGGCGGATTCAAGATCGATGAGATGACGGCGCCGGGAGACCGCCACGAGAACGGCCCGTTTGAGATCGACAAGGCCCATACCACCATCATGAGATCGTCTTCCACGTTTCAGCCGATCGAAAACAGCAAAGTGATCCGCTCATCGGAACTGTGCGCAACTTGCCACACCCTCTACACGCGGGCGCTGAATCGGCAGGGCCAGGTGGTTGGCGAACTGCCAGAGCAGATGCCCTATCAGGAATGGTTGCATAGCGACTACAAAACCACACGGACCTGCCAGTCCTGCCATATGCCGGTGGTGCAGGAAGATGTGCCAATCACCGCGGTATTCGGCCAGCCTCGCGCGGGATTTTCGCGGCACATCTTTGTCGGTGGCAATTTCTTCATGCAGCGGCTTCTGAACCTATACCGAACGGATATGGGCGTCCCGGCGCTACCTCAAGAGATGGACAACGCGGCCAACCGCACGATCGCGCATCTGCAATCGGAAGCCGCGAAACTCGTGATCAAGAGCCTGGAAGTTCAAAACGGCCATGTGGAAGCTGAGATCTCAGTGGAGAATATGGGAGGTCACAAGCTACCCACGGCATACCCTTCCCGACGCGTGTGGTTGCACGTGACAGTGCGTGACGGCGCTGGTAAGGCGGTATTTGAGTCGGGCAAGCTAAATCCGAACGGCTCCATCGAAGGGAATGACAACGACGAAGACGCCACGCGCTTTGAACCCCATTACACTGAGATCACTCGTCCAGATCAGGTGCAGATCTATGAGTCCGTTATGGGTGATCCAAACGGTAAGCCCACCACTGGACTGCTGACCGCTCTTCGGTATCTGAAGGACAACCGTTTGCTTCCACACGGTTTTGACAAAAAGACTGCCGATAAGGACATCGCGGTACGAGGGGAAGCGGAAACGGACGAGAACTTTAAGGCAGGTGGGCATACCATCCGCTACTCTGTAGCCTGCGGCGACGCGCAGGGGCCGTTCCAGGTAGAGGCCGAACTTTGGTATCAGCCGATAGCGTTCCGGTGGGCGATGAACCTGAAGCCATACGATGCGATGGAGCCGAAGCGTTTCGTCAATTATTACGAATCGATGGCCTCAGGCTCTGGCGTAATGCTCGTCCGCTCCACGGGGGCGACGAAATCGAACTGAAGAACCTGCATGAGAAAGGCGCCTTATTGTTGGGCGTTCCAGTTTTCCGTCTGTGCCACGCCAGACAGCCGAAGTTGATTATCGTTAGCCAGCGGTTTAACTTCTAGATCCACATTCGATCTTGTTTCGCGCTGCGCGGCTCTGACGCCTGAAGTCCCAGGTATTTCCATCGTTTCGGGGAAAAACACATGACGATGCACACGCTGGTTGAATATGCCGACGCGAGTCCCGAAGTGCGCGCGGTCTATGACGACATCATGGCCACGCGCAAGATGGATTGGATCAATAATTTCTGGAAGGCGCTCGCCAACGATCCCGCAACGCTCCGGCGAACCTGGGAATCGATCAAGCAAATCATGGCGCCCGGTGAGCTGGACCCGTTGATCAAGGAGATGATCTATATCGGCGTTAGCGTGACAAACCAATGCCCATACTGCATTGCCTCGCACACAGCGTCCGCCCGCAAGAAAGGCATGACCGACGCGATGTTTCACGAACTGATGGCTGTTGTCGGCATGGCGAACGAGACCAATCGCCTTGCCTCCGGCTACCAGGTCGAAATCGACGAGCAATTTAAGATCTAATGAATGTGGGAAGGCCGTTGCCTGCAATGATGCTCGATGGTTGCCCGTCAGCGCTCGCGCTCCGCGTTGACGCCCGCAGGTTGCCAATCTAAGATGACTTGCGCCACGAGAGCGGTGTCTGGATGTCCCTTAGATCCTCCCTAGGAAAATCAACAGCGCGGTTGGTTTCATTCTTCTTCCTCCTGCTTATTTTTTGCGTTGTGTGCACACCCGCGGAACAAATCAAGAACCTCAAGCCCCAGGGCTATGTGAATGATTTCGCGGGAGTCCTCAGCGCGCCGGCGAAGGAAAAACTGGCCGCCTTGTGCGCCGAAGTCGATCGCAAGACGGAAACGCAAATTGCCGTTGTGACTGTTTCTTCGCTGGGAGGCGAGCCGGTCGAGCAGTTTTCGATTGATTTGGCGACGCAGTGGGGCGTTGGACCGAAGCAGCAGGCTCGCGGAGTGCTGATCCTGCTCGCGCCGAATGACCGTAAGTATCGTGTCGAAGTCGGGTATGGACTGGAGGCCATTCTTCCGGACGGCAAGGTAGGCGGCTTTGGCCGCGAAATGGTCCCCTTGCTTCAACGGAACGATTATGGCGGCGCCGTGACTCTACTCACAGAGAGGATTGCCGCTGTTATCGCCGCGGATCGAGGAGTCACGCTGGACACACTTACCGGCGCAGCGTCCCCTTCCTCTGAGCCTGATGCTTCACCTTTTCACGGATCGAACATCATTGGGCTACTCATTTTTGTTATTTTTCTCTTTTTCCCGGTTTTGGGGTTCATCCTTCGGCTTTTTTTCGGCGGATTCATGGGTCCGCGCCGCCGTGGCGGAGGATGGTGGATGGGCGGGACGGGCTATGGCGGGGGCTCGTGGGGCGGGGGTGGCTTCGGTGGAGGAGGTGGCGGGGGTGGTGGATTCGGAGGTTTTGGCGGAGGATCGTTTGGAGGCGGCGGCGCGAGCGGAAGTTGGTGAGTTGCGCGCATCAAAGAGGAGCACAGATCCGTGGACCACAAGCTGGATGAATTCGTCCAAAAACTGAAATCTTCCGCTGCCGAAAATTTGAAAGCTGTAGCTTTGTACGGGTCGGCCGTGACCGGGGAATTTCACTCCAAACATTCGGACATGAATCTACTATGCATTCTCGAGAAAGCTGACGCCACGCGGATTGAAGCCCTTCATGCGCCAGTCGATTGGTGGCTCCGGCAAGGGCATCGCGCGCCACTGGTTTTCACCTTGGAGGAATTAACTCGTTCCGCAGACGTCTTCGCCGTCGAGCTGCTCGATATGAAAACGCACCACCGGATGCTTTATGGAGACGATGTCCTTGCGGGGCTCACGGTGCCTCTGCATTACCATGCGATTCAGGTCGAGCGCGAATTGCGGACGGATTGGCTGCGACTTCGAC
>WNGI01005279.1_pt1 | contig 11607 bp, 10 predicted proteins | sample 5400621 | NCBI WGS metagenome assembly WNGI01 (sample SAMN13153374, study PRJNA577476) | soil metagenome | isolation source: 20 cm soil or saprolite under Garry oak tree replicate 1 | place: USA:California | collected 2016-06-15
AGGGAGCCTTTGATCGGCCAGACCATCGTTCGACCGGCGCGGTTTGGCTCCGTGATAACGGCATCATCGGGAACCATGACCCACTCGCCCTCGAGGCGGACACGGTAGTGGCCATCCTTGGATTCCCAGTCCGGATCTGAGACGGCAAAACCATCTGCGTCCGAGCAACACAACCCCTTGCTGCTCTTCAGAGTGTCGAACCACGGCTTCAGCGGAGACCCGGCGTACCGCCCATCGTCGCGAGCCGTTGCATTTCCGATCAGAAGAGCCGAAATCACCAATGCGATCGCGGTACTTGAAAAACTCACGCTATCCATCTTGCCACCAGCGCAGCGGAAAAGCCTCCGACCCGAAGTTCACAAGTCGCGAGCAGCGCCGAAGTTCCATTGCAGAGGACGATCCTGGTGATGTGACCGCGCTCTGCAGACCATTGCACGATCGCTAAGTAGGCGACCCGACATTGTCCGGAATGGCTGAATTCAAATCCAGGTTGTGGTCAACGATGCGATGTGCCGGCTTCGCGTCGATGCTGAACGAACAGTTTCGCTATCCGCGACCTCGCGGCCAGGCGGAAAGCCGCAAAAAGATTTTGCGCAATAGAGCGAAAGTTTGTCAGTCGGTCAGCATCGCGCCGACGTCGGCCTCGGCAACAGTGGCGCCGTTCACTTTCGCATCGCCGTGAAACCACCACATGGTCTTGCGGCGGCCGATGCTGCGCATGTGGTATTCGATGGTATCGCCGGGCATGACCGGTTTGCGGAATTTGCACTTGTCGATGGTCAGAAAATAAACCGCTCGCGGTTTCTCGGTGCCTTCGACCGACTTGATGCCGATCACGCCGGCAGTCTGCGCCATGGCTTCGATCATCATCACCCCCGGATAGACCGGGCGCTCCGGAAAATGCCCGAGAAAGGGCGGCTCGTTGAAGGTGACGTTCTTGATGCCGATGCCGCTGTAGTCGGCCCGGATATTGATGACCCGATCGATCAGCAACATCGGGTAACGATGCGGAAGCGTCTTCAGAATCTCATTGATGTCCACGAGCTCAAACCGGACCGCTGCCTCCTCCATCACTCCCGCCCCTCGCCCTTCGGACCGGCTGTGCCCTCGCGCGCCAGACGCTCCACCGCAACGATCTCCCGGAACCACTGCTTGGTCGGTTTCGCAAAAAACCCGCCCCAGCGTCCGTTAGCCGGAATGTCATCCTTGACGCCGCTCATCGCCGTGACCTGAGCGCCGTCGCCGATGTGAAGATGGTTGTTGATCCCAACCTTGGCCCCCAACGCTACATTGTCACCTATCGTCAGGCTGCCTGCCAACCCTATCTGGGCCGCGAGCAGGCAATGCCTGCCGATCGTCACATTGTGGCCGATCTGGACCTGATTGTCGATTTTCGTCCCCTCACCGATAACCGTATCGCGCAGGCTGCCACGGTCGATGGTGGTACCGGCGCCGATCTCCACGTCGTTCTGGATCAGGACACGGCCGGTTTGCGGCACTTTCACATGGCCATCTGGACCGAAGAAGACGAAACCGTAGCCGTCCTGCCCGATGCTGCAGCCGGGATGGATCAGAACGTTGTCGCCGATCAGCGCGCATTGGATAGCGGTGTGCGCGCCGACGTTGCAATCCCTGCCGATCCTGACATTGACGCCGATCACGGCCGAAGCAGCGATGCCGGCATTGCCAAACCAGGATTGCGGGCGAAGCGTATCGTGGTGCAGCGCGCGCGCAATCTTCACGAAGGCGCGGAACGGTTGGGCCGCCCGCAACACCGCGACATGGGCCGGGACGCTGGCCTCGAAACGCGCGCTCACCAGGCACGCCCCCGCCTTCGTCGAAGCAAGCTGTTCTGTGTATTTCAGATTGTCGAAAAACGTCAGGTGCATCGGACCGGCTTCTTCGAGCGAAGCCAGCCCCGTGATCTGTTGGCCGCTCCGCGACGGATCGGCCAAATCCGCCTTCGTCAACGCGGCCAGATCGGCCAGCGTCGACGCAGGTGGTTGCTCGAAGAAAGTCGGCTGCGCCATTCCACCCGTCGCGGTCCGGCCGGTGATCGAACTAGAGCTACGGTTCCGATCAATCAAACCCGAGCTCTATTTTCTTTCGACGCGTTTTCTTCACGCGAACCGGTATCCGCTTCGCTCGAAAACGTCTCAGAACGATGTCCCGCCGCCAAACTTGAATTGCTGCACGCGGTCGTTCGCGCCTTTGGTAAGCGGCACTGCGTAATCAAAGCGCAGCGGTCCGAACGGCGACGCCCAGATCAAACCTACACCCACCGACGAGCGGACGACATTACCGTTGTCGAACACCAGACCGGTGCAGGTTCCCGCACTGACGGGATTGCGGGTCGAGGGAATGCAGCCGGGCACGTTGACCTCGCCCGTTTGCGCCCACGAGGTCGGTCCTTTGTAGTCCCAGAGCGAACCGGCGTCGGCATAGACCGCACCCTTAAGCCCCACTTCCTTCGGCAGGAACCAGAACGGCATCTGCAGTTCCGCCGACGCACCCCAATATTTGGTGCCACCGAGCGCATCGTTTGTTCCGAAAGGATTGAGGTCGCGCGGACCGATGCCGTTCGGGGCAAAGCCACGAACGAGATTCGGCCCCATCTGGAAATGATCCAACATTCGGATGTCGCTGCCGACGCTATTGAGGATGCCGCCCTGGACGTGGATCAGGCCGACGATATCCGCAACCAGCGGCGTGTAGTATTTCGCGTCGACTGCCGACTTCAGGTACCGCACGTCGCCGCCGAGGCCGGCGAAATCCTGCTTGAAGTCAATGAGCAGGCCGTCGGTCGGGTTCTTGTTGTTATCGAGCGTATTGTAATTCAGCGAATAGCCGATCGCCGACGTCAACGCCTTGCCGTTCTGCAGTTCCTTGCGCACCGGCAACGACGCTTCGCCGTCGGAGTAGCAAAATAGACCGGTTCCCGAAGGGTCGACCAGGCCTAACCCGGGGTTTGCGGCGTTGAACGCCGGTGACGGGTTGAAGGCGAGCAACGTATTTGCCGCATTGTTGTTACAATTGGCGAGGTTCGCCGGCAGCTGGATTTCCTGCTGATAGACCGAGTACCGAAGTTGCAGCGACAGGTCTTCGCGGAGCCCGAAGCCGAGCCTCGGACTGAAGCCCAGCGTCTTGGTGCCATACGAAATGAAGTTGTTGGCGAGCTGCTGGCGCTGGAAGAAGTCGAGACCGAGCGCTACGCGATAGTCCAGAAGATAGGGCTCGACCAACGACAGCGAGTAACCGCGCGCGTATTGGCCATACGTCACCGACGCTTTCGCGAACAGGCCGCGGCCGAGGAAGTTACGCTCGGAAATACTGACCTCCGCGAGCGCACCGTCGGTGGTCGAATAGCCGCCCGAGACCGAGAAGTCGCCGGTCGATTTCTCTTCGAGATCGACCACCAGAATCACGCGATCGCTCGAGGATCCCGGTTCGGTCGTGATCTTCACGCTTTTGAAGAAATCGAGGTTCTTGAGGCGGCGCTCGGCACGATCGACCAGCGCGCGATTATAGGCATCGCCTTCCGAAATATCGAATTCGCGGCGAATGACGTAGTCGCGGGTGCGGGTGTTGCCGCGCACGTTGATGCGCTCGATGTAGGTTCGCGGGCCTTCGTCGATGGCAAACGTAATCGAAACGGTGTGCGCCTCGAAATTACGATCGCCGCGCGGACGCACGATCGCAAAGGCATACCCCCGGCGCGAGGCCTCGATCTGCATCTCCTCGACGGATTTCTCCAGCGCTTCGGCGTTATAGAGCGACCCGACATAGACCCGCGAGAAGCTCTTGAGCGTATTGCCGTCAAGCGTGCTGATACTGGATGCGAAATTGACCGTCGCAACCCGGTACTGCTGACCTTCCTCGATCTTGAAGGTCACCAGGAAGCCCTTCTTCTCCGGATCATACTCGGTCAGCGCGGCCACCACCTGCACATCGGCAAAGCCGTGCTTCAGGTAAAAGCGGCGAATCAGATCGCGATCGGCTTCGACCCTGTCCGGATCGTAAACGTCGGCACCGCCGAGGAAGCTCAGCAGGTTCGATTCACGCGTCTTGATAATATCCTTCAGGCGATAGGCCGAATAAGCGCTGTTGCCGACGAACTCGACCGATTTGACGCCGGTCTTCGATCCTTCGATGATCGTAAAGACCAGATCGACGCGGTTGTTCGGCTGCTCAATGATTTCGGGATTGACGCGCACGTCGTATCGGCCCGAACGGCGATAGATTTCGGCGATCCGCTGGGCATCGGACTGCACCATGGGACGCGACAGCGTGCCCCGCGGCTTCGACTGGATTTCCGCCGAAAGTTGCTCGTCCTTGACTTTCTTGTTGCCCTCGAAGGCAATGCGGCCAATTACCGGGTTTTCCACCACGGTTACGATCAGGCGACCGCCGGCCTGGTTGATTTTGACGTCCTGGAACAGGCCGGTCTCGATCAGCGCTTTCAGGCCGTCATCGATCCGTCCCTGGTCCAGCCGCCCGCCGGGGCCCGGCTTGAAATACGAGCGTATCGTCTCGACTTCGACGCGCCGGTTGCCTTCGACCTGAATCGACGACACACCCTGCGCAGCGGCCGGCGACGCCGTAAGCATAGCGGCCAGCATCGCTGCGGCCGGCACAGCGAACATGACCAGAGCGGCCAACACGCCCCCCCGCACTCGCATTCCAAAATTCATGCGCGAAGCGCCCTTATCATTCCAATGCCGGTTCGCACCCCTACGAACCAGCAGATTCCCATGTGTTGCACCGCTTGTAGCTAATTTTGCTGGGCCGGCAAACGTCCGAATGCGGTGCAATTTCATTTTCATTCCAAGACGTTGCCTATCGGCCACGCCCATCAAATAAGGCCTCAAGATGCCGCTAGATGCAGGATGTCGTTGTAGGTCGCAAACACCATCAGCATCAGCACCAAGCCTAATCCGATTCGGAACCCCATTTCCTGCGCCCTGTCCGACAACGGACGTCCGCGCACGGCCTCAACCGCATAGAACAAAAGATGACCGCCATCGAGCAGCGGTACCGGAAACAGATTCAGCAGCCCGATCGATATCGAGAGCACCGCGGCAAGATGCACCAGCGCAGCAAGGCCGATGGTGGCGACCTGACCTGAGATCTGGGCGATTCGCAGCGGGCCGCCGACCTGGTCGGCTGCCTCGCGCCCCGCAAAGACGCCGCCGATATAGGCGAGTGTGCGGTCCACCACGAACCAGGTTTCCTTGACGCCCAGCCAAAGCGCGGTCGCCGGATTCACGCGTTCGGTGGTGACATCGCCCGGTGAAGTCGCGCGGGTGATTCCCAGCACGCCAAGCCGGTGCACATTCCCGAACGCATCTTTCACTTCCCTGAGTTCCGGCGTTCCCTGCAATTGCAGTGCAGAACCGCTGCGCTCAATTATGAATGTCAGCTGCTCGCCGGCTCGCGTGCCGACCATCCGCTGCATATCGGAGAAGCTTCCGATTTTCGTGCCATTGATTGCCGTGACCACATCGCCGACCTGGAAGCCGGCCGCCGCAGCCGCACTGCCAGCCTCAACTTTGTCGACGCGCGCGGTCGTGCTCGGCTTGCCGAAAAACGTGAATAGGCAGGTGAAGATCACAATGGCCAGAATGAAATTGGCGATGGGGCCGGCGGCTACGATCGCCGCGCGCGGTCCAACTTTCTTATGGTGGAAACTGCCCTCGCGCTCTTCTTCCGTCATGCTGGCCAGCGCCTCGGTCGACGGCGTAGAGGCTTCGCTGTCGTCCCCGAAAAACTTCACATAGCCGCCGAGTGGAATCGCCGAAATCTTCCATCGCGTGCCATGCCGGTCGTTGAAACCGGCAAGTTCCGGCCCAAAGCCGAGCGAGAACGTCAGCACCTTCACGCCCGCCCAGCGGGCGACCAGGAAGTGGCCGAGCTCATGGAAGAAAACCACGATGGTCAGGACGAACAAAAAGGGAATGATGTAGCCGACGAGACCATGGCCTAACGTATTGAAACTATGAACAAAAAACTCTGACATCCGATTCCCCTTCTCCAGGGCCTGCGCCCTGCCCCCCAAACTCTCTAAGATGCCTTTGCGGCAATTTGAGGCAAGAGGGTGGCAGCGCTATTTCTCGCCCTTTGGTCAATGTCGATGGCATCGTCCGCGGACGTCAATAGCGCCAGATTACCGGCACGCACCCAGTCGTTCATGGTGGCCTCGACCAGCCGCGCAATTGCGCCGAATCTGATCTTGCCGCCGATGAACGCCGCCACCGCGACTTCGTTGGCCGCATTATACACCGTCGTCGCACCTAGCCCGGTCCGCAGGGCATCGTAAGCCAGCCGCAGTCCGGGGAACCGGCCGAAATCGGGCTCCTCGAAGGTGAGCTGCCCGATCTTGGCAAGATCGAGCTTTGCCGCCGGACCGACAATGCGGTCGGGCCACCCGAGACAATGCGCGATTGGCGTTCGCATGTCCGGCGCGCCCAACTGCGCGACCACGGAACAATCCGAAAATTCGACCATGCCATGGATGATCGATTGCGGGTGCACCAGAACGTCGATCTCATCCGGCTTCAGCGCAAAAAGGTAAGACGCCTCAATGACCTCGAGCCCCTTGTTCATCATTGAGGCCGAATCGATGGTGATCTTCTGGCCCATGCTCCAGTTCGGATGCTTCAAGGCCTGCGCCAAGGTGGCCCGTTCGATATCGGCGACGGCCCAGGTCCGGAACGGTCCGCCGGAGGCGGTGATGATGACACGAACCAGCTCTTCCCGATTCCCGGAACCAAGCGCCTGAAACAGCGCGTTATGCTCGGAATCCGCTGGCAGGATGCAGGCCCCGGCCTTTGCCGCTCGCTGCATGAAGAAATCGCCTGCGCAAACAAGGCATTCCTTGTTGGCAAGCGCTACCGCCGCGCCGCGATCCACCGCCGCGAGCGCGGGTTTCAGCCCGGCCGCACCGCTGACCGCGGCCATCACCCAATCCGCCGGGCGCGCGGCTGCTTCGATAATCGCGCTTTCGCCCGCACCGCATTCGGTGCGCGTGCCGGCCAAGGCCTCTTTCAGCTCGGTCAGGCGATTGGGGTCTGCAACAGCGGCAAATCGGGCCCCGAATTCCTTCGCCAGCTTCGCCAGCGCCGGCACGTTGGTATTCGCGGTCAGGGCTTCGACCCGGTAGCGGTCGCGCGAAGCCCTCAGCAAATCCATCGTGCTGTCGCCGATCGAACCGGTGGCGCCGAGAACGGTCACGGCACGCACGGCAGATGCCGCGGCTTTGTTGTTACGCAAGGGAACGGCGCTCATGTTCTCACCAAACCATAAGACCGCGGCCGACGCCATCCACGCCGTCCCGCAAAAACCCGAAAATCGCCGCCAGCACGATCGCGGCGACAAATCCGTCCAGACGATCCAGTAGCCCGCCATGGCCGGGAATAATGTGACTTGAGTCCTTTACACCGAATCGCCGTTTCACCGCGGATTCAAACAGGTCACCAAGTTGGGACGCGATCGAGAGCGCCGCGCCCATAAGCAGCAACGGCCCGGCTTTGCTGACGCCGGCCGCCGCAAAGCCTGCGGCGACGACAAGGCTGGCGGCAAAGCCGCCGACGGCGCCGGCCCAGGTCTTCTTGGGACTGATCCGCGGCCATAATTTTGGCCCGCCAATACCCCGGCCGGCGAAATAACCGCCGATATCGGTCACCCACACTACCAGCAGGACCAGGAAAAGCGCTACGAATCCGCTGGTTGGATCGAACCGTACCAGCACCGATGCGACTGCGGCCGCGGCCGCATAGAGAAATCCGGCCGCGTTCCAGTGACGCTGCTCTGGCGAAAGCAACACGACGGCCGCGGCGCCGAGCGCCAATCCCACAAGCGAGGCACCGAACCGTTCCCCAGCGAGGCAGAATCCGACGATGGCAAGCGCAACAACCCCTGACGCGACCACACGTTTCGCGCGCGCCCCGCCGACGATCGTCAGCCATTCCACATAGAGGCCGATCGCGGCCAGCGTCACCAAGCCAGCCCACAGCCATCCGCCAGCATAAGCGATGGCGATTGCCAGGGGGGCGAGCACCAGCGCGGCCACGACCCGCATCAGGAGATTGCGCGAGCCTTGCTCGACCACGGCCGCAGGCGCGGCGTCGCCCTCGCTCACGATCCGGTTTTCGCGGCCAGACCGCCGAAACGGCGCTCCCGCCTGGCGTATTCAGCGATCGCGCCTTCGAGCGAGGCCTTGTCGAAATCCGGCCAGTGGATCGGCACGAACACCAGTTCGCTGTAGGCCGCCTGCCACATCAGGAAATTCGACAGCCGCTGCTCGCCGCTGGTGCGGATGATCAGGTCGGGATCGGGAATATCGGGAGCATCGAGATATCGCCCGAGCGTGTCGGCGTCGATCGACGCCGGATCGCGTTTTCCCTCCGCGACCTCGAGCGCCAGCCGTTGTGCGGCATGAGCGATTTCTTGCCGCGATCCGTAGTTGAATGCGACGACCAGATTGAGCTTCGTATTGCCCTTGGTCAGTTCTTCCGCTTCGCTCAACAACGCACAGATGTCGGGTTCCAGCCCGTCGCGCTCACCGATCACCCGCACCCGGACGCCGTCGCGGTGCAGGGTCGCCAGATCGTTGCGGATGAAGCGCCGCAGCAAGCCGAAAAGGTCGCCGATTTCGGTCGCCGGCCGCGACCAGTTCTCCGAGCTGAAAGAGAAAATCGTCAGATAGAGGATGCCGAGCTCGTTGGCGGCACGAACGACGCGGCGGAGCGCATCGACGCCGCGGCGATGGCCTTCCGCGCGCGGCAGACCGCGGGCCGCCGCCCAGCGTCCGTTGCCGTCCATGATGATCGCCACATGCAAGGGACCGCCGGTTGGATCCGGTCCTTCAGTTGCGGGCGCGGCAGCGTTCGACATCCATCAATCCTTAAAGCCTGGCAATCCCTTACCTACACGGTGAGGATTTCCTTTTCCTTGGCCGCCAGCAACTGATCTATCTCCGAAATCATCCCGTCGGTGGCCTTCTGCACATCATTGGCCAGGCGTTCCTGATCGTCCTCGGAGATCTCGTGGTTTTTCTCAAGCTTCTTGACGGTGTCGAGACCATCGCGGCGGACATGCCGGACCGCGACTTTTGCGGCCTCGGCATATTTATGCGCCACTTTTACCAATTCCTTGCGGCGCTCCTCATTGAGCTCCGGAATTCGCAGCCGGAGCACCTGCCCTTCGGTGGCCGGGCTGAGGCCGAGATTGGAATCCACGATCGCCTTTTCGACGGCCTTGACCATCGACTTGTCCCACACCTGCACCGACAACAGACGCGGCTCGGGCACGCTGATGGTTGCAAGCTGGTTCAGCGGCATGTGCGTGCCGTAAGCGTCGACCTGCACCGGTTCCAGCATCGAGGCCGCGGCGCGGCCAGTTCGCAGGCCGCCCAGTTCATGTTTCAGCGACTGGGTGGCGCCTTGCATGCGGCGCTTCAATTCGTTGATGTCGAAACTACTCGTGGGCATAACGCTCTCCCCTCCTGAAATCCGTAGTCGTCGAGCCCGCCAATCCGAGGGCCCGGCGCGTCACAAACCTGTCAGCCGGCGACGACGGTACCGCGGCCGATGCCACGCAGAATTGCGCCGATCGAACCGGGCTCGGCGATCGAGAACACGATGATAGGCAGCGATGTCTCGCGGGCAAGCGCGAATGCGGTCGCGTCCATCACCTTGTAGCCGCCCTCAATCGCCTGTGAATGGGTCAGACGATCGAATCGCTTGGCGGACGGGTCCTTTTTGGGATCGGCGCTGTAGACGCCATCGACATTGGTGGCCTTCAGCACGGCCTGGGCGCCGATTTCGGCCGCCCGCAGCACCGCCGTGGTGTCGGTCGTGAAGAAGGGATTGCCGGTTCCGCCGCCAAGCAGCACGATCCGGCCTTCGGCCAGATATTTGTGCGTCGCACCGCGGGTGAACAGCTCACAGATTTGCGGCATGACGAACGCCGACAGGGTACGCGCCGGCGCCCCGCGGCGCTCGATCGCGGCCTCCAGCGCCAGGCAATTCATGACGGTGGCGAGCATACCCATGGTATCGCCGGTCGGCCGTGAGACGCCGCGCGAGGATACTTCCACGCCGCGGACCATATTTCCGCCGCCGACGACCACCGCGACCTCGACGCCGAGCTGCTTAGCCGCGATCAGATCGCCGGCGATCCGCTCGATGGTCGGCTGATCCATGCCGAACGAGTGCGCACCGGCAAAATACTCGCCCGAAAGCTTGATCACCACCCGACGATAGACCGGTTCAGCCATGACGCGATCGCTTTCCCTACGGGCGCCGATGCTCCCGGCGCCAGCACGCCGGAAGGAGGGTTCCGGCGGTTATTTCTTGCCGCTGGCCGCCGCGACTTCGGCGGCGAAATCAGATTCCTGCTTGTCGATTCCCTCACCCAGAGCATAGCGCACAAATCCGGTAATCTTCACAGGCGCGCCGATCTTACCCTCGGCTTCTTTCACCGCCTGGCCGACCGATTTGGCGTTATCGTGGATGAAGGCCTGCTCCAGCAGGCAGACTTCCTTGTAGTAGGTTTTCAGACCGGATTCGACGATCTTTTCGATCACGTTCTCAGCCTTGCCCTGCTGGCGGTATTTGTCGGCCAGCACGTCCTTCTCGCGTTTGACGATCTCGGGATCGAGCCCTGCCGCATCCAGCGCCTGCGGATTGGCTGCGGCAACATGCATCGCAAGCTGCTTGCCCAAGATGGCGAGTTCATCGGTCTTACCAGTGGATTCCAGCGCCACGATCACGCCCATCTTGCCGGCGCCTTCGATCACGGCGTTATGGACATAGCTCGACACCACGCCTTTGCCGACGTCGAGCGAAGCCGCCCGGCGCAGCGTCATGTTTTCGCCGATAGTCGCGATCGCATCCGCAATCGCAGTTTCAACCGTTACGGCACCGACCTTCGCGGCCTTGATCTTCTCGATGTCGGGGCCGACGTCGAGCGCGACCTGCGCGATCATCTTGACCAATCCCTGGAACTGTTCGTTGCGCGCGACGAAGTCGGTCTCGGAATTGACCTCGACCAGAACGCCCTTGGTGCCCGCCGTGTGCACGCCGATCAGGCCTTCCGCGGCAACGCGGCCGGCTTTTTTCGCCGCTTTCGACAGGCCCTTCTTGCGCAGCCAGTCGATCGCCGCCTGCATTTCGCCGTTGTTCTCGGCCAGCGCCTGCTTGCAGTCCATCATGCCGACGCCGGTGGTCTCGCGCAGCTCCTTGACCATCGCCGCTGTGATTGTTGCCATCGTTGCAGTCCTTTGCCTGTCAGGGCGGCCGCGGCGCGGCTGTTGCCGCCTCGCCGCCTCCGCCACCAGCAATTCACGTAAATTAGGAAGGTTGGCCGGAATGATCCGGCCAGCGCGTTCGCGTTACTCGGCTTCCGCGGTCATCGCCTTGGCCTGGGCGACCCAGCCATCGGCTCTGCTCGGAAGTCCGACCTCTTCGCCGATCTTGTGCGCGGTGTCGTGATTGAGTTCGGCGAGCTGCCAGTAATGGAAGATGCCGAGGTCGTTGAACTTCTTTTCGATCGCGCCGGACACGCCGGTGAGTTTCTTGAGATCGTCGGCCGCACCGCGCGGACCGG
>WNGI01011169.1_pt1 | contig 11607 bp, 11 predicted proteins | sample 5400621 | NCBI WGS metagenome assembly WNGI01 (sample SAMN13153374, study PRJNA577476) | soil metagenome | isolation source: 20 cm soil or saprolite under Garry oak tree replicate 1 | place: USA:California | collected 2016-06-15
ATGGAAGGAAAGACACCCGCTGTCACAAACGCGGGAGCCGGAGAAAACCAGCACGTTGAACCGACAAAGTCAAAGAGCGACAGAGAACATTACTCCATCGCGCGAGTGCTAGCCCAAGAGGGGCTTTACGAAGATGCCGCACGCGAATTTGAGCGCGCGATTTCAATTAATCCGAAAAGAGGGAATTACTACGATAACCTCGGTTATTGCTTGGCACGACTTCGGCGTTACGACGAAGCAATTCAGGCGTTCAACCACGCCCTTTTGGTAGACCCTAAGGATGCTTATGCTCTCCGTGAATCGGGCAACTGCTTTGATTACAAGAAGGCCTATGAGAAAGCAGGCGGTCCGCCTAAACCGTCAGTGGTGCTCCAATCTGCAGGCGAAGAGGGTGATCGCTGGTTGGGCTACGCCCTCAACGACCCTCACCGCTCCGGTTCGTCGGCAGATTCGGTTAAAGCGGACGACTTTAAGGTAAATTATTCGCGCGGCGTTAGCTCGTTGCGCCAGGGCCGATTCGAAGAAGCCGCCGATTCATTCGGCAAAGCGGTCGAGGTACGACCTGAAGATTTTGATTCCAACTTTTGGCGAGGTACAAGCCTAGTACGGTCCGGCAAATTCAGGGAAGCGATCCCAAACCTTGAGAAAGCGCACCAAATAAAAAAGGATGACAAACCTACTCAGGTCGAACTCTTCGGGTGTTACCTCACAACTCGGCAACATGAAAAAGCCTTCCGGATTTATCCGTTTTTTATCGCCGTTATTGGAGGCGCGCTGACTTTGTTTTATTTAGTAGGGCTGGCGGTCCTTCTGCTATTCAGTCTCCGGATACGTGAGGCTGTTTTTCCGGGATTCGGTTTTTCTCTTGCTTGGCTGGGTCTTTTTTTTGAAGGGCAGATAGCATTCGTTTTTTTGTTGGCATTACTTTTCTGGGTCAAGCTTAGCGAGAATGCCCTAATCGCTTTAGTCCTGGCAGGCATTCCTATCATCGTCATGGCGGTAACAGCTTTTGCGCGTCAACCTTGGGGCGAGGCATTTCGCTGGCCTTTACGATTCGGTGAGAGGAAAGTGATATTGTTGTCGCTGCTTTTGTTACTCCTCAGTTTCTTAATTAACTTCGGTTTTTCCGAACTGCTTAGACAAACGACGCATCATCCCCTGCCACTGCAACGAATAGCTCCGTTCATCAAAGAGGCTCTAAATTCCAATCCGCTAATTGCTTTTTTTGCAATTGGCTTCATAACGCCGATCACAGAGGAGATTTTGTTTCGCGGTTTGGTCTTTGGCGCATTGCAAAAATGGCTGCGGGAAGGATGGGTGATTTTCTGGACCTCTTTGCTATTCGCACTTGTGCACTTCGAGTTGATCGGTCTCATACCGCTTATTTATCTCGGCGCGATTCTGGGCTGGGCGCGCTGGAAAACGGGCTCCGTCGGACTTCCGATCTTGCTGCATGCTTTGAATAATTGCTTAGCACTGTTTGCCTTTAAGCTCTAAGGAGTTAGCACCAAAAAATTTATGCAAATCACAGTTGGCATTATTACGATCTCGGATCGGGCCAGCGCCGGCGACTATAAGGATCTCGGTGGGCCGGCTCTCAAAAAAGTGGCAAATGAATCGGGTTGGCAGATTCTCGCCGAAGCAATCGTGCCCGATGATTTGAAACGCATCCAGGAGACGATGCGTTCGTTTGCTCAGCAAGGTTGCGGCTTAATTCTGACGACGGGCGGAACCGGAATTGGGCAGCGCGATGTCACACCGGAAGCGATTCGTGCGATGATGCAAGTGGAGCTGCCAGGGTTCGGAGAAGTGATGCGGGCCGAGTCAATGAAGATTACGCCCAATTCCATTCTCTCGCGCAGTTTGGCTGCAATCGTCGATGGAGCGCTTGTCGTCGCGCTGCCCGGCAAACCAAGCGGCGCGGTGGAGTGTCTCGGCTTCGTTGCCGGTGCCATTCCGCACGGTGTTGCGCTGGCTCAGCGTGTTCCGACTTCATGCTGACAGGTAGGGACAGCGCGCTGCGCTGTCCTGTGCGTGATATATGCACATCTATACCTTTCGAGCCCAAGGCGTGAAAGCGGCTTCAACGCTAATGGATGGTTTAAAGAAAGAGTGATGTCACCCAGCTTGCAAAATCTTCGGGGAAATCGGAGAGGTTGAAAGAGGTAGAATTAGCCGAGCGTTTTAACGCTGGGTAAACATATGCGCCATCTTTAGTCCCGTCAGGGACGGCAGAATGTTTCTTTCGTCCCGTGCGGGGCTTGACTTTTCTTGCTCATCAAACCCAGCGTTTAAAACGCTGGGCTATTACCGGAACTGCGTTGTTCTCGCAGCAATTGCTGTTCTGTGCATCACTTGTTTACCATCAGATGCGTCTGCTTTAGATGGTCACCAGAGTGATCTCGGGCGGACAATTCCATCGTATTGGAAACGAGGACAATGTCCCGATGCCAGCGCTGACGGAGAGCGGACCGCCGGGTGTGTCATAGCAGCCGTAATCGTATCGGCCTACGCCGGACGGAACCAAGAGCGGTCCGATAAAGGGCAGCCGTACCTGCCCTCCGTGTGAATGCCCCGCTAGAATCAGATCGAATCGGCGGTGGCCGAGACGGTCCGCCATTGCCGGATAGTGTAGCAACAAAACGTGGCGCGTGACGGAGTCGGCTTCGGCCGCGGGCATGCCAATAATTCCGTTACCGACCAACTCCAGATCGTGTTGCGGCAAAACGATCGCGCTGTTCGGGAACCAGGCGCCGCCCGTGGCCGCGAAAGCCCTCTCATATTCAGGAAACGGTGCGCGGCTCCAATAGTCATGGTTACCTGGAATGCCGTAAACGGGTGCGTGGATTTCGCGAACGAAGCTCAGGGCTTCGGCGGCATAGCTACGATCTTCGACCAAATCACCCGTGAAACAAACAAAGTCAGGCTCGAGTTTATTGATTGCTCCCACTACTTCTGCTGCGTACTCGGAGTCGCCAGAGTAATGAAAATCGCTGAAATGAACGAACCGACAGGTTGATTCGTCGCTTAGTTTCAAATTGCGCAAGCGCAACCGGGTCGGTTCGACGAAGCACGCATCCAAGCCGAGAATCGCCGGCAAAGCGAACGCTCCCAAGCCAAGGAATTTGCGCCGGCTGATCCTGGACATGGTTGACTTAACCAGCATACCACGTGCTCGCCCGCGCCAGTCGATGTCCATTTGGCAGATTGAAATCCTTACAGGCGGCTCGCGTGCCAACCAGCCCATTTTGTCTTTTCGCTGCTAATCGGGGTAGATTAGCAGCCGCATCAGTTGTTGGCCGGATTCGGTGAGATGGGCGCGGCTGCCGTGGCCGGCGACTGCGCCGCGGGTCACATAGGCGTATTCGACTGAGCTTTTTTTGACGTAAGTAAGTTCTGGCTGCGCTACGTGATGGCCACTCGGCTCCACTTTTAAAGGCAGCCCGGAACGGGCAAAGGAAACTTCCCAGGAACAGGTTTTTACACCGGGAGTTCCTTGCAATATCCAGGAATAGTTTTTGACCAGTTCGAAATGCGGCGACTTCGGCACAGTCACTTTGTAAAAAATTTCCTCATCCCGGAGGAACTCGGGAATGGTGAGCGACGGATTCTTTTGCAACGTCAGATAAAGGCGGGCAATGTCGATCCCGGTGAGATTGATGCCGTTGTATATGCCGTTGTGGTTCGGATCGTTCTTAACGAAGGCTTGGTGCCAGGCTTCGAATTGATGGCTGAGTATCAGGTTTAGCTCCAGGTGCAAATGCGCGCGCGCCTGATTCAATCCGGCGCCGGTGTAACCCATCACGGCGATTTGATCACCTTTCCTGACCTCCTGACCCGGCTTCACCGTGATGGAACTGAGATGGCCATACAAACTATAGTAAATTGATCCGTCCCAACGGTGCTCGATTACAACGTATTTGCCGTAATTCGAGTATCCGGGCACCAAGTTTGTGTGCACGACTTTGCCGTCCGCAATGGCTCGCACCTGATCCAGCGGTTCGCCGCGTCCATCGCGCTCCAGCGGGCGAATGTCGATTCCTTCATGAAAACGTGTGTAGATAAGGCCCTCAGTCGTCTCCACCGGATCGCGAACAAATCCGTACTGGCCGCCCTCCCACGGCGTAGATTTCACGCCCTTGTAATCGCGTTCTACATACTGATAGAATTGTGGACCACCGCCGCGAAGGAGCGCGTCGTTATCGGTCGGTAGTGCAAGATCCAGCCTGGTCTGCGCGATGATTCCGGTTCCCGACATCATCAAAGAGAAAACTCCCGCAACAAGTAATCGCATGCGGCTATCGGCGACGTTGCCCGATCAAGCGCCACTCTTTCTTCATTAGCTGAATGTCAGCGGCCGTAAGTCCCGAAGGAATGTAAATCTTTCCATCAGAAACACGTTTATCGATTTGTAATTCTGTGATCGATCTCCCGTTGATGAAGACAAAGAGAAAACCTCCGCGCCGCTCGATACTTAACGCGTCCAGGGTCAGACGGCCATGTTCGTCCAGCTGAAAAAGCGCACCGTAGTTTCCTTTCCCGGCGTCGTACGGGTAAAATGCCAGAACATCCTGCTCGGAAATTCGGGCTGTTTTTTCGATCGCGACGTCCTTACCGGACAACTTTGCCTGCACCGAGGCGGCGAAGGTGGAAGTATCTTTCGGATTTGCTTCGGCATGGATTCGCAGCATGCAATGTCGACTTTTGGCGTGCGCGGCAGAAAGCGCGAGCAAGGTGATAATTACACTCGCGAATGCTGCTTTCATGGCCGACTGATAAAGGGTTTGACAGGATTTGCAACGTTTGCTGATTAACCGCCTCATGAGGCGCAGCCTTGGCTTACTCGTCACGATATGGTTAGGAGCCGGGGCCGTCACGGGTCAGCAGCCTTCGGCTGCGCCAAGCGCCCAGAAAACGTCGAGAGCGACCTCAGCGGGCACGCCCGGATCGACCGATGAAGCGACGCTTACGCTTTCGTCCCCGGCGCCCGTACTTGAGTCTACGCCGCGCAAACGCAGCTGGGTTGGGCGCATGCTCCATCCGTTTTCTTCTGCATCTGCTCCGCCACGATACAAGGACCCAAGAGTTCGCGGCCTTTCTCTAGCGCTTCAGGTTTCACCCCAAACAGTGAAACTCTCCGAGACCCGGCGCCTTGGAATAAAGGTGACGTTGAGTAACGAATCGAAGAAAGCCATTGAACTTGATTTTCCGAGCGATCAGAGGATCGAGATTTATTTAATGAATTCCGCGGAGGCCGTGCTGACCAAGTGGTCTGACAACCACGCGATTACTGACAAGCCGGGCGTTGTCCTGATCAATCCGAGAGAGCACATCGAGTATAACGAAACAATCTCGACACGCGAACTCAGCCCGGACAAAGTCTTTATAGCCGAAGTTTTCTTCCCAAAGTATCCAGACCTACGGGTACGCCAAAAATTTCTAACTGCGCCATAGTAGACGGAGTGATCGAGCAATGGAGTAGTGGAGTAACAATGTGATGGTGCACAGCTCTCCAACACTCCAGCCCTCCAATACTCCATCTCCGCTTTTTTCTGATTATCACATGCATCCGCAAGGTCATCGGGTGCAACGTTATTCACAGGAGCTGTTGCAGCCGTGGGTCGATCAGGCGCGAAAAATCGGCCTGCGCGATATCGCCTTCACGGATCATGATCGCCATCACGCCGGCGTCGATTTCGATGAAATCGATCAGCTCCGCGAGAGAAATCCCGATTTGAAAATCAGAGCTGGTATTGAGCTTGATAACGACCCGGAGAACTCGGCCGCCGGAAGAAAATGGATCGAACAGCACTCGGATAAACTCGATTTCGTTCTAGGCTCTGTTCATTTTCTCCAACGCGACGATCAAATGTTCGATACGGTTCCGGCGGGAGCATCGCAATTCGAAGGGCGTAATATCGATGAAGTCTACGTCGATTATTTTCGCCGCGTGCGCAACATCGCCTCAACCGGGCTGGTCGATTGCCTGGCACACCTCGATTTGATCAAAATCCACGGTCACCGACCGAACGCGGAGATAGAGGCGATCGCGGACGAAACTCTCGACTTTATTCGCGCACGCAATTTGGCGATTGAACTTTCCACCGCCGGTTGGCGGAAACCGGTCAACGAACTTTATCCGAGTGACCAGCTGATTAAGCTCGCGATGCAAAAAGGGATTCCCTTTACTACGGCTTCCGATGCACATTCGCATGTTCAGCTCGGCGAGAACTTCGGTCGGCTGGCTGAGAAGATATCAGGGTTTGGAATTTGCGAGATTGCGATTTATCAAGATCACAAACGCAAGATGCGGAGCGTGCTGTAGAGGCGACCAGCATTTTTCGCCACAGATTAACACAGACGAAACACAGATTCAGAATGAACCGCGTTCTTATCTGTGAAAATCCGTGTAAATCTTTGGCTAAAATCCTCTACTGTTCGACACGAATAATTCGCGCTGATTCCCGGTTTGTCATCCGGATTTCGTCATTAGAAATTCGCCCGCCGCGTGAGCCGCTTCGGCTTTTACGCGGTCATTTTCACAGTCCCGGCATTCCCAGCCCGCCAGTTATTTTTGTCATCTCCGATTGGGCCAGTGCTTTACCCTGCTCGATTGCACCTTTCACTCCACTCAAGACGACTTCCTCGAGAAACTCCACGTCGTTCGGATCGACGATTTCCGGATCGATTTTAATTGAAACAACGTCTCCGGCACCATTGGCAACGACCTTGACTTTTCCGCCGCCGGCACTCACTTCGACCGTTTTATCCTCGAGTTCAGCCTGCGTTTTCGCCATTTGCTCCTGCATCTTTTGCGCCTGCTTCATCAATTTGTTTAAATTCATAATCTCGATTCGTAGACGCGGTATCTTGCCGCGTTGTCTTTAGTTAACGCCACCAGAGGTCGCGTCTATTCTTCAGGATTTTATTTCACCCTTGAACATTTCCAGTGCTTCTTGGATGAGGGGATCGTTTTTGAAGTCGACCGCTTTAGCCGCAGGCTGACCGGTAGATTTCTTAACGGTCACTCCTTCCTTTGCGTTCAATTTCACACTCCAATCGCGCCCGCTGATCTCGCTGAGCAAAGCTTCTAATTGCCGTCGGTTGCTGGTCGTCGCCAACGTCTCGATGGCGGATTTTTCGTCAGTTGGATAAGCGAGTAAAAAATTGCGACCTTCCGCGCCCACCACTGTCAATGAATCGACCAACGTCCTCAGAAAGCCGCGGGCCGGGATCTTTGCGCAAACTTTCTGCCAGATCTTTGCTGGATCTGCGTCGCCCCCGAGCTGCTCAGCGCCTCGGGGAGTAGATTTTTTGGGAGCGCCCGACGAGATGTCCGCCGCTGCGCGCCCCACCCGTGCCCCACCCTCTGCAACCCGCAATGGCGACTTTCCATCGCGTAGCGCATTGAGATTTTCGATGACTTCGTTCAACGTGATCTGGTTCAAGCTCTGAATCGCTTTGATTAGGGCCACTTCAAAATGCAGTTTTTTGTTGGGGGCCCATTTCATACGGCCTTCCGCTTCGGCAAATTGATCGATCAGTTCCAACAGCCGATCGGTCTCGATCAACTCCGCCTGGGCGGCGAGCGATTTCTGTAAATCGCTATCGACATCTTCGCTGAGCGCGTCTGGTTTTACCTTAAACACGAGCAGATCGCGCATATAGGCAATCAGATCGGACATCAGCCGCATCATGTCCTTGCCGGCTTCGCATTCTTCGTGCAGCAATTGGACGGCATCCGCCGTCGCCCCCCGCAAAATCTTGTCGGTAAGACTGGCCACGGTTTGCTGACTGGTGAACCCGAACACCTTGAGCACGTCTGGCTCGGTGATTTCTTCGCCACAAAAGGCGACCAACTGATCGAGCATCGATTCGGCATCGCGCAATCCACCTTCTGCACCCCGGGCGATGGCGTGCGCCGCGGCTGGCTCCAGCTTGATTTTCTCCTTACCGGCAATGAGTTGCAGGTGATCGGCGATAAGATTGGTGGCAATGCGGTGAAGGTCGAAACGCTGACAACGGCTCAGGATTGTCGGTAAAACCTTTTGCGGTTCGGTCGTGGCGAAAATGAATTTCACATGGGCCGGCGGCTCCTCCAGGGTTTTAAGCAGCGCGTTGAAAGCTGCGGACGAAAGCATGTGTACTTCGTCGATTAGATAAATCTTGTAGCGGCCCTTGGCCGGCGCATAACGCACGTTGTCGCGCAATTCGCGCACGTCCTCGACACTGTTGTTGCTGGCGCCGTCGATTTCGATGACATCAAGACTATTCCCCGCGGCACTCTCGCGGCAGTAGTGGTTGGCCCGTGGATGCAATTCAGCGCCTTCGCTAGAATTCGCGCGGTTGAGGTTTTGCCGACGCCGCGTGGACCCACGAAAAGGTAGGCGTGGGCCAGGCGGTTTTGCGCCACCGCATTTTTAAGCGTTTGTGCGACATGCGCCTGGCCAACCAGGTCATCAAATGTCTGCGGCCGGTATTTGCGCGCAAAGACTTCGTAGCTCACGAGCTTACTTTATCTCGCTCGCAAACGCGCGAAAGGTCAAAAGAAGTAGACGCGACTTTCCAGCGACGTTTTTTATCGGATGAAGCGGCTGGGAAGCCGCTTCTACTTTATTTCATGCATTCGATGCCTCTGAGTCAGTTGCGCACCTCTCGGGAAACTTACCTCACTGGCGCCAGGAAGGCACGACGTACTTCGTGACGTTTCGGACGGCAGACTCCCTGCCACAAGAGAAACTTGATCAATGGCTTGCAGAGCGAACGGAATGGCTGCGCAGCAACCCCGGACCGCACTCGGAGGCACAACGACGTGAATATTGGGAGAGTTTTCCCGCTCGATTTCAGCATTGGCTAGATCAAGATCACGGCGCGTGCATTCTTAAGTGGCCTAGACTGCGGGGAATCGTTGAAAATGCCCTGCGGCACTTCGATTGCGAGCGCTATCGATTGGATGAATTCGTTGTCATGCCAAATCATGTTCACGCACTCGTGACTCCGCTCGGCGACCACGTGCTCTCTTCGATTTGTTCATAGCTGGAAGTCGTTCACCGCCAGCGAGATTAACGGGCAACTAAATTCGACCGGCGCCTTCTGGCAGAAAGAATCTTTTGATCATATCGTCCGGAGCACCGCTTCCTTGGAGAAATTTCGCCAATACATTCGCGATAATCCAAAGGGCGCAATCGCAAAAAAGTAGACGCGGCTTCCAGCCGCGTTTTCTATAGATAAAGTGGCTGGAAGCCGCGTCTACTTATGCTTACGAGATCATTCATCCTCAGAGCGCTGCTGGCATTTTTAATTTCGCCCTCACTCTCAGACGCGCGCGAGCCGATCAAGTCGCCACCACAACAGAAAACGGTGCGCGCGCGCGATCTCGGCATTCCGTTCGATGGCACCCCTGGAAAATTCAACGCCATTACCGATGTAGCCGGTGTGGAAGTGGGCTACACCACATTAATCAGCGGCGAGGGAAAACTCGAGGTCGGCAAAGGACCGGTCCGCACCGGCGTGACGGCGATCATCCCGCGTGGCCACGAGTCGCTGAACGATCCAGTTTACGCCGGCGTGTTCAGTTTAAATGGCAATGGGGAAATGACCGGGACCGCATGGATCGAGGAGAGCGGATTTCTGGAAGGGCCGGTCGTGATTACGAACACTCACAGTGTTGGCGTGGCGCGTGATGCGACAATTAATTGGCGAGTAAAGCACGGCGCGGCCGACAATACCGGTTACTGGTGGAGTCTGCCCGTGGTCGCGGAAACCTGGGACGGTTGGCTTAATGACGTGAATGGCTTTCACGTTAAACCGGAGCACGTCTTTCATGCGCTCGATTCCGCTCACGAAGGACCAATCGAAGAGGGAAGCGTCGGCGGCGGCACCGGAATGATTTGTTATGAGTTCAAAGGCGGCAATGGGACGGCCTCACGCAACATCGAGATGAAAGAAAGAAAGGATGCACCGGCCCGAAGTTTTACCGCCGGGGTTTTCGTGCAGGCGAATTGCGGAAGACGCTCGCAACTGACCATTGCAGGGGTTCCGGTTGGAAAAGAAATTCCGGGCGAAGTTTACAAGGAAGAAGCCGGCTCGATCATCATCGTTGTCGCAACCGACGCGCCGCTTTTGCCGAATCAACTGAAACGCTTGGCCCGGCGCGCTTCACTTGGACTGGCGCGGACCGGTAGCGTTTCCGGCAATGGATCCGGCGATTTATTTGTCGCGTTTTCCACGGCCAACCCGCACGTCGCCAACCCCGACCAACTTACCCACTCCGTCCAGACTGTGCCTAACGATCTAATGGACCCAATTTTTACTGCGGTGGTGCAGGCAACCGAGGAAGCAATCGTAAACGCTTTGATCGATAATCACGATATGACTGGACGCGATAATCATCGCGTGCCGGCGCTCCCGCACGACCGTGTGCGCGAACTTTTGCGAAAATACCACCGAGAAAAGTCGTAGTCGCGGCGAGTTGAGAGTTACCCTGTAAAAGTGGAGAGTTGGCGCCTTATGACTGGGCCCAACGAACAACCAAAACATTCCGGAATCAGTGCTCAGTTGTTCGAGCTTCTGAAAGTCGTTTTCACGCTCGTCCTGACCGGAATCGTTGGCGGCGGGATCACGTATTACTATCAGAACCGCTCCCATCGCGAGCAGCAGGAGGCGCAAGAACTTGAGACAGCGAGACAATCAGCTCTAACTTTTTTGCGCGAAGTCGGCGATATCCTCGAACAACGGCGGCATCACGCCTTCCAGGTCCTCTATTCCGTTCGGGATAATGCTCCTCCGGAAGAAAGAGCAGGTTTGGAAAGATTATCTGAACGCCGTGAACGCGTGGAATATGAAATGGAACATATACCGCGCCCTGGTCCTCGAGCAGTTTGGCCCGGAGATGCAGAAGCGTTTTTACGATGAAACGGCGGATGCCCAAGGGATTTGGGAGAAGTCTTCAATCACGGGCAAGCTGATCATCTTTCACAACGTGCTCACCGAATTTCATAAACAAAATCCTGACAAGCCACCCCCGGACCCAAAGCAGATCGAGCAGCTGTATTCGTCGATCGCACAGGACTGCTATGCTTTTTACTCCGAAATCATTGCGCGGATTCAAGAGGGCAGAGTGGGGAAGCGCTCCTGGACGGCCGAGAAGAAAACAAAACAATGAGCGCGCAGTTTTGGAGTGCGGCGATACTTCGCCGCTTTTGCGGCAACGTCGATCTTGATGCGCTGCCGTGGAAATGATTAAGACTACACGATGAAAGTAAAACTCGCGTTTGCTATTACTCTTCTATCCGCGACAGCCGTCGCGTTTGCGCAATCAGGGAAGTCGGCAATGAAAGCCATCGTCGTTCACGAGTATGGCGGACCGGAAGTTTTAAAGTATGAAGATGCACCGAGGCCGGAGCCGAAAGACGATGAAATTTTAGTCCGGGTTGTCGCCGCGGGGGTTAATCCGGTGGATGCGTTTATTCGCGCGGGCCGTTTTAAAGCCGGTAGTCTTCCGTTCATTCCAGGAATGGACGTTAGCGGTGTGATCGAGAAGACCGGAACAAAGATCACGAGGTTGAAGGAGGGCGAGCCGGTCTATGCGTATTTGAGTTTTAGAGA
>WNGI01016892.1_pt1 | contig 11607 bp, 12 predicted proteins | sample 5400621 | NCBI WGS metagenome assembly WNGI01 (sample SAMN13153374, study PRJNA577476) | soil metagenome | isolation source: 20 cm soil or saprolite under Garry oak tree replicate 1 | place: USA:California | collected 2016-06-15
GACCTCGCCTCTCGTGAGCGCGTACGCCGTCGACTCCTGCCCGGGGTCGATCGCGAAGGCGACCCCGACCATCCGCCCCTGCTGATCCACGAGCGGGCCACCCGAGTCTCCGGGAGCGAGCTCGGCGGCGAGCACGTGCACTCGGCGGCTCGTGCGCCCGGTCCGGTAGATGTCGGTCCCGGCGGCATTGACCGTCTCTGCGATCCGGGCGGGCGCGATCCGGAGCGGCCCCCCACCCGGATGGCCGAACACCGCGCCCGTCGTGCCGTCACCGCCGTCGGCGAACGGCAACGAGAACAGCCGGAGGTTGCGAACGCGCAGCACCGCCAGGTCCCGCTCGGGGTCGAATGCCACCACCGTGGCCGACAGGCGCCGGCCGTCATTCGTGTCGACCTCGGTGCGCGGCTCGCCCGCCACGACGTGGGCATTGGTGACGACGAGGTTGGCGCCGGCGACGAACCCGCTCCCCGCTTGGATCTGGTCGCAGGCCTGGCCTTGGATCCTGAGCACCGACGCGGAGACGCGGGCGGCCACGTCCGGCGCGACGGCGCTCGTCGGCGGCGCCCCGACGCCGCCCGGCCCGTTGAGGCGCGAGAACACTTCGGGGAACGGCCCTTCCGCCACCGCCCGGCCGAGCCGCTGGGCCTGGGGCGGCGGGTCGGGCGCGTACCGGTTGATGGAGCGGACGATCGACGAGTCCCGCGCCGCACGCGCCGGCCAGCCCTGCGCGCTCGTCAACGCCGGCGTGAGCAGCCACACCGCGACGAGCACGCCGAGCACCCCGACGACCGCCCCGCCGACGCGATCGCCGTGGTGGAGCCCCTCGCGTGACGGAAGGCGGCTGCGAAGCGCGATGCCCGCCGCATACCCCGCCGCTTGGCCCCCTGTCGCCAGGAGGAGGAAGAACGCGAGCGCCACGAACAGCTTCGTCTGCGACGCCTGCGTGCTCAGCAGGCCCGTGACGTCGTCGACGAACGCGACCGCGAGCACGATGCCCACGGCCAGTCCGGCCCACGACACGACGCGCGCGACGAAGCCGAGGCGGTAGCCGAAGTAGCCGGCCGCGATCATCGCCGCGACGAGGACGAAATCGAGGGCGTTCACTCGCCGGGGACGAGCAGGCGCGCGTGGGTGAGGAACCCGGTGTGGGCGACCATGCGATGGTCAGGTCGCACCGACTGGCCGTCGACGTGCCAATGCCGCTGGAGGACCTCGAGGGTGTCTGCCATCCCGAACGCCGACGACGCCAACTCCTCGCGCAAGCGGGCCACCTGGCCGATCGTCGGCAGGTAGGCCAGCAGGATCCCACCCGGATGAAGGGCCGACTCGGCGTGCTTGACGGCGCGCCACGGCTCCGGGAGGTCGAGCAACACGCGGTCGAGGTCGTGGACGTCGATGCCGTCGTAGGCGTCGCGCACCTCGATGTCGAGGGGCTGATCGGGGCCGAGGAAGCCCTCGACGTTCCGGCGGGCGCGGTCGGCGAAGTCGGCACGGATCTCGTACCCGGTCACGTGCCCGGTCGGCCCGATCGCCCGCAGCAACGTCATGGTCAACGCGCCGGAGCCGATCCCCGTCTCGAGGACCCGTGCGCCCGGGAACAAGTCGGCCAGAACGAGGATCGGTCCGAGGTCCTTCGGGTAGATGACCTGCGCGCCGCGGGGCATCTTGAGCACGTACTCGGCCAGCGTCGGCCGGACGGCGATCAGCTTCGTGCCGAGCGTGGTGCGGACCGTCAAGCCCTCCTCACGCCCGATCAGCGCGTCGTGCTCCACGAACCCGGCGTGCGAGTGGAACGTGCCGCCCTCGGCCAGCGTCACCAGGTGGCGGCGGCGCTTGGAGTCGACGAGCAGCACGCGGTCGCCGGCGGCGAAGGGGCGGCCCACCGCGCCTACTGCGAGTGTTCGGCGCGAGCGCCGACGCGCTCCCGCAGTCGGCAGAACGCGCAGACGTCGCTGGTGGTCGGCGATCCACAGACCACGCACTCCCCGAGACCTTCGCGCTCCGCGCCCGCATCGTCGGTGAAGTATTCGTGCGCGCGGTCCACGAAGCCGAACACGAACGCGGCCTTGGCGCCGGGTGAACGGTCCTCGAGCGAATCGAGCACTTCCTTGAAGCCGAGGTGCCGGTTCCCTTCCGCCATCGGGCACTCGTCGACCTGGTAGTCGAGGCCCCGAAGCACGCAGTACGCGGCGGTCTCGCGCTCCCCGAGCCGGTACAGCGGCTTGACCTTCCGTGCGAACCCAGGTGTCGCGGGCAGCACCGGATGCTGGCGGCCCAGATAGCCCGTCTCCCAGCGCAGCACGTTGCCGAGGAGGACCGCCGCCTCGTCGTCGAGGTTGTGGCCGGTGGCGACGACGTCGTATCCGTGCTCGACGGCGACCGAGTTGAACAGGTGCCGTTTCGACAGACCACACGCGCCGCACGGCGCTCGGTGCGTCGCCGCCGCGGCGCGTGGGATGTCGTAACCGAAGTCGTTGGCGAGATCGACCTCGTGCAGCTTGAGACCTCGATCCTGCGCGAACGCGCGCGCGGCGTGTCCCGAGTCCTCGGAGTACTCGCCGATCCCGAGCCCCAGGTACAGCCCGTCGGGGCGGTAGCCGAGGTCGACGAGGAGGTCCCACAGGGCGAGCGAGTCCTTCCCGCCCGATACGGCCACGAGGACACGCTCGCCGGCGCGGATCATGTCGTGGTCCTTGATCGACCGTCGGACCTGCTCGGCGCAGTGCTTCACGAAGTGGTCGCGGCAGAACGCGGCGTTGTGCCGGCGGATGTCGAGCACCGCCGGCGCCCGGCAGACGCGGCACTTCACGTCGCGCCTCCCGAGGTCACGGGGCGGATCTCGACGACGTCGGTGTCGGACAGCCGCGCGTCCCGGGTCACGAGCGTGTCGCCCTGGATGACCAGCACCGACTCAGGATTCACGTCGAGCCGTTCGAGCAGCATCGAGACCGTCAGGGGGCCCGGCATCTCCACCTCGCGCCGCGGGTTGCGGAGCACCACCTTCACGACCCGCCAGGCTACCGGGCGGTCTTCGACGAGAAGACTACGGGTTGCGGGGAATCGTTCGGACCTCGATCCGCTCGCCGGGTTTGAGCTCGGTTCGGTACACCGTCTTGGGTGACTCGGTCAGCGCGCGCCGGACGAGCGCGAGAACGCCGGCGGTGATCCCGGTGACGAGCCACGGGCGTGATCCGGTACGGATGCCGCGCCGGAGCCCCGTGCGCGCGAGGCGGATGAGGATGTCCATCATGTGCGCCGCACCTCGACGATGGTCCGGCGCTTGCGGCCGCGGAAGCGTCCGAACAGGTACGCACCCAGGATGAGCAAGACGCCGGCGACGATGACTCCAGTGAGCCCGATGTTGCGTTGGGTTTCCGATGCGGTCGTGGAGCCGCGCAGCTGGCGGAACTTCGCTTCCAGGTCCGCGCGCGTGATCGGTCGGTCGGTTCCGGGACGCGTGCCGGTGTTGCCATCGCCCGTCATGAAGAAGCCTTTCGCCGGCGCCGGACTCCGCGCGCTTTCCATGTGATCGCGCCCCCGGCGACGAGCGCGACGAACAGGATCATGTACGGGATCCAGGAGAGGTTCCCGGTGAACGTCGTGCCTGTCTCCTCCTGCAGCGCCCGCAGGCCGGCCATCGCGAGCAGGAGCACGCCCACGCCGAGCAGCAGCGCGCCGAGGATGCCGAACGCGATCCACCGGCCGAGCTGCTGCAGGGGGACGACCGTCTCCTGCTTGAAGTAGGCGACGATGAGGTCCCACAGCTCGGTGACGAGCTGCGGCAGCGGCGGGTTCCGGCTGTCTGCCGGGCTCGGCGCGGGGTCGCTCACAGATCCTCCTTCGCGGCCGGGCCGGGATTGTCGTCGCCGTCGCCGCTTCCTGCAACCAGCATGCCCTTCCACCCGCTCACCGATTCGCCGCCGGGGTGGGCGGGTTCGGCGCCGGGACGAGCTGATCGGCCGCGGGCGCCTCGGGGAACTGTCCGATGATCTCGGCTACGCGTCCGCGCATGCCGACCCCGGTGCCCAAGGTGAAGCTGCCGCCGGCGAGGTACGAGAACACGACGGCGCGGCCGCTGTCCACGAACCCCGCCAGCCCGGTCACGCCCTGGAGCGATCCGGTCTTCGCGTGCAGCTTGCCGTTGAGCGCCGAGCCGCGGAACTCGTCGGCGAGCGTGCCCGTCTGCCCCGCGACCGCGAGACCGTTCCAGAGCGCGCTGAACTCGGGACGCGCACCGAAGCCGAGGACGCTCATCAACGTCTGGCACGACACGCGATTGCCCCGGTCGAGGCCCGACCCGTCGACGAGCGCCACGCCGTCCACCGGCACCCCGAGCTCGTGCACCTTGTCGACGACGGCTTTGGCGCCCGCGGCGGTCGTGCCCTGCTTCGCGACCTTGACGCCGACCTCCCGGACGAACATCTCCATCGCGAGGTTGTCACTGGACTCGAGCGCAGCGGCCACGAGGTCGTGCAGCGGCGGGGACTGGACCGACGCGATCGGCTTGGCGCCATCCGGGGCAGTCGACCGCCCGGGCGTGCCGACCGACACGCCGCGGGCGCGCAGCAGGTCGCCGAGCTGCGTCGCCGCGAACACCGCCGGATCGTCCACGGCCGTGAGCTTCGGTTGGATCGCGCTCATCCCATGGTTCACGGTCAGCGCGCCGACCGGGCCGACCTCGGGGTCGGTGCGGTACGTGGCCGGCCAGGACGGCACGTAGCGCACCCCCTCGTAGCGCGAATCGTCACCCTGGATACCTCCCGGGATGTTGCGCACCCCGGCGGCGGCGATGGCATCCGCCAGCGTGGCGAGCGACGTGGCGGACTTGCTCGGGCCGGTCGCCTGCTCCTCGGTGTTCCGCCGCGGGTTCGACTCCACCATGCCCGGGTAGTCCGGCGTGCTGAGCGAGGGATCGCCCGCGCCGACGAGCCACAACCGATCGACGCTCCCGTTCGCCGGGTCGGAAGGGGCCACGACCTTCGTCTCGTACTTGAACTCCGATCCCAGCGCGCTCATGGCGGCCAAGCCGGTGAGGAGCTTCTCCGTCGACGCCGGGGCGAGGGCGAGGTTCGGGGCGTGCGACGCGACGTCCCCGGAGCCGGCGTGCACCACCACGCAGCTCTGACCCGCGCCGATCTCGGCGTCGAGCCTCGACTGCAGGCGCTGTGCCCCGACCGCGTCGACGATCGGTTGCGGCACCCGCCGCGGAGACCAGAGCGGGGTCGCCAGGCGCTTCGCGTTGGCCGTCGCCGCCGGAGCGTCGTCGCTCCGCAAGGCGAGGAACGTGCAACCTGCCGCCGCCGTGACCAGGACGAGGGCGACGATCCGGCAGAGCGCGGTGTTGTCGCGGGTCACAGTCCTCTCCGCTGCCGGAACCGCGCGTACCGGGAGAGGTGGGCGAGCGCGGTCACGGCGCGGTTGGAGGACGCGTAGCAGAGGCGCCCGGTCGCGCGGACGGCGCGCGGTCCGGCGTTGTCGGGGTCTGTGACCGCAAGCTCCGTCGCGGTGAGGATCGGCTTCCCGGTGGCTTGCGAGATGTCGGCGGCGGCGCGGGCGAACCGTTCGTCCTGGCGTTCGTGGTACGCGACGATCCGCTCGAGCCCGTGATCGGGATAGAAGGGTCCGGTGCGCATCAGTCGTGCCTGGTTCGACTGGATGCCGAGCCCGAGATACACGACCGCGTCGACGGCGTCGTGCGAGGCGATGAGCTCCATGACCTCGGGAATCGTGTCACGCGTCTCGGCGCCGGCGAGGTCAACCGGGTTGTTTCGGCTCCATCGGGGCGGGAGCTTGGCGTCGATGGCCGCGCGCAGGTCGTCCGGGAGGCGGAGCAGCTCGAGCCCAGCGCGCGTGACGGCGTCGGCGGTCACCACGCCCCACCCGCCGGCGGTCGTGAGCACGGCGACGCGCGAGCCCCGCGGAAGCGGTTGTGTCGCGAACGTGGCTGCGGCCTCGAACGCCTCCTCGACGGTGGCAGGGCGCGTCGCGCCGGCCTGGTGGCACATGCCGTCGAAGATCCGCTCGTCCGACGCGAGCGCTCCGGTGTGCGAGGCCGCAGCCCGCTGGCCTCCGGCGGTCACGCCGCCCTTCAGGAGGACGAGCGGTTTGCGGCGAGCCACGCTACTGATCCGCTCGAAGAATCCCCGTCCGTCGGAGACGCCCTCGACATACGCGAGCGCAACCGTCGTCGCGTCGTCAGCCGCGAAGTACTCGAGGAAGTCGGGCACCGTGACCGCGGCGGCGTTCCCGGCCGAGACCGCGCGGCTCACGCCGATGCTCGTCTGCACGGCGTAGTTCTGGAACGACGACACGAAGTTGCCGGACTGGCTCACGATGGCGATGCCGCCCGCCGGCGGGTACGGCGCAACGATCTGCGCGCACAACGAGGCCGGCGTCGACACGACGCCCTGGCCGTTCGGGCCTACGAGCAGCATGCCGAGGTCGCGTGCCAGCGCGACGAGCTCGCGCTCTGCCGCCCGTCCGTCCTCGCCCGCCTCGCCGTAACCCGCCGACGTGACGAAGGCGGCCTTGACGCCCTTCGCCGCGCACGCCTTCAGGAGGTCGAGGTTGGCGGCGGCGGGTGTGCAGACGAAGACGAGGTCCGCGGCACCCTCGGGCAGGTCGTCGATCGAGGTGAGGACGCGCTGCCCGAGGATCTCGCCGCCCTCGAGGTTGGTGGCGAACACCGCGCCCGGGTACTCGTGCCTGAGAATGTTGTGGAGCGCGACGAACCCGAACTTCCCGGGATGACTCGACGCGCCCGCGACGACGACGCCGCGCGGCTCGAACAGCGCGCGCCACTGCTCGGGCGAGAGCGATGTCACGCTTTTCCATGACGACGAGCGGGTTGACGTCGACCGCCACGATGTCCGCGTTCTCCACGGCCAGCCGGGAGAGCGCGAGCACGACGTCGGCGACCGCACCCCGGTCGACGGGCGGCTCGCCGCGCACCGGCCCGAGCAGCGGCTGCGCGGCGAGGTCGTCGAGCATCTCCTCGGCGTCGACTCGTTCGACCGGGACGAGACGGAACGCGACGTCGGCGAGGGCCTCGGCGAGCACTCCGCCGACGCCGATCATCACGCACGGCCCGAACTGCGGGTCGCGGAGCACGCCGGCGATGAGCTCGCGGCTCCCGTGCACCATCGGGGCGACGAGGATCCCTACTGCGCCGTCCTCGGGTACTGCCGCCTCGAGCAGGGCCGTCGACGCGGCGCGCACGTCGTCGTCGCCGTGTAGCCCGAGCCGCACGAGACCTCGTTCGGTCTTGTGGGCGACACCGTCGCCGCAGAGCTTCACGACCACGGCCGCGCCGGGCGCGACCTCGCGCGCGGCGTCGACGGCTTCGTCCGGTGTGTCGACCACGCGCTCGTCGAGCACGGGGACGCCGGCGCCAGTGAGGACGCGTTTCGATTCGTGCTCGGACAGGGTGCGCCTGACGGTCTGGGTCACACCGCGGTGGCGCGGTCCCGCCAGAACTCGTCGCGCAGGACCCGCTTCAGGAGCTTTCCGGCGTCGGTTCTCGGCAGCTCGTCGCGAAGCTCGTACCGGCGGGGCCGTTTGTACCCGGCGACGCGCGCTTCGACGAACACGCGCAGCTCGGTGAGGTCGATCGTTTCTTCCGCCTTCGCTTGGACCACGGCGTAGACGCTCTCGCCCCATTCGTCGTCCGGGATGCCGAAGACAGCGACGTCGAGCACCTGCGGGTGCTCGTGGAGCACGGCCTCGATCTCGGCGGGATAGATGTTCACACCGCCCGAGATGATCATGTCCTTCTTGCGGTCGTTGATGAAGAGGAATCCCTCGTCATCGCGGTAGGCGACGTCGCCGACCGACTTCCATCCACCGTCGCTCAGCTCGGCGAGCTGCTCGTCGGTGCGGTGGTACCCGTCCATCGCCAGGCCGGTGCGGATGAACAGCTCCCCCGGCTCGCCGACGTCGGCCTCGGTGCCGTCTTCCCGGACCAGCTTCACCTCGATCCCGCCGTAGACCTTCCCGCACGAGCCCGGCTTGCGCAGCTGGTCGGCGGGCTTGAGGACCGTCACGATCCCGAGCTCGGTCGAGCCGTACACCTCGTACAGGAACCCGTCGCCGAGCTTTGCCACCACCTCCTGTTTGAGCGCGTACGGCACCGGCGCAGCGTTCGCGATGAGGCAGCGCATCGAGGACAGGTCCGCTCGCTCGAGCTCGCCGGGCGGCAGCGTGACCAGCCGTTTGAGCTGCGTCGGCGCCGAGAACGTGTTGGTGACGGCGTGTTCCTTCACAAGGCGCAACCACGCCACCGGGTCGAACCTGGGGAGGATGACGACCGGGCAGCCGAGCGTGTGGCTGATCACCGCGAACGCCAGTGGTCCCGAGTGGTAGAGCGGCCCGGTCGTGATGTGCACCTCGTTGCCGGGAACGAGGCCCAGCTCGCCGAGCAGCGCCCCGACGATGACCGGGTCGCTCGTCGTGCGCACCGCGCCCTTCGGCTTGCCGGTCGTACCGGACGTGTACAGCATCTGCGCGCCGATGCTGTCGAGGCTCGCTTCGTCGACGGTCGGGTCGCGATAGGGATGCGACGCGAGGACGTCGTCCCAGGCCTCGAATCCGGCGGGGGTCTCGCCGCCGTAGGCGATCACCGCCCGGACCTTCGGGATGCGGTCGCGGACCTCGGCGACGAGTGGCGCCTGCTCGGCGTCGACCACCACCAGTGTGGCGTCGGAGTTGTCGATCACGTACTGCATCTCGTCGGCGTTGAAGCGGTACGAGAGCGGCACCGCGATCTGCCCGGCCTTGCGCGCGGCGTGGATCGTCGTGACGACCTCGAGCGAGTTGGGGCCGCACCAGACGAGGCGCTCGCCCGGCTGCATCCCGAGGCTCCGCAGCGCGTGCGCGAGCCGGTTCACGGTGCTGTTGAGCTCCCCGAACGTCACCGCGGTGGGGCGCCCGCCGCCGGCGGCGTCGACGATCACCGCGGCGCGATCGCCCGACGCATCCGCGTGCAACCGCAACAGGTCCGGCATCGGGCTCATCGGCAATCCCCCCGAAGGTCGTCGGTAGCCTACCGAAGTGCCTCGGCCGGTCCCGTTGCGGGGAGTCATCGAAGGCTTCTACGGCCCGCCGTGGTCGCTCACAGATCGACTCGCGGTGATCGAGTTCCTCGCCGAACGCGGCATGAACGCGTACGTGTACGCGCCGAAGAGCGATCCGAAGCATCGTGATCGTTGGCGCGACGCGTACGACGCCGCGGAGATCGCAGAGTTCCGTACGCTCGGGGAGCACGCGACCCGACAGCGCACGCGTTTCGGCTTCGCGCTGTCCCCCGGGCTCGACATCGACTACCGAGGCGAACGCGACCACGACGCGTTGCTGCAGAAGCTCGCGCCATTGCTCGACGCCGGGGTGGAGTGGATCGTCCTCGCGCTCGACGACATCCCGAATCGACCCGGCCTTGCGCTCGAGCAAGTCGCCCTCACCGACTGGCTGCTCGATTCGCTGCGTGCCAGGCGAGCCGACATCCGCCTGACGCTCGTCCCCACGGAGTACGTCGGTACCCGACCGACGTCCTATCTCGAAGACCTCGCGGCCGGGCTTCCCCCGGATGTCGACGTGATGTGGACGGGACCCACCGTCTGCTCACCCGTCGTCCGAGCAGCTGACGCGCGTGCGTGGGCGACCGCGCTCGCGGGTCGACGTCCGCTCCTCTGGGACAACTACCCCGTCAACGACGGCACGATGGAGCGATCCCTGCACCTCGGCCCGTATCGCGGCCGCGAGCCCGAGCTCACTGACGAGCTGGACGGCGTGCTGTGCAACCCCATGCTGCAGCCGCACGCGTCCCGCGTCGCGCTGGCGACGGCGGCCGACTTCCTGTGCGCACCGGAGAAGTACGACCCGGCTGCGTCGTGGTCCCGCGCCATCGCCGCCGTCGGCAGGTCGCGGGCTCCGGCGCTCCAGGCCATCGCGGCGGCGTGCGCGGACGGGCCGTTGCTGCCGCCCGAGCACCTCGAGGCGCACACGCTGGTTACGGCGCTCATCGACGCGACCGGCGGTCCGGCATGGCCCGACGCGGTGCGTGCACTCCGCGATCACTTCACGGCGGTCCAGGACGCCGGGCGCGCCTGGGCCGACGCCGGTGACGATCCGCTCGCGGCCGAGCTCGAACCGTGGCTCGCCTCCGCAAGAGTCGAGGCGGACGCCGGGCTCGCCGCGCTCCGGTTGATCCAGCACACGTACCCCGTCGCGCGCATCGACCGCGACGGCGACGGGAAGGCCGTCCTCCCGGACGCCGAGCCGGCGATGGTGCATGCCTTCGCGACGGTCTTCTCGTGGACCGCGGCGCGCCGGCGCAAGCACGTCGTGTTCGGGCCGCGTTTCGCCTTCTATCCCGCGGTCGTCCAACTCGCCGACGGCCGACCGGGACTCGACGTCGATCTCGCGGTCGTCGAGGACCAGTCTGCGATCGACCGGCTGTGCCGTGTCTCGCTCGCGCGCTACCAGGTGTGGGCGGAGCGGTCGCCGGACTCGCTCCGGGTCCGCGTCGACGGCGTGCCCGTAGCAGTCGGGTCGGATGGCGCGTTCACTGCACCCGGAGCGCAGGCCGTGGTCGTCGAAGCGGGATCCGATGCAACCGAGGTGGCGGGCGCGGAGAGCAGCACGCCGTTCCCCGATTCGCGGCTCGCCTGAGGACGACGCGTGCTGTCAGTCGTGATGCCCGCGCACAACGAAGCCGGCTATCTCGAGACCGCGGTCACGGACGTCGAAGAAGGCTTGCGCGCTCGCGGCCAGGAGCACGAGATCCTGGTCGTGGAGAACGGATCCACCGACGACACGCTGGCGATCGGTCGACGCTTGGCCGACGCGCTCGCTTCGGTTCGGGTGTCCACGCGCGCAGTTGCGGACTACGGCGCAGCATTGCGTGACGGCATCCTGGCGGCACGCGGCGAGCTCATCGTCACGTTCGACGTCGACTACTACGACCTCGGCTTCGTCGACGACGCCTTGAAGCTGCTGACAGGTGATGCGCGGGCACCGGCCATCGTCGTGGGCTCGAAGCGGGCGCCGGGCGCTCGCGACGAGCGGCCCTGGCCCCGGCGGCTCGTCACGACGGTGTTCAGCCTGCTCCTGCGGGCGGTGTTCTCGCTGTCGGTCTCCGATACGCACGGCATGAAGGCAATGCGGCGCGCCGACGTCGAACCGCTCCTCGAGCGCTGCCGCTTCCGGACCGACCTGTTCGATACCGAGTTGGTGATCCGGACCCAGCGCGCGGGACTCCCGATCGCGGAGTTGCCCGTCAACGCGCAGGAGCGGCGACCCTCGCGCACGCCGATCTGGCGGCGGGTGCCCCGGACGCTGGTCGGGATGATCGAGCTACGGCTCACCCTCTGGCGCGAACGGCGTAGCGCGGTGTGACCTACGTGCTCGCGGCCGAGCACGTGTGCCCACCCGGGCGGCCGGCGCCCGGTTGGGTCGCGGTCGCCGATGGGCTGATCACCGAAGTCGGCTCGGGGCCCGCGCCCGCCGGCGCGGTGGACGCCGGCCCGGCGTTGCTCGCGCCCGGGTTCATCGACCTCCAGGTCAACGGCGTGGACGACGTCGACTTCTTCTCTGCCGACCCCAACGGTTGGC
>WNGI01018346.1_pt1 | contig 11607 bp, 10 predicted proteins | sample 5400621 | NCBI WGS metagenome assembly WNGI01 (sample SAMN13153374, study PRJNA577476) | soil metagenome | isolation source: 20 cm soil or saprolite under Garry oak tree replicate 1 | place: USA:California | collected 2016-06-15
TGCTGGACGTAGCCGGCCTCACCGGGGCCGTACGCGAAGTGGATGTTCCCGGCGTTGCCGTGCCCGTCGTGGGCGTCGGAGATGTAGGCGGTCGTGACGGGAATCCCGGCCTCCTGCATCTGCGCGACCCACGAGAGCGAGACCGTCGCTTCCATCCCATCGAAGCCCGGGAAGCCGATGTGGCCGGTTGCGTCCTGGATCACGTTGCCGTTCAGGTCGGTCATCGGACCACCGGGATGAATGACCGGGTCGACGTACTTCGCTCCGAACAGGCCGCTGTAGCCGGTATAACCGCCCGGCTCGTCCCCCAGCAGGTCAGGCCTCACGTGCCCCGAGGCTGCACAGATCGCCGAGCCCTGTGTGCAGTGAACGCCGATGCCGACGAAGTCGGCAAACGCCTGGCCGGGATTCGAGGCGACCTCCTGAGCCTCCGGCGAGCCCGGTCCGAACACGGTCGGGATGTCGATCGCCGTGTTCTCGAGAATCGTGTTCGCCGTGGCGACTGAACCGAAGTCGCAGCCGTCTCGCGTGTACGGAACCCACGGCGCCGGCGCGACCTTGCCGTTCTCGTTGATCATCTCCGGCGTGGTGTCGGTCGTGGTGCCTGCCGGATCGAATAGGGGTGCTGTCCAGTACGCGAACGAGACGCCAGTCCTGGTTGTCCCGTCGGTCTTGAAGTAGCGGAACGAGTTCGAGACCGGCTGGCCCATGCGATCCGGGTAGACGCCCGTGAGCGTCGAGAGGATCCCGGTCGCGGTGTGCGAGATCAGGACCGTGTGGTCGTTCGTGAGCAGCGTGCCGTTGCCGCGGATGAAGTTGAGCAGGTGCGGCATCTGCTCGAGGTCGGATGGGACATTCGCGTTGTCCCGCCGGAAATGCGTGTTGTCGAACTGAATCTGGATGACGTGCTTGATGCCGTTCGCGAAGTGACAGTTGCCCCCGGGCGGCGGTGGCGGGCTGCCGGTCGCGGACTGCACCGTGCCGAGTCCCAGGACCGCGATTGCCGTCAGACCAGCGACGGCAAGCACAGCCAGGACACTCCATGCTCTCCCCTTCAATGTGCCCTCCTTCGTAGTCCTGTCCTTCTGCAGGCGAATCTACAGGATGGATATTGACGGAGTCCACGCGACTTGCGAAGGTGCTTGGCGCAGATTCACGGGGAGAGTCACAACAGAGGAGGTCTTCGCATGAGTAGGCGCTTTGCGGCGCTTCTCGCAGCGGCGGTCGGGGTGCTGCTGATCGTGGCAGGCTCCGGCACTGCGGCGGGCAACTCCGACGGCAACAAGCTCAGAACTATCGACCACATCGTGGTCATCTACGAGGAAAACCACAGCTTCGACAACCTGTACGGGGGGTGGGAGCGGGTCGACGGCCGCGCGAACGCCGACGCGGCGCATACGACCCAGCTCGACGAAGCGGGTTCGCCGTACGGGTGCCTGCTTCAGAACGACGTCAACCTGACCTCGCCGCCATTGTCGGTGACGTGCAACGACGCCGCTCACGGCATCGCGAGCCACTTCACGAACGACCCGTTCGCGATCGACACGTACCTGCCGCCGGACGTGCGCACCTGTCCGCAGCCAGGTGTCTTCGCGCCGAACGGGCTGCCGCCGAGCCCGGCCAACCTTCCGGGCGGCTGCACGCGTGACATCGTCCACCGCTTCTACCAGGAGCAGTACCAGCTCAACAACGGCAACCAGAACCGGTACACGACGGGGAGCGACGCGGTCGGCCTGACGCAGGGCTACTACAACACCCAGGCCTTGCCGATCTACAGGTACCTCCACAGCGCCGGCCACCCCAAGTATGCGATCGCGGACAACTTCTTCCAGTCCGCGTTCGGCGGCTCGTTCCTCAACCACCAGTGGCTGATCGCCGCTGCGTCGCCAGTGTGGTCCGGGGCTCCTGTCGCGAACCATTCGATCATCGACTCCAACGGGATGCCAACGGCGTATCCGCTCTACACGCCGACCGGGCCCGTTCTGGACCGGCAGCTAACCCAGCTCTGCCCGTCGGCCGTCCCGAACCGTGCGTGCGGCGACTATGCGGTCAACACGATCCAGCCGGCTTACCAGCCGTTTAAGGGCTCGCCGCAGCTGCCGCCGCAGACGGGTACGACGATCGGCGACGAGCTCAACGCGGCGGGCGTCAGCTGGGCCTGGTATTCGGGCGGCTGGTCGAACGCGGACGGCGACGTGGGCGCTCCAGGGTGGACAAACGGCTTCGTCCCCGGCGTCTGCGCCGATCCGGATTCGGCCCCGAATCCGGTCTGGCCGTACTGCCCGAACAAGGTGTTCCAGTTCCACCACCAGCCGTTCAACTACTACGCGGCGTTCGACCCGAACACGCCCGCAGGGCTGGCGAACCGGCAGGCGCATCTGAAGGACGAGCAGGAGATGATCGACCTGATCGACTCCTCGCGCTCGCACTGCCGGCTCCCTTCGGTGAGCTTCGACAAGCCGGTCGGACTCGAGAACGAGCACCCCGGGTACACGAGTGAGACGCGTGGCAGCGGCCACCTCGTCGACCTCCTTCAGGCGATCGAGGGCAGCGCCTGCAAGGAGCACACGATGGTGATCGTGAACTACGACGAGTTCGGCGGTCAGTGGGATCACGTGCCGCCTCCGGGCCAGGGTGGCACACCCGGGCCGCACGATCTCTGGGGACCGGGGACCCGGATCCCGGCGCTCATCCTCGGGCCGCACCTGAAGGGGCCGTTCGTCGTCGATCACACGCAGTACGACACGACGTCGATCGTGCGCACGATCGAGCAGCGGTACTCGCTGGCGCCTCTCGGCTCCCGCGACGCCGCAGTGAACAGCCTCGCGAACGTGTTCGACGCGCACTAACCGCGCTTCGATTCATCGCTGCAACGGCCCCTCTCGAGGGGCCGTTGCGCTTTCTAGGGGCGGACGAAGCCCATGCGCTCGTACATCCGCTCGAGCGTCGGGGCCGAGACCTCGCGCGCCCGCTCGGCCCCGCGGGCGAGGAGCCTTTGGAGCTCGGCAGGATCGGCGCGCAATTCCGCATAACGGCCGGCGATCGGCTGCAGGAGCGCGACGACAGCCTCGCCGACTTCCTCTTTGAAGCGTCCGTAGCCGCCGCTGTCGTACCGCGCTTCGACGGCCTCGATCGGGTCGCCCGTGGCGACGGACATGATCTCGATCAGATTCGAAACGCCCGGCTTCTCGTCTGGATCGTGGCGCACCTCCGTACCGGAGTCGGTGACCGCGCTCTTGAACTTCTTGCGGATCGTCTCGGGGGGATCGAGCATGCCGACGGTGCCCTGCGCGGTGCCGCCCGTCGTGGACATCTTTTTCTCAGGCTCCTGGAGGTCCATGATCCGGGCTCCGACGCCGGGGAAGATGCCCTCCGGAACCTTGAACGTGTCGCCGAAGCGCGCGTTGAAGCGCTCCGCGACATCGCGGGCGAGCTCCAGGTGCTGGCGCTGATCGTCGCCGATCGGCACGCGATCGGTCTGGTAGAGCAGGATGTCGCCGGCCATCAGGACGGGGTAGCTGAACAGCCCCGCCGTGATTGATTCCTGCTGATCGCCCTTCTCCTTGAACTGTGTCATCCGGCGCAGCTCGCCGAAGGTCGCGACCCCTGAGAGCAGCCAGGCTGCCTCGGGATGCGCGCTGACGTGGCTCTGGACGAAAACGGTCGAACGGCCGGGCTCGAGGCCGGTGGCGAACAGCATCGCCGCGAGGTCGAGTGTCGTCTCGCGCAGCTCCTCGGGGTCGTAGGCGACCGTGATCGAATGCAGGTCGACGATGCAGAAGAACGCCTCGCCGAGCTCCTGTGTTTCGGCGTACTGGCGGAAGGCACCGCTGTAGTTGCCGAAGTGCTTTGCCCCGGTGGGCTGGATGCCGCTGAAGATGCGCATTTGACGTCTCAGTATCGCAACTACCCTTAGAAGCGAATGGCCACGAATGGATCTCCCGAACTGCTGATCGTGATGGGCGCAGGGGCGACCGCGGACCAGACCGAGCACGTGCTCGCGCGCCTGCAGGAAGCCGGTGTGCATGCGCGCGTCACCCATGGACGTGAGGCGACGGTGATCGGCGCGATCGGCGAGCGTGAGCTGCTCGCGACGCTGCCGCTCGAGGGCTATCCCGGGGTCGAGCAGGTGCTGCCGATCCTGAAGCCGTACAAGCTGGTGGCGAGGGAGGTGTCGCCCGATCCGACGGTGATCGAGGTCGACGGACGGCGGATCGGGCAGGAGTTCTTCGGCCTGATCGCCGGTCCCTGCTCGGTCGAGTACCGCGAGCAGACGCTGGAGACGGCCCGCGCGGTCGCGGACGCGGGGGCGACGATGCTGCGGGGCGGCGCGTTCAAGCCGCGGACGTCGCCGTACACCTTCCAGGGGCTCGGCGACGAGGGGCTCGCGATCCTGCGGGAGGCGGGCAACGAGACGGGGCTGCCGGTCGTCACGGAGCTGATGGACCCGCGGCACGTGGAGTCGGTCCTGGAGCTCGCGGACGTGATCCAGATCGGTGCGCGGAACAGCCAGAACTTCCTGCTGCTGGCCGAGGTCGGCCGGGCGGACAAGCCGGTGCTCCTGAAGCGCGGCATGTCGACGTCGGTCGAGGAGCTGCTGATGGCTGCGGAGTACGTGGCCAAGGAGGGGAACGAGCGGATCATCCTTTGCGAGCGCGGGATCAAGACCTTTGAGACGGCGACGCGGTTCACCCTGGACCTCGGGGCCGTCGCGGTGCTCAAGCACGAAACGCACCTGCCCGTGATCGTCGACCCGTCGCACGCGGCGGGGCGGCGGGATCTCGTGCTGCCGCTCGCGCGCGCGGCCGCGGCCGTCGGCGCCGACGGGATCATCGTCGAGACGCACCCGCGGCCCGAGGAGGCGCTCTCCGATGCGGCGCAGCAGATCCCGACCGCGGAGTTCGCGGAGTTCACGCGCGAAGTGCGCAAGGTCGTCGAGTTGCTCGGCAAGCAGATCGGCTGACGGCGCTTCGCGGCCGACTGGCGTGCCCGGATAGCCTGGCCGCGTGGATCTCAAGCGGCTCGGCATCATCGGAACGGGCCTGATCGGCGCCTCGGTCGGGCTCGCCGCGAAGCGGGCCGGGGTCGAGCACGTCGCCGGCTGCGACCTCAACGTGACGGCCGCCGAGACCGCAAAGGAGCGCGGCGCAATCGACGAGCGCTGCATCCAGCCCGAGGAGCTCCTGGCGAACGGCGTCGACCTCGTGGTCGTCGCGGTGCCGGTGCTCGCGCTCAGCACCACGTTGAGCCACGTCCTCGAGGACGACTCGGACTGCGCCGTCACCGACGTCGGCTCGACGAAGGTGACCCTCGCCGCCGCGATCCAGGATCCGCGCTTCGTCGGCGGCCATCCGGTCACCGGCTCCGAAGCGCAGGGCCCGGAGCACGCGACCGCAGACCTCTTCGACGGCTCCACGTGGTTCCTGACTCCCACGACGCACACCGACCCGAAGCGCTACCGGCTCGTCCACGGGTTCGTCTCGGCCCTCGGGGCGACTCCGGTGGCAATCGATTCCGAAGCGCACGACCGCCTGGTCGCGCTGACGAGCCACCTGCCGCACGCGCTTGCCAACGTGCTCGTCAACCAGGCGGGCTCGGGCCGGATCGAGGGGCACGACCCGCTCGCGGCGGCGGGCGGCTCGCTCCGCGACATGACGCGTGTCGCAGGCGCAAACCCGCGGATCTGGGTCGACATCTTCCTCGAGAACGCGGAGCCGCTGCAGGAATCGCTCGCCGAGCACCGCCGTCGAATCGAGCAGCTCGAGGGAGCACTTCGCTCCCGCGACGCCGGCTTCCTCGGCCGCTGGATCGGAGAGGCGTCGGGGAACCGCAGGCGCATGCTCGGCGATGCCTATCCGGACGCGGTCGAGCTCCACCAGCTCCGCGTCCACGTGCCCGACCGGCCGGGCGTCCTGGCAGGGATCACCCAGGCGCTCGGTGCCGAGCGGATCAACATCGAGGACTTCGAGCTCCACCACGTCTCGCCAGACCGCGGCGGGACGCTCACGCTGCTCGTCGGCAGCGAGGAGCAGGCGCAGCGCGCGGCGAGCCTGCTCGAAGCGCAGGGCTACGGCGTCGTCGTCTCGACCGTGCTGACAGAACGATGAAGATCGAGCCCGCCGGGGCGATTGCCGGTCACATCGCCGTGCCCGGCGACAAGTCGATCTCGCACCGGGCCGTCATGGTCGGCGCGGTCGGCGAAGGCGAGACGATCGTGCGCGGGTTCGGCCGTTCGGGCGACACCGAGGCGACGATCGCGGCGGTCCGGGCTCTCGGCGTGACCGTCGACGAGGACGACATCGACACGATTCGCGTCCACGGCGTCGGGCTTCGGGGTCTTCGGGAGCCGTCCGGGCCGGTCGACTGCGGCAACTCGGGGACGACGCTGCGCCTGCTCGCCGGTCTTCTCGCCGGGCAGGCGGGACGGTTCGAGCTGACCGGCGACGACTCGCTGCGCGGGCGGCCCGTCGACCGGATCGCGGCGCCGCTCGCCGAGATGGGCGCGCGCGCCGAGACGACCGACGGCAAGCCGCCGCTGATCGTCGAGGGCAACGGGCTCGGGTCGCGAGCGCGCAGGTCAAGTCGTGCCTGCTGCACGCGGGCCTGTACGCAGAAGGCCGGACGATCGTCGTCGAGCCGCTGCCGACCCGGGATCACACGGAGATCATGCTCGCGGCCGCCGGCGCTGCGGTCACTCGGCGGCCGGGTCGGGTCGCCATCGGGCCGGCGGAGCGGTTGCGTCTCGGCGAGGTCGACGTCCCGGGCGACTTCTCGGCGGCAGCGCCTTTCGTGCTGGCGGCGACGCTGCTGCCCGGTTCCGAGCTCACGATTCACGACCTCGGGCTCAACCCTCGCCGCATCGGGCTGCTAGACGTCCTCGAGCGGATGGGCGCGAGGATCACCGCCTTTCACCGTCGCCGCAGCGGCGGCGAGCCGGTCGGGGATCTCGTTGTGCAGTCGGCCGAGCTCGTCGCGACGACCGTGAAGGCCGAGGAGGTGCCGCGCCTGGTCGACGAGCTATCCCTGTTCGCGCTCGCGGCCGCGAGCGCGCGGGGGGAGAGCAGCGTCGAAGGCGCACAAGAGTTGCGCGTAAAGGAAACGGACCGCATCGAAACCGTGACAACTTCGCTCCGAGCCCTAGGAATCCGCATCCAAAAACGCGACGATGGCTTCGGGGTGAGGGGAGTTCCCACCCGCCCTAAGGGTGGGGGAATGAGCTCCAATGGTGATCATCGGATTGCGATGCTTGGTGCGGTTGCCGGGCTCGTGTCACGAGAGGGTGTCGAGCTCGGGGACGCGGAGGCGGTCGCTGTAAGCTTCCCCGGGTTTTTCGAGCTGCTCGACTCGGTCACACAACGATGATCGTCGCCATCGACGGACCGGCAGGGGCCGGCAAAAGCACGGTCGCCCAGCGGCTCGCGGAGCGGCTCGGTTTCCGCTACCTCGACACCGGCGCGATGTACCGCGCGCTGACCTGGCTCGCGATCAGCCGCAGCGTGCCGCTCGCGCAGGGCGAGCGCCTCGGCGAGCTCGCGGACGAGTACCCCGTCATCCTCGACGCGCAGCGGCGCGTCTGGATCGCCGACACGGACGTCACCTCGTCGATTCGCAAGTCCGACATCGACCGCCTCGTCCCCGTCGTCGCGCGCCACCCGCAGGTCCGGAGCGTCATGCGCGCGCGCCAGCGTGAGCTCGCCGAAGAGGGCGACGTCGTCATCGAGGGCCGCGACATCGGCACCGTCGTCGCGCCCGACGCCGAGGTCAAGGTCTACCTCAACGCCGAGCGCGCCGTCCGCGCGAAGCGGCGCATGGCCGAGCGGCCCGAGATCGGCGCCGACGCGCTCGCGACCGACCTCCGCCTCCGCGACGAGAGCGACGCCGCCCGCATGCGGCCGGCCGAGGACGCGATCCAGATCGACACGACCGGCCTCGACGTCGAAGACGTGGTCGACCAGATCGAGGAGCTCGTCCGCGCCCGGCAGCCCGCGTGATGAACGCGCACGTGAGCGTCATCACGCTCGGAGTGCGTGACCTCGAGCGCGAGAAGCGCTTCTACGGCGAGCAGCTCGGCTGGCCCGTGGAGCAGGAGGACGACAACTGGGCCTGCTTTCTGCTGGCCGGTGGCTCGACCGCCCTCGCGCTCTATCCCTGGGACGAGCTCGCCGAGGACGCGGGCGTCCCCGCCGAGGGCGACGGCTTCCGCGGCGTCACGCTCGCCTACAACGTCCGCTCGGAGGAGCGTGTGGACGAGCTGCTTGCCGAGGCCGAGCGTGCAGGCGGGACGATCGTTCAGCCGTCTCGGAAGACGCAGTGGGGCGGCTACAGCGGCTACTTCGCCGACCCGGAGGGCTACCTCTGGGAGGTGGCGACCGGTGCCACGCGCCTACCGTTCTCGGAGTGACGCACCCGCGGCGCCGGCGGGCGAGGGCCCGCTGCTCGGGACCGTTGCGATCGTCGGCTTTCCGAACGTCGGCAAGTCCACGCTCGTCAACCGGCTGACCGAGACGCGCACCGCGGTCGTCCACGAGACGCCGGGCGTCACGCGCGACCGCAAGGAGCTCATCTGCGAGTGGAACGGGCGCCGCTTCCGGCTGATCGACACCGGCGGCGTCGACGTCGCCGACCCGACGCCCCTGACCCGCTCGATCGCGGAGCAGGCGCAGACCGCGATCGCCGAGGCCGACCTCGTCCTCTTCGTCACCGACGCCCGGGCCGGCGTGATGCCCGGCGACGAGGAGATCGCCGCGATCCTGCGCCGCTCCCGCAAGCCGGTGCTCCTGCTCGCGAACAAGATCGACGACCCGGACCAGGACTCGCTCGCGCTCGAGTTCCACCGGCTCGGGCTCGGCGATCCGATCCCGATCTCCGCGGTGCACGGCTACGGCAGCGGCGACCTGCTCGACGCGATCGTGACGATGCTTCGTGATGCTGGGGGCCGTAGGCAGGTGGAGATCGGCGAGGAGGCGATTCGCGTCGCCATCCTCGGCCGCCCGAACGTCGGCAAGTCGAGCCTTTTGAACGCGTTCCTCGGAGAGGAGCGCGTGATCGTCTCCGAGCAGCCCGGCACGACTCGCGACGCGATCGACACCGTGCTCGAGCGCGGCGACCGCACCTTCGTCCTCGTCGACACCGCGGGCCTGCGCCGCAAGCGCAAGCAGCGCCAGGGGATCGAGTACTACTCCGAGCTGCGCGCCCTCGCGGCTGCCGAACGTGCTGACGTCGCGCTCGTGCTCGTCGACGCGAGCGAGGGCCTGGTCGATCAGGATCTCAGTGTGGCCGACGTCGCCCGGAAGGCGCAGTGCTCGACGATCGTCGTCATGTCGAAGTGGGACCTCACGGAGACGAAGCTCGAGGACGTGCGCCCCAGGATCGAGGCCCAACTCCGCCAGCGGCCGCCCATCGTGACCACGTCGGCCCACACCGGCCGCGGAATCTCGCGCCTGGTCGACAAGGTCGAGGAGCTCTTCGAGAAGCATGCGGGCCGGATCGGCACCGGCGAGCTGAACCGCTTCCTCGCCGAGCTGCGCGAGGCCCGCGAGCCGCCGTCGCGCAACGGCCGCCGCCTGAACCTGCTCTACGGGACGCAGGTCCGCACGCGCCCGCCGCGCTTCCGCTTCTTCGTGAACGATCCGGGTCTGATCACGCGCGACTACGGCTACTGGGTCGAGAACCGGCTGCGCGATCGGTTCGGCCTGGAAGGTGTGCCGGTCTCGATCGACTTCATCAGACGGAGTTGACGAACGAACGAAGCCTTCGCCGTCTTGGCCGATCCGACCTACCGGTAAGCCGGCTCGGGCTCGGCCTCGCGGCGCTCGGCCGGCCCGGCTACATCAACGTCGGCCACCGCGACGACCTGGCGGGCCGGACCGAGGCCGCGGCCATGGAGTGGCACGCGAGCACTGTCCTCGACACCGCTTACGAAGCGGGCGTCCGCTACTTCGATGCCGCACGCTCCTACGGCAAGGCGGAGGCGTTCCTCGCCTCCTGGCTGGAGCATCGCGCGCTCCCGCCCGAGGCGGTGACGGTCGGCTCGAAGTGGGGCTACACCTACACGGCCGGGTGGCGGGTGGATGCCGAGCGGCACGAGGTGAAGGACTTGTCGGTGACAACGCTCCGGCGGCAGCTGGCCGAGAGTCGAGACTTGCTCGGCCCGCACCTCTCCCTCTACCAGATCCACTCCGCGACGATCGAGAGCGGCGTCCTCGACGATCGCGCCGTGCACGAGGAGTTGAGGCAACTGCGGGAGACCGGCCTGGCGATCGGCCTGACCGTCACCGGGCCTCACCAGGCCGAGACGATCGAGCGCGCCCTCGAGATCCGGATCTTCGACACGGTTCAGGCGACCTGGAACCTGCTCGAGCGTTCCGTGGGGCCGATGCTGGCGGAAGCCCATGCGGCCGGGCTCGGCGTGATCGTCAAGGAGGCGCTGGCCAACGGCCGGCTCACCGTTCGCGGCGACGTTCCTGCATTGCTGGAGCTTTCCGAACGCCGCGCGGTCGCCCCGGACACGCTGGCCCTTGCCGCCGCGCTCGCGCAGCCGTGGGCGGACGTCGTCCTCAGCGGCGCGGCTACCGTCGAGGCCCTGCGTAGCAACCTGAAGGCCCTCGGGCTCGAGCTCGGCGAACGGCTCGACCCGGAGCTCGAGACCCTGGCCGAAGAGCCCGCGCGTTACTGGGAGGAGCGGGCGGCACTCCCCTGGAACTAGGTCGTCCGGCGGCCCAGCTCGAAGCGGTTCTCGGTTCGGTTCAGGAGCCGAGCGATGTTCGCCCGGTGAAGCGCGAAGATCGCAACCGCCGCTCCAGCCGCGAAGGCGACGACGAGCCACGACGCGCCGAAGAGGATGGCGAAGAGGGGGAGGGCCGCCGCCGACAGCAGCGACGCCACCGACGTGTAGCGCGTCACGAGAAACGTGGCGATCCAGACGCCCGCGACTGCGAGAGTTGCGAACGGCGCCAGTGCGAGGGTGACTCCGCCGGTCGTGGCCACGATCTTGCCGCCGCGGCCGAAGCCGATGAACAGCGGCCGCCAGTGTCCGATCAGTGCGGCGATCCCGGCGAGCAGCCCGATGAGCTCGTTTCCGAGCCATACCCCGAGGAGCGCCGCGGCGAGGCCCTTCGCGACGTCGAGCAAAGCCACGCTCAGGCCCAGCTTGAACCCCTGGGTGCGCCAGACGTTCGCGGCGCCGGTGTTGCCGCTCCCGATCTTGCGGATGTTCACGCCCGTGAGGATGCGCGGCAGCCAGTAGCCCCAGGGCATGCTGCCGAGGAGATACCCGCTCAGGATCAGGAGAACGTCTCGCATCGAGAGAGTCCAGCAACCACGATTGTACGAGGCCGCCTCGCGGTCACGATGCGCGACGGCCGGTGACGAGCCCCTGCTCGACCCACCAGTCGGCCGTCCGGCGGAGCGTCTCCTCCACCGGCGTGTAATGCAGGCCGAGCGTGCGCGTGGCCTTCGACCCGTCGTAAGCGTGGCCGTGGATCAGCGTTCGCGCCAGCTCCCGGCAGATGCGCGGGCTGCCGCGCCGAACCCGGCTCAGCGCCTCGGCCGCCGTCGCCACGGCCATCGCGATGGAGGGAGGCAGAGTCCGCACCGGCCGGTCGACGC
>WNGI01005280.1_pt1 | contig 11606 bp, 11 predicted proteins | sample 5400621 | NCBI WGS metagenome assembly WNGI01 (sample SAMN13153374, study PRJNA577476) | soil metagenome | isolation source: 20 cm soil or saprolite under Garry oak tree replicate 1 | place: USA:California | collected 2016-06-15
TTATCACCCAGCACGAAATACTTGTCCATCGGGACCCGCAACGGACCCCAGGTATCGCGCGTGGGATGATAGCGGCGCCGCTGCTCGTCGGAGCACCGCACCAGATACTCGCGTTGCCAGTTGAAGTCGGGATCGAAGCTGTCGTGCAGCGGATCCACGCGCTGCACGTACGGCTCTTCCAGCACGCGGCCGTTCACGAACACCTGGCCCAGCCGCATCTCCACGACGTCGCCGGGACTACCGATGACGCGCTTCACGTAGCTCAGCGTCGGGTCTTTCGGGTACGCGAAGACGATGACGTCGCCGCGGTGCGGCGTGTTGAAGCCGGGCAGGCGCGCGTTGGTGCCGGGAATCTGCGCCCCGTACACCGCCTTGTTCACGAACAAAAAATCCCCCGCCAGGAGGGTGCGTTCCATGCTGCCGGAGGGGATTTGAAATGCTTCGAGAAGAAACGTGCGAATGATGAGGAAGAGCACGAGCGCCATGCCGAGCGATCGCATCCAACTGTCGAACCAGCGCGCTAATACGGAGCGCCGCGATGACGGAGACGACGGGAGCCGTGGGGTGTCAACGCCGTTTCCAGCGGGTGGGGCTCCCAAGTCAAGCATGTGACTTATCTTAGCAATGCTGGCCGCACGGCGCAACAGTGACGCCCCATCCGCGGGGCGCAGCCCATTGCCGGACCCTGACTCGGAATTCGGAAACGGGGTCCGGATGGCGGACGCGGGCAGCTAGACACGCCACCCGACCCTCCCGTTCGATGCGTGACCATGTGACGGTCGTCCCCGGCAACGCGTCGAGCGCATCACGTTCGAGGCTCGCGCCACCGGTTGCGAGAACCACCAAGACCGACTCGTAGGCCACATTACAAAACTGAGTCGCGACGGGTGACACGCATCACCATTTCATCGCGGGCAGGCACATTCGGTTGCGTCGAAGTTGACCGTCGCCGTCCGCAACGCTATATCCGGCGCGTTGGTCGGACCGAGGGACGATGGTCGAATCGTGGATCGCTCCGCTCGAAACAGGTGACCCGGAACGCGCTTGGGATTTTTTCGTCGAGCGCTATCGCCGATTGATCTTCGGCGCGATCCGTCGCTACACAGCCGAATCCGACGACGTCATGGACGTCTTCGCGCGGGTGTGCGAAGTGCTGCGCGAAAATGATTTTGCACGGCTGCGGCGGTGCGCAGCCCGCTGGGAGCCGGAGCGCCAGCTCTCGACCTTCCTCTATACTGTCGTTCACAACATCACGATCGACTGGTTCCGCCACCGCGACGGTCGCCCGCGCCTGGCCGCAGTCGCAGCGACGCTCCCGCCGCTCCAGCAGCAAATCTTCCAGTGCGTTTTCGTGGAGGGGCATTCGCACGTCGAGACCTACGAACTGCTGCGGTCGCGCGATGCGCCGGACCTGCCCTTCGGAGAGTTTCTCAACGAGCTGAGGGCCACCTATCGCGCGGCACGCGCGGGGCGTCGCGGGTCTCTCGCCGCCGAGCTCGCGGCTCCCCCGCCGGCGACTCCGGACGCCCCTCCCGATCCGGCCATCGCAGCCGAGCAGCGCGTAATGCTCGCGCGCGCCTTGGAAACGCTTCCCGCTGAAGAGCGCCTCGCGGTCCAACTGTACGTCGTGGACGAGATGCCCGCGGACCAGGTAGCGCGCGTCCTCGGATACCAGAACGCGAAGACGGTCTACAATCGGGTCTATCGCGCCCTCGGGGCGGTTCGTAGTCACCTCGCGCAGTCCGGCATTCGCGGAGGCGACCTGTGAAGTGCCGGCGAGCAGACCAGCCCGTGGCGTCCGTATCACGGCCACGATGCTTGAAATCATTACGGGGAGGCGTGTGATCGCCAACCACCCCGCACCCGAACTGCTGGTACCCTATGCGCTCGGCGCACAGGACGCGGCGACCGCCGAACATGTGGCAACCTGCTCAACGTGCCGCAGCGAGATCGAGCAGCTGCAGGAAACCGCAGGACTGCTGCGCGGCGACGCCGTCCTGGACCGGAGAACTGAGACACCGGACTGCATGGATGAGCGCGTCATCGCCGATTTCGTTGACGGGCGACTCGACCCGGGCGCCCGAGAGCGTGCGGTCGTTCACCTCTTGTCGTGCGCCCGCTGTCGATCGGTCGTCAAGGCGACTAGCCGCCTTGCCGCCGAAACGACGGTGACGGATCAAACACCGCTGCGGCGCTGGCGTCGCTGGTCGCTACCGTTGGGTCTCGCGGCGGCGGCGGCTCTCGTGCTTCTCCTCGTGCCGCGCGGCGGCGGCGAGAACTCGTCGCCGGGGCTCCGGGAGCCACTCGATACGAGCATTCACGCGCCCCTATTGGTCGCGCCGCGCGGACCCGTTGCCCGCGTGCATCAGTTCGTCTGGTCTGCCGTGCCGCGATCCAACCGGTACCGCTTGAGATTGTATACCGACGAGGGTGACGTCCGATGGACCACAGAGACCACAGACACATTGGTGGCGCTGCCCGACTCGGTCGGGTTGTCGCATCTCGCGACGTACTTCTGGAAGGTCGAGGCGCAGACCGAGTGGCGGCGGTGGGCCGCCTCGGATCTCGTCGAGTTCCGGCTCGTCGGACCCTCGCGATGATCGGCTTCCTGACGGCGCTCTCCGTCCTTTCCGTGGCAGCACAATCCCCTCAGGACGTGGGCGAACTGCGCGCACTCGCAAGGGACGGGCCTGACTCGGTGCTTGTGGAGCGGCTCCGGCGAGGCCCCCGTGACCTCCGCGAGGCGCTGCGACAACTTCTCGCAGAAGCGCGCGGCGGCGACGATTCTGCTGGGCTCGCCGCTGTCACCGCTGCGGACCACCTCGCGAGCGCTTGGGTTATCGCCTGGCGCGATTCGTTCTACGTACGCAAGGTCAGCCGCTACCGCTCGTTGTCGCCCGCCGACCGACAGGTGAATGTCACCGCGGACAGCGTCTTGCGCGCGGGCAACGACGCGTTGAACAGCGCGGGGGTCGATGCGGCGATGCCAGCGTGGCGGGAGAGCCTGCGGCTGTACGAGGGTGTGGCCGACTCCGCCGGGATCGCGCGCGCGCTCTTCGCGATGGCAGGAGGATTCAAACGCGCCTCCGAGCGCGACAGCGCGGAAACGTATTTCACTCGCTGCCGTGACCTGTCGGGGCGGATCCGGGACTTCAGCACGCTGGGGAACGCCATCGCCCAGCAGGCAGCAATGAAGGCAGATCTCGGCGACTTGGGAGGCGCGGCGGATCTGTTAGCCCAAGCCAGGTTGACCTTGGGACGGACCGGGGATCCGCTCGGATTGGCATCAGCAAATAATGTTCTCGCCATCGTCTTCACGAGGCGAGGCGATTTGGCGGGGGCGCGAAGTGCTCTCGAGGCGGCGCTGATCGCATTCCGGAGCGGCGGTAGTGAAGCAAATGCTGCAATGATCCTCGGGAACCTCGGAGTCGTCGCGGGGCGGGCCGGCGACTACGCCGAGTCAGCCGCCCGCTATGGCGAGGCGCTCTCGACTTATCGGAAACTCGGGAGGGACCCGGACGTTGCGTTCATGCTCCGCAACATCGGAGGGCTGGAGATGAATCGCGGGAATTATCCAGCGGCCCTCACCGCGCTCTCTGAAGCTGTAGAGATCTTGCAGCGCACAGGTCCCGTGCACGACGAAATCGACGTTCGAGTGCGGATTTCGGACGCGCGCTCCGACATGGGGGACCTCCAGGGTGCTGAGACGGAGCTGGACGGGGCCGAAGCGCTCGCACGCCACTGGCAGGGGGGTGGGGCATGGGATGCCCGGCTCGCATTGGCTCGGGGCCACCTCGCGTTCAGGTTCAACCGGTTGGCCGAAGCCGAGCGGCAGTACGCGCGCGCCCAAAAGGTCCCCCGCGACCCGTCACCCGATGACATAAGCGTGCGGAATCGGGCGCAACTTGGGATGGCGGAGGTGCTTGTGAGACGGGGGAGCTACCGCGACGCCCAACTCACCATGGAGCGGCTGCTGCAGCGGGGCGACTTCGGCATCCACAACGACGCGCTGGCCCGCGTTCAGCTGGGTGAAGCTGCCTGGCGGGCGGGCGATACCGCGACGGCACGCCGGGCCTTCCGTGAGGCGATTGATACCCTGCACTCGTTGGGATCGCCTGACGACGAAGCCGACGCGCTGGCCGAGCTCGGCGATCTCGAAGTGAGGGCGGGCCGCGCGCTCGCGGCGGAATCGCTCTACGAGCACGCTATCACCCGCCTCGGCACTCTGCCGGCAGTCAATGCGTGGCGTCTGCATGCGGGCCTGGCTGGCACCCTGCGAAAGCGTGGCGCCGTCGGTGATGCGGTTACAGAACTTCAGACGGCCATCGCGCAGATCGAGCGGGTCTCGGGACGTGTGGCGCTCGAGGAACGCCGCTCCGCGTTCCGCGCGGACAAGTGGGACGTGTACGTCGAGCTCGCGCTCGTCCAGCGGGCGCGGGGGCAGACGGAGGCGGCGCTCGAGGTGAGCGAGCGGCTGCGTGCGCGGCAGATGCTCGAGCTTCTGGCGCGAGGACGCCCCGCGACGATCAGCGTCGCCGGTGGAGCGCTTGCGAGCCGGGAGCAAGATCTTCGCCGCAAAATCGCGCAGCTGACGCCGCAGGTCGAGAGTCCAGGAGATACAGGGCGTCGTGGGCTGCGCGACCCAGCCGCGGAGACGGCAAACGCCACAGCCACTGACGCGCTGGCCCGCGCGCAAGAGGAGTACGCTGGTGTGCTGCTCGAGATGCGTGCGGCCAACCCGGCCTACGCGGCGCTGGTCCGCGCGGAGATCGCACCCGCGAGCACCATCAGGGCCGCGCTCGCCCCCGACGAGGCGCTCCTCGAGTACCTCGTGGGCGACTCGACAACCATTGTCTTCGTCGTGACGCGGGACAGCCTGGTCTCACTCGACCTGAACGTGAGCCATAGCACGCTCGCGGGACTCGTGGACTTCGCGCGTGGAACGCTCGGGAGCCCGACGGAAGGGGCTGCGGGGGCCGCGCAGCGCGCCTGGCGGCCGTCGCTCCGGCGGCTGTATCGACAGCTGGTCGCACCTGTGGAGGCAAGCGGCCTGCTCGCCGGCAAGCGGCGCCTGGTTATCGCACCGCACGCCGAGCTCCACTACCTCCCCTTCGCAACGCTGGTTGTACCGGGGCAACGAGAGCAACTCTTGATCGAGCGCTACGTCATCGAGTACGTGCCCTCAGCCTCGGTTTGGCTGCGCCTCCGGGACAGGCCAGCCCCGCCCCAGGGCGGCGGTGTTCTGGCGCTCGCCCCCCGCGCTGCGGCGCTGCCCGGTTCGCAAGCAGAAGTTGCCGCGATCCAGCGGATCTTCGGCGCCCGGGCTCGAACCTTGGTGGGCACACCCGCGACGGAACGCGCCTTTCGCACGCTCGCGCCCGGGCAAGAGATCATCCACCTCGCCACGTACGGCGTCCTCAACAAGCACAACCCGATGTTCTCGTTCGTCGAGCTGGGTGCGGGGGGCGCGGGGGGCGACGAGGACGGGCGCCTCGAGGTGCACGAGGTATTCGGGCTCACGCTGAACGCTCGCCTCCTCGTGCTGAGCGCGTGTCAGACCGGAGTCGGCGCCGGAGCGTTGACGGACGTCCCACCGGGCGATGACTGGGTGGGACTGGTGCAAGGGTTCCTCTACGCCGGGGCGTCGAACGTTATGGCGACGTTGTGGCCGGTCTCCGACGTCGCGACAGCGCGGCTGATGGAGCGGTTCTACAAGGAGCTGGCCGCTGGCCGCTCGGAGGCCGAGGCTCTCGCGCTTGCTCAACGGGCCGCCGCGCGTGACGCCGGGACAGCGCATCCGTTCTACTGGGCAGGCTTCACCTTGGTACGGGGACGCTAAGCAACATCACCGCCGTCGTCCGTATCACGCGAGCGTCTTTCAATTCGAGGGCCCATGCTCGCCGTGCGACGCTTCAATTTGGCGGCCCTGAACTCCGTGGCCAGCGACCAACAGCCGAGTTTGTCGAGCGATGGCCGCACACTGCTGTTTGCGTCGGATCGGACAGGAAGTATCGGCGGCACGGACATCTGGATGAGCACTCGCAGGCCCAGTCAATAGGGTTCTCACACCCACTCCACCGGCACCCGATACGGCTCGAATGCACGGTCCGATGTCAGAATCCTGAGTCCTTCGTCGAGCGCCTGCACGATGAGCAACCGGTCGAACGGGTCGGCGTGATGCAGCGGTAGACTGCGCAACAGGTCGCCGTGTCGCACGGTTACCGGGAGCGCGACAAAAGCGTTTCGTGCCACGACGTCGTCCACTAGGTCGTCCATTCTCAACTTGCCGACGGCCCGCTTGATCGCGATCTCCCAAGCCGTGATCGCGCTTACCGCCACGAGTTCGGCCCGCCGCACGGTACGAACGGCGGCGGGCCGAAGCCTGCCCGCGTGCCACTGGATGAACGAGTTCGTGTCGAGCAGCAGCCTCACCCGGATTCGCCGGTGAACAGCCGCAGGATCTCGGGCGGCAGCGGCGCGTCGAAGTCGGGCGCGATCCAGATCCCCCGGCGCTTCCCCAGTCCGGGCTTGCGCAGGTGCCGCGTGTCTTTCGGCGCGAGCGGCACCAGCCGCGCCTTGGGCTTCCCGGACTTGGCGATGATGATCTCCCGCCCCTGCGCGGCCTGCTCGACCAACTCAGAGAGGTGGGTCTTCGCCTCGTAGAGGCTCACGGGCTCGCGCAGCAGGCGCGCCTTCTTGCGTTGGGCCATGCCCCAATCTAGTAATTTGACCAAATTGGTCAAGTTGCCTTAGTACCGCGGCAGCGTCGGGTCCACCTCCGCCTGCCAGCGCAGGATCCCGCCGGTCAAATTCGTCACCCGCGGGAATCCTGCGTCGGCCAGATGCGTCGCGGCCGCCCGGCTGCGGCTCCCGCCCTTGCAGTACACGACCACTTCCCGGTCGCGATCGAGCGTCTCGACGACGTCGGGGAGCGTCGCCAGCGGGACGAGGCGCGCGCCGGGAATGCGCGCGATGTCCCACTCGAACTGCTCCCGCACGTCGATCAATTGCAGCTCCTCGCCGCGCGCCAGCCGGCTCTGCAGCTCGCGCGGCGTGACCTCGACGAACCCGCCGACCGCTCTCGGCTCCGCCTCCGCCGCCCGCACGCCGCAGAACTGCTCGTAGTCGATGAGCGCCGTGATCTCGTGCGTGCCACACGCAGGACACGTTGGGTCCTTCCGGATGTTGACCGTGCGGAACTGCATCCCCAGCGTGTCGATGAGCAGCAGCCGACCCGCGAGCGGCTCGCCCACCCCGACGATCAGCTTGATCGCCTCCGTCGCCTGAATCGTCCCCACGAGACCCGGCAGCACGCCCAGCACGCCGCCTTCGGCGCAGCTCGGCACCAATCCCGGCGGCGGCGGTTCTGGAAAGAGGCAGCGATAGCACGGCCCGTCGGGCAAAGCAAAGATCGATGCCTGTCCCTCGAACCGGAAAATGCTGCCGTACACATTCGGCTTGCCGAGCAGCACGCAGGCGTCATTGACCAGGTAGCGCGTCGCGAAGTTGTCGGTGCCGTCCACGACGATGTCGTAGCCACTCAGGATGTCGAGCGCGTTCTTGGACGTGAGCGCCGTCTCATACGTCTCCAGTCGCACATGCGGGTTCACGTCGGCGATGCGCTCACGCGCCGACAGCAGTTTGGGCCGGCCGACGTCCTTGGTGCCGTGCAGGATCTGTCGCTGCAGATTGGTGATGTCGACGTTGTCGAAGTCCACGAGGCCGAGCGTGCCGACGCCGGCTGCGGCCAGATAGAGCGCCGCGGGCGATCCCAGCCCGCCGGCGCCGATGAGCAGGACCCGGGCGGCCTTCAACTTTTCCTGGCCAGGAACGCCGACGTCGGGCAGGATGAGGTGCCGGCTGTAGCGCAGCAGCTCGGCCTGGGCGAGAGTCGTCATCGCTCAACCTCCCGCGATCGCCGGCACGATGATGATCTCATCGCCGTCGCGCACGCTCGCCGCAAAGCCGCCTTGAAATCTGGCGTCATCGTCGTTCACGTAAAACGTCACGAACGGATACGGCTTGCCGGCCGCGTCGCGCAGACGCGGCGCCAGTCCGGGAAAGCGTGCCGCGACATCGGCGACGACGTCGCCTAACGTGGCGCCTTCTGCTTCGAGCGAACGCCGGCCTTCGGCGAGCTTCGCGAGCACTGTGGGCAATTGCAATGTGACGCTCATGACGACTCCAGGGAAACGGGATGGACGCTTTCAGAAACGCGCTGCACAGTGGCGCCCGAAACGGGGTGCGCGCTGCGAACCAGCTCTGCATCGATACCCACGGCCCGCCACGCCGCGAGCAGTGCAGCACCTACCTGAGTCGAGCGCTCGCGCGGGGCAATCGCGAGAACGGCGGACCCTGCGCCCGACAATGTTGCGCCGAAGGCGCCGGCGGCTCGCGCCGCGTGCACGACGGCATCGTAACCGGGAATGCGCCCGCGACGGAATGGGACGTGGAGCACGTCATCGAGCGCCGCGGTCAGCAGCGCGCCATCACCGGTCGCGAGCCCCTGCACTAGCGCCGCGGCGCGGCCCGCGGCGACCACTGCGTCACTATGTGGCAGCGTCTCGGGCAACGCCGCGCGCGCGGCTTTCGTGTCATTCGGGAATGGCGGCACGGCGATCAGCAGCTCGATGCCGGCCGCGACGGCGAGCGGCGACGCGACCAACCCGGTGGGCGTGTGGACGCTCAATACGGCTCCCCCGTAAACAGCCGGTGCCACGTTGTCGGGATGACCTTCGATCGTCGTGCCGATCTCGAGGATCTGCGCGCGCGACAGCCCCAACCCGAGCGCGGTATCAGCCAGCAAGGCGCCCGCCACAATCGCGGCGGCGGACGAGCCCAACCCACAGCCGACCGGAATGTCCGAGGTGGCGTCGATCGTCACTCCGGCGGGGAGGACGGCGCCAGCGGCCCCGCACGCGGCGCGGAAGCCACGGGTGAAGAGGTCTTGATCGGCCCGCACCCTGACAGCGCTCAGTTTTCCGCGGCGACTGATCGAGAAGCCGCTCACCGCGTTGTGGAGCGTCACCGACGCGCTCAGCCAGCGATCGATCGCGATACCGACGCAATCGAAGCCTGACCCCAGGTTGCTCGAGCTCGCCGGCACGCGAACACACACGGTCATGACTGGTCGTCCTTCACCAGCGCGCGTACCTCGGCAACACGTGGCGCGATGAGAGGGGCGGCCGGCAATGCGGGCGCAACCGCGTCGATCGTCTTCAGGCCGTTCCCCGTAATGCACAGCACGACTTCGTCATCCGGGGAGAACCGGCCTTCGGCGGCCAGGGCCAGCGCCGCGGCGACGGTGACGCCGCCCGCCGTTTCAGTGAAAATCCCCGCCTCCTCCGCCAGCAGCCGGATCGCCGCGACCAGCTCGTCATCCGACACCGCGGCGGCCCAGCCGCCCGATTCGAGAATCGCGCGCTTGGCGAAGAGCCCGTCCGCAGGATTGCCGATCGCGATGGACCGGGCAATCGTGTGCGGCACCACCGGTACTACGGCATCGGCATTCTCGCGCACCAACCGTACGATCGGCGCGCATCCCGACGCCTGCGCGCCGAAGACGCGGGGCGCCGCTCCACCGACCAGCCCGGCCGCGCTGAACTCCCGGAATCCTTTGCGCAGCTTCGTCACGAGCGAGCCGCCGGCCATCGGTGCGACGACCGCCGTCGGCAGGCGCCACCCCAGCTGCTCGGCGATCTCGAACGCGAAGGTTTTGGATCCCTCGCCGTAGTAGCCGCGCAGGTTGACGTTCACGATGCCCCAGCCGAACTGATCGGCCACCTGCGCGCACAGACGATTCACGTCGTCGTAGTGTCCGCGGACTCGGACCAGTCGCGTACCATAGACCGCGGTCCCGACGATCTTGGCGAGCTCCAGGTCTTCCGGAATGAAGATCCACGCTTTGAGACCGGCGCGAGCCGCCTGGGCCGCGACGGCGTTGGCGAGGTTGCCCGTCGACGCGCACCCGATCGTGTCGAGCCCGAACGCGGCGGCCGCGTTGATGGCGGTCGCCACGACGCGATCCTTGAAGGACAACGATGGATGAGAGACGGCGTCATTCTTCACCCACGTCCGCGCCACGCCGAGCCGCGCGGCGAGTCGTGGTGCCTCGACGAGCGGCGTGCCGCCGGTATCCAGCGATAACACCGGTTCGCCGTCGAACGGCAACCACTCGCGGTAGCGCCACAACGACCAGGGGCGCGCCGCGATCGCGTCGCGCGTCGGCAGCACGCGGGCGGGATCGAGGACGGGATCGAGCGGGCCGAGGCACTGCTCGCAGATCGCGACGGGGGCCGGCTCGTGTAGCGCTCCGCAGGCGCGGCACACCTGTGGCCGTGGCCGTAACGCCACCGGCGGAGCAACGCTCGTCGTCACGGCCGGGCCTCTGCTGTCGGAGCCGAACGTTGCGCCGGTCGGACTTTGCGGGTCGAGCGGGCCGCGCGGATCAGCGCCTCATCGGCGGGATCGATTTGGTAGCAATGCTCGGGACCGGGGAACACGCCGGCGCGCACGTCGCGCGCGTAATCGCGGAAGGCCGCTTCGACGGCAGTGCCGACTTCCGCATAGCGCTTTACGAACCGGGGCGAGATCTCGCCGACGAAGTTGCCGAGCATGTCGTGCGAAATGACGAGCTGCCCGTCCACGTGCGGCCCGGCGCCGATCCCGTAGACGAGCACGCCGACGCGCTCGCGCACGAACGCCGCCGTCTCGGCGGGGACAGCCTCGAGTAGAATCGAGAACACGCCGGCCCGCTCCAGCGACTCTGCGTCGCGCAGCAACTGCTCCGCCGCGGCTAGCGATTTCCCCTGCACGCGGTAGCCGCCGAGCTGGCCGAGGTTCTGGGGCGTGAGGCCGAGGTGGCCCATCACGGCAATGCCGGCATCGACCATCGCGCGTACGCGCTGCGCGACGCGCGCGCCCCCTTCGCATTTCACCGCGTCACACCCCGCCGCCACGAATGCGCCGGCGCTCCGGATCGCGGTTTCGTCGGAGGGCTGGTAGGACAGGAACGGCAGGTCTCCGATCACGAACGCCCGCTGCGCCGCGCGCGTCACGGCCCGGATGAACACCAGCATTTCGTCCAGCCCGATCTGGAGCGTGCTCGGCAGCCCGAGCATCGTCATGGCCGCGGAATCGCCCACCAGAATCATGTCGACGCCGGCACGATCGGCGAATGTGGCGGTAGGATAGTCATAGGCGGTGACGAAGACCGCCTTTTCGCTGCGGGCTTTCAACCCCGCCAGCGTAGCGACCGTGACCTTGCGAGTGGGCATAAAACCCTCGGACTCCCTGGAGACGAAAACGGCCGCTCAACTGAGCGGCCGCGGGAAGCGACTCCCTGAAAACACCATCGCCCGGACTAATAAAGCCGCGGGCGAGTCGCTTTTTAGCACCTTGTTTAACGTGGCGGCAATACGCGGCAAATCACCACGGGTCTTCAGTTGTTACGGTAGTCTACCCCTCCGGTTCCTGCCCCGTCAAGGGCTGAATTCCGTATCGATCTGCGCTCGTTGCAGCGTCCCCGAGTAGTCGACGTAGATCGTCTTCGTCTCGGAGTAGAAGTCGTAGACCTCCCATCCTCCTTCGCGGTGGCCGTTGCCCGT
>WNGI01005283.1_pt1 | contig 11603 bp, 11 predicted proteins | sample 5400621 | NCBI WGS metagenome assembly WNGI01 (sample SAMN13153374, study PRJNA577476) | soil metagenome | isolation source: 20 cm soil or saprolite under Garry oak tree replicate 1 | place: USA:California | collected 2016-06-15
AAATGCTTTTCATGGTGATCGAGAAGTACCGCGATGGTGATCCGAAACCCGTATATCGCCGCTTCCGGGACAAAGGCCGAATGTGTCCTCAGGGCGCTCGGTATTTATCCAGCTGGGTGACGACCGATTTCGAGCGCTGCTTTCAAGTCATGGACTGCGACGATCGAATGCTGCTCGACGAATGGATGGCCAACTGGAGCGACATCGTCGACTTCGAGGTTATCCCGATTCTTACGTCCGAAAAGGCGTCCGCTGCCATAGCGCCGCATCTCTGACAGGTGACCGAGTCGCGTCGACTACTCCAACACTTCCTCGCGGCGCTGGCGTATCGCACCCAGAAAGCGCTTCGGGGAGCGCCAGAGTCGTTCGCCGATTTTCGCGCCGGGACCAATGTTCGCACGCCGCGAGAGCTGTTGATGCATATGACCAGCCTGATGGGCTACGCTCGAACGCACCTTCACGGCGGGGAATACCAACCTCCGCGCGTCGAAACTTTCGCCGAGGAGACCACGCGCTTCCATGCAATGCTGGCGGCGCTGCGCGACGACTTCGCCAACCCGGATCTCGAGGCGCGCATTACCGACACTCAGTTTCTGCAAGGACCGCTTGCCGACGCGATGACCCACGCCGGCCAGCTGGCCCTGCTGCGGCGGCTCGCCGGCTCACCAGTCGCGTCGGAGAACTTCATCCACGCCGACATCAACGCCAGGAACGTGTCGGAGAGGCAACCGGAACCCGCCGCGCCCGACGAGTGGTGGCAGCCCAACCTCCCGCCAGTCCCGGCAGGGCCTCCTGGTCGCGACAAAACCTGATTCTCCCCGCGCGGACTCGGCACGACTTCCCTTCTCCGTTCCCCGCGTCGTATCATCCAGTGTCATCGCTCCGGAGAAGGTTATGAACCTCAGATGTGCATCGGCAGGAGTCGTTCTCGTGTCGTCCTTGGCGATCGCGTGCGGCAGTGACAACAGTACTGGGCCGGCCAACACTCTCACACTCAGTGCGACGCAGGCGACGGTTCTGATGAACAAGATCGTACAGATCGCGCCTATCAACGCTGAGATTGCCTGGCTGGCGGATTCCGCGAACCTGGTGCTGAGATCCGGAGCGGAGGTGGATCTCATTCCGCTCAGCATCACTACCGGAGCGGGTCCGTTCTACGCCGTTGGATTGCAGCGGCGCGTCCAGTTCACCGGCAGCTCCTTCAGCACTTTCGACCTGATCGCGTTCAATGATCCGTCGAACCCGACCGATTTCCTTATTGTCGATGGTTTCAACTCGGGATCGAGCACGCCGCCGACGTCGACGAGCGGCGCGTTCGACGGGCCGATCAACGGTTATCTGTTCCACCTCGACGGGAACACGGTTTCCGCGTGGCGCGCGGCGTTGGGATCGGGAACGCTCACCGGTGGCGCGCCGGGCAGCGCGTGTGCTGGATTTCAATCCAGCGCGGGCGTCACCTGCGCGCAAGCACCCCTAACGGCCACGTTCACGATAACTGGGGCGTTTCAGGAGGCGGGGCCGACCTCCAGCACGCTGGCGCAGGCGTCGCTTGCATCGGCGACGGTGTCGGGGATCGTGCTTAGTTACGTAATCCCTTAGAATCGAATTCTCGATTCCGTAACGGCAACTTACGACTACCGGCTAGGGGCGGTGGGCGGAGCGGCTTGGGGCCGCGCGCTTCTGCCGGATGCATTCTGACCTTAGCTCGAAGCCTCCGGCCGCTCCGCCCACAGCTCCCAGCCGGTAGTCGTAAGTTGCACTTCTTTACTCCTCCGCCTTCGCTTTTCTCCGCGACGGTCTGACCTCCTGCGCCTGATCGTACCAATTCTCCAGCGTCCGCGAAGCGAGATCTCGACCGCCGAGTCCGAACGCCAGACCAAGTGCAATCGCCAGCGCCGCCACGAATCCGGTGAACAGCGTCGTGATGAGATTCGTCGCAATACCCAGCTGATTGATGGCTACCACGATGGCGAAGGCCCACACCGTCGTCCGCACCACATTCGCCAGAGTTTCGGGATTCGCGAATCCGGCTTCGGCCGTTGCGCCTCTTACGATGTTGCCGAGTGCGCGGGCCGCGATGCCGCCGATGAACAGCACGAAGATCGCAACGACGAGATTCGGCAGCCACAGCAGCAGCTGGCGCATCACGTCGGAGACCGCCGGCAGTCCGAGCACGTCGAAACCGACCAGAAGCACGACGATGCGGACTATCCACTTCACCAGACCGGCAACGATTCCGGCCGCATCGGTTCCCGTGCCCATCTTGTTGAGAAAGTCGCCGATGCCCGACCGCTGCATCAATTCATCGAAGCGGATCGCGCGCAACAAACTGGTGACGCCTCGCGCGAGCCAGTTCGACACGAGCCACCCGATCGCGACAATGAGGATGAAACCGAGTATCCGCGGAATCGCGCTCACGATCATCGAGAACGCGTCGCGGAACGACTGGATCAGCGTCTGCGTGAACGAGGGTTCAGCCGCCGCCGGAGCATTCTGAACAGGTGCTTGAGTAGTTGTCTGGAGCAGTAGCATGGTCATCTCGTGTTGAGGTTGATGTGCCTCTACTCGGCGACGCCGAGCTGACTCTTGAGATTCACAAGACCCGCGCGGGCGCGTTTCGCTACATCGGTCTCCGGATAAGTGTCGATTAGTCGTCTGAGCTCGCGGAGACCTTTCGTCTCGTGGCCCGGCCACGCGAGATAAAGGTCTACGAGCCGGTTGGAAGCCAACACGTCGTCCCGCGGCGAAACGTCGCGCAGCCGCTGAACTGAGCGATACAGCTCTTCGGCGCGTTCGCGCAGCTCGGACTTTGCATAGAGCTCGGCGGCGCGAAGGCGTGGCTGGGGGTCGTTGGGCACCTCGAGAACGATCTCCTCGTAAGAAGAAAGCGCGCCGTCGAGATCGCCGCGCATCACCATTGCGTCTTCGCGCGAGTACTGCCGCTCGTAACTCCCGGCGGCGCTCGGTTGTATGAACTCACCGAAGGTCTTCCCCGCGCCCTCCGAGACTCGCGTCACGAAAAACCACCACCAGGCGGAGAGAATTATCGCGCCGGCAAGCGCCATTGCGACGATGATTGGCGGTGAAAGATCCTTTTTGGCGGCGAGCGCGCCGGCGATCAAAGCGCCGGCGACAAAGGGGATGACGAGTGATGTGGCCCGCTGGAAGTGGTGGGCTGCTTCAGGGCCGTGCTTGTCGAAGAGACTTCGTTTGTAGCCGTCTCCTCCGCTCGCACTCATCGCGCTGGATTACCTGGATCTTTGATGATTCGGTAAACCCGTCCGTTTGAGCTGCAGATATATAACGCCGCTGGCCGTCATCTCCAACGGAGACTCCGGTCACGTCTTCACTTCCTCGGGTTTGGGGGCCTTGTAGATCTGACGCGGATCGAGCGCATCGCGCAGCGCGTCGCCGAGCAGATTGAAGCCGAGCACTGCGGCGCCGATCGCCATCCCGGGAAACACCGATGTCCACGGAGCGCGCTGAAGCTGATCCAGATCGCGCCCGTCCGCGATCATCGACCCCCAGCTCGGCGCCGGAGGCGGGACGCCGAGTCCCAGGAACGAGAGGGCCGCCTCGGCCATGATCGCTCCGGCAACGCCGAGCGTGGCAGCGATCACAACCGGCGCGATGACGTTTGGTAGAACGTGCTGGACCATGATGCGCATGTCGCCGGCGCCGAGCGCTTTGATCGCCTGCACGTACTCGAGCTGACGCACGACGAGAACCTGACCCCGAACTATGCGCGCCATTCCCGCCCAGCCGACGAGTCCGATCGTCGCAAAGACGACGGTCTCCGACGGTTGCAGCGCCGCCACCATCGCGATCAACAACAACAAAGTCGGAAAGGCCAGCGTCACATCGGCGAGACGCATCACGATCTCGTCGACCCATCGTCCGTAGAATCCCGCCACCAGCCCCATCGAAACGCCGAGCACCAAAGCAATCGATTGCGAGATCAGGCCGACGGTGAGCGAGACGCGCGCGCCGTAAACCAGCCGAGACCATATGTCGCGCCCCTGAATGTCGGTGCCGAGCCAGTGCTGCGACGACGGACGCTGGAGGATGTGGAGGAGGTCGATCGTGATCGGACTCTGTCGCGCGATCAATGGGGCAAGCACGGCGGCGAGGGCCATGACCAGTACGATCCCGATGCCGAGGCGGGCCCTGTTATCTCCAAAGAATCGTTGCCGTTGCTTCGGATCCAGCATGTATGACGTCTCTCAATGAAAGTCTTGAAACTGCCACTTACGACTACCGGCTAGGGGCCGTGAGCGGAGCGGCGAGGGGCTCCGGGCGAAAGCATAGACGTCTTCATTGGCACGTTGCCCCAGGCCGCTCCGCCCAGTGCTCCAGGCCGGTAGTCGTAAGTGGCAGTTCAATCAGCTGACGGATCCCTCAACTCCGCAGGCGTATCCGGCGGTTGCCTTCTCCATCTGCGGTGCTGCCAGAAATACTGAGCAGGCACGACGCGTACCCAGTGCTCCAGACGCTGCGTAAAAGTTGCGACGATCGCGTCGACGTCGCGATCCATGTTCGACGTTCGCGTTGCCTCGATTCGCTCGACGACGATCCGAAAGCGGCCGTTCGGCTTTCTGAGAGCGACCATGAAGATGACCGGAGCGTCGAATCGCAAGGCGAATACCGCAGCGCCGCGCGGAGTCTTGGCAGGCCGGCCGAAGAACGGGACGAAAGTCGAGGCAAGGCCCAGCACGCCCTGGTCCGCTATGAAGGCGACACTTCGACCCGCCCGCAAAGACCGGGGCGTTCGCTTCACCGCCTCGGAATCGTGGACGATCACCATTCCCGTCGCTTCTCGGACGCGGGTCACGTATTCGTCGGTGAGTGGATTCGCCATTCCGCGGGCGATTGCGTCCACCGGGATCCCGCGCGTGGCGACGTAGGCGCCGGCCAGCTCCCAGTTTCCGATGTGACCAGTGACGAACACGATGCCTTTCCCCTTCGCTATCGCGTCGTCGATGTGATGCCAGCCCTCGACCTCGTCGGCGATGTCGAGTACACCCTGCTGGCCAAGCTTGTCGAACAGCGCGGACTCGACGAACGTCCGACCCAGGTGCGCGTACGATTGTCGGGCCAGTTGCTGCACTGCGTCGTGCGACAACTCGGGGAACGCGGCCGCGATCTGCTTCTCGACGACGCGCTTGCGAATGCCGAAGGGACGGTAGCCAAGCACTCCCAGCCGCTCCCCAACGCGACAGGCTGCTCCCCAACTCATAGCCCGCAATGCGCCGATCGTCGCGCGCATCGCGTAGTACTCGGCGCGGTGAGCGAGCGTCGGTTTGCGCTTCCTTTTGGATTTCCTGGCCTTGGTCGAGTTCGGCGCCTGCTTCGCCTTATCGGCCGTACTTGATGTCATCGACTGGGGCGATTGGGACTGGGTTGTCCGACAACCTCGTTGGTGAATTGGCGGGTATCGCGCGCAACCCGATCCCAATTGTAATGGGTTTCGACGGCGCGCCGCGCGGCGCGTCCCATCTGCTGGCGCCTCTCCGGGTTGACCAGCAGCGCGCGAATCGCGTCGGCAATCGCATCGGCATCGGTGGGAGGGACGACGATTCCAGTCTCACCATCGCGCACAGCCGAGCGAACTCCACCGGAGTCGCCCGCCACAGACGGGATGCCCGACGCGCCTGCCTCGAGGAACGAGATGCCAAATCCCTCGACGTTGATCTCCTTGTCGACACGCGATGCGCCGAGGTAGATGGTGGATGTCGCGTACGCCTCGGGGAGCTCGTCGTCACGCATCGGTCCAACGAACGCAACTTTGTCGGCGACGCCCAGCTCGCGGGCGAGACCGCGTAGCCTCTGCTCATCGTGGCCTTCGCCTACCATTATGTAGCGCAGCTGCGGAAAATCTCGCGACAGCGAGGCCAGAGCGCGGATCCCCATGTCCTGCCCTTTGTGGGGGACCAGCCGCGCGACGGTGATAAGCAGTGGCGCATCGCCGACGTTCCACCGGCGACGCAACGCGCCGGTATCGCGCGATGGATTGAAGTGAGCCGGATCCGTTCCGAGATCCAGCGCCGCGATAGGCGGTGGGCTGGTTACGTTGACTTCTGACATTACTTCCGCCGAAAGGTCGGCGACCCATTTCGACGTCGCGACGATCCCCGATGCGTTGCCGAGTATCGATCGTGCCGACATCCGCTTGATCGAGCTACGCTCCGACTTTCTGCGCTCGCGCAGCAGGTCGCCGCCATTCACGTAAACCAGATACGGAACACCGAGCTGCCGGTTTGCCCAGCGCACGCCGTAACCGACTGGTCTGATGTTGCCGCAGTGAATGACGTCGTACGCCGGCGCTCGGCCCGATGTGAGCCAGCGCGCCCAGCGCAGCTGATTCGAGAAGCGGTTGGCGCGCTCGAACGGGAACGGCTGACGATAGATGCGGTAATCCTCGTGCTGGTCGAACGCAGCGGCGTTGGGCGACGCGACGGTGGAGACGCTCATCATGGTCTCCTCACCGTCGCCGAAGCGGCGACACAGCTCGACGTGGCGGCGCGCCATGCCTCCCAGATCGGGACCGTAATCCTGGGTCACGAAAAGGTTGCGCACTGCTATTCAGGCCAGCGGATTAACGAACGCTTCGCCAGAGAGGAGATTGTGGATGCGTTGATCGAAAGTGTGGTGCTGGCGGACGAAGACCTGGCCTTCTCTCCTGATCCTTTCGCGCGCGGCAGTTTTATCCAGGTAGTACCCGATTTGCTCGAGGCACGACTCGACGTCCTGGTACCAGGCGCAGTGATCGCCCTCGCGCAGCATCTCGGTGAGACCCGGAGTTCCGTGACCGAGATAGAATCCGCCGGCAAGAATCACCATCCAGGTTCGATCGGAGGTGTAGTTAGTTCCCCCCTTGGCGCGTCCGGGGTTGATGCCGAGTGAGATGTTGGAGCTCGAGCACACTGCGGCGAACTGTTTCCCCTCGACGGAGCGTCCGCTCCAATGAAGCGGCTTCCGCCACTCCTCCCAGCCTTTGCCCCACACCTTGAGGTCGTACTTCTTCGCGACTTTGAGGAGGAATTGAGCGCGCGATGTGTCGTATCCCGTGCCAATGAAGCTGACATCGGAGTGATACTTCTTCCGCTGCGGGACCGGTTTGATATCCCGATCGGCGGCAGACGGAAGAAACTTCGCCGGCAGACCGAGCGCTTTCCACTCAGCCTCGAATCCCGAAACGAAAAAAGTCTGCGTCAGTTTTCCGACGGCAATGATGTGCGCGATGTCGGGGCGATAGGTGCTCTTGTACCACTGGGGATCGTGGTACCACATCGAGTTCGGCTTGCCCTGCAGAACCTCGGCGACGGTGTCGACGTTGAGTCCATGGCACTTGCCGAGAAAGACGAAGTCGGGCTTGAAGGTGCGCGCCTTCGCCAACGCCCAGCGCTGGGTCAGCTTGCGGCCAAGTAGACGCGCGGCGCGCTTGTCATCGATGAGTAGCGTCTTGTGACCGTCTCTCTTGAGAGCACGCTCAGTGCACTTCTCCATTCGCCACCGGTTGTTGCTCCCGATGATGAGGACTCTCAAGTGGGCTCCGTGACTTTCTCTTCAGCGTTCACTTCGAATCGATCGTTCCCAAAGTCGCGCGTATTTCGCCATCACACTCGCTGCCGCGAGGCAGGCGAGGACAAGTCCGTGAGCCCCATCGCGAAATCCCGCCTTCAGGAAGTACATGCTCGCGAAGCGTGCCGGCGGCTTGAACAATATCGCTGCCGCGCTCGCGCCGCGGCCCTTCGCAAAATTCTGCTCGGCCCACCAGCGGCTGTACCGGTCGAATTTTTCAAAATACTGATCGAGCGAAGTGTAGGTGTAATGCAGCAGCGCATTCTTGACCTCGCCAATCGTTCCTTTGGTCACATCGACGTGCTCGTGGACGAGATTGGCGTTGTACCGGAGCTCGCGCCTGAATAGCCGGACCGGCTTGTCGCTCCCCCAGCCTCCGTACCGTATCTCCTTGCCAAGAAAGAAGCTACGCCGCCGCACCCTGAACGCGGTGTGGTCACCTGGGTTTCGCACCGCACGGTCGATCTCGTCGGCAAGCTCAGGCGTACAGCGCTCGTCGGCATCGAGGACGAGAATCCAGGGGCTATTCGCCCGCTCGATACCATTATTGCGCGCGGCACCGATGGTCGTGAATTTCGGGCTCATCACCGTCGCGCCGGCGCTGCGCGCGCGATCGACGGTGTCGTCGGACGAATCGTTCTCGACGACGATGACTTCGCGAGCCCACTCCACGCTCGCGATGCATGCTTCGATGTTCGCGGATTCGTCGTGCGCCGCGATCACCGCCGTAACGTCGGGGGAGCCGCGGTTGACTGCGCTCACCGTCTACCGTCGGCCCCGAGTGCGCGCGCTATTGGCAGCGCGGTCGAAGCCCTCGATCATCTCGGTCTCGGGAAATTCTCTCGCCACCCGAGTGCGCGCGGCCTTCCCCATCGCATCGCGCGTGTCTTCGCTGAGCAGCATTCCGGCAACAGTCGCGGCCGTCGATGCGGAATCATCAGGCGGATATAGCGCCCCGCTGATGCCGTTGGCGATGTAGCGCTGCGCGACACCGCCTTCGCCGGCGACGGTCGGAATCCCCAGCGCCATCAGGTCGAGGATGCCGTACGCCCCGGTGTCAGCCTCGGCGACAACCCAACCGAGATGCGCGTCCTGCATCAGGCTGATGACGTCGTCGCGCTCGCCGAGGAAGCTCACGAGGTGGAGAACGCGCAAGGCGGCCGCCTGCATGCGAAGGTCCTCGTCATCCGATCCTGGTCCGACGATGATCAATCTCAGGTTCGCGTGCCGTGGCGCGAGCATCGAGATGGTGCGAATCGCCGTCGCGGCGCGTCCCCGCGAAGTGGGATCGTAGACACAGACGATGTACCTGAGAGGGGTCGAATCCTTTTGATCGGACGCCGAGTCGCCTTCGGGTGGCGGTGTCTTTGCGCCGTCGGTCGGATAGGTCGAAACATCGATACCGATCTCCGCCACCGATGCATCGACCGCGTTCTTCGGGATGCTCGCGGCTCGACGATCCGTCTCGCTCGAGAACAAATACGAAGTTCTGGCAAGGCGCGCTGCCCAGCGGCCCGAGAATCCCATCTCGAGCTTCTTCCCCGCGGGAGTCCAGCGCACCACAGATCCGTTGCTGCTCATCCAACAGGCGGTGGCGGCGATCAAATGCTCGCGGTCGGTGGTGACGAAGATCGCGTCGGCATCCCAGCGCCGGAAAATCCGGCGCAATCGACGCGCGGCGACGATGAACCAGCTGTCGGTGGCGAACGGAATGATCTCGAACGGCTCAGGGATGGGCGTGTGGCGCGGCTGATTCGGATCGCGGCGCGGAGAGACTGCGAGGTGCACGTTGCTGTCCGGGGTCACGAGCAGGGTGACTTTCGCTCCGCGCTCGGAGATGCCGCGTCCGGCTCTCGCAAACAGTCTGGCGGTGCCCGACCACTCGCGAGCCGTATGAAGAAATAGAACGTGCAAAGTCGCTTACCCTGTTGTCGCCAGATTATTGACCGACGGACTGCCGGCGTCGCCGTTGTCACCGCCGAACTGCAAAGCGTAGAGACGCGAGTACGCGCCGCGCCTGGCCAGCAGGTCGGCGTGTGTTCCGTGCTCCACTATTTCACCACGATCCAGAAACACTATACGATCGGCGTGGGTGATCGTCGAAAGCCTGTGCGCGATCACGAACACCGTCCTTCCCTGCAACAAACGATCGACGGCTTCCTGCACCAGACGCTCTGATTCGGTGTCCAGTGCGGAAGTCGCTTCATCGAGAATGAGAATCGGGGGATCACTAAGCAAGGCCCGTGCAATCGCCAGCCGTTGTCGTTGGCCGCCGGATAAACGCGTACCGCGCTCGCCGAGCAGCGTGTCGTAGGCTCGTGGCAGCTCCATGATGAAGCTGTGCGCGTTTGCCGCCTTCGCGGCTTCCTCGATCTGTTGCTGGGTGTACTTGCCAGGCGCGCCGTAGGCGATGTTGTTGCGCACCGTGTCGTGGAACAACACAGTCTCCTGACTGACGATGCCGGTAAGCGCGCGCAGTACCGGCAGCTTGATCTCCCGGGTGTCGACGCCATCGAGCAGAATTCGGCCTTCGCTCGGCTCGTAAAAACGTGGAATCAGATCGACGAGAGTGCTCTTCCCGGCGCCGCTCGGTCCGACGAGCGCGATGACTTCGCCTTTGCGAGCGGTGAGATTGATGTCGACGAGAACCGGCGCTTCGCCGTAGGAGAAACTGAGGTTCTCGAATTTGAGATCGCGGTCGAACGTCGCCTTGTCGCGAGTGCCGCTGTCGCGCTGGAACTCCGCCGGCGAGTCGAGGATCTCGAAAAGTCTCTCGGCGGACGCGAGAGACGACTGCGCGGTGGTGCGCATCTGCGAGAGCTGCTTGAGGGGCTGGAGCAGACGCAGCACCAGAGTAAGGAACGCCAAGAGCGTCGCGCCGGTCATGGTGCCGCTGCGCAGGACCTGCCACGCGCCAACCCATAGCACCAGCACTGCGATCAAGGTGCCGATGATCTCGGTCACCGGCGGCGCCAACAGCGCCAATCGCGTCAGCTTGAGACTGCTGCGCGCGTACTTGTTGCTGCCGTCGGCGAATCTGGCTTCCTCGTAGCTCTCGGTACCGCTCGCCTTCACCAGACGAATTCCGCTGATCGTTTCCTGCAGCACGCTGGTCATTTCGCCGTGGACGTTTCCGCGACGGAGGTTGCCGCGACGTAGGCGCTTGAGCATCGGCTGCAGCGAGAATCCGAGGAGTGGGAGGATTATCAGCGCGATGAGGGACAGTTTCCACGAGATGCTGAACAGGATCGCGATGTAGACGATCACCAGCGATGCACTCTGCAGCGACTGAGTCACGATCTGGGTGAGGATCAGTCGCGTCTCGAACGTGTCGTTGATCACGCGCGACAGGATCTGTCCCGCCTTCATCTGCGTGAAGTATCCGAGCGGCAGGTGCGCGAGATGGCGATACACCGAGTTGCGCAGGTCGCGCGTCACGTACTCCTGGAGCGTCGCGCCGAACTGGCCGGCGATCCACACCAGCAGGTTCTTCAGGAGCACAGCGGCCAGCACTACCATGATGACGTTGCGCAGCGAGCGCATCTCGTCGCCGGGAATTATCTGGCTGCCGACGGTGGCGTTGAGCAGCTTCGCCACCCAGCCCGACTTGAGCGAAGTCGAAGGCTGATGAAACAGGATGTTGAGGAACGGAATCAGCAGCGCAATGGCGAAACCATCGAGCAATGCGGCGACCAGATTGGCGACGATCGTGATCGCCATCCTCCAGGCGTGCGGCCGCAGGTAGGGCCGTAGCCTCTTATAGACTGGGGTGTTCACAGACGGGGAAGCGGGAGGGGGAGGCGGGAGGCGCAAAAGAGGGTTGGGGGAAGCCAATTCGCGAGCTTCTGTGCGCTGTTCCCGCCTCCCGCTTCCCGCCTCCCGCTTCCCGCTTCCCGCTTCCCGCAATCGATCTACCGGCGTGGAGTGAGCAGCGCCAGCGGCAATATCACTTCCTCGGGCGTGACGCCGCCGTGGAGGAACGATCCGCGGTAACGGCTCTGATACTCGCGCAGCTTGGTGGG
>WNGI01005286.1_pt1 | contig 11600 bp, 11 predicted proteins | sample 5400621 | NCBI WGS metagenome assembly WNGI01 (sample SAMN13153374, study PRJNA577476) | soil metagenome | isolation source: 20 cm soil or saprolite under Garry oak tree replicate 1 | place: USA:California | collected 2016-06-15
CGACTTTCGTGTGTTTCCACCCGAGAGGCATCCCAACCCTTCGCCAACACTGACCGGCAGGCCGGGTCTGCATTGACCTCCAATCGAGCCTCTAACAGACTCTCTCCCAGTTCGAGCTCGACGCTGTCGCCGGCACCTTGCAAACCGACCAAGTGCAGCATGTCCCCCCGCAGCGTTAAATAAAGACCGAAACGTCGCGAAACATCGACCAGCAAGTCCAGATCGGACTGCTGGTGTTGGATCAGACTCTGTGACAATGGCCCGTCCTGTTCGGCCTCCACCGTCAGTCCAAGATCCGCGACCATTTCCCGCGCCAGATCCGCGACAGTTACCTGGACGTGGACACGCACCGGCTGCCGCTTCCGGAGGCGGTGCAGTTTGTCATAGCAGCGAACGCGCAGAGTTTGCCCGTGGGCCGCCTCGTAGTTGTATTCCAGGGCCGTGATTTCGCCTTCGAACAAGCTCGCGGAACTTGAGGGCAGGGTCAGACGGACAGCAGAGCCGGCACGAAGGCTCTGCAGATCTGGAATCGGGTCGCGGGTGACAAAGAACGTGAGCTCGCATAAGCTCGGCTGCGATAGTCGGTGCTGGACACGCACCTCTTCTAGGGTGGCGGCTGCCGCTTCAGCAAGCGATTCGCCGTCCAATTCAATATCGAGGGGCGGAAGGCTGGCGATCATACTCATGCTTTGCCTCCCACCGACGAGTCCGGCGGGATCATCAGTAGGTCACCAGCAGATAGATCCGACGGGTTGTCAATGTTGTTGAAACTTGCTATTAGTCTCCACCAGGATGAATTGCCATAGCATCGCGCGGCGATCTCATCCAGTCTTTCGACACTGCCCTCCCCGCCTTCGTCTTCTGCGCTTTCACCACCCCCTTTTGCCTGGTAGAAACGAAGTTCGTCAGGCGGAACATCGAGTTCGCCAGGCAACCCTTCCGGTGCCAAATCGTCATCCAGTGGTTCGAAGTCCGCGGCCCCGGAGTCGCCGGTTCTCAATAACCGCATCCGAAGCCAGGAGCGCTGCGGAGAACCGTTTGGAGTGAAATATTCGAGTCGCTCGGCGACCGCCACCACGACCCCGAGTACGTTCCACGCCTTTCCCCAGACAAAACGGACCAGTGGAACTTGTCCGTAGCCGTCGTCGCCTACCTCGCCTTCAGCCAAAGTCGTCAATGGACGAGTAAGATCGCGCACATCCTCGGTGTTCAGCGAGGAGCCAGAAATGGTGACATCAAACAGAAGGTCGAGCAGAATTTCGGTCGTGCCGCCACCGGTATAAAGAAGAGGGTCGTCCTTCAATGCGGCGCCCGTCAGTGGACCGAAACTCGACTGCCGGGGCTGGACGCCCGCCTGTCGGCGAACCACAACACTGGCCGGGTTTAGCAGGCACGGGATTCGCTCACCACTTTTCTCGAGCAAGAAGGCGACTCTCTCCATCAGCGGCCTCCTCGCTGCTCAATGTCCAGTTCGCGAAGTCGCTCGGCGCTACGCTGGACCTGTCTCCACTCCAAGGTGGATACAGGTTGACTATCGGGAAGTTCCGGCCATGGGTCCACACTCTCGGATTTTGGCGAGTGATCGGCTGCCATGGGCCACTGGTTAGCCGGTTGCGTTCCGCGCCAATCGTCGACGCGCACGGTACTTTGCTCACCATCTCTACGAGTCTCAGCGCTTTGTCGTTTTCGATTCGGAACATCTTGACCACTGGTGGGCAAGGGCAACCAGCTCCCCGAATGCAGCGGCACTGTCGGGACGTCCGCTAAAGCCCTCGGTTGCTTCGGCGGGCTGGGGTCGTTAGCGCCTGGTCTTGATGACTGCTCGAAACGGTGCAAAGCGGCCGCCGATTGCAACGACCCACGATTTTCCGGGGGCCCACCCTCGCTGGCAGTTTCCGTGACTTCTGGGGGACTTGCGCCGGGCGGATTTGGTTTCTGCGCTTTCATAACCGTGAGAGGTGCCATTGACTTGGACAGATTCGCCGAGGCCGCTGCCTGAATTTTTTGACTGACGCGCTCAGTCGAACGAGGTGTCACCGCCGCGGTACGCACAGACCGGTTTCGCGAATCGACGGAGGCCTTTTGCTCACCATGCGGACTCCGTACCCCAGCCGCAAAATCGGGACAAGCTTGCGCGGGAGCAGTGGGGCTTCCCTCACGTTGGAATCCTTCCTCTTGGGCCCTGCCGCCCAAGTGACTAATGACCCATCGCTTCAGGTTCTGGATCCACGTTTTCTTCTCTGAACCTGGGAATGACTGCGCAGGAGTAAATGCCTTCGGAGACCGACCAGGGGTTGGCGGTACAGAAGCTGTCTCTCGATTGGGTTGACCTGGTCCCGTGATAGGCCGCCGCCCTTTGAACCGAGTCACTCCGACCGCCTCGTCTGACAGGAGCAACCCTGGAGCAGCTTCCCGGACTCGCCTCAGCCAATCCTCCGGCGGACGTGGCTGGTTAACTGCATTCCGTTCCTCCTCCTCCGCAGAGGCTGGTAGAGCGCCGCGTTCCGGCATATCGCGAGATGACAGTACCGCAGGTGCCGCTTCCGGATCGCCGGGCCCCTGACTTGGACGAACCGCCGAGTTCCCGGGTTCTTCGAGGAATCCGTTCAGCCAGTCGCGGAGCTTGCGGGCCAGTGCTTTCAAGGTGCCTCTTCGGGACATCCGGGTTGAATCTTACTGGCGTTGTAACTTCTCGTAGACCAATTCGAGGGACTCAATCGCGACCAGATTGCTCATCGCGTCCAGAGGAGCCCCCTGCCAGGAGGTGGGCCAGGCATCCACCAGGGTCCAGCGCAGCTGCTCCTCCGCTCCCTGGGGATTCAACATCAAAATGTGAACGGTTCGACGCTGAACCGCGCCATTGACTGCCGTCATCATCCATTCCCACAGCTCTTGAGACTTTGTGAGGCCGTAGCGCAACGTCACCGGGCTATATTCGACGTGCCCGTGTAGCCGATGAACAATCTGAGCGTTGCCCCCTTCTCGATAAGAAATAGGACCGACCTTCACCCCAATGCCGCTGCACTGGGTAAAGTGTCCTTCCGGAATGTCAGTGGGAGTGAACAGCAGCTTGAAGTTGTAGTCGCGGAACGGCTCCGCAAAGGTTCCCGGTTGCGCTCCCGACGGAGCGTTCGGTTTTTTCGGATCCTCTGGCATAGTCTCTCCTTGCCTGGTTGATTAGAGTGCTTCGACCTGCGCGCCACCCGCATTGAGCCCGATCTTGAAAATAATGAACTCCGCAGGCTTCACCGGCGCGACGCCGATCACAGTTATGAGTTGTCCCATGTCGATGCTCTCTGGCGGATTGGTCTCCGCATCACACTTGACGAAGAAAGCTTCTTCTGGCGTAGCCCCCATGAGAGCTCCATCGCGATACACGTTGCTTAGGAAGTTCGAAACTTCGCTCTTGACCGACTTCCACAAAGTCTGATCATTCGGTTCGAAGACAACCCAGCTGGTGTTGCGCTTGATGGATTGCTCGATCATGATAAGCAGCCGGCGTACCGGGATATAGCGCCACTCGCTGGACTCTTCCGCCAACGTGCGTGCCCCCCAGACCAGAATGCCCTCGGTCGAAAACTTGCGGATGCAATTGATCCCCCGGGCATTTAAATCACCCTGTTCCGCGCCGGTCACTTGATAGGTAAGCCCGACGGCTCCAGCCACGGGCACATTCGCGGGTGCCTTATGAACTCCACGTTTCGTGTCCGTCCCTGCCCAGATTCCGGCAATGTGCCCCGAGGGAGATATGTCGACGGGGTCTAGATTGGGATGAAGCGCATCGGCCACTTTGATTTTTGGAAAGTAGCAAGTACTCAGGCCACTGGGCGACAGACGGGGATGCGATGCCACACCAGCATCTTTATCTTTGTCCTTCTCTTTATCTTTATCTTTGTCCTTTACTTTGCCGGAAGATCCGGCAGTCTCCACTGCCTTCAGTAGTTCCGTATTCTTAACGTCGGGCAGATCCAGGATGCAGACCCGGTCTCCGAGTAATTCGCAATGGGCCGTCAGAGCCTCGTGTGACAGGGGGTCAATGCGGCCGGGAGCCGCGACAATCGATAGCTCGTCATTCTCCTCGAGTAGCTTAAGTCCCGTGCGCGGAAGATCGTTCCCAGCGATCGCTTCGCTGTCGGGAACATTCACGATGAAACACCGGCTCCCCCCATTGAGGAAGAATCCGTTCACCGCGTGGGAAAGAGCGGTACTGTTGAGATCGTCGGAAGCCGCGAACTCGGTACGAAACTGCGACCAATTGTTGACGGGGATGGCTTCGCCGAGATGCGCGCCAGCGTCCGGCGCTTGTCCCACGAAAGCCGCCACGCTGGTGCTGACAGCGTTGATCGTCTTCGGCCCTGGTGTTTCCAAGATGTACACACCGGGTGTTTTGTAGAACGGCATCTCATCCCTCCAACGGACTGAAATGTATTACCAGCGGTGTTCTGCTGTCCGGATAGTTCTGTTTGCTGACAACAGGGAGCTCAAATCCCTTAGCCTTGACGACCAACTGCTTCGCTCCAGATGCGGGCACTGCGGGAAAATAGAATCTCCCTCGGTGGTCCGTGCTCGTAGAAATATGCAGCGCCGGAATCTCGATGCGGCAGTCGGCGAGCGGAATATCCCCCGGACCCAGCAATAGACCGTGAAGACCGACGATCGGCGATGACTCGACTCTCAGGGGCTCTCGCACGAGTTTCGTCTGTGGCTGGGGTCGCTCTTGCCGTAATGGCGCACGCAGAATGAAGGACGGGCGCGGTGGCACACCGAAAGCCGTCCACACGGTCATAGGAAGCGCTTCCAGTTCAACTTGAAAATCCTTGTTTTCCATGGCCGCAAACATCAATGCCACCAGCATCTGATGAGCATCCTCCGGCTTATCGGACCACGCCGTAATCAGGTATCTCAGAACCAGTTGCAGAGGCGGCCGCTTGTTGGTACTCGGCAGCGGCGATTGCACAAGCTCCAGCAAATACAACCCGACGCCTCGGCCACTCCTTTGATCTTCTGGCGGTGTCAGCGACACATCGACCCCTTCGAGTACCGTGCCCACCCAATCCTTCAACCGCCTGTCGAATTCTTCTGCCATTGGCCACTGATCAGTCAGCCTCCGTCAAACAAGCTGGGGCTCGTTATAACAAGACCCCTACTTGGTGGGAGGTTCCGGACCAGGCTCCATGCTCCGAGGTGTGCTCGGATTCCCCAGGAATGCATCCAGAACATTCTTGTACTCAGGTTTTAGGTTCTGATACGCCGGTTCCTTTGCCACTAAACCCAGAAGGGCCGGGACGTTGGGCCCGATCGTTACGGTCAGCGTCACCAACGCGCCGCGCCGCACGGCAGCATTGGGCGCCGGATCCTGCTGCTCAACCTTAGCGGTGCCGAAAGGGTTGACCGTGGATTTCTTGACGAAGCCGACTTTTAGCCCGAGTCCCTGCAACAGACTGACTGCATCCGTGATGTTGCTATTGATCAGGGTGGGGACCGATATCGGCATTTCCACGACCAGATCAACTGCGGAGTTAGCGTCGACTTGCTGGCCCGGACCGGGCGTGTGCGAGATTACATAAGCGCCAGGCGGAGGAGCCCCGGACCCACCGCTAATGGCGCCAGTCTTGAGACCAGCGGCAGCGAGCGTCTTTTGGGCTTGATCGAGGTCTTGATTTACTAGATTCGGGACGGCAACCTTTCCTTCCTTCTTCTTGCCGCAGCCGGTCAAATTGAACGCTCCCATGGAGACTACGAGCAAGAGGAGGGCACACTTCGCAAACGATTCCTGGAACCGCTGACGGTTATTGCCGGATTGGACCGCTGGTGCTCTCCCTTCCCGTGCGTCGCTTGGGCGCCGCAACCGCTTTGACGCTAGATCGCACCGCTCATTGGAGGTCAACTCTGCGCAACCGATCATGCATCCTCCCTAGGTATTGCTGCTTCGAAAAAAGCAGATTTGGAGTGATCGATGAAAGTGGCGACTTTTACACAACACCGCGATTTCACGGTTTCCACCGCACACAAAAACAGTGCAGTCCAAGAAGAATCTCGGCACACTTGGCGGACTAGGAAAAATGTCCCGCGATCTTAGACCAAGATAGTTCCGGATACAACAGGAAAGTGCCGGATTCTGTCTGCAACCGAGGAAGCGCCGGCTACCCGCCAGCACAAAAATCCGTACCTATTGCATCAAACGATTTTCGTCACTGAATCCCTTCGTTGCATCGCAAACTTATTGCGCGCAGGCAAGCACGTAGGGGTTTCCGGCGGATCGGAAACGAGACGAAAAATAGAGTATGCTGGCGAAATCTATGAGTAAGCGATGCTCCATTTCGTCCCGAGCCTTCGCCGCCTTCCTGCTCATTTCCCTTGGCTCGACCAGTTGTACCAGGAAAACATCCCCTGACAGTAAGGCGCAGACCGGCGTTGCGAGCTGGTACGGTCACCCCTTCGACGGCCGCCTGACTGCGAACGGCGAGATCTACAACATGGAGAAGATGACAGCAGCCCACCGCACGCTCCCATTCGGTACTGTCCTGCGGGTGGAAAGGTTGGATAACGGAAAAGTTACAGAGGTTCGGATCAATGACCGGGGACCCTTTGTGAAAGACCGCATTATTGATCTATCCCATGCTGCCGCGCAGGCCATTTCCATGCCCGGCATCGCCAATGTCCGTCTGCAAGTGATCAGTATCCCTCCCACGCGCGCCGTGGACTCATTTGCCGTTCAAGTCGGAGCTTTCTCTCAGCGTGTGGAGGCGAATCAGCTTCGAGCGCGTCTGGAGCAGAAATATGGAAGTGCGACTTTGATTTACCGAGACCGCGATCGCACTTGGTGCGTTCTAGTGGGTCTTCAGCCCGATGTCGAGAATGCTAACACCTTGGCAGTACAACTAGACAAAGAGACTCCACCGGCATTTGTAGTTCGTGTCGATTCGACACAATGAAATTTCGACTCGGAGCATGCGATCACGCTGCGAAAAGTGGGCGACCCGGGTTTCGGTTCAGCAAATTCGTAGTTCCTATCGGATGAACCCCAAAAAACGCTGACGAGTTGCTTGCAAGTTGTGTGGGCTTCTTTGTGCCTTCATACGCAGGAGTCGGCATCTACTTCCAGGCCTTCCACGCCAAGCCGTGCTCCGTCGAAAATGCTAAATTGGAAGATTCATGTCCGCTCCCAATTCTCTCTTTGTGCGAGCCGCGAAAGCGCAGCCTACCGAGCGAACACCGGTCTGGTTCATGCGCCAGGCTGGACGCTACATGCCGCAGTATCGCGCCATCCGCAAGAAATGTTCCCTGCTCGAGATCTGTAAGCAACCCGAAATCGCTGCACAGGTAACCATCGAAGCGGCTGAAATCCTCAAAGTTGATGCGGCCATTATCTTTGCTGACCTGCTTCTGCCGCTCGAAGTCATGGGATTGCCTTTTCACTTTGCTGCGGGCGAGGGTCCGAAAATTGAAAGGCCTGTGCGGACCCGAGAAGACGTCAGCGCCCTGCGCACCGATCGCGCTGCCGACCTTGGCTATGTCTCGCAGGCGGTCAAAATTGTATGCAAGCACTTTGGCGACAAACTACCAGTCATCGGCTTCTGCGGTGCGCCTTTCACGCTGGCCAGTTACATGATCGAAGGCGGTAGCTCTCGGAACTATGTCTTCACGAAGATGATGATGTATTCGGCGCCCGCCGCGTGGTCCGAACTCATGTGCAAACTGGTTTCCGTAACCGCGGAGTATTCTGCCGAGCAAGTGCGCGCCGGCGCCGACGCCATTCAGATTTTCGACAGTTGGGTTGGATGCCTGAGCGTGGAAGACTATCGCGGCTACGTTCTGCCCCACGTGACCGAACTGGTAACGCGCCTGCAACAAACCGGAGTGCCCATCATTTATTTCGGCACTGACAGCGCTACCCTTTTGCCTTCGATGAAAGAAACCGGCGCGGAAGTGATCGGCCTGGACTGGCGCATTCCGCTCGACAGCGGCTGGCAAAGCCTGAGCCTTAAGGGTTCCGTGCAGGGTAATCTCGATCCGATTCTGCTATTTGCAGATTGGAAGCAGTTGAAGGCGCGCGCCGAAGACATATTGCGTCGCGCTGCCGGACGCCCCGGCCATATCTTCAATCTCGGTCACGGCATCCTTCCTGAAACACCGGTCGACAACGTGAAAGCGCTTTGCGATTTCGTCCGCGAGCACTCGGCGGAGTTCAGGAAATGAGAACGTGCCCTCTGGGACTGGACAGCCGCTGCTACTGCGCCAATCGCGTGAGTGCATTTGCCGTCGCGCCTTCCAATGCCGCAGTGCTCTTACTGGCCCACGGTACTCCCGAAAATCCCCACCAGATTCCTGAATATCTGTCGCACGTCACTGGCGGCCGTTCCCTCTCGCCGGCGCTCGTCGAGGAGATCCGTCATCGCTACTCGCTGATCGGCTTCTCGCCTCTTGCCTGTTGGACAATGCTGCAAGCAGATCAACTATCCAGGTTGCTGCAAATGCCCGTCTTCGCCGCCATGAGAAATTGGAAACCGTTTATCGCCGATGCTGTGAAGGCCATTGCCGCGCAACGCTTCGAACGTGTGATCGCCATCTGTCTCGCGCCCCAGAACTCACGCACCAGTGTCGGACTCTACCGTCGCGCCGTCGGCGGCGAGACGACTCTTCCGTTCACATTGGATTTCGTCGAAGAATGGCACGACCAACCGGTACTGGTCCGAGCATTCGCCGAGAAGCTACGGTCGGGTCACGAAAGGGCCTGCGCGGAACACGGATCCAGACTTCCCGTCATATTCACCGCACACAGCGTGCCGCAGCGAACCATCACCGAAGGCGATCCGTATGACACGCAGTCGAAGGAAACGGCCGTACTGGTCGCGAAAGAAGTCGGCTTCTCCCCGGACGACTGGGTCTTTGCCTTCCAAAGTCAAGGCATGTCGGGCGGTCCCTGGATCGGCCCCACTGTGGAAGAGACAATTCTGAATTTGAAAGCCAAAGGCCATCGCGGCATCTTCGTGCAACCGATTGGATTTTTGTGCGATCACGTCGAGGTGCTCTACGACATCGACATCTTCTTCCAGCAGTTTGCAGAAAATGAAGGGATGCGCCTGTGGCGCGCCGATTCGCTGAATGGCTCACCGACCTTGACGGCAGCTTTGGCCGATTTGGTAGGCAGCAGGATGCGTGCTTTAAGCGCGCAGCGACTGCCAGATACGCAATTGTAGAGACGCTCCGTGCTGCGTTTCTCCCAGCACCGGATTACGGCCGCGCGTGTGGCGAGACGCGGCACGCTGTGTCGCTACACTATTCTTGACTACCGAATGCCCAAACGCATCGCCATCGTCGGCGGCGGAATCTCCGGCCTCTCGGCCGCATTCGCGCTCGAAGAGAAACGGCGCGCCGGAGCGCCCGTCGAATATGTCGTGTATGAAGCCCACCCACGCCTGGGCGGAGTGCTCGTCACTGAGCGCGTCGAAGGCTGCCTGATCGAAGCTGGGCCGGATTCCTTTCTCACTGAAAAGCCCTGGGCCGCCGATCTCTGCCGCCAGCTTGGGATCGGCGACCAACTCATCGGTTCCAACGACCAGCAGCGCAAGACCTACATTCTCGCCAAGGGCAAACTCGTCGCGATGCCCGACGGGCTAATGTTCATGGTGCCCACGAAAATTCTGCCGACGATTTTTTCTCCGCTGTTCTCGATGCGCACGAAGATTCTCATGGCGCGAGAATGGTTTCATCCACCCCTGCAAGCGAAAGCAGACGAAACGGTTGCCGAGCTTGTCAAACGCCACTACGGCCCGGAGATGGTGGACCTCCTCGCCGATCCACTGCTCTCGGGCGTGTATGGCGGCGACGCGTCGCAACTCAGCGTGCGGGCGGTTCTGCCGCGTTTTGCCGAAATGGAAACCACACATGGCAGCCTGGGACGATCCATGCTTTCAGCCAGAAGAAAAATGGCCGGCGCGAAGAGCCAGCCGCCGCCCCTGTTTACCTCGCTCAAGGAAGGCATGCAGCAGATGGTGGACACGCTGCTGGCATTCCTCAATGCAAATTCGCAGCGGACTTCGACGCCTGTGCAGTCCGTAATCCCGCAAGAAGGCGGCTGGACCGTCTCAGCGGGATATCAGAGCGATCAGTTCGACGGACTGATCATCGCCACGCCCGCTCCCGCTGCATCCGCTCTACTGCAAATGGTCGACGTGAACCTGTCTCATGAGCTGGGAGAAATTCCTTATAGCTCTTCGGTCACAGTCACGCTCGGCTACGACGACAACGTGCGTCGTTCTCTGCCCCCCGGCTTCGGCTTTCTGATACCGCGCACCGAAGGCTGCCGAACGCTGGCTGCGACCTTCGTCCATAACAAGTTTCCTCACCGCGCGCCTGAAAATCGCGCGGTTGTCCGGTGCTTTCTGGGAGGTTCCCGTGACGAAAAGATTCTGCACAGCAGTGACGACGATATTCTGCGCATAGTCCGCGACGAGCTGAAACAAATCCTCGGCCTCGACGCCAAACCTCTTTTCACCCGCATCTACAAATGGAAAGGCGCGATGGCACAGTACAACGTGGGCCATCTTGAGCGAGTCCACCGCATCGAATCGCTGTGCAAGAACTTCCGCGGACTCGCTCTCGCTGGCAACGCGTTCACCGGCATCGGCGTGCCCGACTGCGTCCGGTCGGGGAAAGAAGCAGCCCGCAGAGTGCTGGCGGCGGTGGGAGTGGAAGAACGTTTCGCGTAGTCTCGGGCAATCCAACGCGATGGCGAAGGGTGATATTCAAACCGCCGTGCAGCTTGCGGATCGGGCGGTCGCCATCGATGAAGCGGCGATCAAGGCTGGCGAGGCAGGAATCTACTACCTGCCAACTCTCCTGATCAACCGCTCCACGGTCGAGCTCGCAGCCGCCCGCGCGGATCAAGCGGCAGCAGATGCGTCGCGAGCCTTGAATCTGTCGCGCGATGGGATTAACCCAAAGACTTTTTCGAGCATTCAGGGCATTGCATTCCTGGCCCTGGGAAAGGCCCTGCATGCTCAAGGCAAACGCGACCAGGCCCACGCCGCATTTCGCTCAGCGGCGGAGAATCTTCAAAGCACTGTAGGTCCGAATCATCCTGACACCCGCAGCGCCCAGCGAGAGGCGGAAGTCGGAACCCACGGTCCATAGTCCGAAAACTGTCTGGCTTGCTTCATCCTACTTTTTCTTCGTTGCGCTCCGACGCTTAGAATTTGCGGTGTCCGCCCCCTGCGGATATCATGCGTTGACCATGAAAGCAAAACTGTTTCTCGTCGTCTTGTTGGCCGTGCCCGCCTATCCACAAATCGTTGCGACCCCCCAGGAAGTCGAAGCGGTCTATCCGTCGGCGCACGATCTCTATGTCGATCTGCATCAGAACCCTGAGCTTTCGGCGCACGAGATGCAGACTGCTTCCAAGCTCGCTGGACGTTTGCGCAGCCTGGGCTATGAAGTCACCGAAGGCGTCGGCGGCACCGGAGTGGTAGCGATTCTCAAGAATGGAGCCGGCCCGACGGTCATGCTGCGCACGGAGCTCGACGCGCTCCCTGTCGAAGAAAAAACCGGCCTTCCCTACGCGAGCAAAGTCCACACCAAGGACGACTCCGGACGCGACG
>WNGI01015801.1_pt1 | contig 11600 bp, 6 predicted proteins | sample 5400621 | NCBI WGS metagenome assembly WNGI01 (sample SAMN13153374, study PRJNA577476) | soil metagenome | isolation source: 20 cm soil or saprolite under Garry oak tree replicate 1 | place: USA:California | collected 2016-06-15
AGTCGCGGCGCGTGGGAAGAGGCCAAGATTCTGAGTCGTCGGCAACCGATTTCCGAGCTGGTTCGGGATCCGAGGACCCCGAACGACGCGCGCGAGAAGCTGAAAGTGGTTTTGGCGGCCCGGAACTATGCGAAAGATAGCCTCAGGCTGAAAACTAAAGACAGTTTTACGACATACTCACGCCTTGACCACGACACTCTGGTTCTCGTCGTGTCGGCGGCCTACCGCGATACGCTCAAGCCTTACACCTGGTGGTTTCCCATCGTCGGAAGAGTGCCTTACAAAGGCTACTTCGATTTCGATGCGGCCAGGCGAGATGCCAGAAATCTGGCCGACGATGGGTTCGACGTGTACGTCAGGCCGTCAGACGCGTTCAGCACGCTGGGGTTCTTCAACGATCCTCTGCTCAACACCACGCTCAAGGGTGATTCAATCGCCCTCGCCAACACGGTGATTCACGAGCTCACCCACAACACTTTCTATGCGTCGGGTCAGGCACCTTTCAACGAATCCTTTGCGATGTTCGTGGGCGCCCGCGGAGGCGCTGCTTTCTTCAGATCGCGTGGTCAGGAAGCAGCGGGAGCGAAGCTCGACGCGGAGTGGGAGGACGACAAGTTGCTGGCGAGGTTCTGGGCCCGCGTGATCAGATCGCTCGATTCCGCCTACGCTGCGCATCCATCCGACAAGGAAGCTCGCATTCGCGCCCGGGATACGGTCTATGCGCGTACTCGTGTTGCGCTCGTCAACGAGATCGCGCCGCAATTCAAGACAATCAATCCGTTGTACGCCGAGCGTGTGACGCTGAACAACGCGGCGCTGCTGGCGAGGCGCGTTTACGCGAGTGATCTGGATGTATTCGATCTGATTTACGAGAAGGAAGGGCGCGATCTCAAGCGCACGATCGGTCGCATCATCGGGCTGGCCAAGTCAAACTCGAAGCAGCCGTTCGCGGCGCTCCGACAATGGGCTGGCGTCAGGCAATAAGCTGCAGCGCGCCGTTCAGACGGTGACCGGCGCCGACCGAGAGCAGCAACCCGCCGCTCCGAAAAAGAAGGTCCCTTGACCTGATGACGTTCCAGCCTAGACTTCGGTCTGATAGGCGGGACTGCTACCTCTTCGATCGCTCTATCTGATCGAAGGCTGGGACCAGACGCCTGCAGTTCAGGGCCGTCAAAAAGACGACAGTCTCTGATCGCAGAGTGGCAGGCGACCGCTCGGTCGCCGCCCGCTAGCAGGGGTTCTACAAGCTAGGGGGATCCACGAGTGCCGGCATCAATCGTCCGATTCGGCTCGACAGCACCTCTATTCCGCCTACCGCGCATCCGTTTGGCTTCACACGACGACGCATCCGCGCTGTCGTTGAGAGTGCGACGCGACATGTCGCCGCGCCGCGATTCCCAACAAAGGGGAAAGCAATGGAGGGAGTATGAACCAACATGTAAGAGGGCTGTTTCGGGTGGGCGTGAGCGTCGGAGCGCTGCTGATCGGCGCCTGGAGCGCGCAAGCGCAGGAGGCGGGAACCATCGCTGGGCGGGTCGTCGACGCTAGCTCGAATGCTCCTGTGCCGTCGGCGCAAATCCAGGTCGTAGGCAGTACTCGCGGCGCCGTCACCGGTGACGATGGCCGATTTAGAATCGCGGGTATCGCACCAGGGGAATATCAGCTTAGGGTATTGCGTCTCGGCTATCAGGGCTCATCACGTACTGTGACGGTGACGGCGGGCGGCACGACGGATGTGGAATTCACCGTCATTCCCGCAGCAGTGAGTCTGGAGGAAGTGGTTACCACCGCCACGGGAGAGCGCGAGCGCAAAAGGGAAATCGGGTCGGCTGTGTCGACCGTACAACCTCAGGAGCACCAGCTGGCGAGCGCGCAGAACGTCAGCCAGCTCCTAACGGGGAAAATACCGGGAGTCGATGTGGCACAAGCGGGCGGGACGATTGGCTCCGCCTCGCGGACTCGAATCCGCGGTGCGAATTCGCTTTCACTGACCAACGAACCGTTGATCGTCGTCGATGGAATTCGCTTCAACAACAACATCGGAAACAGCGGGACGACCGGTTCGACGACGATCGGAGTGGGAGGTCAGGTTCCTTCCCGGTTCAACGACATCAACCCCGAAGACGTCGAGACCTTCGAGGTGTTGAAAGGACCCGCCGCGGCTGCGCAGTACGGAACCGCTGCCGCGAACGGCGTGATTCAGATCACTACGAAGCGCGGCCGGTCTGGCAAGCCGCAGTGGAGAACCTTCGCAGAGGCCGGGAGGATCAAGGATATCTCCACCTATCCGGCCAACTACATCCAGATTGCGAACGAACGAACGTCGACTGGGGGCCGCATCATCTGCACACTCGACAGCCAGACGCGCGGCTTGTGCACCCCCAATCCGGATTCACTGGCTTTCTTCAACCCTCTGGTTTCACACAGTCCCTTCATCAGCGGCAATCACAAGGGCTACGGCGCCAGTGTCAATGGCGGCAGTGATCAAGTCACCTATTACGTGGCAGGAAACTACGACCGCCAGCAGGGCGTTTTCGTCACTAGTACGGATAACCGCGCGTCGGGACGGGCGAATGTCTCCATGCAGCTGCGTGACAACTGGAACCTGCAGCTCGGGACGAGCTATCTGGCCGATCATCTGCGGCTGCCACAGAACGACAACAACACCCTCGGAATCATCTCGGCCGGCCTTCTCGGAACTGCGTTCGACGGACCGGGGAAGGGTTACCTGAACGGAATCTTTCCGGAAATGATCTATGCGATTAACACCCGGCAGGACACGCAGCGATTCGAGAATACGCTCAACTCGTCCTATCAACCGTTGTCCTGGCTCACCGCGACGGCCGTTGCTGGACTGGACTATCTGAATCGCTACGACAACGAAGTAATTCCGCCCAATCGCGTCGCGTTTGGCTCGCTACCCGACGGACAGCGGACATCGAACCCATACCAGATTTACAACTACACTGCCAACGGTACTCTCTCGGCGGCGTTCAGCTTTTTTCAGGGCCTGAAGTCGACGACGAAAGTGAGCAGTCTCTTCAACAAGGAACTGGTCCGCGGGACGCAGGCGTTCGGGGCAAAACTGGTGGCCGGCACCGAGTCGCTCGCCGGTACGACCGCCCGATTCGCCGTGAATGAGACCAATACCGATAACAAGACCATCAGCGCGCTGGTCCGCGAAGATCTGGCGTGGCAGGACAGAATCTTCTTCAGCGCAGCTCTGAGAAACGACAAGAACAGCGCGTTCGGACAGAATTTCGGCAGTATCAACTACCCTTCGTTTACTCTCTCATGGGTGGTGAACGAAGAGTCGTTTTTCCCCAAGAACGATTTCTTCAACTCGCTGCGCTTGCGGGCGGCGAACGGCAAGTCCGGGCAAAAGCCGAATTTCCGCGACGCCATCACATTCTTCAACGCGCAGACTGTCACCGTCGCGGGGACTGACGTGGCGGGCATCACCGTGGGTGGAACCGGCAATCCCGACCTGCGCCCGGAACGCTCCAAGGAAACCGAGCTCGGGTTCGATGCGGGATTCTTCGGAGACAGGATCGGTCTCGAGGTGACGCACTACAACAAGAAAACCGACGACCTGCTGATCGCGGTGCCGTTGCCGCCTTCATTGGGCCTCACTGCCACCCAATTCAAGAATTTGGGAACCGTATCCAACAAGGGCTGGGAGTATCTGGTCAACACGAAGGTGGTGGACCTGGACAGGTTTGGCTTCGATTTTCTCATCGCGGCTTCAACGAACGAGAACAAGCTGCTTTCGCTGGGTTTCCTGCGCGACACCGTTCAGGTACCACCTATCCTGGTGAATACGCAGCAGCAGCATCGCCGTGGCGTTCCTCTTGGCAGCTATTTCCAGCGCAGCATCAAGTTCAATGATGCCAATGGCGACGGGATCATCAGCCGGTCGGAAATTACGCTCAGCGATACGGCTGTGTATCTCGGAAACCCGCTGCCAACGCACAATTTCTCGATAACGCCGAATGTGACGCTGTTCAAGCTCCTGAGAATCTCGGCGCTGTTCGATCACAAGGGCGGATACAGACTCTTCAACAATACACGTCGCTTCCGGTGCAGCTTCGGAAACTGCCAGGAGGCGTACGACAAGAACACGCCGCTGGCGGACCAGGCGGCCAGCATCGCCATCGCACTGGGAACGGACGCGGGCTACATCGAGGATCCCACCTTCACGAAGCTGCGCGAGCTGTCGTTCAGCTTGCGAGCGCCGGAGAGCATGACGCGCGCGTTTGGCGGCCGTGCGGTGGAGTTCACTGTTGCGGGACGCAATCTGCACACGTGGACCAACTACACCGGGTTCGATCCTGAGATCAACTCGTCTCCGGGCACGCAATTCAGTACTTCTGATTTCCTGACGCTGTCGCCGACACGCACGTGGACGGCACGGCTCAATGTCAACTTCTAAGGCCATCCTCCACCGAGAACAACAAAATGCGAATTAGATATTTCTTGTGTCGGCCGCGATTGACGCCGACGCGCATCGCTGTGGTCGGACTGGCGCTTGGCCTGTTCGCCTGCAACACCGACAAGATCCTTGTAGTTACAGATCCCGACGTCGCGCGCCCGGAAGCGTTGCAAGGCGCCGCGGCTCTCCCGACGCTTCGCGCGGGCGCGATCGGGAACTTTGGCGTCGCGTACAATGGAGTGGCGGCAGATGTGGAACAAACGCATTTGTCGGCTCTTCTGTCGGACGAATTCATCAATACAGAGACCTTTCCGACGCGCATTGAGATCGACCAGCGCGCGATGACGCTCACGAACACGAGTCTCATCGGTACATTCTTCGATCTCACTCGCGCGCGGGCATCAGCGGACCTGGCAATTCGCACGTACCGTGAATCCGCCAAGACCACAGCCGACAGCACCGGCTTCCCTGAAGTTCTCGCGATGACCGGATTTACGTTTATCCTCTTCGCCGAGAACTATTGCGGCGGGGTGCCAATCAGCACGCAGGAGCCCGATGGGTCATTTACGTTTGGCGCGGCGGAAAAAACAAACACTCTTCTCGACAGCGCCATATCCAAATTCAACCAGGCCCTGGCGGTACAAGGAACGCCGCTCACCGCGACATTCAGGAACCTCGCCTCGATTGGGAAGGGGCGAGCACTTCTGGATTCGGGAAACTACGCCGCCGCCGCCGCCGCGGTGACGGCAGTCCCGACGACGTTCCAGTACAATTACACGCACTCAGAGACTTCAGGGCGGCAGAACAACGGCACTTGGGCGCTGACCTCCAGTGTCGGGCGCTTTGGAGAGGCGGATGCGGAGGCAGGAGTGGGGCTTCCATTCGCTTCCGACGGCAATCTGAAAAAAACGTCGGGTGTGATCGATCCGCGCGTTGCCGATAGTCTTGCCCGCCGTGTCTCCGGCGGAGTGGCGAATTCAAAGGGCTTCGATGGTGCCACTGACCAGATGGTGCAGGCGAAATATCCGTTGCGCTCGTCGCCGATCACAATCGCCGACGGGGTCGAGGCGCGACTCATCGAAGCTGAAGCCGCGCTCAATGCCGGTGACCCGGTTGGTGCGCTGACCATTCTCAACGCACTGCGGAGCAATGCTGCCCTTCTCTCGTTGCGCGGTTACCCGGCGGGATCTCTGGCGCCGTTGACGCTGCAGGTCACCGCGGCGGCACAGGTGGACCAGTTATTCAAGGAACGCGCTTACTGGTTGTTCCTGACCTCGCACCGGCTTGGCGACCTCCGTCGCCTAATACGACAGTACGGGCGGCCAGTAAACTCGGTCTTCCCGAACGGTGCGTATTTCAAGGGGGGAACCTACGGAACCGATGTGAACGTTCCGGTTCCATTCCAGGAGCAGAATAATCCGAACTATGTAGCCGGGTCCTGCAAGCAGAACGAAGCATAGCCTCCGTTCAAATGAACAGCCTGGCCGCACAAGTCGCGGCCAGGCTGTTTTCATTTCTACTCGAGTTCGAAGTGATGCAATCGGGGCGGGTCGTCAAGCGCTCATCGCGAGGATGCGTCCCAGGTATGAATGTAGATGACCCCGGCCGACGCGTTCGTTCCGTGGGCGGACGTTCCATTGATTCCGCTGAGAAGCTCGATGCTGGCAATCGCACCAGTCGGCAGGTCGCGCAACACACCAAAGTCGGTAAGTCTCGCTCCATCAACGACCACCAGCGGAGTGTCTGAGTCGGCCATCACGATGGTGCTGCGGCCGCGTTTCGTCCGAATTGTGCGGGGTCGCCCGTAGCGATCCTCACCGAAATCGTATTGGCGAACGCGGTTGCGGAGCAGATCCCAGGCGTTCGTCGATGCTGAGCGGGAGATTTCTTCGGAGCTAATAAAATCGGTGCGACGTTTCTCCTGCTCACCGGTTCTACTTGCGCTGACGCACCCGGAAAATGTAAATCCGAGGAGAAATGCGGCGACGGAGACTGTATTGGTAAGCTGCATGGGCAGCCTCCACAAAAAATGCTCGGTTCCCGTCTGGAAAGTATGGTACGGTACTTAGCCGTGCCATAGCCGATTGTAGCGTCAGCCGGTGAACCTGGATCTCAGCAGCGCGCGAAGGTCCAGCAGCGGTTGTTTAACGATCTCCTCGATGGGCGCCGGCACGTTGTCATTACTCAACGCCACTCGCTGCATGTTGTCGCGAACGCCACGATCGATGAAGCGGCAAAGCTGGTCCAGCGAATACTCGGCGCCGCGCCGAGAGGAGTAGGCATTAAGAGGATAGCTGACACTGAGATGATTGCGAGCTCGTGTCAGCGCTACGTACATCAGCCGCCGCTCCTCTTCCGTCTCGTCCTCGTTGTTGAGGCAGCGAGCCGAGGGGAACCAGCCATCGACAGCCCAGATCACAAACACCGCATCCCACTCCTTGCCCTTCGCGGAATGGGCGGTGCTCAGAATCAGGCAATCATCTTCCTCGCGAGTGCCGGTGGCGAGATCCTGGGTAGCCTGTGGCGGCTCGAGAGCGAGCGCGGAAAGAAACGTCGCCCGATCGGGATAGCCAGCGGCGATGGTTTGCAATTGATCGAGATCGGCGAGACGCGGCTCGACGCGAACCCGCGCGATGTCAGCGGCGACCTGCGCCTGATCCTGAACCGGTCCCGAGCGTAATCCGTCCAGCAAGTCGACCAACGCGGCGTGCGCGGCTCTCGCCCTCGGCGGCGGGTTGTAGCGGCCAAACGCTGATGACTCCCACGCTGCCGCTGCCATCGCGTCGATGGCGGCGCGCGCGGTCGCATCTCCAATTCCGGGAAGCAAGAGGAGCAGACGGTACCAGCTCACTTCGTCGCGAGGGTTTTCCAGGATGCGGAGGAACGCGAGCACGTCCTTTACGTGGGCGGCCTCGAGGAACTTGAGCCCGCCCCACTTCTCGAATGGGATTTTCCGATTGGTCAGCTCGATCTCGAGATCGGCGGACATGTAGCCGGCCCTGAAGAGGACGGCGATCTCCCCCAGCGGCGTGCCCTCTTCGTGCAGTTCCAGAATCCGATCGACCACGAACTGAGTCTGTTGCTGCTCATCGCGGGCGGCGACCAGCCACGGCGGTTCGCCGCCAGTTCGCTGGGTCCAGAGATTCTTGGTGAACCTCTCGGCCGCGCGCGAAATGACGGTGTTGGTCACGTTCAGAATCGGCTGCGTCGAGCGGTAGTTCTGCTCCAGAGCTACGATCCTGGCGCCGGCGAACTGTTTCGGGAAGTCGAGAATGTTCCTGAAGTTGGCGCCGCGGAACGAGTAGATGCTCTGCGCATCGTCTCCGACTACGGAGATGTTGTTGTGGGTCCGGCACATTCCGCGGAGAATGCGGGCCTGAAGAACGTTGGTGTCCTGGTACTCGTCGACGAGGATGTGATCATAGAGGCCCGAGATTTTCTTCCCGAGCTCGGGTGACGCCTCGAGCAGCAATGCCCAGAACAGAAGCAGATCGTCGTAGTCGACGAGATTCCGCTCCTGCTTACGACGGGTGTAGTCAGCGTAGATCTTGCCGAAGTCCTCGAGGTAGTCGACGAACTGCGGGTAGTCGTCGCGAATTATGTCCTCGATGGAAATTCCGGTGTTGATGTGCCGGGAGTACACGTACTGCAATGTCTCCTTCTTGGGGAACCGCTTCGACTTGGCAGCGTAGCCGAGCTGCGCTCGCGACAGCTGCATCAAATCGGCGGAGTCGCCCTGATCCATGATCGTAAAGTCTTTCGGCAATCCGGCTGCCTGCCCGTAGCGGCGGAGGAGACGGTGCGCGGTGGCGTGGAAAGTCCCGCCGTGAACGCGTTTGCTGTTGCTGCCAACGAGCCGCTCGGCCCGAGACAACATCTCCTGGGCCGCTCTGCGTGTGAATGTCAGCAACAATATCCGCTCGGCTTGCACTCCGCGCTCGATCAGGTGCGCGACGCGATAGACGAGCGCGCGCGTTTTGCCGGTGCCTGCGCCGGCGATGATGAGAAGCGGTCCATCGCCGTGCGTGGCAGCGGCGGCCTGCTCCGGATTCAGCTCTGACGCGAAGTCCCTGAGAGTGCCGGTGGATTCGGGTTGCAGCCGCGGAGGATAGACCTTGAGGGTCTCTGTCACGCTACTGTTTCGATCAGCGTCGAGGGTGAAGTCATGACCGCGGTCAGATCGAACGCTTCCGCAAACTTGGCTGTGACCCGATCTCTCACATCCTGGCTCGAGATCTCTTCCGAGCCCAGCTCACGCGCGATCGAAGTCATGTCGACGCCATCGATGCCGCATGGTACGATGAGATCGAAGTAGGATAGATCGGTGGTGACGTTCAGCGCGAAGCCGTGCCAGGTAACCCAGTCGCGAGCGTGGACACCAATCGATGCGATCTTTCGGCCGCGCGTCCATACTCCGGTAAATGCGGTGTTGCGCTCCGCTGGGATACCATAATCGGCAAGAGTGTTGATCAGTGCCTCTTCGATCTTTCTCAGGTACCAATGCAGATCCTCGCGATGGCGCTTGAGATCGATGATGGGGTATCCGACCAGCTGACCGGGCCCATGAAAAGTTACGTCACCGCCGCGCTCGACCTCGAACAGCTCGACGCCTTTACTCTGCAGGAATTCCGGCGAGGCGACGAGGTGTTTCTCCTTCGATGCGCGCCCGAGTGTCACGACGGGCGGATGCTCTACGAGCAGCAGGACATCCTGCGGAATCGCTCCGGATATTCTGTCTCGAGCAATGTTGCGCTGCAGCTCGAGCGCTTCGCCGTAGCCAAGGCGGCCCAGCGAAACGGTCCATAACTCACGGTCAGCCACTCTTCATCACCGAAATCATGCGTCCAGAACCTTGCCCAATGAGTCGAGAGTTGCCTGGGCAACGGCTTCGGAGAGGGTCGGGTGGGCGTGTATCGCCAGATCAACTTCCTCGACGGTGAACTCGTTCTCGCGCGCGACTGCAAGCTCGTGAATCAACTCCGTGGCGTGGGCGCCGATGATATGCGCGCCAAGGATCTCGCCATACTTGGCATCGCGGATGATCTTGACGAAGCCTTCTGTGTCGCCCGAGGTGCGTGCCCGGCCGTTGGCGGAGAATGGGAACTTGCCGACTTTGTAATCGATCTTTTTCTCCTTCACCTGTGCCTCGGTCATGCCGATTGACGCAACTTCGGGGTGGCAGTAGGTGGCGTTAGGGATATTTCCATAATTAACCGTGTGCACGTGTTTCTGCCCCGCCAGAAACTCGGCGAATACGACTCCTTCGCGCTGGCCCTTGTGGGCGAGCATCGGCGGACCGGCGACGTCGCCGATGGCGTAGATGCCTTTGACTGAAGTCTCCATCCTCTCATTGATCTTGATGAAGCCTCGATCGGTCAGCTGAACGCCGAGCTCCTTGATTCCGATGTCTTCGACAACGGGAGCGCGGCCGGCGGCGACGAGGACCTTTTCGACTTCGAGGTCCTGTTTTTTACCACCGACATCGACGCTCATAGTCACGGAATTCTTCCCAACCTTCACGTTACTCACCTTCGCGCCCGACAGAACATCGATCTTCCGCTTCTTGAAGCTGCGGGTGAGCTCGGTGCCGCAGTCGGCATCCTCGAGCGGAAGGATTGCCGGAAGGACTTCGATGAGAGTGACTTGGGTACCGAAAGCGGTAAAGACATCAGCGAATTCGCAGCCGACCGCGCCGGCGCCGATGATCGCCATCGTCCTGGGCGCCTTCTCGAGAATCAGAGCTTCGTCGGATGAGATGACGGTGTCTTTGTTTAGCTCGAGTCCGATTTGCGGGAGTCCTTTGACGCGTGAGCCTGTTGAGATGACGATCGCCTTTTTTGCTTCGTGTTTCTCTTCTTTGCCGTCCGCTTTCACGGTGACCGTATTCTTGGCGGTGATTTTTCCGACGGCTTTGATCCAGGTGATCTTGTTTTTCTTGAACAGGAACTCAACGCCTTTTGAGTTCTGGTTGCTAACGGCGCGGGAGCGCTTCATCGCGACGCCGTAGTCGAGCTTCACATCGCCGACGGTGATCCCGAAATCAGCGGAGTGGGACACTTTGGTGGCGAGGGAAGCGGACTCGAGCAGTGCTTTGGCGGGGATGCAGCCCCACAGAACGCATGTGCCGCCGAGTCCTTCGCGCTCGACAACGGCGACTGACATCCCCAGCTGCGCCGCGCGTATGGCGCCGACATAACCGGCCGGACCGCCACCAATAAAGATCACATCATAACTTGCCATTTCTTTGATCGATTAAGGTCGACACCAAATCTAGTTAGGCATGCGGACTTCGGATTTCGGTCCGCAGTGCGCAGTCAGATTATGAGCGACAGCGGATTCTCGATGTATTGCTTGACTGTCTGCAGGAATTTGGCGCCGGTTGCGCCGTCGATCACTCGGTGGTCGCAGCTCATCGTCACGCGCATGCGTTGGCGGACTTCGAGTTGGCCGTCGGTAACGACTGGCTTCTGTTCCGCGCCGCCAATGGCGAGGATTCCCGCTTCGGGCGGATTGATGATCGCCGTAAACTGGTCGATGCCGAACATTCCGAGGTTCGAGACGGAGAAAGTCGAACCCGTATACTCTTCCGGCATGAGCTTACGTTCGCGGGCGCGACCGGCAAGGTCGCGGGCTTTGGCTGAGATCTCCCACAAGGTCATACGGTCTGCGTCGAACAGCACGGGCGTGATGAGACCATCTTCGACCGCTACCGCCATCGCGACGTGAATGCGGTTGAAATGCCGAATCTTGTCGTTCAGCCAGTGCGCGTTTACCTCGGGATGCTCGGCCAGGGCCAGAGCTACGGCTTTGATGACGATGTCGTTGAACGAAACCTTGTAGTCATCTCCCATCTCGGCCAACTGCGTGCGCAGGTCCGCCGCGCGAGTGACGTCGAGTTCGGCGGTGAGGAAGAATGTCGGGACCGGACCATTCGATTCGGAAAGTCGCCGCGCGATAGTTTTTCTGATCTGCGTCAGCGGCACGTCCTTGAAGTCGCCCTCGATCGCCAGCCGTTCCGCCGCTGCTGATCTTCGAGCCCCACCAGTTGCCTTCGCGTTTTCGATGTCGCGCTTGACGATGCGTCCGCCTGGCCCCGTTCCCTGAATTCCGCCGAGCGGGATTCCTTTCTCGCTCGCCAGTCTGCGCGCGAGCGGTGATGAGCGCTGAC
>WNGI01013726.1_pt1 | contig 11598 bp, 12 predicted proteins | sample 5400621 | NCBI WGS metagenome assembly WNGI01 (sample SAMN13153374, study PRJNA577476) | soil metagenome | isolation source: 20 cm soil or saprolite under Garry oak tree replicate 1 | place: USA:California | collected 2016-06-15
GAGGCGGGGGCGCCGTCGGAGCGCCTATGAGGCGCCGCGGGCGGCGGTCGATGGAGGCACCCGGCTCGGCGGCGCCGAATCGAAGCGGAGACGGCGCCCCCGCCTCCCCGCACCGCCGTCTCGGCTCACGCTCCCGCGCGCTCCGGTCCCTCACCTGCGAGCGCTCCTGGCCCCGAACGGCAAGCGCGGCAGGACGGCGGCCAGGTTCACGCCGATGACGATCCAGCCGGCGGCGGCGAGCAGCGGGGCCCAGGCTCGGCCGGGCATAGCGGCCGCACCCGCGATCAGCCCGACGAGCGCGTAGTTGAGCGCGCCCGCCGTGTGCCCGGCGGCGCTGCGCGCCATCTCCCGCCCGCGCACCGAGGCCGCCGCGTAGGCGGCGAAGGCGACGGCGATCGCGACCGGTACGGCGCGCGGCACGAGCCCGAGGGTCGCGCCCGCGACCGTGCCCGCCAGCACGAACGCGATGTCCGCGAGGTTGTCGAGCACCGCCCCGTGCCGCGTGGCGCCATGCCCGCGGCGTGCGAGCACGCCGTCGAGGAAATCGCTCGCCGCACCCACCGCGAACAGCAGCGCGGGCCACCACCGCCCCTGCCCGCCGACGGCGCGCGCGAGCGCGCCCGGGAGCACGAACGCCGCGCCGAGACGCACCACTCCGAGCGCGTCGGCCGCGGCTGTCACGTCAGGACCTAGACCTTCGCTCCCTCGGTCACCCGGATCGGGCGGCGCCGCCGGTCGCGGCGCAGAAGGACGTAGAGCGCGCCCGCACCCCCGTCGCAGGGGCGGGCGGTGGTGAAGCCGAGCACGATGCGCGCCGCCCGCCCGCGCGCCAGCCACGACTTGAGCCGCTCCTTCAGCACCGGCGTCTGGTCCTTCGAGTTGCGGCCGCGGCCGTGCACGATGAGCACGCAGCGATGCCCGAGCGCGACCGACTCCGCGAGGAAGCGGTCCACGGCGACGCGCGCGGTCGCCGACGTCATGCCATGCAGGTCGAGGTGGTCCTGCCAGGCGAAGTCACCGCGGCGGAGCCGGCGGAGCACGCGCGGGTCGAGCCCGACGATCGCCCCCTCGACGTACTCGCGCGTGTCGCTGATGTCGAAGCGGGCAGCGCCCCGGGCCAGGTCGGAGAGCGCGGCGAGCGCTTCCGCCTCCTCACCGACCGGCGGGCGCGCCGCCCCGGCCGGCGCCGGCCCCTCGATACGCGCCGCGCCCTCGCGCGGCAGCGGGGCCACGCCCTCCATCGCGTGCGCGAAGAGGTCCGGCTCCTCGACGCGCGGCGCGGGAGGCGGCGGGGCCGGCCTAGGCAGGGCGCGGAGCTGCTTCCCCAAGTCGGCGAAGGGGGCGTTCAGCGCCTTCCGGCCCTGGTCGCGCGTGCGCTCGTCGCCGGCTCCTCGACCGCGCCGCCGCATGGCTCGCCTCTACCACAGGCGGCCCGCCGATCGAACCGGCGCTCAGCTGCCGCCGTCGGCCCCGGGGTTGTCCAGGAGCGGGCTGCCGCGCTCGGCCGCGAGCTGCTCGAGCGCCTTCCAGGCGAGCTTGCTCGGCTTCACGTGCCCGTTCTCCCACCGGCTCACGGTGGAGAAGGTGACGCTCAGGGCCTGTGCCAGCCCCTCCTGGGTGAGCCCGATGCGCCGGCGCCAGGCGCGGATGATGCGCCCCGCGTCGCGCGGCGGCCCACTCGTCTTCCGTTCGCGGTCGGCAAGCATGGTCCCGTTCTAAGGACGGAAGCAACCCAGGTGCCACAGCGCGCCTCCGGTTTGCCGGCCGATTCGGGCGCTCCGAGCGTTACCGAAGTGTCTGTTCGTGCCGCTGTGCGACCAAACAATGACGCCCCCTTGCGGCTATGGGGAGCCGTTGCTAAGCGCGGTTGGTGCTCACCCCGCAGGCAATCCTGGAGGCCCTGAGGCGGGTCCCCTACCCCGGCTTCACCCGTGACATCGTGTCCTTCGGGATGGTGAAGGACATCGAGCTCTCCTCGGCGGGGGTCAGGGTTCATCTCGCGCCGACTACCGCGCAGCAGGACGTCGTCGAGCGGATCGTCGCCTCGGTGCGCGCCGCGGTCGAGGCCATGCCGGACTTCACCGGCCGGGTCGAGATCGTCCAGGCACCGCCGCCCGCACCCGCGCGGCCGCGCGGCCCGCAGCCGATCCCCGGCGTGCGGAGCGTGCTCGCGGTCGCGAGCGGCAAGGGCGGGGTCGGCAAGTCGACCGTCGCCACCAACCTGGCGCTCGCGCTCGCCACGCTGCGCCCGGCGATCGGCCTCATGGACGCGGACGTGTACGGGCCGAGCGTGCCCCTCATGCTCGGCATCGACGAGAAGGCGCGGACGCGAGAGGACCGCCGCATCGTTCCGGTCGAGAAGCACGGGTTGCGCGTCATCTCGATGGGGATGTTCGTCGGCGAGGCCACCCCCGTCATCTGGCGCGGGCCGATGATCACCAAGCTCATCACCGAGTTCCTGCGCAACGTCGAGTGGGGGGAGCTGGACATCCTGGTGCTCGACCTCCCGCCCGGCACGGGCGACGTGCAGCTCACGCTCACGCAGCAGGTGCCGCTCACGGGCGGCATCATCGTGACCACGCCGCAGGACGTGGCGCTCGCCGACGTCCGGCGCGGCATCCAGATGTTCCGCCAGGTGAACACGCCCGTCCTCGGGCTGATCGAGAACATGAGCTTCCACATTTGCCCCGGCTGCGGCGAGCGCGCCGAGCTCTTTGGCCACGGCGGCGGCGCGGCCATGGCACGCGAGGCCGGCATCCCGCTCCTCGGCGAGGTGCCGCTCGTGCGCGCCATCCGCGAGGCGGGCGACGCCGGGCTGCCGATCGTGGCCGCCCAGCCGTCGCACCCGCAGAGCCGGGCCTTCCGGGAGATCGCCGAGCGCGTGCTGGTGCGGCTCGCCGAGGCCGAGCGCGTGGCCCAGCTAGGAGGCGCGGCTCTTCAGCCCGCGTAGCAAGATCACGGCGACGCCCACCGTGATCGCCGAGTCGGCGACGTTGAACGCGGGCCAGTGGAGCCCGCCCCAATGGAGGTCGAGGAAGTCGATCACCTCGCCGTAGCGGAGGCGGCAGACGAGGTTGCCGAGGGCGCCGCCCAGGACGGCGCCGAGCGCGCCCACCAGCCCGCGCTGGTCGGCCGGCGTACGCCGCACGAGCGAGACGAGCGCGCCCACCGCCGCGACCGTCACCACGAAGAAGAGCGGCAGGCGGACGGCGGGCGGCGCCGCGGCGAGCGCGCCGAAGGCCGCGCCCGTGTTGCGCACGTGGGTGAGCGCGAAGAAGGAGAGCAGGTCGACGGTCTCGTGCCGCGCCATGGCGCGCTCGACGACCCCCTTGCTCGCCTGGTCGGCGACCAGCACGGCGGCAGCCACCAGCCCCGCCAGGCGAAGGCGGCGGTCGGCGAGCGGGCTCACGCGACCACGCCGGCGCAGCGCTCGCAGAGGTCGGGATGGCGCGGGTCCTGGCCGAGGGCGCGGAGGTTCCAGCAGCGCGGACATTTCTCGCCCGGCGCGCGCTCGACACGCACGCGCAGCCCGGGCACGAGCGGGCTCTCGGGCGCGCCGTCGGCGCCGCCGAGCGCCACCTCGGCGACCAGGAAGAGCGATGGCAGATCCGCCGCCTGCTCGGCGAGAAGCGTGCCGAGGCCGTCGGCCGACGGCGCACCCAGCGCCACGCGCGCCTCGGACGACTGCTTCACCAGCCCCGCCTGGCGCGCTTCCTCGATCGCCTTGCTGACCGCGCCGCGCACCGTGAGGAGCCGCTCGAAGCGCGCCGCGACGTCGGGCGCCCGCCACGCGACCGGCGGCGGCGCGAGCCCGGCAAGCAGGACGCTGTCCGGCCGGCCGGCGCCCGGCATGCAGCGCCAGACGTCCTCGGCCGTGAAGGACAGCACGGGCGCCATCAAGCGCACGAGCACGTCGAGGATCGCGTGCAGCACGGTCTGCGTCGCGCGCCGCTCGGGTCCCTGGGCGCGCTCGCAGTAGAGCCGGTCCTTGCGCACGTCGAGGTAGAAGGCGCTCAGGTCGACGCTGCAGAAGTCGTTGAGGGCGTGGAAGACCAGGTGGAACTCGAAGTCCTCGTAGCCCGCCAGGCAGCGCTCGGCGAGCGCGTGCGTCTGGTGGAGCGCCCAGCGCTCGAGCTCGGCCAGGCGCTCGACGGGGACGGCGTCGCGCGCCGGGTCGAAGTCGTAGAGGTTCGCGAGCAGGAAGCGGGCCGTGTTGCGCACGCGCCGGTAGGCCTCGACGAAGCCGCCCAGGATCTCCTCCGAGATGCGCATCTCCTCGCGGTAGTCGGTGCCCGCGACCCAGAGGCGCAGCAGCTCGGCGCCGTGGCGCTTCAGGATCTCCTCGGGCGCGATCACGTTGCCGAGCGACTTGGACATCTTACGGCCGCTGCCGTCGACGAAGAAGCCGTGCGTGATGACGAGGTCGTAGGGGGCGCGGCTCGCGACCGCGACGCCGGTGAGCAGCGCGCTGTGGAACCAGCCGCGGTGCTGGTCGCTGCCCTCGAGGTAGAGGTCGGCGTGGCCGCCCAGCTCCGGCCGGCGCTCGACCACCGCCTTCCAGCTCACCCCCGAGTCGAACCACACGTCCAGGATGTCGGTCTCGGGACGGAACGCCGTGCCGCCGCACTGGGGGCACCGCATGCCCGGCGGCACCAGCTCGGCGAGCGGGCGGCGAAACCAGGCGTCCGCGCCCTCGCGCTCGAAGACGGCGGCCACGTGCGCGCAGAGGGCCTCGCTGGCGATCGCCGCGCCGCACGCCTCGCAGTAGACGGCGACCACCGGCACGCCCCAGTCGCGCTGGCGCGAGATGCACCAGTCGGGTCGCGTGGCGATCATGTTGCCGATCCGCTCGCGGCCCCAGGCGGGGATCCAGCGGACGCGCTCGATCTCGGCGAGCGCGCGCCGGCGGAGCTCGGCGCGCTCCATGCCGATGAACCACTGCTCGGTGGCGCGGAAGACGACCGGGTTCTTGCAGCGCCAGCAGTGCGGGTAGCTGTGCGCGACCGTCGCGGCGGCCAGGAGCGCGCCCTGCGCGCGCAGGTGCTCGACGATGCGGGGATTCGCCTCCCACACGCTCTCCCCCGCCCACTCCGGCACCTCGGCGGTGAACCGCCCGCGGGCGTCTACCGGTGCCAGCACCTCGAGGCCGTAGCGCAGCCCGGTCTCGTAGTCCTCCTGCCCGTGCCCGGGCGCCGTGTGCACCAGCCCGGTGCCGGTCTCGAGGGTCACGTAGTCGGCGAGGACGATGGGGACGATTCGGTTGATCCACGGATGCTGGCAGCGCCCGCCCTCCAGCTCCGCGCCGCGGAAGCGCGCCAGCACGCGCGCGGCGCCCAGGAGCCGCTCGAGCGCCGGCACGAGCGCCGCCGCCACCACCAGCGTCCGCTCTCCGAACGCGGCCGCCACGTACTCGTGCTCCGGATGCACGGCGACGGCGAGGCTCGCAGGCAACGTCCACGGGGTCGTCGTCCAGATCGCCGCCGCGGGCGCCGCCACACCCCGGAGCGCCGCCGGCAGCGGCTCGACGAACGGGTAGGCGACGTAGACCGAGGGCGACTCGTCGTCCCGGTACTCGACTTCGGCCTCGGCCAGCGCGGTCGCACACGATGGGCACCAGAGGACGGGCTTCTTGCCGCGATAGACGAGCCCGTCCGCGATGCAGCGCCCGAGGGCGCGCACCTCCTCCGCCGCGTAGGAGGGGTCCATCGTCAGGTACGGATGCTCCCAGTCGCCGAGCACGCCGAGGCGCCGGAACTCCTCGCGCTGGATGGCGACGAAGCGCTCCGCGTAGGCGCGGCAGCGCGCGCGCACCTCGCTCTTCGGCATTGCCTCCTTCTGGGCACGTCCGAGCTCCTTCTCGACGTTCAGCTCGATCGGGAGGCCGTGGCAGTCCCAGCCCGGCACGTACGGCGCGAGGCGCCCCGTCATCGCGCGGTGCTTCACGATGATGTCCTTCAGCACCTTGTTGAGCGCCGTGCCGAGGTGGATGTGGCCGTTGGCGTAGGGCGGCCCGTCGTGCAGGACGAAGCGCGGTTTCCCGGCATTGGCCGCCAGCAGACGCTCGTAGACGCGCGTCTCCGCCCAGCGTCTCACGGTCTCCGGCTCCCGCTGGGCGAGGTTCGCCTTCATCGGGAAGTCGGTGCGCGGCAGGTTGAGCGTCGCCTTGTAGTCCATGGGGCCGGCCGGTCCTCCGTGACTACCAGCGCGTCTGCGGGCTTTCAAAGGGAGGCGCGCGGTGCGAAGGCCGCCAGCGTGCGCTCGACGGCGGCCGCGCGCGACTCGCCGACCGGATTCGGGAACACGATCGGGAGGCTCGCGCCGGCGGTGCGGTAGGCGTCGAGCCGCGCGCGGCAGTGCGCCGGATCGCCCGCGAGCGTGACCGCGTCGGCGAGCGCGTCGCTGACCGCGGCCTCGGCGCGCGCCACGTCGCGCGTCCGCCACGCGGCCCGCACCGCCTCCACCTCGGCGCGGAAGCCGCTCGCGGCCAGCATCCTGCCGTAGAAGGGCAGGTTCGCGTAGCGGGCGAGCATGCGCTTCGCCTCGTGGAGCGCCGCCGCCCGGTCGTCGGCGAGGTAGCAGGTGGCGAAGTGGCAGACCTGGAGTGTGGCGAGGTCGCGCCCGACGCGCGCGGCGCCGCGGCCGAGCGCGGCCAGCGCGCGCGGGTAGCGCGCGAGCGGGAAGAGGTTGAAGATGGGGCCGTCGGTCAGCTCGCCCGCGAGCTCGATCATGCGCTCGGCGAGGGCGGCGGCGAGGACCCTCGGTGGGATCGCCGGCCGCGGCTGGTGCGGTCCCCCGGTCCACGCGCTGCGCAGCGTGCCGATCACCTGGCGCATCTTCGCGAGCGGGTCGCCCATGTCGATGCCGAGCGGCTGGTTGACGGCGCGGTGCCCGACGCCGAGACCCAGGAGGAGGCGGCCGCCCGAGAACTCCTGCACCGCCGCGGCCTGCTCGGCGAGCAGCGTCGGCTGGCGGAGGTAGATGTTGGTGATCGCCGTGCCGACGCGCAGGCGGTTGGTCGCGAGCGCCACCGCCTCGGCATAGGCGAGCGAGTCGCCGTACGACTCCGAGATGAAGACGGCCTCGAAGCCGAGCGCCTCCGCTCGTTGCGACCACGCGACCACCTCGCGCGGCGAGGCGTCGCGGAGGGGCATCAGGCCGAGCGCGATGCGGTCCATCACCGAGCCATAGCGCGGCGCGAGCCGTTGCGGCAACGCCGGGCCTCGACTACAGAGGGGGCATGGCCCGGCGGATGCTCCTCCACTTCCAGAAGGGCGGCTTCCCCGCCTACGAAGAGGCCGACGAGCAGGGCATGCCGCAGCCGTGCGCGCTCGGCATCCCCTGGGTCAACCCGGACACGCAGCGGACGCTCGCCAGGCTCCGGATCCCGCGGACCGACCCCTGGGGCCGGCCGCTGCCCGAGCCCGACGTCTCCTGCTCACGGTAGCCGGCGCCGCGGCGCGCGCGCACGCGGAGCCTCCGGCTCGAGAACGACGCCCGCCGCGCCCCGCCACTGCTTGCGCACCCCGAAGAAGTAGCAGCAGAGGTCGCCCGTGCCAGCCCGTACCATGCCCGCCGGCGCGGGCCGACGACTCGAGCCGCATCCAAGAGGCTCGATCGCCCCCTTTTTTTTCGCCCCCTTCACCGATTCCGAAGGGGAGACGTGATCTCGACGATTCCTCCCGTCTGCTATCCATGGCCCCCATGAAGGCAAGCCTGGGGATCCTCGCGCTCGTACTTGGCCTCGTCATCGCGCCCGGGGCGCGCGGCGCCGGCGGCTTCGGCTCCCCCGTGGTCGTCACCGGCCTCGACACCGGCGAGCCCGGCATCGACGTCGCCCTCGACGGCACGATCTACCTCAACGCGCCCGCCGGGCTGCTCTCGAACCTGCCCGGCTCGCCGAGCTTCGTGTTCCGCTCGGACGACGGCGGCGCGACCTGGACGCCGACCCCGGCAGGATCCCGCGCCAACCTGCCCGGCGGCGGCGACTCGGACCTCTCCATCGACCCGGCGACGGGCACGCTCTACATGACCGATCTCTGGCTCGGCAGTGCCACCGTGTCGCGGTCCGCCGACCGGGGAGCGACCTGGCTCGCGAACCCGCTCCAGGGCGTGGTGGTCCAGGACCGCCAGTGGGTGGCGAGCGCCGGCGGGGGGAACGTCTACCACGCGACGCACCAGATCCCGCTCGGGCTCGTGGTCTCCAAGTCGGCGGCGCCCGTCGACGGCCTCGTCTACCCGGTTTCCACCGTCGCGGCCACACCCGTCGATCAGACCGGCTGCGTCTGCCCGTCGGGGAACCTGATCGCCGAAGCGGGCACCGGCACCCTCGGCTCGGGCGATCGCGTGGGCCTGATCTACGCCACCTCCACCGGAGGCATCAACTTCGCCCGCTCCACGAATGGCGCCCTCAGCTTCACGAACGTGGCGGTCTCGCCGGCGAGCTCCGCCGACACCACGCCCGCGTTTCCGGTGGTGGCCTCGGCCGGCAACGGCAGCCTGCACGCGGTGTGGCTCGAGGTCTTCGGCACGGCGTCGTCCCGCATCGGTTACGCGCGCTCCGCCGACTGGGGAGTCAGCTGGACCAAGCCGGTGATCCTCGTCTCGGGCGGCGCGTCCGTCTATCCCTGGGTGGCGGCCGGGGGCAGCAAGGTCTCGGTGACCCTCTACCACACGGCCGCCGCCGGCACGCCGGACACGGTGGCCGAGGGGAGCCAGTGGTTCGAGACCTACCTCGAGAGCACCGACGGCGGCGCCACCTTCGGGCCGCTCGCCGTCATCGACTCCGTCCCGGTGAAGAGCGGGCCGATCTGCACCCAGGGCACCGGCTGCAGCGCCGATCGCGAGCTGCTCGACTTCCAGTCCGTCGCGCTCGACGGCGCGGGGCGCGCGAATGCGGTCTGGACCCGCTCCATCGACGGGGTGAGCGACACCGAGATCCGCTTCGCGCGGCAGTGAGGCGGTCCGTCAGAACGAGGACCCGCCCTCCGGCGCGATCTCGATCCGCCCGCCCTCGACCACGACCGGGACGATGCGTCGCCCGCGGGTCACCTTGAGCAGCTCGGACACCACCTCGGGGTGCTCGCTGACGTTGATCTCGCGCACGGCCACGCCGCGCGCGGCCAGCTCCGCCCGCTTGGCAGCGCAGTACGGACAGCCGGTCTTGGTGTAGAGGAGGACCGGCGCCGCGGACATCATGGGATATCGGTCGACGCGATGAGGGTCGCGGCGGCGCTGAACATGCCGCCGAGCCCGTGGCAGAGGGCGAGCGTGGCGCCGGCGACCTGCCGCGGGCCGCACTCGCCGCGCAGCTGGTGCACGGCCTCGACCAGCGTGAACATGCCGTACATGCCGCTGTGCGTGTAGGAGAGCCCGCCGCCGTTGGTGTTCATCGGGAAGGAGCCGCCCGGGGCGGTGCGCTGGCCGGAGACGAACGCGCCGCCCTCGCCCTCCTTGCAGAAGCCGAGCGCCTCGAGGGCCATGATCGGCACGATGGTGAAGGCGTCGTAGACCTGGGCCACGTCGATGTCCGCGGGCGTGACCCCCGCCATCGCGAAGGCGCGCTCGCCCGCCATGCGCGCCGCCTCCCAGCGCGCGAAGTCGGGCATCTGGCTCACCATGACGTGGGTGGACGCCTCGCCCGCGCCGAGCACGTAGACGGGCCGCTTCGCGCAGTCGCGCGCGCGCTCGGCCGAGGTCACCACCACCGCGCCGCCCGCGTCGGTGACCAGGCAGCAGTCGAGGAGGTGGAGCGGCCACGAGATCAGGCGCGAGGCGAGCACGTCCTCGACCGTGAGCGGATCGCGCATGAGCGCCCGCGGGTTCAGCTGCGCCCAGCGCCGCGTCGCGACCGCGACCTCGGCGAGCTGCTCGCTGGTGGTACCGAACTCGTGCATGTGGCGGGCGGCGGCGAGCGCGTAGCCGGTCGGCGGGCCGGCCAGGCCGAAGGGCTGCTCGAACTGGAGCCGCCACGAGTCGGCCCCGAAGCGCGTGCCGGGCATGCCGATGCGCGAGGCGCCGCTCTCACCGTGCGTGATGAGCGCGACCTCGCACACGCCCGCCGCGATGGCCGCCATCGCGTGCTCGACGTGCGCGATGAAGGAGCAGCCGCCGATCTGCGTGCCGTCGATGTAGCGCGGCCGGATGCCCAGGTACTCGGCCGTCTCCGAGCCCATCCAGAGGCCCGCGCTGAAGACGGCGTCGACCTCGTCCTTCGCGAGGCCCGCGTCGGCGAGCGCGTTGCGTGCCGCTTCGGCGTGGAGCTGGAAGGCCGACTTGTGCGGCAGCTTCCCGTGCTCGTCCGCCTCCGCCGCGCCCACGATGGCGACGCGGCCCCGCATGCGGCGCACGTCCTGGCTCATGCGGGCCGGAAGCGCGGCAGCGCGATCTCGGGCGAGACGTCCTCGAACACGACCTCGACCGCCATGCCGATCGTGATCTTGGCCGGATCGGGCACAATGCCGACCAGGTTGGTCATCATCCGGGGGCCCTCGTCGAGCTCGACGATCGCGATCACGTAGGGCGCCGGGAGGGGAAAGTTGCGCGCCCCGCGGTGCACCACCGTGAAGGTGTGGAGCCGGCCGCGCCCGGAGACGCGCCGCCACTCGAGCTCGGCGCCGAGGCAGCGCGGGCAGGCGGCGCGCGGGTAGAAGACGTATGCACCGCAGGCGCGGCAATGCTGCAGCCAGAGCTCGTGCCGCCGCGCCGCTTCCCAGAAGGGACGCGTCTCGGGCGTGGGGACGGGGAGCGGTCCGCTGTACTCGGACATGCGCGATGCGTGATGGACTTGGCGACCCGGGCGTCTTATAGAGGCTCCGTTCGGAACGGGTCAAGCTTGCGCACGCTCGTGATCAAGACGGCGCTGGCGCTGGTCGTCGCGCTCCCCGCGCTCGGCGCCGCCGAGACGACGATCGCGTGGGACGAGGCCGACAAGCACGTCGGTGAGGAGGCCACGGTCGAGGGCCTCGTGGTCGGCGTCCACTGCTCGCCGCTCTCCTGCCTGCTCGCCTTCGAGCCCACCTACAATCGCTTCACCGCCGTCGTGGAGGCGCGCAGCTTCGACGCGCTCCCGCCCGCGGAGCTCGAGCGCCGCTACCGGGGCAAGCGCGTCCTCGTGCACGGCACCATCCGGAAGAACGACGGCAAGCCCGAGATCGAGGTCGCGAGCCCGGAGGCGCTCACCCTCGCGGGTACCAGGCGGCGCGAGGAGCGCGGCCCGGACAGCGCCACGCGCGCCCAGGCCGAGGCCACGCAGCGCCTGGCCGACGTGCTGACGCGCATCGAGGACTTGACCGAGCGCCTCGCCGGGGTGGAGGAGCGGATGGACGCGCTGCTGGCGCAGATGGAGCAGCGCAACGCGGCGCTCGCCGCCGCCGAGAGCAGCCAGGGGCCCCCACCGCCTGCCGCGGGCGAGGCGCCGCCACCCGTCTACCAGGCGCTGCGCTCCGTCAAGCGCGGCATGTCGTCCGCCGACGTCCAGCGCCTTGCCGGCCCGCCACAGTACACACAGTCGAACGGCGGCGGCTGGACGACCTGGTACTACGATGACGGCCGCTCCGTGAGCCTCGACGCGCGCGGGCGCGTGCAGGCGCTGACCGGCTT
>WNGI01005292.1_pt1 | contig 11595 bp, 8 predicted proteins | sample 5400621 | NCBI WGS metagenome assembly WNGI01 (sample SAMN13153374, study PRJNA577476) | soil metagenome | isolation source: 20 cm soil or saprolite under Garry oak tree replicate 1 | place: USA:California | collected 2016-06-15
TCGCACATATCGCGCGATCGTCGCGACGTCGAAGAGCGCGAGGACGGTGATCGGCATGATCGATTGCTTGATCTGCTGGCCGAGCGACGCGAGGTCGTGGACCTGCAGCGTCGAGCTGTAGATGAACGGGAACCAGCGGAGCTTGATGCCGAAGATGATGATGAGCAGGAGACCGGTGAAGAAGGTCGGCACCGAGAAACCCATGAACGCGAGGGTCGTCGCGGCGTGGTCGAAGAACGAGTACCGCTTGATCGCCGAGATCATCCCGACGGGGATCCCCATGAGGACGCCGAGGATGTAGGCCACACCCACCACGGCGAGCGTGTTCGGAAGGCGCTGCGCGATGAGATCGCCGACGGACGAGTGGCTCATGAACGACACGCCGAAGTCGCCGCGGAACATCGCGGTGACCCACTTCACGTAGCGCAACGGCCAGGGCTGGTTGAGCCCGAGGCTCTCACGGATGCGCTCGCGCACTTCCGCCGGCACGCGCGGGTCGGCGCCGAACTGTGAGAGCGGATCGATCGGAGCGAGCGCGAGGATCGCGTAGATCACGAAGCTGATGACGAGAAGCGTTGGAATCGCGATGAGCAGACGCCTGACGACGTAGCGACCCATCGCTATCCCCTCACCGCGGCGCTGGTAGTGCGGTGGAGGGTTTCCACCGCACTACCGTAGCACCGCTCCGCGAGTTACTTGGACCAGTCGGCGATGTTGTACATCGCTGAGTCCCACGGGGACGGGTCAACGCCCTTGAGGGCCTTGGACACGCCATCCGGGGTCGGAGCGACACGGGTGATCAGCGGGATCACCGCGACGTCCTTCGTGAGAATGTCGTTCGCCTGGATCGCCAGCTGGTTGCGCTTGGCCGCGTCAGTCTCGGTCCGCAGCTGGTCGATGATCTTGTCGTAGTCCGCGTTGCAGTAACGCATGTAGTTGCCGAAGTTCCAGTTGTTCGCCTTGCCGGCGGCCTGCTTGCACGAAGCGGTCGACGACAGGTACGAGGTCGGGTCGGGGTCGCCGCTGTTCGTGAACATCTCCACGTCAGCCCAGAAGTGGTTCGCCCCGTCCGGCGACGTGTTCGTGAAGAACGTCGCGGCCGGAACGCTCTTGAGCTCGACGGAGAAGCCGACCTTCTCCCAGTTCGCCTTCATGATCGCCTGGGTGCTCTGACGAACGCTGTTCACGGTCGTCTGGTAGAGGATCTTCAGCTTGACGCCGCCCTTGGCGCGGATCCCGTCGGATCCCTTCGCCCAACCAGCGTCGTCGAGCTCCTTGTTCGCCGCCGCGAGGTCGAACTTGCAGACGTCCAGTGAGTCGGTGTTCTTGGAGTTCATCGGCTCGGGGGCGGTGAGCAGGTTGCAGGTCGCCTTGCCCGCGAGACCGTCTCCGTAGAGCTGCGTCGCGACGCTGCCGCGGTCGGTCGCCATGGCCAGCGCGCGGCGCACGTGGATGTCGCTGAAGAACGGGTGCTTCGTGTCAGGCTCGCCGCGCTTGTCTCCGAGTGCCGGGTCCGGGTTGGCGAAGTTGAGGAGGAGACGCTCGACGCTCGAGCCGTACGCCGTGAGGAGCCGCGCGAGGGTGCTGTTCGCGGCCATCGGCTTCAGGACCGAAGCCTCGACCTGAAGGTTCCAGCCGTAGTCCACGTCGCCCGTCTGGAAGACGGCGCGCGCGGCGGAGGCGGCGTCCCCGCCACCCTTGAAGTTCACGCTCTTGAAGAACGGCTTGTTCGGGTCGCGGAAGTTCTCGTTCAGGTCGTACTGGACCGTGTCGCCGGGCTTGAAGGTGTTGACCTTGTACGGGCCCGTGCCGATCGGCTTGAGGTCCGCCGGGCAGTCCTTCGCCTTCGCGCCGAGGCAGTTCGCGTACTGCGCCTTCTGCAGGATCGGGCTGTTGAAGCCGACGCCCCACTGGAAGTAGAAGGGCTGCGACGCCGCGTAGGTCACCACGACCGTGTTCGGGTCCTTCGCGGTGACACTCTTCACGCCGTCGCAAACGTCGAAGGTCGACGTCGCTGACTTCTCGTCGCATTGGTAGGTGTACGACGCCACGACATCGTCAGCGCTGAACGGCGTTCCGTCGGACCACTTCACGCCGGTGCGAAGCTTCCACGTGACGCTGGTGAAGTCCTTCGCCACGCCGCCGTTCGCGACCGACGGGATCTCCGAGGCGAGGCCGTTGGCGAGCGGTTGACCGTTCTTGTCCCACGAGGCAAGCGGCTCGAGAACGAGACGCGATGCGTCGTTGTCCTTCGTTCCGGTCGCCTGGTGCGGATTCAGGATCGTGGGCGCTTGCCAGTACAGGATGTTGAGAACGCCGCCCGCCCCACGCTGGGCGGCAGGCGCGGCGCTCGTGCTCGCGCTCGGTGTCGTGCCGCCGGGGGTCGGGTTGCAGGCCGCAAGTGCCATGATCGCGGTGACAGCGAGGGTTGCCCCTCTACGCCAGTAGCCGGATTTCTCCACTAGATCACACACCTCCCTAGCGCATGGTGGCGGAGTCTATCTGGGTACCTGGTTGCTCGCCCGCGGGTTCAGTGCCGGTCAGACCAACGGCCGGCGCGCTACTCGCGGATCGTCGCACCGAGCGCGTGCTGAAGCCGCCCGGTCACTCGTCTGGTGAGTCGTTCGACGTCGGCTTCCGAGAGGGTGCCGCCGGGCGAGCGCAGGACGAGCCGGAACGCGAACGATTTCTTCCCCGCTCCTACCTGCTCGCCCCGGTAGAGGTCGAGCAGGCTGAGCGTTTCGAGCTCCGGACCGGCGGCCGCGCGGATCGATCGCTCAACCTCGGCATACGGGGTCGCATCCGCGACCACGACGGCGATGTCGCGGATGGCGGCCGGGTAGCGGGAGGGAGGGGCCACCCGCGGGGGGCGAGCGTGCCGCTTCCACCAGGCGAGGTCGATCTCGGCCACGAACGTCGCCGAAGGGAGCTCCCACCGCTCGGCGACCCGCGGGTCGAGCTGCCCCGACACGAGGCGCGTCGATCCATCCTCCGAGAGCCCGGTCGAACGACCGGGGTGAAGGCCCGGCGCCGGAACGACCTCGCCGCGTGGATGCTCCACGCGAAGAAGGTCCGCGAGGCCGCGTACGAATCCATCGAGATCGTGCAGGTCCCAGGTCCGTTCACGCACGAGCCACGTCTCGCCGTCCTTCGGAGGTTCGGCGTTTCCCGTGAGGAGGATGGCCGCGGTGATGCGCTCCTCGGGAAGGTCGCCTCGTCGCGGCAGGTAGACCGGGGAGATCTCGAAGATCGCGATGCTTCCGCGGTTGTGGATGTTGCGTCTCGCCGTGTCGAGCATGCTCGCGCGGAGCGTCGGGCGCGCCACCGATTGCGCGATGGTCGTCGGGTTCACGACCCGCAGCGGATCGGGCGCGATGCATGATCCGTCCGCCGTGAGCATCCGCAGCCACGACGGATCGATGAGCGAGTACGCGACGATCTCCTGGAGGCCGAACCCAACGAGCGCGTCGCGCGCTCGTTCCCGGAACTCCTCGAGCGGATGGCGCTCGGCGAGCGGCAGCGGTCCGTCGGGGACGCGCACCGGCAGCCGGTCGTAGCCAGCGACCCGGCCGACCTCCTCGACGATGTCCTCGGCGATCGCGATGTCCGTCCGGACGACCGGCGGTGTCGCGACGAGCGTGTCGCCGTCGGCCGCGGCCGTGAACTGGAGCCGCCGCAGGATGTCGAGGGTCTCTTCCGGCGGCACCTCGATGCCGAGGACGCGGGGCACGTCGGAGAAGCGCATGCGAACGTTGATCCTCGGGCGCGGCCGCGGGTAGCGATCGACGAGGCCGGCGACCGACGCGCCGGCGTGCTCGCGCAGGAGCCGGCACGCGCGGGCGAGGGCCATCGGCACCAGATCGGGCGAAAGCTCCCAGGAGAAGCGACGCGCCGCGGCGCTTCCCGAGGATCCGTGCAAGCCGAGTAGCCCGGCCGTCTTGCCGATGCGCCGCGGCTCGAAGGAGGCGCACTCGAGGGCGACCGTCGTCGTCGTCGCACGGATCTCGGAGTCCTCCCCACCGAGGATCCCGGCGACGCCGAGCGCGCGCTCCGCGTCGGCTATGACGAGCGTGCCGTCGGGAAGGACCCGGTCGACGCCGTCGAGCGTGCGCAGCGTCTCGCCTCGTCGCGCCGGCCGCGCGACGAGGAGGCCGCCGCGGAGCATGGCGTGGTCGTACGCGTGCAGCGGTTGACCGAGCTCGAGCATGACGTAGTTGGTGATGTCGACGACGTTGTCGATCGGCCGCATGCCCGCCGCCACGAGCCGTGCCTGCATCCATCCGGGAGAGGGTCCGATGCGAACGTCGTGGAGCAGGGCCGCGGCGAACCGCGGGCACGCCACGTCGTCCTCGATGCGCACGTCGAGGCCCCGCGGCGTCTTTTCAGGGAGCCGCTCGAGCGGCGGCTCGCGCAGTCCCGTGCCGAGGAGCGCGCTCGTCTCGCGGGCGATCCCGACCACGCCGAGACAGTCGGGACGGTTCGGCTGCAGCTCGAGCGCGAGGATCGTCTCGCCGAGCACCTCGCGAAGCAGGGCGCCCACGGGGAGCCTGGGGTCGAGGATCTGGATCCCCTCGTGGTCCTCCCCGAGCCCGAGCTCCTTCGCCGAGAGGACCATCCCCTCGCTCTGGATGCCCCGCATCTTCGCGGCCTTGAGGATCGTGCGCTCGCCGGTGTGGCCATCGATGACCTCGGCACCTTCGTCGGCGTACGGGACGATCGCGCCTTCGGTCAGGTTCGTCGCGCCGGTCACCACGGTCTTCGTCTGACCCGCGCCGTAGGAGACGGTCGCGAGCTGGAGCTTGTCCGCGTTCGGGTGCTTCGTGAGTTTTTCGATGCGCCCGACTCGGATCTTGTCGTTCCACCAGGGCCGCTCGACGCCCTTCACCTCGGTGCTCGCCATGTGCAGCTTCAGCGCGAGCTCGTCGATGGGCACGGCGATGTCCACGTACTCGCGCAGCCACGACACCGGGACCTTGATGAGCATCAGAACTGCTCCAGCTCAATCTCGCGGCTGTGCCGCGCAGACGCGCTCAGGGCTGGTCGTGTTCGCTCCTCGCGGGTCAACCGCTCGTCGCTCACGTTAGAACTGCTCCAGCTCAATCTCGCGGCTGTGCCGCGCAGACGCGCTCAGGGCTGGTCGTGTTCGCTCCTCGCGGGTCAACCGCTCGTCGCTCACGTTAGAACTGCTCCAAGAACCGAAGATCGTTCTGATAGAAGAGCCGGATATCGGGCGCGCCCGTGCGGAGCATGGCGAGGCGCTCGAGACCGCCACCGAACGCGAACCCCTGGTAGCGCTTCGGGTCGTAGCCGACGCGGCGCAGCACGTCGGGATGCACCATGCCGCAGCCGGCCGCCTCGATCCAGCCGTCTCCCCCACACACCCTGCAGTGGGGGTCCTTGCCCGCGCACGCGAAGCAGTCGAACGCGATCTCCGCGGACGGCTCAGTAAACGGGAAGTAGTCGACGCGGAAGCGGATCTTGCGATCGCTCCCGAAGACCTGACGGGCGAACGCGTAGAGCGTCCCCTTGAGATCGGACATCGTGAGCTTCTCGTCGATGGCCAGGCCCTCGTACTGAAAGAAGATGCTCTCGCGAATGGCGTCGGTCGCCTCGTAGCGGTAGCAGCGCCCCGGGATGACGACGCGGATCGGCGGCTTGCGCTGCTCCATCACGCGGACCTGCATCGGTGAGGTGTGCGGCCGCCCGAGCATCGGCCGCGCCGGGTCGTCGCCTAGTGGGTTCGAGATCCAGAGCGTCTGCCACTTCTCTCTCGCGGGATGCCCCGCGGGGATGTTGAGGGCCTCGAAGGCGTAGTAATCCCACTCGATCTCCGGGCCCTCGACCGTCTCGAACCCAAGCGTCGCGAAGATGCGCGAAACGTCGCGCATCGTCTGCGTCACCGGATGCAGCCGACCGAGGCGGACCCGCCGCGGCGGCAGGGTCGCGTCCACCTGCTCGCCCCCGAGCTCGCGCGCGACGGTCGCCGTCCGAAGGGCGCCGCTCCGCTCCTCGACCGCGGCCTCGATGCGGCGCTTCGCCTCGTTCACGGCGGCGCCGTAGGCGGGCTTTTCCGCCGCGGGGAGCGAACCGATCCGCTTCGTCGCCTCGGTGAGTGCGCCGTCCTTCCGTCCGAGATAGCGCACGCGCGCCGCCTCCAGGGCGGCCTCGTCCACCGCGGCGCCGATCTCGGCGACGGCCCGATCCGCGAGCGACCTCAGTTCTTCGCCGGCCACTCCATCTCCTCCAGAGAACACGATGCCCGCCGTTCGTCTCGGGACGAAGGCGGGCCTCCGCGGTACCACCCGTGTTCCCTCCTGTTGAAAGGAGGACGCTCGGTCGAAGCTCTATCGCGCTTCACGCGGGCCGGCATTTGGCCGGCCGGCTCAGGAGCGAATTCCCGCGGCGTCGGCGCGACCGGCTTTCACCAACGCCGGTCTCTCTCGTGCGCCGCGTATCGCGGTACTGCTCTCCTTCTTCGCCGTATTTAGCTCGACGGCTTGAGGGACTTCTCCTTCAAGAGGTCGACATAGTGACGGAATACCTTGGGGTCGCGAACTGCCATGTCCGCCAGGACCTTTCGGTCGAGATCGATCCCCGCGAGGCGGAGCGCGGCCATGAGGCGACTGTACGAGACGCCGGCGTCGCGAGCCGCCGCGTTGATGCGGGCGATCCAGAGGGCGCGGAACTGACCCTTTCGCGCGCGCCGATCCCGGTACGCGTAGCGAAGCGCGTGCATCGCCGCCTCGCGGGCCGGCCGTACGAGCTTGTGCTTCGAGGCGCGACGGCCTTCGGCCTGGGAGAGGAGCTTCTTGTGCTTCTTGCGCGCGGCGACACCGCGCTTCACGCGTGCCATGGCTTACACCCTTCCCTTCAAGTTCGGCAGCAGCTTGCGGACGAGCTTCAGGTCGCCCTTCGCCACGAGTGCCTTCCCGGCATGGCGGCGTTTGCGCGAGGGCGATTTGTGCTGGTTCAGGTGACCCTTGTACGCCTTCGCGCGCGCGAGGCGGCCGCGCCCGGTGAACTCAAAGCGCTTCTTGGCGCCGCTGTGACTTTTGATCTTGGGCAAGGTGAACGAACCTCCGGTCGCGCGCAGCGTGAAGATGAAGTGTAAGTGCAAACCACCCAGTGCATCGCCCTGGCGGGCGATGCGCGGCGAGCCGACGAAGAGAGTGAGGGGTCGCGGGAAAGTCACGCCACAGAGAGTGAGGGGGTGTGGGGGCCAGCCCCCACCACTAGGCGGGTCGCTGGGCGCGAGGGGGTGGCGCCGGTCGCGGCGCGGGCGGGCGGGCGCTCGCGGGCGCGGGCGTCGGCGCGGGCCGCGGCGCGCTGGCGGCGGCGGGCGCCGGGCGTGGTGCCGCGGGCGCGGGCCGCGGCCCCGCGGCTGGAGGCGGCGTGGACGCGGGCGGGCTCGGCGGTCGCGCTCCGGCGGAAGTGGCGGCGGCGGCGTCCCGCCGCACCGGATTCATGATCATGGTCATGCTTCGTCCTTCGAGGAGCGGCTGGCGCTCGATGATGCCGTGATCCTTCAGCTGGTCGCCGATCGCGAGTAGCAGCGTGCGTCCTCGGTCGGGATGCGCGAGCTCCCGTCCCCGGAAGCGGACCGTGACCTTCAGCTTGTCGCCCTCGTCGAGGAACTTCGAAGCCGAGCGGATCTTCGTGACGATGTCGTGGTCGTCGATCTTCGGAGAGACCCGGATCTCCTTCCAGATGACGGCCTTCTGTTTCTTCTTCGCGTCCTTGGCCTTCTGCTGGAGGTCGTACCGGTACTTTCCGAAGTCCAGGATCTTGCAGACCGGTGGCTGGCTGTTCGGCGCGATCTCGACGAGGTCGTAGCCCTCCTCCTGCGCTTTCGCGAGCGCACGGGCGGTGGGAACGACGCCCAGCGGCTCACCGTTCACCCCGATGAGGCGGACTGTGGGAACGCGGATCATCTCGTTGATCCGCAGTTCGGGCGCGGCTATAGAGCGACCCCGTCTATTGGCGTGAGTGCTCCGCTAGCAGTGCTGCCGCTCCCCGTAGAAGGACTTCAACTCGAACGAGTGTATCACCGCGCGAGGTAACCGAGCAGCCTCTCTCTCACTTCGGGCCAGTCCTCCGGCGTGATCCCGAACACGACGCTTGTCCGCGCACGGCCATCGGGGAGGATTCGCTCGTTCCGCAGCTCGCCCTCTCGCTTCGCGCCGAGCCGAGCGATCGCGTTCTGCGACCGCTCGTTGCGTTTGTCGGTCTGAAGCCATACGCGGTTCGCGCGGAGCGTTTCGAAGGCGTGACGAAGCAGCAGCAATTTGCTCTCGGTGTTCACCGGCGTCCGTCGCGCGCCCTTCCCGTAGAACGTGTAGCCGATCTCGAGCGAGCGGTTCGGTGGATCGATGTGCGCATACCGCGTCGTCCCCACCAGCTCGTCGTCACGCCGGCGGACGACCGCGAAGGGCAACTGCTGCCCCAGAACGGTCTCGTCCAGCGCCCGGCGGATGTACGCGCGGTATCCGGCGAGTCCGATCGGACGTGGCTGGACGAAGCGCCAGATATCGTCCTCGTCGCCCGCCGCCAGCAACGCCTCCGCGTGTTCCATGCGAAGCGGCTCCAGGCGCACCATCGTGCCTTCGAGCATGAGCGGGCGAGGATCGAACTCGGGCCGGGGCCGGCCCTGCACGAGGCCCATCTTGACGTCGTCCAGGAAGCCCTCTTCGCGGCCGATCCCGTCCCGTTCGACGCCCTCGACGACGAAGCCGGCAGCTTTGTACATCCAGATCGCGCGATCGTTGTGACTGACCACGCTCAGGCCGATGCGATGGAGGCCCAGCTCACCCAGCAGGTACCGCAGCTCGAGCGCGAGCGCCTCGCGCCCGAGGTGCTGGCCCCAGAGCCTCGGCTCGCCGATGCCGATGCCGATCTCGACGCTCTGCCCTTTCGGGTGGTAGTCGCGGTAATTGGCGAAGCCGACCGGTTTTCCCTCGTGCTCGATCACCCAGCATCCCGACTCGCCGGGCTGCGACATGCGCTCGATCCACTTGCGCGCGTTCGCCTCTTCGAAGCGGCCCGGCTGCATGCCCCATTGGAACCAGCGGAACTCGGGGTCGCTCCCCCATCGGGCCAGATTCGGCAGGTCCGCCATGGTCATCGGCCGGAGGGTCACGCGCTCCCCGCGCAGGAGCGGGACGCCGGGGGCCTTGCTCACGACGAGAGCGCGTCCGCCGCTGACGTCACGCGGAGCTGGAAGTCGGCGGGGAGCGCCTTCGTGTCGCGTTCGGCGACGAGGCGGGCCAGGAGGTCGTCCAGCCGAACCCCGCGCTCCTCCTCGCCCTGCCCGGCACCGCGGCGGCGCACCGACACGGTACCCGCTACCGCCTCCTTGTCGCCGACGACGAGCATGTACGAGGCTTTGCGCTGCTGCGCCTCCTTGATGCGCGTGCGGAGGTCCCCAGGCTGGTCGTCGAGGGTCACGCGGAAGCCCGCGGCGCGAAGCTTTCCCGCGAGCTCCTCCGCGTACGGTCTCGCGGTCTCGCGGACCGGGATGATCGCGGCCTGCTCCCAGTTGAGCCAGAGCGGGAAGTTCCCGGCGAAGTGCTCGATGAGGCCGCCGACGAAGCGCTCGAGGCTTCCGAAGAGCACGCGGTGGATCATCACCGCGCGCTCGCGCTCCCCCTTCTCGTTGACGAACGTGACGTCGAAGCGCTCGGGGAGGTTCAGGTCGATCTGGATCGTCGGCCCCTGCCATTCGCGGCCGATCGCGTCCATGACCTTGATGTCGATCTTCGGCGCGTAGAAGACGCCGCCGCCCTCGTCGATCTGGAAGGGCACCTCGCGCACGCCGAGCGCGTCGGCGAGCGCCTTCTCCGCCTTGTCCCACATCTCGTCGCTACCGAGACGGCGCTCGGGCCGCGTCGAGAGATAGATCCGCGGTTCGCGATAGCCGAACGTGCGCAGGAACTCCATCGCGAGGTCGAACACTTTGCCGATCTCCGACTGCGCCTGCGCCCACGAACAGAAGATGTGCGAGTCGTCTTGGGTGAAGCCGCGCACGCGCAGCATGCCGTGCAGGGTGCCGCCCCGCTCGTAGCGGTACACCGTGCCGAGCTCGCCGATGCGAAGGGGCAGCTCGCGGTAGCTGTGGATCTTCGATTGATAGACCTTGATGTGTCCCGGGCAATTCATCGGCTTGATCCAGAACCGTTGCGTGCCCTCGTCCAGCAGCAGCGGCCCATACATGTTCTCGCCGTACTTTTCGATGTGTCCTGAGCGCTGGTAGATCTTCTCGTGCGCGATGTGCGGCGTGTACACGAGCGTGTAGCCGCGCGCGCGATGGACCTGCCGCCACCACGTCTCGAGCTCCTCGCGCACGATCGCGAGGTTCGGAAGCCAGAGGACGAGGCCCGAGCCGAGCTCTTCGTCGATCCGGAAAAGCTCGAGGTCTCGGCCGAGCGCGCGATGGTCGCGCCGCTCGATCTCCTTGAGCTTCTCCAGATACTCGTCGAGCTGTTTCTGGGTCGGCCACACCGTGCCGTAGATCCGCTGGAGCTGCGGGTTGCGCTCGTTGCCGCGCCAGTACGCCCCGGCGACGGAGAGCAGCTTGAACGGGCCGATCTCGCTGGTTCGTTTCACGTGAGGTCCGCGGCAGAGGTCGACGAAGTCGCCGTGCTGGTAGATGGAGATCTTGCCGTTCCGAGCGGCGGCGGTGTCGTCCTCGCGGTCCTTTCCGCCGAGCTTCTCGATCTGTTCGACCTTGTAGTCCTGACGCCGCTGCGTGAAGAACCCGATCGCGTCCGGAGCGGACATCTCGCGATGCTCGAAGGGGAGGTCGCGCGCGATCGTGGCGCGCATCCGCTCCTCGATCCGGGGCAGGTCCTCATCGGTGAGCGGCCGCGGAAGGTCGAAGTCGTAGTAGAAGCCATCGGCGACCGGCGGGCCGAAGCCGAACTTCGCCTCCGGGAAGAGCTCCAGGACCGCACCGGCCATAACGTGCGCGGTCGAATGCCGGAGCGCATAGAGCGCCTCGTCACCGTGATCTGATTTGCGTTCCGTCTTGGGCATCGGGGCCGTCCTCCGCACAAACAAAATCGCCCTCCGTCACTGGGACGAGGGCGATCTCGCGGTTCCACCCAGCTTCGCCGGCCGACCGCCGGCGCGCTTCATCTCTGGCTGTACGGGGCCACCCCCAGTCGCTCGGCGGTCGGTCTCTCCTATCTATGGCCGGCCGGCTCGCACCTCTTCCGGCTCTCTGCACGGCCCTGCGATGGGAGCTCTGTCCGCGTCGTCGCGAGAGGCCGAATCATAAGCCGTCGTGTGAGCCGGTAGGAGGGCGAGTCGGCGACCGTGATTGAGGCCACTCAGCCTGCTCCGTTGACCTATCCCGAAGATGCGGCCTCCTCCCCTCACGGTCTGGGTCGCTTGGGCTCGGCCGGACGCTCGTTCTCAATCAGACCCGGCACGGATCCTTAATCGCGACTGAACAGAGTCCGCCTCGATGGCGCACGTTTGGGCGGGATTCGGTCCGGCTCTCCGTTGGCTTGGGTGGATGCGTGGGGCTGCCCGATGGCGCGCTGAACACAACAAGGAGGCCCTATGAGGCGCGTCGTTCTCACGCTCGTAGCAGCC
>WNGI01005296.1_pt1 | contig 11591 bp, 9 predicted proteins | sample 5400621 | NCBI WGS metagenome assembly WNGI01 (sample SAMN13153374, study PRJNA577476) | soil metagenome | isolation source: 20 cm soil or saprolite under Garry oak tree replicate 1 | place: USA:California | collected 2016-06-15
CGATCGCGAGCAGCCCGTCCATGCGCTGGGCGCCGCACGCCGTCTCGATCGAATCGGCGATCACCTCGCGGGAGACGAGCGAGTAGCGCATTCCTTCCGTGCCCATCGAGATGCCGTCCGAGACGGTGATCGTCCCGAAGATCTGGGGCATCGCGCCGGCCTGGCGCAGCACCTGCTCGGCCCGGCGCGCGAACCGATCGAGCCCGGCGTTGCAGGGCGTGATGGTGCTGTAGGCGCTCGCAATCCCGACGATCGGTTTCGCGAAGTCGCCATCCTTGAATCCTACGGCGCGCAGCATCGCCCGATTCGGCGCGCGCTCGAGACCCTCGGTGATCGCGCGGCTGCGAAAGTTGTCGCTCACGACAGCCCCTCCAGCGCTTCGGCGACGACCAGCTCGGCGACCCGCGCGCCCATCTCCGCCGTTCCGATCCACGCCTCGCCGCGCTGCGCAAGGTCCTGAGTGCGTGCGCCACTATCCAGCGCGGCTGCGATCGCCTCGTCCACTGCGGCGGCGGCATTGGGTTGCTTGAGGCCGTGGCGCAGGAGCAGGGCGACGGTGGCGATCGCACCGAGTGGGTTGGCGACATCGCGGCCGGCGAGTGGCGGTGCCGATCCATGCACCGGCTCGAAGAGGCCAGGCCCCGATCCGAGCGACGCCGAGGGCAGCAGGCCGAGCGAGCCCGCGAGGACCGCAGCTTCATCGCTGAGGATGTCTCCGAACATGTTCTCCGTAAGCACGACGTCGAATGTCGCGGGCTCGGACACCAGGCGCATCGCGGCGGTATCGACGTAGCAGTGCTCGAGCCGCACCTCGGGATAGTCGCGCGCGACCCGGGTGACCGTTTCGCGCCACAGCTGCGATACCTCCAACACGTTGGCCTTATCCACCGATGTGACGAGTCGGCGGCGGCCGCGCGCCGCCTCGAACGCCACCTGCGCAACACGGTCGATCTCGGACGCGCTGTACGCGAGCGTGTTTACGGCACTGGAGCCATTGCGCCCGCGCGGCTCTCCATAATACAGCCCACCGGTCAATTCGCGGACGACCAGCAGGTCGACGCCGCGCAACCGCTCCGGCTTGAGCGGCGAGCAACTGAGCAGTGCCGGGTGCACGCTGACCGGCCGCAGGTTGGCGAAGACGTTCAGCAGTTTGCGCAGCGCAAGCAGTCCCGTCTCGGGACGCAACTCGCGCGGCGCGGCATCTAACGACGGATCGCCCACCGCGCCCAGCAGGACGGCATCGCTCTTCACGACCGCGGCACGAGTCTCTGGCGGCAGAGGATTCTTGGCCACGGCGACCCCGGCGGCACCGATTGGGAAGGTCTCGAGCGCAAAATGCAGCTCGAAGCGCTCGCCGACGGCCTCGAGCACTCGCACCGCCTGCACGATCACTTCAGGTCCGATGCCGTCGCCAGGCAGGACGGCGATGCGATACGTCTTCATGCGTGGCTCCGCTCGTACGCGGCGATGCTCGGCTCTTCGAGCAACGTGCGGCCGATTTCGTCGAGGCCCTTGAGCAGCAGCTCGCGGCCATAGGCATCGGCCGTAAAGCGCGCGGAGAAACCGCGATCATCAGAGACCACACACTGCTCCAGATCCACGGCGATCTCGTAGGAACCGCCGGCCGCGCGTTCGATCAAGGTGTCTATGTCCACAGGTGACAGTTGGACGGGCAAGACGCCGTTGCGGTAACAGTTGGCCAGAAAGATGTCGGCGAATGACGGCGCGATGATGGCGCGGAAGCCGGACTGCGCGAGCGCCCAGACCGCGTGCTCGCGTGACGACCCGCACCCGAAGTTCGGACCCGTGACGAGGATCGTGGCGCCTCGCGCCTCCGGACGATTGAGCTCGAAGTTCGGATCGGCACGCCAGTCGAAGAACAACCCTTCGCCAAATCCCGTGCGCTCGACACCCTTCAAGAACTGCTTTGGAATGATCTGATCGGTGTCTACGTCGCGGCGTGGCAACGCCGCGGCCTTTCCCCGATGGCGGACGAACGGAGTCATGGCGTCACCATCCGCGCACATCCACGAGGTGTCCTTCGATGGCGGCGGCGGCGGCCATCGCGGGACTCATGAGGTGCGTGCGCCCCCCGCGGCCCTGGCGGCCTTCGAAATTGCGGTTTGACGTCGCGGCACAGCGTTCGCCCGCGCCAAGCACGTCGGCATTCATGCCGAGGCACATGGAGCAGCCGGCATTGCGCCACTCGAACCCGGCCTCGCGGAACACGCGATCCAGTCCCTCCCGCTCCGCCTGTGCTTTGACGCGCTGCGACCCCGGCACCACCATCGCGCGCACGCGGGCGGCGACGTGGCGGCCACGCACGACGCTCGCAGCGGCGCGCAGGTCCTCGATGCGGGCGTTTGTGCACGATCCGAGAAAGACGCGATCGATCGGAATCCCCTCGAGCGGCGTACCCGGCACGAGCCCCATGTATTCCAGCGCCCGCGCCGCCGCCTGGCGGTCGCTCTCGGCCGGGAGCTGCGCGGGATCGGGCACGCGGGCGGTAATGTCGGCCACCATGCCGGGCGTGGTGCCCCACGTGACCTGCGGACCCAGTTGCGAGGCATCGAGCTGGACCTGCGTGTCGTAGCGCGCGTCGGGGTCCGAGCGGAACGTCTGCCAGCGCTCGACTGCAGCCGTCCACGCCGCACCCTGCGGCGCGCGAGGCCGCCCCTCGAGATAGGCGAACGTGACCTCGTCGGGCGCGATCATCCCGGCACGGGCGCCCGCCTCGATCGACATGTTGCACACGGTCATGCGCTCTTCCATCGAGAGCGCACGGACGGCAGCGCCGGTGTATTCGACGACGTGTCCCGCGGCCCCGGCAGTCCCGATCTTTCCGATGAGCGCGAGGATCAAGTCCTTGGCCCCGACTCCCGGCTCCAGGCTCCCGCTTATGCGCGCTTCCAGGTTGCGTGGCTTGTTCAGCACGATGCACTGGGTGGCAAGGACATGCTCGACCTCGCTGGTGCCGATGCCGAGCGCGAAGGCACCGAACGCGCCGTGCGTCGAGGTGTGAGAGTCGCCGCAGACGATCAGCATGCCGGGCTGCGTCGCCCCCAGCTCCGGACCAATCACGTGGACGATCCCCTGATCCGGCGAGCGAAGATCGAACAGCTCGATCCCGAATTCGCGGGCATTCGTGCTGAGCGCGTCCACCTGCCGCGCCGCGATTGCGTCGGCGATCGGCAGGGACCGGTCACCGGTAGGTACGTTGTGATCGACCGTGGCGAGGGTCAGCTCGGGCCGGCGGACGGACCGTTTCTCGCGCTTGAGCCCAGCGAACGCCTGGGGAGAAGTCACTTCGTGCACGAGATGCAGATCCACGTAGAGCAGCGCGACGCCGCCCGCGAGCTCGCGGACGACGTGCGCCTCCCACACTCGATCGAACAGCGTCCGGGTCACGCCCGTGCAGGCTCCCGCTCGGCCTGTTTGGGCACCGTGCCCTTCGGTTTGGTACGCTTGCCCTCCTCGGTCCACGGCATCATCGCACGCAGCTTGGCGCCGACCTGTTCGATCTGGCTGTTCGCGGCTGCCTTGCGCAGCTCGTTGAAGCGCGGCGCACCGGCGCGGCATTCCGCGATCCATTCCTTAGCGAAGACCCCGTTGCGGATGTCGGCGAGCAGCTGCTTCATCTCCTCCCGCACCGCGGGACTGATGACCCGGCCGCCGCGCGTCAGATCGCCGTACTCAGCGGTATTGCTGATCGAATGCCGCATGAAGCCGAGGCCGCCCCGGTAGATGAGATCCACGATGAGCTTCAGCTCGTGCAGACACTCGAAGTACGCCATCTCCGGTGAATAGCCCGCCTCGGTCAGCGTCTCGAAGCCGGCCTGGATGAGCGCCGTGACGCCGCCGCACAGCACCGCCTGCTCGCCGAACAGATCGGTCTCGGTTTCCTCGGCGAACGTCGTGGCGATGACCCCGGCGCGCGAGCACCCGATCCCCGTGGCATACGCGAGCGCGTTCTGGAGCGCGTTCCCGCTCGCATCCTGATGGATCGCGACCAGCCCAGGCACGCCGCGTCCCGCCTGGTACTCACTGCGCACCAGATGCCCCGGAGATTTTGGCGCGATCATGGAAACGTCGACGCCCGCCGGCGGCACAATCTCGCCAAAGTGAATATTGAAGCCGTGCGCGAACATCAGCGTCTTCCCCGGACCGAGCGCGGGTGCGACGGCCGCCTCGTAGACCGCGCGCTGCTCCTGGTCCGGCACGAGCATCATGATCACATCGCCCGCTTTCGCGGCATCGGCGACCGGGCGCACGTCCAGGCCATCAGCAGTCGCCTGCTTCCAGGATGCGCCGCCCGGCCGCAGGCCGACGATCACCCGCGCGCCCGAGTCGCGCAGGTTTTGCGCGTGGGCGTGCCCTTGACTGCCGTATCCGATGACGGCGAACACGCGATCGCGCAGCCGCGCGCGTTCAGTGTCCGCCTCGTAGTACACGCGCACGGATGATGCCATGGGATCTCCAGAAGGTGAGGATTGGCGTAGGGGCGCAGCATGCTGCGCCCCTACCTCATGTGAGGTAGCCTCGCGGACACCGACCACATTTTTGATTTGCAGCAGCAAACTCTCGACCGTCACGTCGTCCGCGTCGATCTCGCACGTCAACCGCCAGATACCGGGCGGGCCGTTGGACTCGACCGCAAACCCGCGGATCGGCAGGTTGCGACGCCGCAGCGCGCCGCTCGCGCGGCCGAGCGTGAGGAGGTCGCTGGTCATCAGCACGATCACCTTGCGCGGACGTTTCATACCGGTGCCGCCTCGAGCGGCTCGGACAGCGAGCCACCCGGCACGATCATCGGGAAGACATTGGCCTCCTGCTCGATCACCAGCTCCACTAAGGCGGGACCGGGAGCGGCATTCGCCTGCCGCAGCGCGTCGGTCACCTCGCTCGCCTGTTTGACACGCCACCCCGGAATGCCGTAGGCCTCGGCCAGCTTCACGTAATCGGGGCTCAGGATCGGCGTGTTCGAATACCGGCCGCCGTGGAAGAACTGCTGCCACTGCCGCACCATGCCGAGGTAGCCGTTGTTGAAGACGGCGAGCTTCACCTCGAGCCCTTCCTGCACCATCGTCGCGATCTCGGCCATGTTCATCTGAAAGCCGCCGTCGCCGGAGATCGCCCACACCGGCTCGTCGGGCCGCGCCATCCGCACGCCCATGGCGGCGGGAACCGCGAAGCCCATCGCGCCGAGGCCACCCGAGGTGATGTGGGTGTTCGGCCGCTGGAACGGATACCGCTGCGCCACCCACATCTGATGCTGTCCCACGTCCGACACGACGGTGCAACGCCCGCCCGTGACATCGGCCAGGGCGGAGAGAATCACCTCGGGCGACAAGCCACCGGTGAACAGCTCGTTGCGAGCGTGTTGGAGGCCGCGGATTTCCTCGCGCCACGGCAGGCAGCTGCGCGGCGTCACAAATTGCAGGAGCCGCTCGACCACGCGACGCGCGTCTCCCACGATGCCGATCGCGACGGGGACGTTGAGCCCGATCGCCGCCGGGTTCACGTCGATGTGCACGATCTTCGCGCGCGGCGCGAACGTGGCGGTATTACCAGTCACGCGATCGTCAAACCGCATGCCGATGCCCACGATCAAATCGGCGGCCTGGATGGCCTTGTTGATGTGCACTTCGCCATGCATTCCGGGCATGCCGAGATGGAGGTCATGGGCCTGCGGGAACGCGCTGATACCGAGCAGCGTCGTGATCACCGGCGTGCCCGTGCGCTCGGCGAGCTCCCGCACTTCTGCGTATGCGCCGCTCACGATCACGCCACGCCCGATCATCAGGAGCGGACGCTCCGCCTGGGCGATGAGCTGTGCGGTTTGCTGGATGGCTTCTTCGAGGTGTCTGGTGTCAGGTGCCTGGTGTCTGGGTTTCCCTGACCCCAGATCCCAGGCACCAGACACCTGGTATTCCGCCTTCTGGTTCTGCACGTCTTTCGGGACGTCCACGAGCACAGGGCCGGGCCGTCCCTCCATCGCAATCGCCATGGCTTCGCGCACATCGTCGGCGAGATCTTCGACGTCGCGCACGAGCACGTTGTGCTTGGTGACGGGCAGCGTCACACCGACCACGTCGGTCTCCTGAAACGCGTCGCGCCCCAGCATCGGCCGTCCCACCTGCCCGGTGATCGCGAGGACCGGCGAGCCGTCCATGTGCGCGGCCGCCAATCCAGTGACGAGATTGGTGGCGCCCGGGCCGGACGTCGCGACGCACACGCCCACGCGGTTGCTCGCGCGCGCATAGCCGTCTGCCGCATGCGCGGCCGCTTGTTCGTGCCGCACCAGGATGTGGCGTGGCTTCTGCCCGTGCAGCGCGTCGTAAAACGGCATGATCGCGCCGCCCGGATAGCCGAACATCACGTCGACGCCCGCGTCCACCAGTGTGCGGCGCAGGATCTGCGCGCCCGTCAGGAGCTCGCTCATGAGCTACACTCCCCAGTAGTAGCTGCTGCCCAATGCCATCGTTTCCAAACCGTCGGCGTGATCCGCCTTGTTCAGCGCATGCACCAGCGCGCGCGCGCCCGCCTCGACGATGTCGGTCGAAGCGCCGTGGCCGCTGAGGGATTTGCCGTCGATGCGTACCTGCAGGACGACTCTGCCCAAACTGTCGCGCCCCGGCGTGACCGACTGCACCGACAGATCGAGCACTTCGATCGTACGGCCGAGCGCCTCGCCTACGGCGGCGAACGCCGCGGCGATGGGGCCATTTCCAGTCGCGCTCGCGCTGCGCTCGTGGAATCCCGGTCCGGCGAGGCGCACCTCGGCCGTGGCCGTCTCGGTGCCGCAGGTCACACGGAGGCTGATGAGGTTGTAGACCTCGGGCGCCTGATGGAAACCCTCGTGCAGCAAGGTGAGCAGGTCCTCGTCCAGGATCTGCCGTTTCTTGTCGGCGAGCGCCGTGAACGCCTCATACAGCTGTTCGAGCGTCGTCGCATCGGGTTCGTAGCCGAGCTCGCGATAGCGGCGCTCGAGCGCATGGCGGCCCGAGTGTTTGCCGAGCACGATGCTCGACCCTCCGGCCCCGACAGTCTCGGGGGCGATGATCTCGTAGGTCAGACCGTTCTGGAGCATGCCGTGCTGGTGGATTCCCGCTTCGTGCGCGAACGCGTTGCGCCCGACGATCGCTTTGTTCGGCTGCGGGAAGACGCCGATCTCGAGCGACAGCATCCGGCTCGTCCGCACGATCTCGCGCGGATTGACCTGGCACTGAAATGCGACGACTTGTGGCCGCGTTCGGCCCGCCATCACGATCTCCTCGAGCGCCGCGTTGCCGGCCCGCTCGCCGATGCCGTTGATCGTGCACTCCACCTGTCCGGCGCCGGCTTCGATCGCGGCGAGTGAATTGGCGACCGCGAGGCCGAGGTCGTCATGGCAGTGCGCGCTCAGCACCACGTTCGCTGCCTCAGGAACGCGCTCGCGGATCGTGCGGAACAGCGCTGCGTACTCAGCGGGCGTCGTGTAGCCGACGGTATCGGGCAGGTTGATCGTCGTCGCGCCCTCGGTAATCGCGACTAGGACGACGCGGGCGAGAAAATCGAAGTCGCTGCGCGTCGCGTCTTCCGCCGAGAACTCCACGTCGGGCGTGAACCCCTTGGCCTGCCGCACTGCAGCGCGGACGCGTTCGATGCAGGCCGCGCGATCGATGCGCAGCTTCTGCTCGAGGTGGAGATCCGAGGTCGCGATGAAGACGTGGATGCGCTTGCGTTGCGCGCCTTGCAGCGCTTCGGCGGCGGCGGCGATGTCGCGATCGTGGCAGCGCGCCAGCGCGGCAATGACGGGGCGCCGGACGGTCTCGGCGACTTGCTGGACACCGCGCAGATCGCCTTGCGACGCGGCCGGGAAGCCGGCTTCGATGACGTCCACGCCGAGCGCGTCGAGTTGGCGTGCCAGTCGCAGCTTGCCCTCCGGTGACATCGCATTCCCGGGCGCCTGTTCGCCGTCGCGCAGCGTGGTATCGAAAATGATGACATCCCTGGCCATGGCTCTCCTCCGCGGTAGAAAAAAAAGACCGCGAACCTGATGGGGTTCGCGGCGCCGGTACTGCTTCGTCCTACTTTCGAGCGACTTCTAGATTCTTACCTCCGCGCGCGCCGCGACCCCCCTGCTGAGCGTAAGGCTCAGCAGCAGGAGCAGGCTAAGCAGCAGCGCGAATGCGTTCATGGTTACGCGCCTAATCTCCACAGTCCCCCACGGTTGTCAAGTGACGCTTGCTGAAGGTGCGCCCCGTTGCCATTCTGGACGCAGGACCCATCCTCGAGGGGATACCATGGCTCGCGCTTTCGCACTGTTCCTGGTGGTTGCAACCGCGTCTCCGCTCTCCGCTCAGACGCCGTCGAATGGCGCCCGCGATACGGCCGCGGTGGTAGCCACGCTTGCCGACTCGGACATAACGGCGGCCATCGCGTTGGGCGAGACCAGGAAGAACAAGAAGACGTTTGGGTATTTGGGCGCGGCGGATTGCTCCAACATGATCGACGCCATGGGCGGCAATACGCGGGTCTACAGCGTTCTCGCGCAGGGACCCTACGGCAGAATCGTTGATGCGAGCGCGCAGGCTGCGAGGAAATACATGCCCTTCGGACCAGGCGACGTAGCGGCACAGATGCGGGCCCCGACCCTGACGGTGGCCGTCCAGCAGGATCTCGAGAATATGAAGACGACAGTCGTGCCTGTGGAGCATGTCATTATTCGTGGCGTGGACGAGAACGGGAAACCGGGTCCTGCCGTCCAGCCGACCAGTATTCAGGAACTGCCGAACGAGTATTCCAACCTCATGGGCGCGAAGATCGAGACGAAGGGCGTGTGGGCAACATTCGATCCGCAAAAGCTCCCGCAAGGGCAATTACAAATCGTGGTCATCCTGTCGAACAAGGAGTGTCACGCGACGATCAAGGAAAAGGATCGCGACAAGATCAGGTAAAGCTGATGCAGAGAGCCACCGGTCGGAATTGAACCGACGACCACTCGATTACGAATCGAGAGCTCTACCGCTGAGCTACGGTGGCGTGGCTACGCGGCCTCTAACTTAGTGGCGTGTCACTTGATTCGGTACTCCACGCCTCGATTCCGTCGCCCCAGGAGCTGGGCGTTTACCGCGACGATCACAGTCGAGACCGACATGAACACCGCGCCAAGCGCAGGCGAGAGCAAAATGCCGGTGGGTCGATAGAGCACCCCGGCAGCGAGCGGGACTGCCACCGCATTGTATCCCGTGGCCCACCACAGATTTTGAACGATCTTGCGGTATGTCGCGCGCGCTAAGCCGACAATGGCGGGGACGTCGCGGGGATCGGAGCGAACGAGCACGATGTCAGCGGATTCGATCGCGACGTCGGTACCGGCGCCGATGGCGATGCCCACGTCCGCTTCTACCAGTGCGGGCGCGTCGTTTACGCCGTCACCTACCATTGCGACCGTGAAGCCGCGCGCCTTGACCTCCCGGATTTTCGCCGCCTTCTGATCCGGGAGCACTTCCGCGAAGTAGTCGTCGAGTCCCAGCTCCTGCGCGACCCACCGCGCCACTGGCTGAGAATCGCCGGTGAGCATCATCGCCCGGATGCCCATTTGCTTCAGTCTCTGTAGCGCCTCGCGAGACTCAGGCCGGATGATATCGGCGAGCGCAATGGCTCCGACCACTTTTGCGTCCACCAAGACGTACACGACGGTCTTGCCCTGCTCCGCGACCCGCGCCACCCGTGCATCACTCACGGTCTGGTTGCGCTCCTTCAAGAATCCCGGGTTCACGACTGTCACCTCCACGCTTTCCACTATCCCCCGCGCACCTTTCCCTGGGATCGCGCTGACCTCGGCCGGCGCCGGATAACTGATGCCCTGTTCTGTTGCGGCGCGCACGATCCCGTCCGCGATGGGGTGCTCGGAGCGGCTCTCGAGTGCTGCTGCGATGCGTAGGATGTCCCTCTCACTGCGGCCGTCCAGGGAGATCACGTCCGTAACTCCGAATCGTCCCTCGGTGAGCGTGCCGGTCTTGTCGAATACGACGGCGTCGAGCGCGCGCGCACGCTCGAAGGCTGCCCGATCGCGGATCAGCAGTCCGTTCCGCGCCGAGATCGAGGTCGAAACGGCCACGACCAGGGGGACCGCGAGGCCGAGCGCGTGGGGACAGGTGATCACCATGACCGTCACCATCCGCTCGAGCGCGAAATCGAGGCTGCGTCCGCCGGCGAGCCAGGCTACCAGTGTCGTTACGCCCGCGGCGATCGCGATCACGGTGAGCCACATCGCTGCGCGATCGGCGAGGTCTTGCGTACGCGAGCGGGTCTGCTGGGCGCGGCGCACCAACTCGATCACCTGCGCGAGATACGTCTCAGCGCCGGTTCGCGTGATGCGTACCGTGATCACCGCTTCCCCGTTTACCGATCCGCCGAGCACCGCATCTCCGAGGCCCTTCTCCATGGGCTGAGACTCGCCGGTCAGCAATGCCTGGTTGACGGTCGTCCGGCCCTCGGTGATCTCGCCGTCCGCGGGGATTCGCTCGCCAGGTTTAACCAGCCCTAGGTCACCCTGCCGAAGCTCCGTGACAGGGACGTCCTCGGTTGAGCCGTCGCGGCGCAACCGGTGCGCCACGGCGGGAAGCAATCGCACGAGCTCCTCAAGAGCGCGCGAAGCACCCATCACGGAACGCATCTCGATCCAGTGACCCAGCAGCATGATGTCGATGAGCGTCGCGGTTTCCCAGAAGAACACAGTTCCGCGCAGGCCGAAGACCACAGCGCTGCTGTAGAGATAGGCGACGCTGATCGCAAGGCCGACGAGCGTCATCATCCCCGGCAACCTTTTTCGCAGCTCGGCCACGAGGCCCGTTAGGAACGGCCAACCGCCATAGAAGTAGACGGCCGACGCGAAGCCGAACTCCACATACCGCGCCCCTGGAAAGGCGAACACTCCGCGGAGCCCGAGGAGATGTTGGAGCATTTCCGACGTGGCCAGTACCGGAATCGTCAGCGCGAGCGAGATCCAGAAGCGGCGCCGGAAATCATCCACCATGCCGCCTTCGTGCCCTTGATGATGAGAGTGGTCGTGGTTCATCACTGCTCGAGTCCCCGGCGTCGCCACAGGAAGTACAGCACTGGAATAACGAGCAGCGTGAGCACCGTCGAAGTGACCATGCCTCCCACCATCGGCGCTGCGATGCGCTTCATCACGCTGGCGCCCGGTCCGTGACTCCACAGCACCGGCACGAGGCCAAGCATGATGGCAAGTACCGTCATGAGCTTGGGCCGAACGCGGTTGACGGCTCCGTGTTCGATCGCAGCGCCCAGCTCGGGCAGTGTCGGCCTCGCCTTCGCCTTCAGGGCATCCTCCCAAGCATGATCGAGGTAAATGAGCATGACCACACCCGTCTCAGCGGCGACGCCCACGAGCGCGATAAACCCGACCGCAGCGGCGATCGACAGGTTGTATCCCAACACCCACATGATCCACACGCCACCCACGAGCGCGAACGGCAGTGACAACATCACGATGGCCGTCTCGGCAACGGTTCCGAACGTGAGGTAGAGCAGCAATGCGATGATCCCCAACGTCAGCGGTACGACGACCGCGAGCCGCGACT
>WNGI01009754.1_pt1 | contig 11591 bp, 12 predicted proteins | sample 5400621 | NCBI WGS metagenome assembly WNGI01 (sample SAMN13153374, study PRJNA577476) | soil metagenome | isolation source: 20 cm soil or saprolite under Garry oak tree replicate 1 | place: USA:California | collected 2016-06-15
GAGCTCGCCGAGCAGGAGGCGGCCGTCTGGCAGGCAGAGGACGGGGCACGCGTCTCGATGACGTGGCGCGAGCTCTCGGACGCCGTCTTCCGACTCGCTGAAGGTCTGGCGTCGCTCGGCATCGGCGCGGGCGACGCCGTCGGGATCTTCCTCCCCATGTCGCCTCAGGTGGCGATCGCCTCCCATGCGTGCGCACACCTCGGGGCCGTGCAGGTGCCGATCTTCTCCGGCTTCGCGGCGCCCGCGATCGCGGCCCGGCTGGCGGATGCGAAGGCGAAGGCCCTGATCACCGCCGACGGCTCGTTGCGCCGCGGCCAGGCTGTCCCGATGAAAGAGATCGCCGACGAGGCGCTGCGGAGCGCGCCGACCGTGACGCACACGGTGGTCTGGCGCCGCCTCGGTCTGGACGACGTGCCGATGACGATCGGGCGTGACCGCTTCTGGGACGAGCTCGTTGCGGACACGTCTGGCGGTCTGACCCCGAGACAGGTCGATTCGGAACATCCCTACTTGCTGGCATACACGTCGGGCACGACCGGAAAGCCGAAAGGTGCGCTGCACGTGCAGGCGAGCTTCCTGGTCTCGATCGCACGCGAGGTCGCCTACCAGACGAACGTGAAGCCGGGCGACCGCATCCACTTCGCCACCGACATGGGCTGGATCATGGGCCCGTGGACTGTCGTCGGCGGCGGCGCGTGCGGGGCGACGGTCGTGTACGCGGAAGGCGCGCCCGACTTTCCGGCCGACCGCCTGTGGCAGCTCGTCGAGTCGGAGCGCGTGACGATGCTCGGCGTGTCGCCGACTCTCGTGCGCGCGCTGATCCCGAAGGGCGAGCCCAACGCCGACATGTCGTCGTTGCAGGCGATCTGCACGACGGGCGAGCCCTGGAACCGCGATCCGTACCTCTGGCTCTTCGAGCACGTAGGTGGCGGACGTGTTCCGATCGTGAACGAGTCGGGTGGAACGGAGGTCGGCGCATGCTTCCTCGCCACCTGCGTGACGGAGCCGGTGAAGCCCGTCGCGCTCGGCTTCCCTGCACTCGGTCAGGACATGGACGTGTTCGATACCGGCGGGAAACCTGTGCGCGGCGAGGTCGGCGAGCTTGTCTGCAAGCGGCCGTGGCCCGGAATGACGCGCGGGATCTGGGGTGACGATGAGCGCTACCTCGACACGTACTGGCGCCGCTACCCGGGCGTGTGGACGCACGGCGACTGGGCCTCGATCGACGCTGACGGCTACTGGTTCCTGCACGGCCGCTCCGACGACACGCTGAACATCGCCGGCAAGCGGATCGGGCCTGCCGAGCTCGAATCGGCTGCGGTCGCTCATCACGCGGTTGCCGAGGCGGCGCGGATCGTGTTCGTGTCGGCGCTGCCGAAGACGCGCAGCGCCAAGATCGTCCGGCGGGCTGTGCGGGCCCGCGTCCTCGGGACCGATCCAGGCGACCTTTCAGCGCTTGAAAACCCGGATGCGCTCGAAGAGATTGTGGCTATCGACGCATATTTGTAAGGCTTAAGGACCTGAATGTAAGATTTCGCCGCAGGAAGGCGCAGGATTCGCCCCGAATGGGCATCTGTTCCTCGAACGCGTCATGGGAGTCGCCCAGGCCCTCACCGCGATCGTCCTCGGCTTGACCGCGCCGGCGGCCAGCGTGCCGCAAACCTCTGATTCATCGGCGCTGCAAGCTGTAGCGGCCGCCTGCGCCGGCGCAACCACATCCGCGGGCGACGCGCACTCGCAGCTGGAAGCGATGTACTGCGGCGTCAACGTCGTGCGACGCGCATACCACCTCAGCGGCGTTCGCGGCAACGGCCCGCTCAACCGTTCGTCGCAGATCAAGGCAAACGCCGTGCGCCGCTGTGGCTTCACGCACACGCCCTGCGGGATGTCGTTCACGCGCACGTTCAGCACCGCCGGCTACTTGCCCGCGCGTGCGTTCGGGGAGAACCTCGCGTGGGGTCAGGCCGAGCTCGGGTCGCCGGTCCACACGTTGGGGGTGTGGCTGAACTCGCCACCGCATCGCGCCAACCTGCTCGCGCGGACCTGGCGCGACCTCGGCATCGCCGTCCAGCGAGGCCACATGTTCGGCCGCGACGACGTCTCGCTCTGGGTGATGCAGTTCGGGCGCAAGCGGTAGCTTGCGCTCGCCGCAGGTTTTCGACTGAGAGTCGCAAACAGCTAGACTGAGGCCGTGCGCCTCGCTCTGGCCCAGATCAACCCGGTTGTCGGAGATCTGGACGGCAACCGCCGGCTCATCCTCGAGCGCCTCGACGAAGCCAAGGCGAACGCCGCCGACCTGATTCTCTTTCCGGAGCTCGCGGTCACCGGCTACCCACCGGAGGACCTGCTCCTTCGCCCCGGCTTCGTGCGCGCCGCCGAGAGCTCGGTCGAGGAGATCGCACGCGAAGCGCGCGGGGCGACGGTGCTCGTCGGCGGCCCGCACTTCGATCGCGACCTCTACAACGCCTGCTACGTCCTCTCCGGCGGCGAGATCAAGGCCGTCTACCGCAAGCGCTTCCTCCCGAACTACGGCGTGTTCGACGAGGACCGCTACTTCGCGCCCGGCCGCGACCTGATCCTGCTCGAGCACGGCAAGACCCTCGTCGGCCCGACCGTCTGCGAGGACCTGTGGCAGCCCGGCCCCCCTGCCACCGACCTCGCGCTCGCAGGCGCGGAACTGCTCGTGAACATCTCTGCTTCGCCGTTCTATGTCGGCCGCGACCGCGAACGGGAGGAGATGCTGGTCACACGCGCGCGCGACAACTCGTGTTTCGTCGCGTTCTGCAACACCGTCGGCGGCCAGGACGAGCTGATCTTCGACGGACACTCGGTCGTCATCGACGACGAGGGGACCATCCTCGCCCGCGCCCCCGGGTTCGAGGAGGCGCTGCTCGTCGTCGACGTCGAGCCCAAAGAGGTGATCGGCCGGCGCCTGCGCGACGTGAGGCGACGTGCGCTCGCACGTGAGCGCGAGGAGATCCCACCTGTCGATGTCATCCATGTCGGAACGCGAGGACCGTCCAGCAACGGTCACAAGGCGAAGGGAACGGTCGCACCGTTCGTCGACGAGTTGGAGCAGATGCGGCTCGCGCTCGAGCTGGGCCTGAGCGACTACGTCGACAAGAACGGCTTCCGCGATATCGTCGTCGGCGTCTCGGGCGGAATCGACTCGGCTGTCACGGCCGCGCTCGCGGCCGATGCCCTGGGCCCCGAGCGCGTGCACTGCGTCTCGATGCCGTCCCGCTACTCGTCGGAGGCGACGCGCACGGACGCGCGGCGTCTGGCCGAGAGTCTCGGCTCGTCGTTCCGCGAGATCCCGATTGCTGCGATCGTCGACTCGATCGACACAGCCCTCGCCGACGCGTTCGCGGGGACGAAGCCCGACCTGACCGAGGAGAACATCCAGGCACGCGCGCGCGGCGTCCTGCTGATGGCGCTCTCGAACAAGTTCGGCTGGATGCTCGTCGCGACCGGCAACAAGTCGGAGCTCTCCGTCGGCTACGCCACGCTCTACGGCGACATGGCCGGCGGGTTCGCCTTGCTGAAGGACGTGTACAAGACGGATGTCTTCCGGCTGGCGCGCTATCTGAACGAGCACCAAGGCCGTGAAGTGATTCCGCAATCGATCATCGACCGGGCGCCCAGCGCAGAGCTCCGAGACAACCAGCTCGACGAGGATTCCCTGCCGCCGTACCCGCAGCTCGATGAGGTGCTCGAGGAGTACGTCGAGCACGACCGCACGCTGGAGGAGCTCTCGGCGGACGGGTTCGACAAGGATGTCGTCGAGCGCGCCGTCTCGATGATCGACCGCGCCGAGTACAAGCGGCGCCAAGCACCGCCAGGGGTGAAGCTCAGGCCGAAGGCCTTCGGCAGAGACCGCCGCACACCAATCACTAACCGCTGGCGCGGTTAGCAAGCTCGGAAAACCAGCGGAGCCGCTCCTCCCACGGAACCGCCGCGTTCGCGGGTGACGTCGACGGCAGCACGAACAGACGTGTGTCCCCGAGGCGACGCTGCTGCTCCCCGAGCTGTGGGCGCTCACCGAATGCGCCTCGGTAGGCCTCTTTGCCGACGAAGCCGATCCACACAGGCTTCAGCGTTGCGGCGAGCCCTTCGAGCCGCTCCGACGACCCTGCGAAGTCCGCCTTGCGCAGGTCGCCCGATCCCGGTGTCGTGCGGAAGGCGGCGTTCGTGACACCGATCCCGTCCTGCAGCAAATCGAACTGCTCGGCAGGTGTCAGCAGACGGCGTGTGAAGCCGGCTGCGTGCAACAGGCGCCAGAAGTCGTTCCGCGGATTCGCGAAGTGCGCGCCCGCGGCGGCCGACACGCGGCCGGGATTGATCCCGCAGAACACCACCCGCAGCTCCGGGCCGAGGACGTCCGGGATCGAACTACGCTGCTTCGGGCTCGGCGAGCTGCTGCGGGTCACGCGCGTCGAGGAACTCCTCGAAGCGGCGCCGCAGCGCCTCGCCTTCGACGATCAACGCGTGCCGTGGGTGGCGCGGCGCCAGCGCGAACACGTGAACGGTCGCATCGAGGCCTCCGTAGCACCTCGCGTAGCACTCCGCTTCGCTGAGGGAACGCAGCCGTCGCATGGCCACACATTACGCCGGAGTCCGGACGGTTCCTGCCATCGCGACGGCAGGATACGAGGGTGACCGTCGAGGGAAAGGAGTTCCGCTACGCGATCGAGCTCGACCGGGCCGGACGCGTCACGGCCGACGGCCGCGCACCGCTCGACCTCGACGCGGCCTGGACGCCGGAGCACCTGGTCCTCGCCGGTCTCGTGCGCTGCACGCTGCAGAGCCTCCGCTTCCACGCGACGCACGCCGGAGTCGACTTCCTCGCCTCAGCCGCCGCCTCCGGCCGCGTCACGAAGCGAGAAGGCGACGGCCGCTACGCGTTCGTCGAGCTCGACGTCGAGCTGGAGCTGGAGGTCGAGCCGCTACCTGCCCCCGAGCAGCTGCAAGACCTGATCGACAAGGCCGAGCGCGACTGCTTCGTCGGCGCGTCGCTGAGCCCCAAGCCCCTCTACCACTGGCGCGTAAACGGCTCTCCGGTCTAAGTGCCGGCTTGTGGCTCAGAGCCACAAGCGTTGTCAGGCGCCCGCTTCGCGGATTCGCTCCGCCACCGACCACGGGTCGATCCGCTTCGAGTAGGTCGCATCCCAATAGGCGTCGATCAGGGCCTTGCGGATCTCTTCGTTGCGCCTCCGCTCGGCGTCCTCCTCCTCCCGGAACTCGACGATGTAGCGCCGTAGATGCACGTAGCTCGGCTTCGGTAAGCCGTATTCGGCGGCGACGCGACCGACCCGGCGTGCGATCTCGGCCAGCGGCTCGCCGCGGTCGTCGAGCGCGCGGATGGCGTCGATGATGCGCCGGTCATAGCGCGGAGCGATCTCGACCATGGCGGAAGCGTGGCGGCGGAATCCGCGCGACTGTGTGACGGGCGCGTGGCCAAAGCGAGCTAGTGGCTCAGAGCCACAAAGTCGGTTCTAGCTGCGTTCGAGCGGCGCCATCGTCAGGCCGTAGCCCCGCAGCTGGTCCCAGTAGAGCTCGGCGGCTTCCTGATGGCCCGACCAGACGACCGCGCGGCCCTTGTTGTGGATCCGGTCGGCCAGCTGCAGGCCGCGGTCGTACGAGACGTTCGGGATCGTCGAGGAGAGCGCTGCGGCCACACCCTGGAACGTGTTGTGGTTGTCGTTCAGGACGATCACGTTCCACGGCGCGCCGAGGCCCGTGCCGGTGCCCTGGTCCGTGCGCTCTTTCGTCGCCGGCGACATGGACGAATCGTAGTAGCGTCTGCGTCCGTGTCGACCCTGGCTCTCGACGTCGAAGCGGTCCGCGCCCGCTTTTCCGCTCTGCGCCAGCCGCTCGCATTCTTCGACGGCCCGGGCGGAACACAGGTTCCCGACGACGTGATCGACGCGGTCTCGCGGTACTACCGGGAATCCAACGCAAACGTGAGCGGGCCGTACGAGACGAGCCGCCGCACCGAGGCGCTCGTGACGAAAGCACGTCTGACCGCCGGAGAGTTCCTCCGTTGCGAGCCGGACGAGGCGATCTTCGGCGCGAACATGACGACGCTGGCATTCGCGCTCACACGCACCGCGGCACGGACCTGGCAGGAGGGCGACGAGATCATCGTCACGAAGCTCGACCACGACGGGAACGTCTCACCCTGGCTCGAGCTCGCGCACGACAAGAACCTGACGGTTCATTTCGCGGAGATCAACGACGACACGACGTTGGATCTCGACGACCTGCAGCGGCTGCTGAACGAGCGCACGCGCGTCGTCGCCTTTCCGGTCGCCTCGAACGCCGTCGGCACGCTCACGGACGTCCGCCGCATCGCCCAGCTGGCGCACGAGGCAGGCGCGCTCGCCTGGGCAGACGCTGTCCACTACGGGCCGCACGGGCCGATCGACGTCGGCGACTGGGGCGTCGACGTCTTGATCTGCTCGCCCTACAAGTTCTTCGGCCCCCATCTCGGTGTCGCCTTCGGCCGTGCCGACCTGCTCCGGAGCTGGCGGCCGTACAAGGTTCGCCCCGCCTCGAATGAACCGCTCGGGCACCGCTTCGAGACCGGGACGCTTCCGCACGAGCTGCTCGCCGGTTTCGTCGCCGCCGTCGAGTACATCGAGTCGATCGGCTGGGAGGCGATCCAGGCGCACGAGCGGACGCTCGGCGACCGCTTCCTCGCCGGCCTGCCGGACAACGTGACGCTGTACGGCCTGCCGACCATGGAGGGGCGTGTCGCGACCTTCGCCTTCAACGTCGACGGCGTCGAGACGCGGGAGGCCGCTTCCCGCCTCGGCGGCGCCGGCTACGCCGTGTGGCAGGGCAACTACTACGCGGTCGAGGTGATGAACCGCCTCGGCCTGGGCGACGCCGGCGCCGTGCGCGCAGGCGTGGTCCACTACAACACGGCCGAGGAGGTCGACGGGCTGCTCGGGGCCATCGCCGCGCTGTGACCTCGGTAGCTAGCATCGCCGGAGCCGTGAGTGCCTTCCAGCTCGAGCGCCTGCCGAACGGCCTGCGCATCCTCACCGCGCCGATGGAGTCGGCGCAGTCGGTGACCTGCGCGATCATGCTCGCCGCCGGTTCCCGCTACGAGACCGAGCAGACGAACGGGATCGCGCACTTCTCCGAGCACATGTTCTTCAAGGGCACGAAGCGACGCCCGACCGCGCGTGACATCTCGATGGAGATCGACGCAATCGGCGGCGAGTTCAACGCCTTCACGGGCAAGGAGTACACCGGCTACTACGTCAAGTGCGCCGCCGAATCGCGCGATGTGGCGCTGGACGTGCTCGTCGACATGCTGCGCAACTCGAAGTTCGATTCCGAGGAGATCGACCGCGAGAAGGGCGTGATCATCGAGGAGATGAACATGTATTACGACACGCCGCGCGACTTCATCAGCGGCGTGTACGAGGAGCTGCTCTACGGCGACCAGCCGCTCGGATGGGACATCATCGGGCGCAAGGAAACGATTCGCAGTGCGACGCACGACACGTTCCGCTCATACGTCGACCACTGGTACAGACCCGCGCGGATGGTTGTCGGGATCGGCGGCAAGCTCGGCGACGGGTTGCACGAACGGATCGCCGAGCTGCTCGGCGACGTACCGCAGGCCGAGACGGGCGAGCCCGCGCCGGCCCGGCTCGACGTGAACGACCGGGCGCGCGTCAAGGTGCACACGAAGGCCTCCGACCAGGCGCACATCTGCCTGGGCGTGCACAGCTATCCACTCGAGCATCCCGACCGCTACGTCGTGCAGGTGCTGTCGACGGTGCTCGGCGGCGGCATGTCGTCACGGCTGTTCACCGAGGTGCGGGAGCGGCGCGGCCTCGCCTACTACGTCTACGGACTAAACCACAGCTACACGGACGCCGGCTCGCTCTACGCGCAGGCGGGTGTCGACATCAACCGCATCGACGACGCTGTCTCGACGGTAGCCGCGGAGCTCCGCAAGATCGCGCAGGACGCCGTGCCGCAGGACGAGCTCGAGAAGGCGAAGAGCTTCGCGAAGGGGCGCTTCGTCCTCCAGCTGGAGACGTCGCAGGGGCTGATCATGTTCGGGCTCCGCCGCGAGGTGCTCGAGAGCCGCACGCCCGACCCGGAGGAGATCCTGGGCGAGCTGGAGAAGGTGACCGCGGAGGATGTCCAACGCGTCGCACAAGACCTGATCGACACCCGTGGGTTGAACCTCGCCGTGATCGGGCCGTTCGACGACCCGGCGCGATTCGAGCAGCTGCTCGCGTGAAGGGAGCGCTGCTGGTCGGCGGCGCACTCGTTGCCGTCGCCGCCGGCTGCGGAGGTACGGGAGACAAGTCTGCAGTGACGACGACCGTCACGAAGACGAATCCGACGGGGACGGTGTCGGTCACCACCCACGGTCGCTTCAAGTACCCGGAGGCCGTGACGAAGAACTACATGCAGAGCTGCACGAACAACGGCGCTGTGAAGGCCGCGTACTGCTCATGCACGCTCGACAAGCTCTCGAACGACGTGTCCACGCGGGACTTCACCAAGATCGGGTTGTCGGGCGGCACGATCCCGCCACGGATCAGACGCCTGATCAGACGCGCGGCACTCGACTGCCGGAGCAAGCTCTAGTCTTCGCGCGTCTCGGTCGTCGCGCGCTCTTGGAGCTCGTCGACGACCGTCGGATCGGCGAGCGTGGTCGTGTCGCCGAGGGCGCGGTTCTCCGCGACGTCTCGCAGCAGACGCCGCATGATCTTCCCGCTGCGCGTCTTCGGCAGCTCGGGCGTGAAGACGATGTTCGCGGGCTTGGCGATCGGTCCGATCTTCTTGCCGACGTGGTTGCGTAGCTCCTCGAGCATCTCGATCGACCCTTCCTGACCGCCTTTCAGGGTCACGTAGGCGACGATCGCCTGACCCGTGCGCTCGTCCTTGCGCCCGCAGACCGCCGCCTCGGCGACGCCCTGGTGGTCGACGAGGGCGCTCTCGACCTCGATCGTGGAGATGCGGTGGCCGGAGACGTTCATCACGTCGTCGACCCGGCCGAGGAGCCAGAAGTCGCCGTCCTCGTCGATGCGCGCGCCGTCGCCCGCGAAGTAGACGTTCTCGTACTTCGACCAGTACGTCTCGCGGTAGCGCCGGTCGTCGTTGTGGATCCCGCGCAACATCGCCGGCCAGGGGCGCTTGAGCACCAGGTAGCCGCCGCCGCCCGGGCCAACCTCCTCGCCGGTCTCACTGAACACACCCGCGTCGACGCCGGGGAACGGCTTCGTCGCCGAGCCCGGCTTCAGCGTCGTCACGCCCGGGAGCGGCGTGATCAGGATCATCCCGGTCTCGGTCTGCCACCACGTGTCGACGACCGGCGTCCGGTCGCCGCCGATGTGCTCGCGGTACCAGACCCAGGCCTCCGGGTTGATCGGCTCGCCGACGGTTCCGAGCAAGCGCAGCGAGGAGAGGTCGTGCTTCTCCGCATGCTCCGGACCCCACTTCATGTGCGAGCGGATCGCAGTCGGCGCGGTGTAGAGGATGTCGACCTTGTACCGCTCGACGATCTCCCACCACCGCTCCGGGTCGGGATAGTTCGGCACTCCTTCGTAGATGACGCCGGTGGTGCCGTTGCAGAGCGGGCCGTAGACGATGTAGCTGTGGCCCGTGACCCAACCGATGTCCGCCGCGCACCAGTAGACCGAATCGGGCTTCACGTCGAAGATGTAGTGGTGGGTCGCCGCGACGCCGACGAGGTAACCGGCCGTGGTGTGAATGATCCCCTTCGGCTTCGCCGTCGTTCCGCTCGTGTAGAGGAGGTAGAGGATGTCCTCCGAGTCCATCGGCTCGCACGGGCATGAGGACGGATCGTCGGACTCGCCCTCGACGAGCTCGCGCCACCAGACGTCGCGGCCCTCCTTCATCGCGGGTCCCCCGCCGGTGCGCCGGAGGACGATCGAGTGCTTCACGGTCGGAGACTGCTCGAGCGCGTCGTCGGCGTTCTGCTTCAGCGGCACCTTGCCGCCGTTTCGCCACCCCTCGTCCTGCGTGATCAGGACCTCGCACTCCATGTCGTTCATGCGGCCGGCGAGCGCGTCGGCCGCCCGAGAGCGAGTCGGCCGAGAAGCCGCCGAAGATGACCGTGTGCGGCGCGCCCAGTCGCGTGCACGCGAGCATTGCCACCGGCAGGTCGGGGACCATGCCCATGTAGATCGCAACGGGGGTCCCCTTTTTCACGCCCAGCTTCTTCAGCCCGTTGGCGAAGCGGACGACTTCGCGCTGGAGATCGGCGAACGTGATCGTCCTGCGCTCGCCCTCCGCCTCGCCTTCCCAGTGGTAAGCGACCCTCTCACCCTGTCCGGCCTCAACATGACGATCGACGCAGTTGTGGCAGACGTTGAGCTTGCCACCGAGGTACCACTTGGCATACGGCGGCTCCCACTCGAGCAGCTTGTCGAAGTCCTGGAACCAGGAGACGCGTTCGCGGGCCTCGTGCTCCCAGAACTCCTCGAAGCTGCGCTCGTAGATGTCTGGCTTCGCATTCGCCTGGGCGGCAAAGTCAGGAGGCGGCGGGTAGCGCCGCTCCTCGAGCTGCATTGTTTCGATCGCGGGTGTGGTCGCCATTCGCTATGCCCCCGTCCCCCGGCCCGACCCAGAGTCCATGCGGGCAAGGACTCCGATCCTTCCCCAGGGCGACGGCCACACCGGGAGGATCGGGCGCGGCGCCATGTTGTTGATCACGCCCGCCGCCGAGGCGTACCACGCCGTCGCTGCGGTGATCACGCCGGCCCAGCCGCCTGCCTTGAGCCAGCCGACTTCCGCGCCGGTTGGAGCGACGCCACGGTGCGCTGCGATCCAGAACCCGATTGCGAGCAGGATCTCCGTGATTTCGAGCGTGAGGAAGACAGCGAAGACCGCTCCACTTACACGCAGGCTCCAGAGGAGCATGTACGTGTTGAAGATCGCAAATGAGAAGAGGAACCAGCCGAGCGCGCTCGAGAGGTCGCTCACATGGGCGGCGAGCTGGCCGCTGAAGATGGCCACGAAGACGCCGAGCGAGAGCCAGAAGCCTCCGTACGTCGAGAACGCGGTCGCCCCGAAGACGTTGCGGTTCCGGTACTCCCACATCCCAGCGAGCAACTGGACAAGCCCCCCGTAGAAGAAGGCGAGCGGGATCCAAACCTCGTCCGGGATGAAGTCCGCGTTGTGCCCGCTGAGCATGAAGGTCGTGAGCGCGAATGCGGCGAGCCCGAGAGGCGCAGGATCGGCAGGAAGCCACCAATCCGCACCCCGCGCTCCACCTCGTTCTTCCTGCACAGCCATACCGAGCCTCCCTTGTTCGTGCCTCGCCCGCGAGAAGAGACGCGTTCGCCCGAGGACGCAGGCGATTCCAGGGATTGTCGTACACGTTAGACGGGAGTTCTAACGGCGTTTTTGCTAGGGGTGTAGGTCGTACGGAAATTCCGTCAGAACCTCGGCGCCAGCCACGGTCACGAGAACGATGTCCTCGAGCCGGCAACCGCCGAAACCCGGGCGATACAGGCCAGGCTCGACAGCGACGACGTCACCTGCGACGAGTTCCGACGTATCCCGGCCCAGCCAGGGTTGCTCGTGCACCT
>WNGI01005592.1_pt1 | contig 11590 bp, 13 predicted proteins | sample 5400621 | NCBI WGS metagenome assembly WNGI01 (sample SAMN13153374, study PRJNA577476) | soil metagenome | isolation source: 20 cm soil or saprolite under Garry oak tree replicate 1 | place: USA:California | collected 2016-06-15
GTCATGAATGCCAGCGGCGCCCACGAAGGCGTTTCCGAGGCGTGGAACGAATACCGCCCAGGCAAGAACGCCGGCGACGACCCAGGCGGCAACGGCGACTCCGCGCCTGATCCTGTTGGACTTCATGTCGTCCGCTTCGTACCTCATCGATTCGGGATTCGGAACCAGTCAGGGCATTCCTGTGTAGGGAGATCATGACGATCCGCAGGATTGCCCTGTCGGCCCTCGTGGCGCTTTTGGTCGCCGGATGTTCGACAGGGTCCACGGCCGCGACCAATCCGACGACGTGCGCCGACTGGCGTTCGATGTCCGAAACAGCACAGACGGAGCTGGCGAGTGCAATCGTCGACGCAAACGATCTCCTGGAGGCCGTTCGAGCGGGCCAGCACGAGGGCCCGGCCGTTCCCAGGGCCGCCCTTATCCAGGACGTCGTCGGTAGCATCATGAAAAACTGCGAGTGAGCGCCGACGCCGCAGCGTGCGCCCTCCTCGCCGATCCCGTGATCCGTTCGCCTGGCCCCGGGGCCACGAGTTTCCTGCCAAAAGCTCGCCTGAGGCACCTCAGGCGCGCTCGTATGGGTTCGACGACCCGACCCTTGGCCGTCGTCAGCCGCTGACGACTAATTCGCGTCGATCCAGGGCAGGTTGCGGCCGGCGGGCCCGGAGAAGGTGGGTGTCAACCTCGCCCAAGGCCGCTGTGAGCAGCATTTGGCAGGAAAGCGCCCTATACCGGGGGCGCTGCGCGCTGGCACCGCGATGATCGCGTTTGACCGAACGGCTTGAAGTCGCTAAAGTTGTAGGTCGCGGGGTGGAGCAGCGGCAGCTCGTCGGGCTCATAACCCGAAGGTCGGCGGTTCGAATCCGTCCCCCGCAACCAAGCCGCATTTTCCTGAACCCCGGTCCCGACCAACCGGGGTTCTTCCTTTTCCCGAACCTCGGCCTCTGACGCTCCGCCCGACGGCTACTCCCAGCGGAACGTCATTGCGGCCAGCACGGTCGCGCCCAGACCCCAGCCGGCGAGGAGAATCAGCGCGCCGGTCCCGTCGCCGCCAAGCCCGAGGGCGACTCGGAACGCCTCGGACAGGGCGGCCGCCGGCAATGCCCCGGCGAGGGCGGCAAGGGGAGCCGGCAGGTGATCGATCGGCAGGATGATCCCGCCGAGGAGCAGGCTGGCGACGAACAGCCCGTTGGCGACAGCCAGCATCGTCTCGGCCCGCAGCGAGCCTGCGAGAAGCAGGCCCAGACCGGCGAAGGCGAGCGTCCCCAGCAGGAGGGCCGCGACGGCCATGCCCACGGATCCTCCGGACGGGGCCGTCCAGCCGAGGAACACGGCCGCCGCACCAACGAGCAGCCCGACCTGGACGATCTCGACGACCAGGACAGCCAGCATCTTGCCGGCGACCAGCTCCGCCCGCGAGAGGGGCGACCCTCCGAGACGCTTGAGGACGCCATAGAAGCGGTCATACGCGGTCGTGATGCCGAGGCTGACGAGGCTCGTCGCGATGATCGCGAAGGCGATCGAGCCGGGCAGGAGGAAGTCGACCGGTCGGGCGGTCGTCGTCGGCAGCAACCCGACGGACGCGAAGAAGACGAGGACGACGATCGGCAGGATCGCGGTCGCGACGAGGGTCTCGCCGCGCCGGAGCGCCAGACGCAGCTCTGCGGCCGTCATCGCGAGCGTGGCCTGCCAGCGCGGCGCGGCCCGCGGATTGGTTGCAGGGACCCGAAGCGGTCGGCTCACTCGTCGTCCTCCGCGGTCGCGCCGATGAGCTCCACGTAGCGCTCCTCGAGGGAGCCGCCACCTGCTCGCAGCTCGACGATGAGGGCACCGCGGGCGCCGCACCACGCGGCGATCACGGCCACGATCTGCGGTGTCGGTTCGGCGGCGTCCAGCCGGTAGCGGCCGCCACCCTCCTCGACGAGCGTGGCCTCGCCGTCGCTTTCGCGCAGCCGTTCCCCGAGGACCCGAATGTCGAAGGGGGAGAGCGGGACATCGAGTCGGAAGCGCAGGACGGGAGACGCCGCATTGCTCAGCTCGAGCGGTGCGCCGAGGGCCACCAGTCGGCCCCGATCGATGATCGCGATCCGGTCGGCGACCCGCTCGACGTCGGTCAGGTCGTGGCTGGTGATGAGGATCGTGACACCCTCGTCGCGCAGCTGTCCGAGCAGCGCCCGGGTCGCGGTCCGGCCCTCGACGTCCATTCCGGCCGTCGGTTCGTCGAGGATGACGAGGGTCGGCCGACCGACGAGCGCGAGTGCCAGGCCCAGCCGCTGCTTCTCGCCGCCAGACAGCCGTCGATAGCGAGTCCGCGCCGCGACCGTCAGTCCGACCAGCTCGAGCAGTTCGTCGGCGTTCCGAGGTGCCGCGTGAAACCGGCCGTGCAAGCGAAGGACCTCGCGGGCTGTCATCCGCGGATCGACGCCGCCACCGCCCTGGAGCATCAGCCCGACTCGCGCCCGATGATCGCGACTGGCCGTAGCCGGGTCCTCGCCGAGGACGCGGATCTGGCCGGCGTCCGGCCGGCGGTAGCCCTCGATCATCTCGACGGTCGTCGTCTTGCCGGCACCGTTTGGCCCGAGCAGCGCGAACGTTTCCCCCGCCTTGACCTCGAGCGAGATCCCTCGCAGGACCGGCCGCCCGTCGTAGCGCTTGGTCGCCTTGTCGACCTCGATCGCGGGCAGCGTGCCGTCCGCGACGGCCGTCACGATGCGCCCGAGATCAGGCCGAACTGGCGCTCGAAGTCTTCGTCCCGAACCTCGCCGATCTGGATCGAGCGGAGGATCCCGGCGCGGTCGATGAAGTAGCTCTGTGGACGAACGGCGACTCGGTAAGCACCCTTGATTGCCCCGTTGGGGTCGGTGACCGTCGCCCACGTGGCGCCTTCATCGGCAATGAAGGTTCGAGCCTGGTCGGGCGGATCGGCCATGAGGATGCCGACGACGACAAGCCCGTCCGCAGCGTGCTGCGTGAGCTTTGCCTTGAAGAGCGGAAACTCGTTGCGACAGGGGACGCACGTCGGACCCCAGAAGTTGACGATGACCGGATGGCCGCGCAGGGCGGCGAGGTCGAATGCGGCGCCGTCGAGCGTCGTTCCGACGATCTCGGGGGCCGGCTGACCCTTGGCGATTGGCGGCAGGTCGGCGGCCGGCCGGGTCAGGGTCACCACGCCGACGACCGCGGCGGTCGCGGCGAGTGCCAGGGCCAGCGCGAGCAGGATTGGTCTGCGCCGCTCATCGGGGCGCATATCAGCCGCCGACGGTCAGGACGCCAAACATCAGCTGCGGATGGATGGAGCACTCGAACTTGTATGCCCCGGCGGTCAGGCCGGGAATGTCGTAGGTCTTCTGCCCGGGGCCGGGGAAATCCTGGCCGTCGAAGACCTTCTTGCCGCTCGCGTCGAGGACGTCGAAGTCGTGTGCGACACCGGCGTCCTTGTTGTCGAACGTGACCTGGAACGGCTTGTCGGCCGGCGCAGCCAGCTTGTCCACGTCGAACTTGATGTTCTGGGCGCTGATGGCGAGGGCGCCCAGGGCTCCGGATGGCGCACCCGATGCTCCGGCCGCTCCGGACGGACCCGGCGACGCGCCGGCCGTGCCGCCACTCGCGGTCCGCGGTGGGAACCAGCCGAGATTGAGGGCGACCGCGAGGACCAGGAACGCGGCCATGAGCAGGAACACCCGGCGCGGCCAATCCGGGGCGGGTTCGTTCTGGAGGTGCCCGGTCGTATCGGCGAGGACCACCTGGCGGTACTCCTTGCGGGCGGCGTTGAGCCAGCCGAGGAGCGCCACGATCGTGAAGATGACGCCCACGGCGATGATCCAGCCGCCGAACACCAGCCCCGCGAACAGGATCGCGACCCCGAGGGCGGCGAGGAGGGGGAGGAACGACGGCCCGGGCACGTGAACGCCGGGTGGGGGAGCGGCTTGGACGACTGGGACGACTACGGGATGCTCCCCGGCGACATGGTCGTAATCGGCCAGCCCCTCGCGACCCCAGTAGAGCAGGCCAAGGACCAGCACGATCGGCCCGATGATGATCAGGGGCCCGCCGAACACCAGCCCGAGGAGCAGGAAGAACGTGCCAATCGCCCCGAAGACCGGCGCATAGGTCGGGCCGGGCATGTGCACGCCGGGCGGTGTCACCGGCTGGACCCGTCCACCACCGCGCCGCCGCGGCCCGGCGTTCATGTAGGCGTACAGGACCCGACCGAAGAAGAGCAGCGCGACGACGCCCATGAACACCGGCAGCAGGACGATGAGCGAGGTCCAGTCCGGGATGACGAGCTGGGCGGTGAACTTCAGGATCCCGTCCCAGATCTGTTCAAGCATCGATTCGTGGCCCGGTCAGAGTCTTATTCGTTCGGCGAGCCGGCGATGAGGACGTAGGCCATGAGCGCCGTCCCGATTCCGAGCACGGCGAGCATCGTGGTGCCGGCGTAATCGACGTGGTAGTGGCCAACGTTGGCGAGGACGAAATAGATCGTCGCGACGATCACGAAGACCAGGCCGACGAAGATTGCGTTCCTGGGATGCCTGAGAGGATGCATCGGGACCTCCGCCCTACAGGATGTACAGCGTGGAGAAGAGGGCGATCCAGACGACGTCGACGAAGTGCCAGTAGAGCGAGGCCGCCTCGACCGCGTCGTGGTGCTGAGCCGAGAACTGGCCGGCGAGGCTGCGGTAAAGGATGACCGACAGCATGATCACCCCGCCGAATACGTGGGCGCCGTGGAAGCCTGTCAGCGTGTAGAACGTCGTCCCGAATGTGCCGTCGGCGAGCCCGAAGCCGATCGTCGAATAGTCGTACGCCTGGCCGAGCAGGAAGACGATGCCGAGGATGAGGGTTACCGAGATGTTCCGGATCAGGCCGGTCCGGTCGCCGCGCCGGATCCCCCACACGGCGAACTGGCAGGTGAACGAGCTCAGGACGAGGACGATCGTCAGGCCGAGGGCATAGAACGGCTCGGCGTGGAGATTGAAGTGCTCGGTCAGGACCGGGTCGTTGGCGACGATCGGTGGCCACGGGGACGTGGTCGCGCGGACGTTGAAATACGCCGCGAACAGGCCCGAGAAGAACATGACCTCGGAGCAGATGAAGAGGAGCATCCCGAGGATCGGGTTACTGATCCCGCCACGTGTGTCGTGGGCGAAGCCGGCAATGGGGCTGTGCTCGCTGACCGAGTGGCCTGGATCGCCGGTCGTCAAGACCTGGGATGGGGTGGTCACGATCGGGATCCGTAGTTCGTTCCTGCGGCGATCAATGCCCCGTCCTCCCGTGGCGGAGGTCGAACAGCGGCCGTTCGGAGCGGATCTCCGGAAGGTGGTCGAAGTTGTAGGGCGGCGGCGGCGAGCTCGTCGCCCATTCGAGCGTGTTGGCCTGCCACGGGTCGTCGCCGGCGATCTTGCCGTTCCGCAGCGAGATGAAGACGTTCCACAGGAACGGGATCATGCTCGCGGCAATGACGAAGCCGCCGATCGAGGCCGCGAGGTTCAGGTCGTTCCAGCCGGCGTTTGCGGCATAGTCGGCGATCCGCCGCGGCATCCCCGCCAGTCCGAGCTGGTGCATCGGGAAGAACGTCAGGTTGAAGCCGATGAAGATCAGCACGAACTGGAGCTTGCCGAGGCTCTCATTGAGCATCCGGCCGGTCATCTTCGGGAACCAGTAGTAGACACCCGCGAACACCCCGAAGACCGAGCCGCCGAACAGGACGTAATGGAGATGGGCGACGACCCAGTACGTGTCCTGGAGCGCGAAGTCGACCGGCACGGCAGCGCTGAACGCCCCATTGATGCCGCCAAGGAGGAACATCGACAGGAACCCGAGAGCGAACAGCAGCGGCGTCGAGAACGTCAGCTTGCCGCGCCACAGGGTGAAGACCCAGTTGAACATCTTGACCCCGGTCGGGACCGCGATGAGGAACGTCATCAGGCTGAAGAACGGCAGGAAGACCAGGCCGGTCGTGAACATGTGGTGGGCCCAGACGGAGAACCCGAGCGCGCCGATCCCGGCCGTCGCGAACACGAACGCCTTATAGCCGAAGAGCGGCTTGCGACTGAACACCGGCAGGATCTCGCTGATCATGCCCATCGCCGGCAGGACCATGATGTAGACCGCCGGGTGTGAGTAGAACCAGAAGACGTTCTGCCACAGGATGGCGATTCCGCCGTTGCTCGGATCGAAGAAATGGCCGCCGTAGTTGCGGTCGATGAACAGCATGATCAGGGCGCTCGTCAGAACCGGCGTCGCCATGACCTGGAGAATGCTCGTCACCAGGACCGTCCAGACGAGGATCGGCATCCGGAACATCGTCATGCCGGGTGCCCGCATCTTGAAGATCGTGACGAGGAAATTGATCCCTCCCAGGATCGAGCTGGTGCCGATGAGCGTCAGGCCCATGATCCAGAGGTCCTGGCCGGACCCGCTCGAGGCCAGACCGCCGAGCCGGTCCTCGGACAGCGGCGCATAGCTCGTCCAGCCAGCCGAGGCGGCACCGCCCGTGACGAAGCCGAGGAAGAGAAGGATGCCCCCCAGCGGCAGCATCCAGAACGACAGCGCGTTGATCCGGGGGAAGGCCATGTCCGGTGCGCCGATCTGGAGCGGCACGACGTAGTTCCCGAAGCCGACCAGCATCGGGATGATGAACAGGAAGATCATCGTCGTCCCGTGCATCGTGAAGAGCTGGTTGTAGACCTCGCCGTCGACGAACTGCACGCCGGGCAGGGCCAGCTCCGTGCGGATGCCCAGGGCGAGGATCCCGCCCAGGAAGAAGAAGATGAACGAGTTGACGACGTAGAGGATCCCGATCTTCTTGTGATCGGTCGTCGTCAGCCATTCGTACAGGCCGCTCCGGTAGGCGGAGGCGGCGGGCGTCAGCGCGGTGGTCGCCATCGTTGCTCCTTACTGGACCGTAAGCGTGCCGAACATGAGGGCGGGGTGGATCGAGCACTCGAACTTGTAGGTACCCGCCGGGAGTGGCCCGACCCCGTAATCCTGGGCGGCCGGGCCGGGGAAATCCTTGCCGTCGAAGACCTTCGCCCCGCCGGCGTCGAGGATGTCGACGTCGTGGGCAGTCCCCGGATCGCGGTTGTCGAAATGGATCGTGAAAGGGGTGTTGGCCGGGGCGCTCAGATCTGCCTTGTCGAACTTCACGTTCTGGGCGACGAGGTCGAGCTTCGGGCCGTTGGCGGCACCGCTTGGCACCGGCGTCGGGGTCGCGGCGGCCTCGGTGAGCTTGCCCTGGTACCAGGCATCGAACGCGTCCGGAGCGAGGGCGTGAACCTCGAACAGCATGACCCGATGGCCGATCCCACACAGCTCCGCGCATTGGCCGCGGAACGTCTGGCCGGCATCGCTCGCATCGAGGGTCAGGTCGAACTGGTTCACGACCCCGGGGATGACGTCCCGCTTGAACAGGAACTGGGGGACATAGAAGGCGTGGATCACGTCCGGGCTGCTCAGGTAGAGATGGGTCGTCTTGCCGGCCGGCAGGGTCAGGCCGCCGTCGGCACCGACCGGTATGGACACGGTGAACAGAGGCTTGGCGTCGGGTGGGGCGTCGGCGGGGAGGTACTGGAACGACCACTGGAACTGGCCGGCGACGGCCTTGACGAGCAGGTCCGGCTTCGGCGAATGAGCCTCCACGTTATTCAGCGTCTGCCAGGACACGAAGAACAGGAAGAACACGATGATCGTGGGGATGACCGTCCAGATGACCTCGGCGAGATTGTGGCCGTGGGTCTGGGGCGGCAGCTCATCGTCGCCGGGCTTGCGCCGGTAGCGGATGACGCTCCAGACGATGAGCCCTTCGACGAGGAAGAAGATGACGGCAGCGATCGCGAAGACGATGTTGTAGAGATCGTGGATCGCGTGGCCCTGGACCGTCTTCGGCTCCGGCGGGAAGAAGCTCTGCAGGATATGCGATCCGTTCAGGACCACCCAGGTTGCCGCCGCACCCACCACGGCGACGACGACGATCCCCACGAGGATCGATCCGGACGATGGCCTCGTCCTGGGGCTGCTCGACATCAATATCCTCGACTCGAACGACGACGGCGGACACCCAGGCGGGTGCACACCGTTTGGGGGTCGTGTCCGGCCGCATGGGCCGCCGTCCGGCCTCGGCCGAACCGCCGCCCATGATACCCGGAGCGGTCGCCCGGAGCGCAACGCTGCCGACGTTCGCGGAGCGTGGCACGATGCGCCGGTGAGCCATGGTTTCCGCCGTCCATCTCGGGGTCAGCGCCCGGCGTTCGTTCGACTGGGTGGCATGCTCGTCGCAGGGTTCCTCGTTGCGAGCCTCACCGCCGTTCCCGCGCTGGCCCACGGTCCGGTGCCGGCCGATCCACCGACGCTCCTCAATCTCGCCCTCGGCTGGTCCTTTGAGCCGGCGCTGATCTTGCCCCTCATCGCCGCGGCCTGGCTCTGGACACGCGCCGTGCGGCGGGTCAATTCGGCCCACATCGACAACCCGGTGCCGCGCCGCCGGTCGGTCTTCTTCCTCGGCGGCCTGCTGGCGATCGCGATCGCTCTCCAGTCCGGGATCGAGCGTTACGACACGAGCCTCTTCTCGGTCCACATGGTGCAGCACATCCTGCTGACGCTCGTCGCCGCGCCGCTCATCGCCCTCGGTGCGCCGGTGACGCTTCTTCTCCGGGTCGCTACGCCCGCCGTCCGCCGGCGCTGGATCCTCCCGGTGCTCCACTCGCGGCTTATGCGGCTCGTGAGCTTCCCGGTCGTGGCGTGGGTCGCCCTCGCCGCCGTCATGTGGGGGACGCATTTCTCGGCGCTGTTCGACGTCGCGCTGGAGAACAGCTTCGTCCACGACCTCGAACACATGCTCTATCTCGTTGCGGCGCTCCTGTTCTGGTGGCCGGCGGTCGGTCTCGACCCGAGCCCGTGGCGCATGAGCCATCCGGTCCGGGCCCTGTACGTCTTCCTCCAGATGCCCCAGAACACGCTCCTGGCGGTGATCATCCTCAACGCCACGACGCCGCTCTACCTCCACTACGCGACGCTTCTGCGGCCATGGGGCCCGTCGACGCTGTTCGATCAGCAGATCGCCGCCGGGATCATGTGGCTGACCGGCGACCTGCTGTTCATCGGCGCGATGGCGGCGATCATGTTCGGCTGGATGCGCCACGAGGAGCGCCAGACTGCGCGCTCGGAGCGCATGGCCGATAGCGAGATGGCCTCGATCCGTGTTCGCGAGGCGAGCCTGGCGAAACGGTTGGCAGAGGAGCGCGAAAGACACTGACCCTCGCATCGGGCGCTCAGAGCCTTCCGGCGCCCGGAGCCGTCGCGCTCAATCGTTCGAAAACGAACGCCGCGGAACGTCACCTCTCCCCAAGCCGAACGGTCCGAATTCGGCTTCCGATCTCGGACGAATCGCCGAGACGGAAGTGATTTCCGGCGGCGTTCGATCTCGGACCAATTGGCCGGGCACTGGCAGGCGACGGCCGTGAGTCAGTCGCGCGGCGGTACCGGCGCCCGCAGGAACTCGAGGTAGCGCTCGGGGTCGACGTTGCCGCCCGAGATCACGGCGACGATCGGACCATCGAGCCCGACAAGGCCGGCTTCGGCCGACCGAAACGCGAGCCCGGCGACGCTCAGGGCCCCAGATGGCTCGACGACGAGCCGGCTCTCCTCGGCGGCGAGCCGGACAGCCGCCGCGATTTCGGCTTCAGTGACGGTCACGATCGAGTCGAGGAGCGCCGCGAGATGGGCAAACGTCCGCCGGCCGAGAGCCTGCGTCCGCGTTCCGTCGGCGATCGTCCGGGAGACGTCCTCGGCTCGCCAGCGAATGATCCGGCCCGCGGCCAGCGAGTCGCGCGCGTCGGCAGCGAGCTCCGGCTCCACGCCGATCACCCGCGCGCCCGGAGCGAGGGCCAGGACCGCCGCCGCGACCCCACTTGCCAGCCCGCCGCCACCGATCGGGACGAGGACGGCGGCGACATCCGGCACGGACTCGACGATCTCCAGCCCGACCGTCCCCTGGCCGGCGATGATCCGGTCGTCGTCGTACGGCGGGATGATCGTCAGGCCACGCTCCTCGGCGAGGCGCTCGGCGACCACTTGGCGTTCGTCGCTGGCGGTACCGACGATGACGATCTCGGCGCCGTCCGCGGCGACGCGCTCCCGCTTGATCGCCGGCGAGTCGGACGGCATGACGACGACCGCCGGTGCGCCGAGCAACCGGGCTGCGCGGGCGACGCCCTGGGCGTGGTTGCCCGACGAGTAGGTGACGACACCGCGGGCGAGCGCGTCGGCGGTGAGCGAGGCGACGGCGACGTACGCCCCACGGATCTTGAACGCGCCAATGGGCTGGAGGCTCTCCGCCTTGAGAAGTCGACGCTCGGCGGGCGGTCCGAACGGGACGAGCGGCGTGCGTGTCGCGACACCCTCGAGTGTCAGTGCCGCGGCTCGGATCGCCTCGATGCCGACGAGCGGTGTCGTCTCGACGCTCATCCGCCGCGCCCGACGAGCCGCTGGCAGTCGATGCAGTAGGCCGCCCAGGGGAGGGCATCGAGCCGCTCCGGGGCGATCGGGCGACCGCAGCGCACGCATGATCCGAACGTGCCCTCGGTGAGCCGGGCAAGGGCGGCTTCAACCTGCTCGAGATGCTGAGCGTTGCGGTCGCGCAGGGCAAGGTCGCGCTGCTGCTCGAAGACCTGGCTGGCAGCCGCAGCCTGCGAGCCGTACGTCATCGGGCCCGGCGCAACGATCCCTTCCTTGAGGCCAATGCGCAGCCGATCCCGCTCGGCCTCGAGCGCCGCGCGGACGGTGGACAGGTCGACCTCGGTCATCGCGAGATCGTACGCCGGGGCGCGCGTGTGGATCGAGCGCGCCAGGGGGCCACCGCATGCCCATCACCCTCGCGCAATCGCCAGATGAGTCGCAGCTAATCGCCCGGGAGCAGACTGCCGGCGGCGGAGATGGACCGGGCACTCATCGATGGGTCGGCCGCCACAGCTGACCGACGGTCGGAGGAAACGAACCATGTCGCGCCTGACATCTGCCCGCGCCCAGGACCGAATCCGGGCCCTCATCAGCCTCGCAATCCTCATGTCGATCGCGCTCGCGACGGAGGCAGGGCACCGCTGGTAGCCGCGCTCGCCGTTGTCGAAAGCCGTCGCCGTCCGGATGCGCCCTCGTCTCAGGTTCGGCCTGACGTCGCCGTCCCGGTCGTCAGTCGCGAGGCGAGATAGACCGGGATTGTCGAGAGGAGGATCAGGACGAGGGCCACCACGTTGACGATCGGTCGCTGGTTGGCCTGGCGGAGATGGTTGAAGATCCAGATCGGGATCGTCTCCTGCGTTCCGGCCGTGAACGTCGTCACGACGATCTCGTCGAATGACAGGGCGAAGGCGAGGAGGCCGCCGGCAAGCACTGCGGTCCGGATCACCGGGAACGTGATGTAGCGGAACGTCTGCCACGTGTCGGCGCCGAGATCCATCGATGCCTCCTCGATGCTTCGCGAGGATCGACGCAGTCGGGCGATCACGTTGTTGTAGACGACCACGATGCAGAACGTCGCGTGGCCGAGGACGATCGTGAACGTCGAGAAGCTGATGCCGGCGGTCCGGGCCGATGC
>WNGI01005298.1_pt1 | contig 11589 bp, 11 predicted proteins | sample 5400621 | NCBI WGS metagenome assembly WNGI01 (sample SAMN13153374, study PRJNA577476) | soil metagenome | isolation source: 20 cm soil or saprolite under Garry oak tree replicate 1 | place: USA:California | collected 2016-06-15
CGATGGTGATGCTCGCATGCCGCTCATCGACCAGCAGTTCGCGATCCTGACACCGCAACCGCAGTCGCATGTGGTGCGCCGACCGCCGCTGATCGCTCGCAATCCCCGGCACCATGCTGGTCACGTCCTCGGTCTGCCACAGCACCTCGTAGAGAGTGACTTCACTGCCCTGACCCTTGAGCGTCGCGACGTCGATCTGGCGGCAGGAGGCGCGCCACTCCGGTGACAGCTGGTCCACCGTCGCCGCGGTGGTCATGATCTGTCCGGCCTTGGCCTGACTGGTCATGCGGTTGGCGGTGTGCACGGCGGCGCCGAACACGTCTCGATTCTCGAGCATCACCGGACCGTAGTGGCAGCCGATGCGGATGGCGACCGGCTGTCCGTCGACCTTCAGTTGCGCGTGCGTGGAGATCTGCTGCTGCATCTGCGCGGCGGCGTTCAACGCGGCGTCGGCGCTCGGAAAGGTCGCCATGACCTCATCGCCCATGGTCTTGATGACCGTGCCCTGGCGCTGCTCGGTGGCAGTGCGCATCACGTCGATGCAGATCGCCACCATGTCGCGTGCGCGCAGATCGCCCATGGTGTCGTAGAGCCGGGTCGATCCGACGACGTCGGCAAACAGGATGGCGAGTTCAATATCCTTGCCCATGAGTGCGGCTCGATTATACGCGAGCGCTTTCGCACCGCTAGCAAACCTCCCGGGCCCGCGCGGCGGCAGGAATCGCCTGTCGCAGCAGCTCCGGACCCACTCCGGGGGCCCGCGCACCTTCACTCAAAGTGCGCCGGTAGTCGCGTGCCCCGGGCTCGCCGCTGTACAAGCCGAGCATGTGGCGCGTGATGGCGGCGAGGTGCCCGCCGGCGGCGAGCTCGCGCTCGGCGTAACGCTGCATGCGCGCGATGAGCGCCTCGCGGGTGGGTGCGACGCCGGCACCGGGACGCAGCGCGCACCGCAACTCGGCGAGCACGTACGGCCGGTGGTAGGCCTCGCGCCCGAGCATGACGCCGTCGCACCAGCTGAGCGCCTCGAGCACCGCGGGCGGCTCGCGCAGACCGCCGTTGACCACGATCGGCAATGATGGGAATGCCGCCTTCAGCCGCCGCACGATCTCGTAGCGCAGTGGCGGGATCTCGCGGTTGTCCTTAGGTGACAGGCCACCCAACACCGCCTCGCGGGCATGCACGATGGCGGCCTGGCAGCCGCCATCGCGCACGCTGCTCACGAAGTGACACAGGGCCTCGAAATCGCTCTCATCGAACTGCGCCACGCTGCCGTGCGCTCCCGGCTCCGCGCCATTCACCACGCCGATGCGCATTTTGACCGTGACCGGCACGCGCACCGCCGCGCGCATTGCGGCCACGCACTCGGCAACCCGGGCGGGCTCGTGCATCAGGCAGGCGCCGAAGGCGCCGCTGGCGACGCGGTCGCTCGGACAACCGCAGTTCAGGTTGATCTCGTCGTAGCCAGCCTGCTCGCCGGCGCGTGCCGCCGCCGCGAGCTCGCGAGGCTCGCTGCCACCCAACTGCAGCGCGACCGGGTGCTCTTCGGGGTCGAACGCCAGCAATCGCGCGCCGTCACCGCGCACGATGGCCGCCGCGGTGATCATCTCGCTGTACAGCAGCACATCGGGCGAGAAGCCGCGCAGGAAGTAGCGGCAATGGCGGTCGGTCCAGTCCATCATGGGAGCGACTGAGATCCGCCGATCGAGCTTTTCAGCCTTTTGATCGGAGGAAATGCCTATTTTTGTAGGCGTTTCTGCGAGCGGCGTTTCTGGGGGATTCTGGGCCATTGGGGGGAGTTTATCGGTTGCCCAGGCGAGGTAAAGGCGACAGGAATCCCATGTCGCCTCCGAGCTCGCCATGAGCCCTGCCCCGATCGCGGTCTGCGTGCGCAGACTCTCTTCCCAGGACATCCGTTCGATCGCGGGCGTGGTCATATCTCAAGCCTATTCGGCAGCCGTGCCGGGCACCGATGGCGGCCGCACCTCGATGATACTCATCATCCCGTGGTCCTCGTGCTCGGCCCCTCGGGCGTCATGAAGCAGAACATCATCTCCCAGCAGGCACCGCGGATGCGGCCACGCTTGGCGCGGACCCGACTTGACGTTGAGCGCGGCGCTGCAGCTGGCTTGCGCGCCTGTTGCGGCGAGCGGCGGACCGCTGAATTGCCGTTCGAGCTGCACACAAACCTCATCGCCGACGCCCGTGCTGCTGCCCGTGGCGGGAATTCTGTAAGCGATCCCGAATTCCGAGCGTCGCGGCACACCTATTGCTCCAGGGTGATCGTACGACTGCGCCGCGCTGGGTCAGAAGGCATATGCCGCACCCGCAAGAAAGTCGAACTGGAAGAACGAGGAACCCCGTACCCGCACCTGGCAGAGAGCACCGCTCCGATCCGAGCGGCAGAAGAACGCACTATCCGTATTAAGCGGCGTGAGAAGGCCGCGTCCTTCGAGGCGCAGCGAGAAATGGGGACTCACCGGCACGCGCAGGCCGAGTGCGAGAGATACCGAAAAACGCGTGTCTTCGTGACCGAGAGCAGCATCCGGGCTGAACCGCGTGATCCCGAGACCGCCCGCGAGATAAGGCTTCACGCGCTGCGCCTCATCGAGCGCCACGGCGCCGCCGATGTGCAGATATTCCACGTCCATGCTGACGGGGGCGAGCGCATCTGCGCGCAGCACCGTGGACTGCCGACCGTAGAACAACTCGTATTGGCCGGATTCCTCGGCACGCGCATCGAGCGTGAGCGCGAAGGAGCCGTGGTCATCGAGCTCGACGTGCTGGCCGGCGTCGATCAGCTTGAAGCTGCCACCGACGCGGTAACCGATGAACGGAGTCACTTCAAACTGCTGCGCCTCGCGCGCGGGCCGCTCCGCCGTCGCGGGCGCGCTCGCGACCACGGCGCCGAGGAGCAACACGGTACGCAGTGCACCGCGCCAGCCTGATGTGCGCGCGCGCGTCATCCCTCGTGAGCTCTCCTGGTCATGCGCTCTCACCCACACAACTGCCCTTGCGCCTCAGACTCGGCGGCTGCGGCTCGGCGCAAGGCTACTGCGGCTTGGCGACCATCAGCCAGAACACCAAGACCACGGCGGTGAACGCTGGCACGCCCAGCCAAAACCACAAGCGCGCGTACGCGCGATACCGTGAGCTGATCGACGTACCCTCGCGTACCGACGTCCGGGCGAGGTCTCGCATCCGAAGCTGTAACCACACAACCGGAACCCAGCAAATGCCGGCGAGGCAGAACAACGCGATAGACCATGCGAGCCAGCCGTGGTTCAGTGGATAGCCAAGCAACCTCGCCAGCGCAAGGCCGGTCAGCGCCTGAACCACAATCGCGGGTAGTGTGAATAGCCAGTCAGCCAGCACGACTTTATCGGAGACCACCTGGATGGCCGCGGCATTTTCGGTGCGGTCAGTGATCCACTTGAAGAATGCGATTCCGAGGCCGGTCCCGAATAACACGGCTGCGCTGGTAACGTGGATCGCCTTGAGCAAGAGATAGGAGTTCATTGCACCGTTTCGCTGATATCAAGCTCGCAAAGGGGTTCGAGAAACTCTTCGACGGTCAATAAACCCATGCAGGGCATTGCCCCGGCCGGCAGTTGCGCGCCCGATGCGATCTTCCTCGCCAAGGCAATGGCGGCTCCGCACGGAATATGCGGCCCGTGATTTCGCTGGGCAATCAATGTCCACGTGATGTTCAGCGGCGCTTCGTCCGAACCTCGACCATCGAGTCTGACGAACATTCCTCCCTTGTCGCTGATGACCGGCTCCATCCATCGGCTGATGCGATTCAGCGGCATGGCAAAGGCACCCATGCCAGGCAAGATCCCGGCCTTCACAAGTCGAGCCAACGTCCAAACCACCAGATGACCCACGTCGCTTGCGAACCCCGCTTGGAAGGAAACGGTTTTCACCGTGGGATATCGCAGTGGAAACAACTCGAGGTCGGGGATGTCGCAGCTTCCAAGCCACCGCTTTCCAAGCGGTTGCGGAAATCGATGCCTGCGCAAATCCAACCAGCCGTAGGCGTCCACCCATGCGCCGTTTTGCAAGGAGCGGAACGGCCTTCCGCCGTAACTGAAGATACCTTTGACCGTGGCCAATCCGGGGGCACGCGCCCCTGAACTTATACCGATATGAATCGAATCGAGCCGCCGAAACCTCCCCAGATACCGGTCTACCACCGCTGACGACAACGCCGGAACCGAACTCGCACCGCTAATCACACTCACACCGCTTGCCAAGGCCGAGGCATTGAGAGAGTCGATGCCGCCGACGAAGTGGCGACCGTCAGCCAAATCAACATAGTGACAGCGCGCCTCGATCGCGGCGCGCGCAACCGAGTAATCCTGGTCTTGAAAGGGCCCTGCGGTGTGGATAAGGGTGTCGACCTGCATGCGAGCCAACGACCGCGCGAGATTGACGTCACGAGCGTCGATTGCGATCGCCTGTTCGGAGGGTAGACCCACTGCGTGGGCTGCGGCAGTAGCCCGACCCAGGTCGCGACCGCCCAGCAGGACCCTAAGGGACGGAGTCGACGCCAGGGCCGCGCCGATGCGCTGGCCGAAGAATCCGTAGCCTCCGAGCACCAGAACCGTCTGCATTAGCGCCCGTCGCCGCCGCCAGGCCTTCGGGTGCGCTCCGTTTGGGATCCTTCGCCCGCTCGCGCGTTCTTGGAGGCGCCGGCTGAGTCGCAGTTCGACAATGGCAGGGGAACGTAGCAGGCCGTCCGACGCCCGAACCAGCGGTATCGGTTACCATGCTGGGCCAACAGCGCTTCATACCTAGTGCGCGTGCATTCTGGCCATAAAGGCGAGCGCCTCATCCAGATCCCTCGGAGTGATCGCGTCGTCACGCCAGTATTCGCCGAAAAGAAAGGCAGCCGCAGTCTGGCCAGTCTGAGAACACACGGTGGCAAGTGCACGTGCCAGCGCACCGCTTTCGAGATGCTTTTCCATTATTGGCTGCGCTCTTGCCACCAACGCCTGGGCTGCAGCGATGTCACGCTGCGAGCTGTACAAATACGCAAGGCCCGACCAGGAGCGCAGATAGTCCGGATCAAGGCTTATGGCACGCTCGTACGCGTCCTTGGCACGCCGACTCAACGTGTCGGAGTCCACTCCAATCGACGCCTGCCTTGCCGACACTTCGCGCGCGAGTTGGGACAAAACCTCGCCGCTGTCGGCAAGTGCCGCTGCAGAAGGAGTGGACAATGCATCAAGCTTGTCCACGGCCCGTAGCGAAGCGCCGAAATTACCCTCCTGCAGATTCGCGCGTGCCAAGACGCGCAGCGATAGCTCACTGTTGGGATCTCCCTGGAGCGCCTCCGAGGCCAAGCGCAAGGCATTGGCCCGACGCTGCCACTGCAGGCTCAGGTCCGCCAGCCTGGCTTTGGTCTCGGCCTCAGGTAGCTTCCGCGGCTGTTCGTTATCCGCCGGTTCGCGCGGCACCTCCACGACGAAGACGTGCGCTGGCTCTTTCATCGCGCCCACTAACAGCTTATCCAGATCCTCATAACTGAACTTGAAACTTGCGGCAAACGCATCCGCTTCACTCTTGCCGTCCTGCATGAGACCCAGGTAACGCCCGAACTCATCCCGCAGCTTCCCTTCGACATACACCTCGCGCGCCAAGTACCAGCTCTCCGCTTCAAACAGGCTCTTGAAGCCAGATGAGCCGCGCAGTTGCGGATCGCTGCCTTGCACGCGCAACAAGATGCGCATCGGAATGAGTTTGGCCCCCAGCAGCGTCTGCGCAAACCCGGCAGATACGCCGCCGGTCTTTACCCGCCCCGACTCGAACTCGGTGTGGGCGAACAACTGCGGCACGCCAACCTGGAACCAATAGGGGGAGCGCGATGCCCGCCCATTCACCAAAAGGCTTCCGGTATAGCCGAACAGCGCACCCCAATACCGATTGTTCGAATCAGCCCCGGTATCGGTGATCACCGAGACCTCGTACCCGGAAAACTTAAAGGAGACCACGCCTACCTCGCCGAGCAGTTCCTTTTCCTGCTTGGGCGGCAGCTCGTAGATGTGAGTGGGAACGTGTTTTTCTGACAGCCGCAGAATGCGGGTGAGTGCCTTGTCGAAACGGGCTAGGTCGTGAGCTAGCGATACGGTATAGCCGCTGCCAGCGGCTGTAGTGACGTCGAAGTTTTTATACACGTAGCTCCAGTAGTCCTCGGCAATGGCAGCGTGGCTCACGGGGCAGAGCAGCAAAGCGGCGTGGATGCTGGCACGTTGCATGGTGTTGCCTCCCGCGGTTGTCGAAGCCGCTCAGAGTCCGACCCCGGGCACCGCATAGGCGCGAATACGACCGTATGCGCCTACCGCCTGGCGGATCTCCGGCCGGCTGCGCACGGCCTTTTGTCGCTCGCGCCAGCCGATCGCTCGTGCAGGACCCGGGTTGTCCGCGTAATCCTGCAATTCCACCAGCGCATCGGTTCGCAGGTCGGGATCGGAGAGCCGTGCAACGAGGGTGGCGGCGGCCTCGTCTTCTCTTCCGGCAATGATCAAGGCGCTTTCACGGGTGCCCGGATAGTCCTGCGCGTGAGCGCGCAGGTCATCCAGCGCCGCCTCGAGGCCGGCCGCATCATCGAGTTCCGAGGCGACCACCACCCGCACCCAGGCAGCGACAGCGTGTCCATACACGCTCGCGTGTTCAAGAGGCGGAATGGCGGCCAGCGCCTCCTGCGGACGATTCAGCGCCGCGAGGAAGCTCGCAAGATTGAGCGAATGGCTGACCAGATCCTCGCTTGATTCCTGGCAGGCGCGGCGCAGGAGCGCGACCGTCTCATCGTACCGTCCGAGTGCGCTCAAGGCACGTGCGCGCACGTTGAGAATCCACGGAAACTCCCGCTGCAGATCTTCGTAGGGAGAGGACTCAGGAGTTGCCGCCTGCTTACCCTGCAGCACCGGATCGGTCAGTTTCAGAACCTCGTCATAGCGATGCAGCAGCATGAACCCCCGGGCGACCTGCACAACCCGACTGAGATCGCGCGGCCGCTGCCTGGCTGCAGCCTGGCGCTGTTCGAGTTCTTTCCGGGTGGCTTTGAGGATGTCTCGCTCCACAAACTCTGATTTTGCGATGCGCTTGTAACGGTTGTCGGCCTGCAAACCAACCAAGGCGTAAGGATCGGTGATGTGTGCCGCAACCGCAAAGGCTTCCTGCTGCCGGTTGTGTTCCAGAAGATCCAGACTAAGCTGCAGCCACCAGCGGCTGGGTTCGCTGCCGTCACTGTGCAGCCACCGCAGCTCATAGAGCATTTGCAGCAGTTCAATGCGTGATCGCCCGAGTCGCGCCGGCTCGGACTCGCTGACCGCTTGTTCGATAAGGCGATGCGGCAGCGTGTTTAGTGCCCAGGTCCAGCGGCGGCCGATCGTCGTGACACAGAGGAGCTCATCGGCAGCATCGTGATGTTTCGCGGCCGCGGCTAACCGATCACTCCACTGTTTGTACTCGGCGGTGGCCTCCTCACTCGCACAGGCAATCGCAGAATATCCGTATACCAGCGTCGCCATTGTGAAGGCGGACGCGAGCACCGAGGCGCGCCGCCCCACCGAGGCCCAATGCGGTGCCTTGTTTGTTTGAGGTCTGTCGGACAGTTCATCCCAAAACCCCAATTCGCCTAGACAAGCAGTAACTATGCCCCTCCCGGGCAAGCTGCCGAAATCTGAGGTGACGTAAAGGTGACAAGCCATTCTTTGGGCCTACAAGTGATTGATTCGACAACCTCATTAGACTTCGTTGGTCCAGTCCATCATCGGAGCCACGGCGATGCGGCGATCTAACTTCGACGCGCCGACGGAGTTACTATTCAGACGCGTCGTCATCCAGACCCTTGCCGGAGTCACGCTCTAACTCGCTGCGCTTCGACGAGTCATGCTTCTCAGCTGCCCGCTCCTCGAGACCTCGCTCGGCGTGAAAGTCGCGGGTGATCTGGTCGCGCATTCGACTGCGCAATTGCTGGTCAATTTGGGTCTGGTCCAGCAATGTAAACAATCGCTCCTCGGAAACGATTCCGCGACGAGCAAGTTCACGCGTGAATATCAGGTCCTTCTCGCGCGCGGCGGCATACTTTGCGATAGCGAGGTCATGAGGCTCGAGGCACAGGCCTCTCACGCCCTCGGTCTCGCCGGGAGGCAAGTTCACCAAACGCCCCTTCCAGCCCTTCGGAAGGGTCGCAGTGTTCAAGTCAACCGGGTCAGCGTAGTAGCCGAGACTTTCGTGAAACGGTGAATCGACCCCTATTACGTTGAGCCATTCGGTTCGATCTGCATTTTTCGACGCGACCAGATCCACCTCAAACGACGTGAGGATCTCGTCGGCAATATCCGGGTACTTTCCGTGGAGAGACTGGCTGCCAATAATGATGAACTGCTTTTCGCCAGTGATGCGGCCAGCAGCGCGCAGCACATGATCAACCTGCTGCTTCTTCATTTAATTTTCTGACTTGCTCTTTCGGAAGTAATCCGACGAACGGCGCCGATTGTCGAAGTCGGACCGCGTTCTCGTCACGGCCGAGCATTGCGGCGAAGAGTTCTCCATCGTCTAGCCCCTCCGCAATGTCTTGCCATTCTTTGTAAGCCGCACCCCAAACACCCTGCCGTCTCCAACGATGGAGGTTCGCGAGAATCTGCGCGCGTATTTCGCGGGGCGTGAACCGGCGTACGACCTCAAGAGCCATGGTTCGCCTGAGCTCGTCCAATTCATGGTGCATGAAGCCCCCCCGCCCAGCGGGACGAAGGCCGTGTTCCGTCAGGTGCAGAGCGTCGCCCTCGCCCACGCCCCACGCGTCGAGGGTTGCCTTCGGAAGCAAGACCCCGAGGGAATTTCCGATACGTCGTACAGCAACTTTCACAGTGGAATTATAACATGTTATTACGCCTACGGCAAAATGTCGGGCAGATTGAATACCGGAGCGACTGAGATCCGCCGGTCGAGCTTTTCAGCCTTTTGATCGGAGGAAATGCCTATTTTTGTAGGCGTTTCTGGGAAATTCTGGGCCATTTGGGGGAGTTTATAAGTTGCCCAGGCGAGGTAGAGGCGACAGGCATCCCCTGTCGCCTCCGAGCTCGCCATGAGCCCCATGGGCTCCTCGGCGCCGGATCCGTAGCGCTGCCGCGTCTCCTTCGGAGCCTGTTCTGCCAGGGCCGCGATTCGCAGCAGTCGCTCACTTCAAGGAATCAACGGCTGGCGATGCACCAATTGCCTGGATACGGCTCGCTGAATTGCCGCCCACCGCTGGCGGCCGCACCTCGATGATACTCATCATCCCCTTGTCCTCGTGCTCGGCTATGTGGCAGTGATACACGAAATTGCCGATGTCAGGGCCGCGGAAGTCGACGAGCAGCTTGACGTTGGGAAACGGGTGGCTCGGGTTCTGGTCCCAGTACGGAACCTCGACCGTGTCCAGGTACTGGCCAGTGACCCCCGGTGCGCGGTGCGCCCCGTTGATCTCGAAGCTGTTCTGCGACTCCACCAGGAAGTGAAGTTGATGGACGTGGAATTCGTGGTTCTCGCCGGTCCGATTCTCCACGGTCCACTCCTCCACCGTTCCCTGGGTGGCCACGATCGACGCCGGCGCATCGGGATCGAACGGCTGTTCCGGCTGCCCCTGCGCGGCCATGAAGAACGTCGTTTCGCCACTCGAATCGTCCTTCTCGTCGAAGTACAGCGTGCGCCGTGCGGCGACCGGCGCGGAACTCAGCCCCGCGAAGCGCCGTTGATGGGGATTAAACGCGCTGAACACACCTACGCGGTCGTCGTTTGCGCCGGCGCGAGCAGCGGCGGCATGCACCAACGCGTCTTGCGCGCCATCCACCAGCTTGATGGTCGCCAGAGGCCGTTGCGGATCGTTGTCCCCTATCGGGCCGGTATCGATGCCCTGCGTAATGAGCTGCGCGAGTTGCACCGACGCCGGCGGTGCGGCGACGATGAATTCGACCCGTGCGGCCGGCGGCAGCCTGAAGTGCCTCACCCGGATCGGCTGACCGGGTTGCGTGCCGTCCTGCGAGCCGACCGGCACGCCGTCGATGCCCACCAACTGCAGGGTCTGGGGGACTCCGTCGAACACGTACTGCAGGTCGAGGATGGTATCGGCGGAGGAGTTGGAAACCCTCCAGAACTGACTTTCCCCCGCCTGCACGAGCAGCATGGCCGGAACGAAGTCGGTGACGCCGGGATCTCCGGGCGAGGCAATCGGGACATAGTTCAGGGTGACGTCCCAGGACGGAACGTTACCCCCAGAGGCTGGCTCGCCGGGTACTTCCTGATCGCGAACGATCAGGATCCGCTGGCGCAGGCCGCTGACGGCCGGTTGCACGTTTTCGATCCCTTCCACGACGATCGCTCCGGCGGCGCCGCCCTCCAGCGCATGCTCCGTCAGGCCATGAATGTGCGGGTGGTACCAGTAGAGCCCTGGAGGCTCGTCGGACGGAAAGGCGACTTCGTACCGAAAGGTCTCGCCGGAGTTGACGACCGTCTTGATCACCTCATCCGAGCCACAAGCCGGTGAGGTGTTGGTGCCGTGATAGTGGATGTTGACCGAGGATGGACCCATGCTCGAGGCGCCGCAGTTCGGCGGATTCACCGTCATTGTCAGCTGCTGCGCCGGGGTATTGTTGGTGAGCGTGATGATCAGGTGGTCGCCGGGCTTCACATGCAGGGTTGGATTCTGCAACCCTTCCGGCGTCATGAAGCAGAACAGCTCCCGGTTGCTCGCATCCATCCTGTGTTGATACGAGAACCGCACACTGAGCACGCCCTGGGAGCTGAACAGCGCCGCCGGATTCTGCACCACGTCCCCCGCTGCGAAGCTTCGCGGGCAGGGATCGGCGACCGCTGGGACGGGCGTCGGTGCGCTGCTGCCGGTCTCAGCGGCCCGGGCGGTTGCGCACACCTGTATCAAGGCAAGAATCAGCACGCCAGGCGCCAGCCTTAGAGTTGCCTGCCATGTCTTTTCAGGGAAATTCACGGGCAGCACGAGGCTGCCGTGCCGGTCGAGAATCAATGATTTCAAGGGGCCTCCTCCTTGAGCTTCACGGCGCGATGCAGTTGTGCATCGCTGAGTGTTGGGTTTCGCGCGCCGCGGCCCCCTGTTCTTCGTCGCGCGTGGCCGGCAACGTATCGTCCGTTTGTTACGTGCTCGTGTCACGCACTCCAGTCCTTATTTCCCAGCAGACACCGGCGGATGCGGCCACGCTTGGCGCGGAACTTGACGTTGAGCGCGGCGTTGCGGCTGACTCTGGGCGGCTGGGTCAGAAGGCATATGCCGCACCCGCAAGAAAATCGAACTGGAAGAACGAGGAGCCCCGTACCCGCACCTGGCACAGAGCAGCGCTCCGATCCGAGCGGCAGAAAAACGCACTATGCGTGTTGACCGGTGTGAGGAGGCCGCGTCCTTCGAGGCGCAGCGAGAAATGGGGACTCACCGGCACCCGCAGGCCGAGTGCGAGAGATAGCGAAAAGCGCGTGTCCTCGTGACCAAGAGCAGGATCCGGGCTGAACCGCGTGATCCCGAGACCGCCCGCGAGATAAGGCTTCACGCGCTGCGGCTCATCGAGCGCCACGGCGCCG
>WNGI01007514.1_pt1 | contig 11589 bp, 13 predicted proteins | sample 5400621 | NCBI WGS metagenome assembly WNGI01 (sample SAMN13153374, study PRJNA577476) | soil metagenome | isolation source: 20 cm soil or saprolite under Garry oak tree replicate 1 | place: USA:California | collected 2016-06-15
TGCGCGGCGTACTCCGCGCGGTCGAATGGACGCCCGTCGCCTTCCGCAGCCTCACGCACCATCCGCTGTACCTCGCCGGCGAGTTGGGCCGTCCGCTGCACCGACGTCGGCTGGTCCATCACCCGCACCTCGAGGGTCCCGTACTCCGGCCGCGGCCAGACGTCCCAGTGACGCCGCTTGCTGTCGCCGCGGGTCGCGGCCTCCCAGTCGTCCCAGCTCCGCAGCAGTGGCGGAGGGCCGCCCGTCGGCATCTCGAGCAGGATCCGGGAGCGGATCGAGCGCCAACCGCTCGGCGCGCCGTTCCAGTACGGGGAGTTCACAGAGGCGGCCAGGAGCCCCGGCAGCCGGGGTACAACGCCCTCGAAAGCCCGCAGACAGGTGTCGGGATCAGGCACCGACACATGTACGTGGAGCCCGCAGACGTGCTGCCGGTAAAGGGCTGTGCCGAGCTTCGCCTTCAGGCGCCGGTAGCGCTCGATGGGAATGATGGGCACGCGCCCGCGCGCAGTCGGATGCGAGGCTGTCGCGAGCACGGCGAGGCCGTGCGCCGCCGCCCGCTCGGCCGCCTCGTTCCTGAGCGAGCGCAGCTCGGCTTCGGCTTCTTCCGGCGTCTCGACGGCGGTCGTCGTGATCTCGACGAACGACTCGAACAACTCGGGCTTGATCCGGTCGGTCGGCTCGCCGAAGACGCGCGAGAAGCCGTCCCGTGCGGGCTCGAGCGTCATCGCGTCCACCAGCATCAGTTCCTCCTCGACCCCGAGCAACCACGGAGGGGCCGCGCCGAAGCGGCTCAGATCCATGGCACGAGCTCCTACTTGCCGCGGACGCCGTGCACCGGCCGGCCCGCCGCTTCCCACGCGTAGTACGACGCGCTCGGGCCGAAGTCGATCTCGTAGGAGATGATCCGCGGGTTGCGGCCGACCTCCTTCGCGCGCTGCGCGTGGCGGAGGAGGTTCGGGTCGTCCTGCTCCTCCCAGACGAGCACGAGGTGCGCGGCCGTCATGAACGTCGCGACGAAGAGGCAGCCGGGCGCGGGGCACGGGAACGGATCGGTGCTGACGCAGAACCAGCCGACGTGCTCATGACCGTCCTCCGTCCAGAGCTCCTCGGCCTCCTCGGGAATCGCGTGCTCGACCATGCCGGCGACGCCGGGCTGGATCTCCTCCCGCCTCACCTGCCCAAAGGTAGCGACACCGTCCCGGTTGTTGCTAGCCGTGAAGCAGGAGCGCCCAGATCCCGCCGGTTACTGCGGTTCCGACCGCGACCCACGTCACGTAGTCGCCGACGACGCCGCTGTGGAGCGCGTGGAGGACGCGAACCGGCGGACCGAGCGTCCGGCCGGCGGCGACCGACAGCGCGCGCGGCAAGCGCCGCCGATAGAGGCCGACGAAGGCGAGCGCAACCGCAACGAGCGTCGCGCTCACGCCGTAGAGGATCGACTCGGTCGAGGTGTGCTCGATGGAGACGGGCAGGCTCGGCGGCGGGGCCATGGCCTTTCCCTGCAGCACCGTGGCGGCGTAGCCGCTCGTGTCCCGAAAGCGGTCGGCGGCGTACGTCGCGCGCTGGCCGAGACCCGGGACGATGCTGATCGCCGCCCCCGCGGCGACGGCGACCAACGCGACCGCCACGAGCAGTGGCCGGAAGACGTTGCGCTCGAGCGGATCCTCCTCGACCGTCGTTCCGAGCAGGAAGCAGGGCTGCGCCGGCCAGCGCCGAGCCGAGCCACAGCAGCGGCAGCACCCAACCCCGGCCGAGCTGGGCGGCGCCGTCGTCGATGGATGCGTGACCGAGGTAGATGCCGAGGTAGGGCGTCCCGACGAGACCGACGGTGCCCGCGAACCAGGCGGCCGCCGGCGCCCAGCACCCGCGTGCCCGGCCGCATAGGTGCAGCTCGTCGATCAGCCCGTGGTCGGAGTGGAGGATGCCCGCGACGAAGAAGAGGCCGGCGGTGAGCAGCGCGTGCGCGAGGAACATCAGCTCCGCGCCCGCGAGCCCGGACGAGTCGAGCAGCCCGATCCCCGCGAGCATGATCCCGATGTGGCAGACGACCGAGTAGGCGAGCATCCGCTTCAGATGCCGCTGGAGAAACGCCATCGTCCCGGCGAGCACTGCGGTCACGATCCCGAGCCAGAGCAAGACGTCGCCCACCGCGTCCCCGAACGGCACCGCGAACACCGTCCAGTAGAGCCGCGCGACGCCGATCAGCCCGATGTCGGTCATCACGCCGCCGAGCACTGCGCACACGGGAGCCGGCGCGACCGCGTATGCGTCCGCCGCCCAGAGGTGGAACGGGACGACGGCGCCCTTGATCAGGAACCCGCAGAAGAGCAGCGTCATGGCCACGATCACGAGGCCGCCCGCAGGCCCGTGCGCCAGGGTCTGCCCGACCTGGGCGAGATTGAGGGCGCCCGTCCGCGCGTAGATGAGCGCGATCCCGATCGCGAGCAGGTAGCCACCGAGGCTGTTGGTGATCGCGAAGTTGACCGCTCCCTGCACCGGCCCGAGCCGCTCCACCTGGAACCCGGTGAGTGCGTAGGCGGCGACGCCCATCAGCTCGAGCCAGACGAAGAGGTTGAAGAGGTCGCCCGACATCGCGAAGCCGCACATCGCGCCGAGCGCCAGCAGCATCAACGCGTCGAAGAGCCGCGCCGCGTCGCGGAGGAACGCATGCGTGTAGAGGAGCGCGAGCGTGACGACGATCCCGATCACCGCGCACATGCCTGCCGCGAGAGGGCCGACGGCGAAATTGATCCCGAGCGCGACGCCGTGCTGCGGCCGCCAGCCGCCGAACCAATGGACGACCTCGTGGCCCTCGGCGCTCCAGAGCAGAACGCACGCGAGGACCGTTGTGGCCGCCGACGCGGCGACGACCAGCGCGTCCTGAACCGGCTCCGGCGTGACGTGGTCGAGCCCCGCGGCAGCCACGGACCCGAGCAGCGGAATCGCCACGAGAAGAGGCGGGATCCAGCTCATCCCGAGATGTCTGCGAGACCGTCCGGGTCGACCGTTCCGGAGAGCCGGTGGGCATCGAGCGCGAGCGCGAGGATGAGTCCCATCACCGCGACGCTGACGACGACGTCGGTGAGGGTCAGCGCCTGCACGACGGGATCGACGGCCGTGGTGCCGAGCTTCGTCCCCTTGAAGATCGGAGCGGTGCCGTGCTTGACGTAGCCGACCGAGAGGAGCAGGACGTAGGTCGAGGACTGCGTGACGGTGAGGCAGATCGCGAGATGGATCAGGTTGCGGCTCGTAGCGATGCCGGCGATGCCGACGAGGCAGATCCAGGCCGCTACCGCATAGGGGAGGTAGCTCACGAGGCCACGTCCTCGCGCTCGAGCGGAACGTAGTAGGTCTCGAGGAACTCCGCGAAGAGGATCACCATCGCTACGGTCACCGCGATCGCGGAGGCCCAGTTCAGGAGGGCGATGCTGCCACCCGACAGCAAGGTGCCGGTCTTGCCGTAGCCGAAGAGGTTCGTCAGGAATGCCGTCCCGGAGGCGAGCGCCGCCAGTCCGACCACGATGTAGCCGCCGGCGCCGAGTCCCTCGAGCGGGTCGAGGACGCGCTCGTCGCGGAACGGCCGGTAGTCGCGATGGTTCCCGACGAGGTAGAGCATGAGGATCGCGCCCGCGACGAGGACACCTCCCTGAAAGCCTCCGCCCGGGGTGATGTACCCGAACGCCTGGAGCCAGACCCCGACGAGGAGACCGCCGCCGATCATGACCACCCCGACGAGCCGCACGGCATCGCTGGGCAGCCGTCGCGTGTGCCGCTCCGCCCGCCCCGCGCGTGCGTCGTCGCGGAGCAGCAGCGTCACGCCGACGATCGCGGCGTAGAGGATGAACTCCTCCCCCATGGTGTCGATGGCGCGCACGTCGAAGTTCGTCCCCATGACGACGTTCGTCGTGTGGCGCAGCGGCACGACGACGCGGTTGAGGACGAAGCCGTAGGGGCCGTGGTAGTCGCCGAACGCCGGCATTCCGGCGATGGCCCAGGCGAAGAGCGCCGCGAGGCCGGCGAGCGCGGGCGCGAGGATGCAGATCCGCACGCGCCTGCTCACGGCTCGTCCCGCTCCTTCTGCCGCTCGTGGCGGCGCGAGCGCGCGATCGCGGCGAGGATGACGAGCGGATAGGCGATGCCGGAGACGACCACCATCGACAGCGCAGGGTCGGGAGCCGCAAGCACGACGAACAGGCAGACGAGCGAGACGCCGTAGACGCCGTTCACCAGCGACTGACGCAGCGGGTCGCGCGTGAGGACGACGAGCGGCGCACCGAGGGCGACGAGGCCGAAGGAGACGAGCTGCAGCGGCACGAGCGTCGCGAGCGTCACGTCTTCTCCCCCTCGTCGATGCGGCGGGTGGCCATGGCCGTTGCGAGCACGACCGCCGGGTTGAGGAGGAACAGAAGCCCCACCGCCGCGATCGCCTCGAGGCCGCCGACCGTCACCTGTTCCCGCACGAGCGTGGCTGCGAGGACGAGGAAGGCGGGAACGCTCGTCGCGGCCGCCGCGTAGTGGAGCCGGTCGAACGTCGTCCGCATGACGAGTACGCCGGCGACGCAGAGCAGCTCCCCCGCGACGCCGAGGCCGAGAAGGACGTCGACGGCGAGATCGGACGCTCCCATCAGGTCCAGCGGCCCAGGAAGCGGGCGAAGACGAGGCCGCCGATCCAGGACGCGACGGCGGCGACCACGGCCACGGTGAAGTAGAGCGGGTTGCCGAGGCCGACCGAGAGGCAAACGAGCGCGAGGGTCGCCACCGCGCCCGTCGTCTGGACGACGACGAGCCCGTCGATCGGCCGCCACCGCGACGCCGCGACGAGCAGCGGCGCCAACGCGGCGAGGAGGACGGTGGAGGCGATGAGGAACGCGTTCAAACAGGCTCCTCGGAGGCGCGATTCCGCACGAGGTCGTGGAAGACGACGCGCCGCGTCTCGGGATCGAGATCGACGACGTAGGCATTCGGGCTGTAGGCCGAGACGAGGACCGCCCAGGCCCGCGGGCCGACGCCTCGGGTGACCGCGCTTCCACCCTCGACCTCGCGCGAGACGAGCTCTCCCCGCACGACTCGGCGGCGGCCGACGCTCACGACGAGCGCCCAGACGAGAATCCCGAAGTCGACGAACACCATCCCGAGTGCCTTGGGGAGCACCGCGAGGTCGCGCAACGACAGCCGCGCCGAGAATCCGGTGCGCAAGCGCGCGAACTCGGCGAGAGTCGCCGCGATCGTCGCCGCGATCGCAGCCGCGACCCACTCCTCCCGGTTCCACTCGCCGACGAGCAGCATCCACAACCAGAAGAGCGCCAGCCACCACGCGAGCCAGGGAACGACGTGCTTCACGCGGCGCTGTATCCCCGCTTGGCGACAGCACGAACCGTTTATGCGAGACCGCGGCTCGGGAAGAACCCTTTCCCGATGGGACTCGCGAAGCTCCTCGACTCCTGGCCCGCGCTGCGTCAGCTGCGGGAGGGAGATCCGCTCGGGCTCGGCAAGGCGGTGCAGTCGCCACGCTCGAAGAGCCTCGTGCCGCGCATCGACGAGGCGGAGCGCGTCGTCCAGTCGATCTGTCCCTACTGCGCTGTCGGCTGCGGCCAGCTCGTCTACGTCAAGGACGGCGACGTCAGCCACATCGAGGGCGATCCCGCCAGCCCGATCTCCCGGGGCCGCCTCTGCCCGAAGGGACAGGCCTCTAAGAGCTATGTCCAGAGCCCGCTGCGCGAATACAAGGTCAAGTACCGGCGGCCGTACGGCACCCGCTGGGAGGAGCTCTCGCTCGACGACGCGATGGACATGATCGCCGAGCGAATCGTCGAGACGCGCGCGGACACGTGGGAGTGGGAGACCGGGGACGGCAACCCCGCCAACCGGACGATGGCGATCGGCAACCTCGGAGGCGCGACCCTGGACAACGAGGAGAACTACCTGATCAAGAAGCTGATGACGGGCCTCGGCATCGTCCAGGTCGAGAACCAGGCCCGTATATGACACAGCTCCACGGTGCCCGGTCTGGGCACCTCGTTCGGACGAGGCGGGGCCACGACCTTCCAGCAAGACCTGCAGAACGCGGACTGCATCGTGATCATGGGCTCGAACATGGCCGAGAACCACCCGGTGGGATTCCAGTGGGTGCTGGAGGCCAGGGAGCGTGGCGCGAAGGTCATCCACGTCGACCCGCGCTTCACCCGCACGAGCGCGATGGCGACGAAGCACGTCGGCATCCGCGCCGGTAGCGACATCGCCTTCCTCGGCGGCATCGCCAACTACATCCTCGAGCACGACAGCTACTTCAAGGAGTACGTCGAGCGCTACACGAACGCACCGGTGATCGTCGACGAGGAGTTCGCCGACACCGAGGACCTCGACGGCCTCTTCTCGGGCTGGGACCCGGAGGAGGGCGAGTACGACGTCCAGACGTGGATGTACGAAGGGATGGAGCTGCACGGCGCAGCCGGGCAGCGTGAGGAGGGCTTCGACGCGACGAAGGGCGAGGCCTCAGGACACGGCGGTCACGGCGGCGGCCTTCACCACGGCGAGCCGCCGGCGGAGGACGAGACGATGCAGCATCCGCGCTGCGTCCTCCAGCTCCTGAAGAAGCACTATCGGCGGTACACGCCGGAGCTCGTCGCCGACACCTGCGGCTGCTCGGTGGACGACTTCGTCGAGGTCTGCGAGACGCTGATCGCCAACTCCGGCCGGGAACGGACGAGCGCGTTCTGTTACGCGGTCGGCTGGACGCAGCACACGGTCGGCGTGCAGATGATCCGCTCTGCTGCCGTCGTGCAACAGCTGCTCGGGAACATCGGCCGGCCCGGCGGCGGAATCCTCGCCCTGCGCGGGCACGCGTCGATCCAGGGCTCGACCGACATCCCGACGCTCTACAACATCCTGCCCGGCTATCTGCCGATGCCGCACACCGAGCGCTACGGCGACCTCGACACGTACATCGACGCGAACACGTCGCCGACCGGCTGGTGGGGCCACTTCCGCGCCTACTTCGTCAGCCTGATGAAGGCGTACTTCGGCGAGAACGCGAACGCCGACAACGACTTCCTCTTCACGTCGCTGCCGCGGATCGACGACGACAACTCCGCCTACTTCACCGTCCGGCAGATGCTCGAGGGGAAGATGAAGGGCTACATAATCGCCGGCGAGAACCCGGCCGTCGGCCACGCGAACGGCAAGGCGCACCGGCTCGGGCTCTCACGGCTCGAGTGGCTCGTCGTGCGCGACATCGTCGAGATCGAGTCCGCCTCCTTCTGGTACGACAGTCCGGAGGTGGAGTCCGGCGAGCTCGCGCCGGAGGGCATCGCGACCGAGGTCTTCTTCCTCCCGGCCGCTGCGCACACCGAGAAGGACGGCTCGTTCACGAACACGCAACGGCTGCTGCAGTGGCACTGGCAGGCGGTCGAGCCCAAGGAGGACTGCCGCTCGGAGCTCTGGTTCTATTTCCACCTCGGGCGGCTGATCAAGCAGAAGGTCGAGGACTCGGAGGAGGAGCGCGACAAGCTGATCAAGGCGCTCCGCTGGGAGTACCCGACGCACTCGGCGATCCGGGAGCCGGACGCCGAGGCGGTGCTGCAGGAGGTCAGCGGCCGGGAGATCGAGAGCGGCAGGTTCCTCTCCGGCTATCCCGAGCTGAAGGACGACGGCTCCACGTTGTGCGGCTGCTGGATCTACTCCGGCTGCTTCAAAGACGGCATCAACCAAACGGCGCGCAAGAAGCCGCACTGGGAGCAGGGCAGCTACGTCGCACCGGAGTGGGCTTGGTCGTGGCCGGCGAACCGACGGCTCATCTACAACCGCGCCTCGGCCGATCCGGACGGGAACCCGTGGTCCGAGCGCAAGCGCTACGTCTGGTGGGACGGCGGCGAGGGCAAGTGGACGGGCCTCGACGTCCCCGACTTCGAGGAGGACAAGGAGCCCGGGTACGTGCCGCCCGACGACGCCGAGGCCGAGGACGCCATCGCGGGCGACCACCCGTTCATCATGCAGGCGGATGGCCGCTCCTGGCTCTACGTCCCCCAGGGCCTGGAGGACGGGCCGCTGCCGACACACTACGAGCCGCACGAGTCGCCCTTCGACAATCCGCTCTACTCCCAGCGGGCCAACCCGCGCCGCCAGCAGAACAAGGATCTCGCCGAGGATCCGTACAACCCGGTCGCCGACGAGCCTGGGGCCGAGGTCTATCCCTATGTGGTCACCACGTACCGCTTGACGGAGCACCACACCGCGGGTGGGATGACGCGGTCGGTGCCGTACCTCGCGGAGCTGCAGCCGGAGATGTTCTGCGAGGTGCACCCCGACCTCGCGCGGGAGGTCGGGCTCGAGCACGGCGGCTGGGCGACGATCTACACCTCCCGTTCGGCGATCGAGGCACGCGTGATGGTCACCGAGCGAGTGCGGCCGCTGCGGATGAAGGACGGCCGCACCGTCCATCAGGTCGGCCTGCCGTACCACTGGGGCAAGCGCGGGCTGGTCACCGGCGACTCGGCGAACGACCTCTCGCACATGGCGCTCGACCCGAACGTCCACATCCAGGAGGTCAAGGCCTTCACCTGCGGGATCCGGCCCGGCCGCCGGCCGCGCGGGCCCGAGCTGCCGCGCTTCGTCGCCGAGCTGCGCGAGCAGGCCCATTCGCGTCGCGAGCAGGAGCCGCGCGTCGAGCCCGAGGAAGCGAAGAAGACATGAGCGTGCCCGACGGCCTCGCGACCTATGGCGACGAGCAGCAGGAGCGCGTCGGCTTCTTCACCGACACGTCCGTGTGCATCGGGTGCAAGGCCTGCGAGGTTGCCTGCAAGGAGTGGAACCTGATCCCGGAAGACGGGACGGTCTGGACCGGCAACTCGTACGACAACACCGGCGAGCTCTCGGCCAATACGTGGCGCCATGTCGCCTTCGTCGAGCAACAGAAGCCGCTGTTCGCCGATGGAAACGGTGGCACGGGGCTCCGCTGGCTCATGGAGTCGGACGTCTGCAAGCACTGCACCCACGCCGCGTGCCTCGACGTCTGCCCGACCGGCTCCCTTTTCCGCACCGAGTTCGGCACCGTCGTCGTCCAGCAGGACATCTGCAACGGCTGCGGCTACTGCGTCCCGGCCTGTCCGTTCGGCGTCCTCGACAAGCGCCACCTCGCGCCCGCTCCCGACCTGCCTGCATTCGCGAAGGAGGACGGCCGGGTCTGGAAGTGCACGCTCTGCTACGACCGGCTCAAGGGCGGTCACGAGCCGGCCTGCGCGAAGGCGTGCCCGACGAAGTCGATCCAGTTCGGGCCGCTCGAGGAGCTGCGGGAGCGAGCCGACGCCCGGCTCGCGAAGCTCGAGGCCGAGGGCTGGAACGGCGCGCAGCTCTACGGCCGCGATCCCGAGGACGGCGTCGGCGGCTTCGGCGCCTTCTTCCTCCTCCTCGACGAACCCGAGGTCTACGGGCTCCCGCCCGACCCGGTCGTGACGACGCGCGACCTGCCGGAGATGTGGACGAACATGCTCGCTGCCGCGGGAGCGCTTCTCGTGGGTGTCGCGGCCGCGTTCGTCGGAGGGCGGTCGTGAGCGAGAACGGGTTCCGCTCGTACTACGGCCGGCCGATCATCAAGGAGCCGGTCTGGACGTGGGAGATCCCGACCTACTTCTTCACCGGGGGGCTCGCGGGCGCGTCGTCCGTACTGAGCACCGCGGCGCGAGTCGCGGGGAACCGGAAGCTCGCGCGCACGGCGCTCTACATCGCCGCGGCGGCCGACCTCGTCTCGCCACCGCTGCTCATCTCCGACCTCGGGCGGCCCGAGCGCTTCCACCACATGCTCCGCGTCGTCAAGGTGACGTCGCCGATGAACCTCGGCTCCTGGGTGCTGCTCGTCAGCGGCGGGGCGTCGACGACAGCAGCCTTGCTGCAGCTGCTCGACCGGCTCAGGCCGGTACGGATCGCCGCGTCGATCGTCGCGACCCTGGCCGGGCCGCCGCTCGCGACGTACACCGGCGTGCTGGTTGCAGACACGGCCGTGCCGGTGTGGCACAACGGCCGCCACGAGCTGCCGTGGATCTTCGGCGCGAGCGCCGCCGCGAGCGCGGGTGCCGCCGCGTCGATGTTCGTCCCCCCGAAGGACGCCGGCCCGGCACGCAGGCTCGCCGTCGCCGGCGTGCTCGCCGAGGGTGCGCTGATGCAGGCGATGGAGCTACGGCTCGGGACGGTCGGCGAGGTCTATCGCCAGGGCGAGGCCGGGAAGCTCTCCTGGGCGGCGAAGGGGCTCTCCGTCGCGGGCGCCGCGCTTCTCGCACGGCGCGGGCACAAGAGCCGTGCCTCGGCCGTCGTCGGAGGGGCGCTCGTGTGCGCCGGCGAGGTGTGCCTGCGCTGGTCCGTGTTCAAGGCCGGCTTCCAGTCGGCGCGCGACCCGAAGTACGTCGTCGAGCCGCAACGGGCGCGCGTTTCACGTTCCGAGTAGCCGGTACCTGAACAGGCCATGGAGCTCGGCTTCGCCCTCTCCTCCGAAGACCACCCGCCGAACGAGCTCGTCCGCCAGGCGCAGATCGCCGAGCGGGCGGGCTTCACGTTCGGGCTCATCTCCGACCACTTCCACCCGTGGGTGAGCGAGCAGGGCCACAGCCCGTTCGTCTGGTCGACGCTCGGCGGGATCGCGCAGGCGACCGAGACGATCCGGATGGGGACCGGCGTGACCTGCCCGCTGATCCGGATCCACCCGGCGATCGTCGCCCAGGCCGCGGCGACCGTGGCCGCGATGATGCCCGGGCGCTTCTTCCTCGGCGTCGGCACGGGCGAGAACCTCAACGAGCACGTGACGGGCGCGCGCTGGCCGCTCGCGTGGGAGCGGCTCGAGATGCTCGAGGAGGCGGTCGACGTGATCCGCCAACTCTGGAGTGGCGAGGAGATCACGCTGCGCGGCGAGCACTACACCGTGGAGCAAGCCCGTCTCTACGCGGTCCCGGACGAGCCGCCGGAGATCTACGTGGCGGCGTCGAAACCGCAGGCGGCAGAGCTCGCCGGGCGCATCGGGGACGGTTTCATCTCCACCGCTCCGACTGACGAGCTCGTCTCCGCCTTCGAGGAGGCGGGCGGTTCCGGCAAGCCCAAGATCGGGATGATCCACGTCGCCTACGACGAGGACGAGGAGGCCGGCCACGAGCGCGCGCACAAGCTGTGGCCGAACCTCGCGCTCGCCGGCTCGGGCGGCCAGGAGCTCCCGGCGCCGCGCGACTTCGAGGAGTCCGCCGCGAACGTCACGGTCGCCGACATCGCCGAGTCGACGCCGGCCGGCGCTGATCCCAAGCCGTACCTCGACCTGATCGGCTCCTACGACGACGCCGGCTTCACGCACGTCTACGTCCACCAGATTGGCGACAACCAGGAGGAATTCGCCGAGTTCGCGGCTCGGGAGCTGCTGCCCCGCCTCTAGAGCTCCTAACGGAGTGACCACGCGCTGACTGGGCGCGATGGGCGAGTGCGATGCAAGGACGCAGGGAGCGTGAATGGCAGCGCCATTCGCGCGACTGAGGACGCCGCAGCGTGCCGCCCAGCGCGGCCAGGCGGCCCGTGCGTCATTGCGTTGGGAGCTCTATTTAGACTCGAGGCATGGAGCAGCTA
>WNGI01005302.1_pt1 | contig 11586 bp, 8 predicted proteins | sample 5400621 | NCBI WGS metagenome assembly WNGI01 (sample SAMN13153374, study PRJNA577476) | soil metagenome | isolation source: 20 cm soil or saprolite under Garry oak tree replicate 1 | place: USA:California | collected 2016-06-15
CCCTGTCGCGCTCGCCGGGGCCGGGCGCGTTGAGCTGGCGCGCACTCGCTTGCGCAATTTTGATTCGCTCGGGCGTAGCCGGATGCGAGGAGAGGAAATCGGGCGCGCGCGGATCGATGTGCGATTGCCCGGGGCTGGACTTGAGCTCGGCATTGCGGCCCATGGAGGTGAGGAAGCGCGCCGCCCCATAGGGATCATAGCCGGCGCGTGCGGCGATACCGACGCCGATCCCGTCCGCCTCGAGCTCCTGCGCGCGCGAGAAGCTCGCCAACGCGATCTTGGATTTCGCCAGCGCCAGCGCTCCGGTTTCCGGATCGCTCAATACGTCCTGCACCACGCGGCTCACCAGCGCCACTTGACGCGCCTGGTCCTCGCGGATCGCGGCATGGCGTGCAGTGACGTGCGACATCTCGTGCGAGAGAACCGAGGCGAGCTCGGACGTGTCGTTGGCGAGCGCGATCAAGCCGCGCGTCACGTAGAGCTGTCCGCTCGGCAGCGCGAAGGCATTGATCGATGCCGAATTGAGGATGGTGACGCGAGAATGCACTTCCGGCCGCTCCGATGCCGCGACCAGCTTTGCGACGATCTGATTGAGCATGCCCTCGAGCTTGGGATCCTCGTAAGCGCCGTTGTAGGCGGCGAGAATGCGTTGATGCTCGCGCGAGGTCGGCGCCCGAGCTTGCTGCTGCTGTTGCTGGGCCTGCCGCAACGCCTCCGGCAGCGACCCCGGCGGCAACCCGGCTGTGAGCAGCGACGAGCTGCAGCCCGCGAGACCGCAAGCGACCACGGCGAGGACCGCCACTCGCCTGGCGCCGAGAACGTTGCGGTGTCTCACTGCGGCATGCACGGCGGCAATCAGGTCCGTCAGTTGCGCTCGGCGAGCTCGATTTGTTCGGGCCGCGTGGCCTCGATTCGCGGGCCGTTACGCTCCTCGATCCAGCCGCGCACGCGGACGCGGCGGGCTTCGAGTTTTTTCGGTTCTACTCCGGCGGCGGCGAAGGCGCGCTCGTCGCGTTTGGATATTGTAACGGTGAGCGCCTGCGTCCAGCGCCGCCCGAAATTGATGTAGATCGTGCCGCCGCTCTCGCGGACCGACCACACCTTGCCTTCCGCGAGGGTGAAGCGGCCGCGCTCGGTAGCAAGCTCCGCCGCGTTGTCGGCCGGCAGGACGGCATAATACGGTCCGCTCCAGAGGCCAAGCTTGGCCGCCCGCGCCGCACGTTCCTGCGCCAAAAGCTCCCCGGCGCAAGCGCGATCGCCGACACGCGCCGAAACGCGCGCGAAACCTCTGGCCAGCATCTCGTGCGCGACCGAGCGCCGCGCACCGTCGCCCGCGACGGAGACGAGCGCGAGATTGCGGCCGTAGCGGTCGCCGACCGTACCGTTCTGATAGAGTTCCACCATTCGATCGGCGAGGATCGATTCGAGCGCCGCGCGAGCCGCAAGGCCAGCCTCCGCCTGCGGGCCGGATTCGCCGGGAGCAGGCGGGAGCGGCACCTCAATGCCCGCAAGGCGAACCTCGCGCCCGTCCTCGAGGATGAAACTGCGTCCGTCAGTGACCGCTCGAACCTTTGCCGTGCCGGCAGCCTCGAACCGGCAAGCGGTGAGCGTCCCGCTTTGCGTGCGCGCGGGCGCCGTCGGCAGAACGATGGCCATGCACGACATGCAGCAAAACCGCGCAAGAGCGACGTCCCAGCGCCCGCCCATGCGGCAACGAAACCGTCGGAATGGGGCGGCACTACGGCGTTATTCGTCGCCCCTTTATCTCGGTGGGCCGCGGGTGGTCTTACCGGCCGCCGTCGTTGTATATTTGCGCACAAATAAGCGCAGGCAGGGGGGAACTCATGAAAATCGTCGAGATCGTTCCGCGCGCCCGGTCCAAGCTCTACGGCACGCTCGTCGCCAAAGAGGCCGCAATCCGCAAAAGCGGTCGCGGAACCTACGTGCGGGTCGGGCGCAAGAGCCAGCGGGCCGCCCGATGGAAGCACAAGAAGTTCAAGGGCACGCTTGCGCTCACCCGCGGCGACTCCGACGCCGTCACCGCCAAGGTTCGCGCCACGACGCCCGAGGATGAGCGCAAACTGCTCTCGTCGTTTCTGGGATTTGTCGATCGCCACGCCGGGGATCAGGTCACGACGATCACGATTCATTATCGCTGAATTCATGCAATATTGTCCGCTCGTCGTCGATTGTGAGAGCGTCCAGATTCTGCAATCCGCGTCACCCCCGGGCTTGACCCGGGGGTCCATCTTCTTCGCAAGATTTTTTCGTTAAGAAGATGGATTGCCGGGTCAAGCCCGGCAATGACAGTGCAATTCTCGGTCCAAGACAGGCAAAAAAATGCGCTAGCCGCCGCCGGTCTTAAAATCGGCAGCGCAGCGTCCTATGTGAGGTGAGGGGACCTGCTTGCAGGAGGCGCCGATGGCCATTGTGCTCGACCACACGATCGTACCGGCGCACGACAAGGAGGCATCGGCGCGGTTCCTCGCCCGGATTCTGGGTTTGCGCTACGAGGGTCCGCTCTCGCACTTCGCTCCCCTGCGGATCAATGACACGCTGACCTTCGATTTCGACAACGATACGAATTTCGAGAGCCACCATTACGCCTTCAAGGTCGACGAGACGGAATTCGACGCCATCTTCGACCGCGTGCGCGCCGAGGGCATTGCTTATGGCAGCGGACCCGGCGCGCTCGACGACATGAAGATCAATCGTCGCCGTGGCGGACGCGGTTTCTATTTCCGCGACCCGAACGGCCACGTGCTCGAAGTGCTGACGGCGTAGCTGCCGCCGTTACGTCGTCGTGGCGTTCAAGCTACTCCCTTGCCGCGCGTCGGGCATCTTTATGCCATCGCCCGACGATCTACCACATCGTTGAAAAGACGTCTCGCTAGGTCCGATTCGTGCCAATAAGCGACATCGCCCCCAGCCAATTTCATGCGATCACCTCGTCGGCGAAGACGTAGAGTTGCGGGATCGTGAGCCCGAGTGCGTCGGCGGTCTTCTCGCCAGCTTGAGAAGACTTACGGTTGGGACAACGGCGGTGAAGCTTGATATTCTTAAACTTTGAACAGCGCCTCAAACGGGACAAATGAGAGCGGGCTCGAAAGCCCACGACCAGCCTGAAAGGTCAATTGCTGCGTCAATGGTCATCACCAGTCGCGCCCGCCTGCTTGTGGTCTGCGCAATGCTGTCGCTGCCGCCGGTGGACGGTGAGCTTGCCGCCGATCCTCAGATCAAGCCGCCGATCCGCGGTCTCGTATCCATGGGAGCGTACCGCTTCGTCGGCAAAGGCGGCGACCCGGTCAATACACTGGAGCCGCTGAACGCGAAGCCGGGAATCTTCGGCGGGCTGGTGATCATCGCGACGTGGAAGCAACTCCAGCCGACACCCGACTCCGAGATCGGTGACAACAATGTCATCGACCAGGCCCTGGCTGAGGTGAGGGCCTACAACGCCCGAAATCCAGATCGGCCGCTCGCGGTCAAGCTGCGGGTATGGGGCGGGTTCGAGGTGCCGGACTGGGCCATGCGGCTCGGCGGCGGCGCGCCGATCCCCACCGTGCACAACGACAGGGAGCGTATCCTCGGCCCATTCTGGAGCCCCGCCTATCGGCAGGCGTGGTCGCGATTGCAGGAGCAGCTTGCCGCCAAGTACGACAGCCGCCCGCTGATTCGAGAGGTCTCGATCACGTCTTGCATGTCGTTTACGGCCGAGCCGTTCTACCTTCCGTCGGAGCCGACAGTGGCGAATCCGCTGCGTGCGGCCGGCTATACCGACGCGGCGCATCGGCAATGCCTGGCGCACGCCATTGCCGACTACGCGCCGTGGAAAGCTTCGCGGCTCGTGCTTTCGCTCAATCCGTTTTATGGGTTGACCCGGCGCACGGGTGACGTTGGCTTCACCGAGCAGGTCATGCGCTTCTGCCGCCAGACACTCGGGAGGCGGTGTGTTTTCGACAATCACAATCTTGATACCGATCCGCCGAAGACCATCATTCCGATCTTCGCCCTCATGCGGAAAATGGGACCCGAGATCGAGTTCCAGACGTATCACACGACGCCGAAGGATTTCGTGGGCACCATCAAGATGGGTATTTCTCTCGGCGCGAGCTCGATCGAACTTTGGCAGGACTACCAGGGTTTTCCGCTGGTGCCGGACGACACGCTCAAGCGCTGGGCGGCCATGTTCGAAGGACGCTGATCGGTGACCACGTTGTCGGACTGAGCAGCCGCCATCTGACCGCATGTGCGCCAAATTAACGGCAGCTCGGTTGTCATCGTTCGCGAAGGCGCACGATCCCGTAATCGCCGGACCGGATGAAAGGCACCGCCTCGGCCTTGATCGCCCCACACGGTTATTGGATGCCCGCCTTCGCGGGTAGGACAATCGCGTGCTTCCAGCGGCAGCAGCTGGCGCCGCAACGAGCGCAGCTGCCAACGCAAAATCAGAAACGATTCCGGCTCGCGTAAGAGCTCGCAGGCGAGCGTATGGGTCCACGCACACCGTGGTGGTCAGCGCTGATCTACGAGCGAAACCAATTTTGCGTCCAGGGTGCCGCGTTTCTGTCGCACCGCAAGTCCGATTTTGAGTTCGAATTCTTCGCTCTCAACGCTCACACCAAGGCGGCTGCCTGGCTTCGCCAAGCAGCAGTTCCGCCGCGCGTTGCCATTGGGCGCGCCCAACGCGGCTGTATCTCCACCGTCACACTCGCTGAAAAAGGGAAGCGGAACCTCAATTCAACTGTCGCGCTTGTCTCTATCTATTGGCACACTGTAGCCGAGACGATGTGAGGTCGTGTGCGATCGGGGGCGTCTCGTGTTCGGGGGATTGCGCGGGTTCGTCGTCGCGGCAGCGTTGCTGCTGCCGACCACCGGCGTTGCGCAGGTTCAGGTCAATCAGGTCTTCAACCTGCAAGGTCCAAGCCCAAGCATTGGGCCGATATCTGTGGTGCAAAGCGGCGACATCCCTGGCCCACCGCTGCAAGGAAGCGTTACTGGCGCGGTACAGGTGGTTGTCACTGACCCGAACGACGCAAACAGAATCTACATCGGAACGCCTAACGGCGGCGTATGGGCCACCTCCGATAGCGGCAACACCTGGAAGGCGCTGACCGACAAGCAGGCGACGCTCTCGATCTCGAGCCTCGACATCGATCCCACCGACACTAAGAGGCTGATCGCCGGCAGCGGCTTGACCTCGAGCAGCTGCCTTTTGAATTATTGCTTCATTCAGGCCGGATATGTCACCAGCGGAGGAAACCAAAACGGGCTGCTGTATTCGAAGGACGAGGGCAAAACCTGGGCTTCACTCGGTGGAGGAAGCGGACCGCATCTCAGTCAAAGCGGGCCGCTGAGCAATCAAACGGTGGTTGGCGTCGCCGCTCGGGGCACCACCATGCTGGCGGCGACTTTCCAAATGTCGGGTTTTGCTCAAAGCCGCACGGAGGGCGGACTTTATCTCAGCCAGGACGGCGGCCCCTTTAAGCTCATATCGGGAGCATCGGGAGCAAACCAACTCCCGTCAGGTCCGGTAACCTCGCTCGTCGGCGTCCCCGGCAGTCCGGGCACGCTGTATGCGGCAGTAACAGCGTCCAGTGCCAGCACATATGCGCAAACCGGCGTCTACGTCACCACTGACACGGGCGCGACCTGGACAAAGGTTTTCAGTCAGAGCAACAGCGGACTCATCCAGTCCAGTAGTCAGACTGTGATCAAGCTCGCGACGAGCCCAAGCGGGCTCGCGACGAGCCCAAGCGGTGCAGTGGCCATCGGCCTGATGAATTTGGAGTCGAAGACCGTCACGGGGTTGTTCTGGTCAAACAATGCCGCTTCCGGTTCGTGGACTTCTCTCGGGGCGCCCCCCGCAAAAACCCTGAACGATATTAACCAAGTACCTATCAATTTTGCGATCGCGATCGATCCCAAAAAACCCAACATGGTCTATTTCAGCGGCGATGAGACGGAAAAAGCTCCCGACTTCACAGTATCGGCGTACCGAGTAGATGCGACCGCCAGCAGCAAGGAGTTCACGAGCATCGTTGGCCCCGGTTTCGCGGCGAACGGGACTACGACACATTCCGACTCCCGCTCGCTCGCTTTTGATGCAAAGGGTAACCTCATCCTCGCCAGTGACGGCGGCGTCTATTTGAGGACAAGTCCCGAAAGCAGCAATAATGGGGTCAACGCGCTGCTCACAGGCGGACTCAACATTCCACGGAAATGCAGCTCGGATGCGGACGGCTGCATCATCAGCACCGAGCAAAGCCCGATTACAGTTGCGGACAGCGACGGGAACGGCAAGTTGTCGGGCTGGCGGGCGTTCGGGCAAGGTCTGCCCAACACACAAATCAGCATGATCGCATACAGTCCGGATGTCGATGTGCTGGCAGTCGCCACCTATGGCCGCGGCGCTGCCGTACTGTACGACGTCACCAGCTACTTCAAGCAGGCGACGACGTTGCAGTTCGGCCTCGCGAATAACGATTCGCAGCCCGACGCCTCCTTCCTGACCGATGGGGCAGACCTCAACAGAACCGGCTTTTCCCGCCCGCTCAACAAATACGGCACGGGCACGCTGACCATTGCCGGCGATGCGACTTATACCGGCGGCACCAACATCTTCGCCGGCGCCCTGTATCTCGGTAACGGCGGCGCGTCCGGCTCCATTCGTCGTGACGTGGCGTTTTGCAGCGATGCCGGCAATCCGCTGTGCGATCCGAGCATCAACAAGATGCTCGTGTTCAATCGCTCCGACACCTACACCTTCGACGGCGCGATCTCAGGTCCCGGTCAGGTCGTGCAGTTCGGCACCGGCAGGACCGTCCTCACCGCGGCGAGCACTTATTCCGGTCCAACCACCATCCTCGGCGGCACCTTGAGCGTGAACGGCTCGATCGCGTCCTCGCCGGTGTTCGTCAATGTCGGCGGCACGCTCGGCGGCAACGGCACCGCGGGCCCGACCACCATTCTCGCCGGCGGCACGCTGTCGCCGGGCAATTCGGTCGGCACGCTGACCGTCAACGGCAACCTCGCCTTCGCGGCGGCGAGCCTGTACATGGTGGAGGTCGAGGGCAATACCGCCGACCGCACCAATGCGAGTGGGACGGCCACGCTCGCCGGGACCGTCGGGGTCTCGCATCTGGGCGGCAAGCTGGCGCGCAACTACACGATCCTGTCGGCGGCCGCAGGACGGACCGGCACGTTCGACTCGCTCGTCCCGATGAACCTGCCGGCGTTCATCACGGCGAGCCTCGCCTATACGCCGACCGACGTAGAGCTGAATCTCGAGTCCGGCATTCGCCGAATCGCCGGCCTCACGCGCAATCATGCCGGGGTGGCCGCGGCGCTTGACCGTGCCTTCGACCGCGGCGGCTCACTGTTTCATTTGCATGGTTTGGCACCGAGCCAGATTCCGGCGGCGCTCGACATGCTCTCGGGCGAAGGGGTGAGCGGCACGCAGGAGACCGCGTTCGGCGCCGCGAGCATGTTCAACTCGATCATGATGGACCAGGGCGCGTTCTGGCGTAACCGCGAAACGGTCGACATCAACGGCGTCACCTTTGCCGGCGAGCCGCTGCCATACGCGCCGGCGAAAAAATCCAAAAACGACCATCCCGCCTTCAAGGCGCTGCTCACGAAGGAGCCGCCGATCGACCAGCCGCGGTGGCGCGCGTGGCTCACCAGCTTCGACGGCAGCGCGAAGCTTGCCGGGGAAGCGGACATCGGCAGTGCCGACCTCACCCACAATATCGGGGGCCTTGCGGGCGGGCTCGATTATCAATTCGCTCCCGATCTGCTGGCCGGCATCGCCTTCGGTGGCAGCAGCTCGAACTTCTCGGTCCGCGACCGCATCACCAGCGGCCATCTCGACGCGGCGCACTTCGGCGGCTACGGCGTCAAGACGTGGGGTCCGGTCTATACGGCGGGGGCGCTCAGCTTTTCCACGTTCCGCAACAGCGCAACGCGCAGCATCGTCGGCATCGGCCCGGCCGAGACGGCGACGGGCGACTTCGGCAGCAATCTCTTGAGCGGGCGCGTGGAAGTGGGCGCAAAGCAGGTCTACGGCCGGTTCGCGGTCACGCCGTTTGCGGCCGTGCAGGTTTCTCAGCTTTGGCAAAACGGCTTTACCGAAACGAACCCGCTGCCGGCCGGCGCCGTCGACCCGCTCGGCCTGAGCTTCGGCTCGCGCAGCGTCACCTCGCTGCCGACCTTCCTGGGTGCGCAGTTCGATACCCGCTTCGTCTTCCGCAACGGCATGGCCCTGTCGCCCTACGCACGGCTCTCGTGGGTGCACGAATTCAACCCGGATCGCGCGATCAACCCCTCGTTCATCGCGCTGCCCGACGCCGCGTTCACGGTCGACGGCCCGCGCGCGGCAAGCGATGCCGCGCGCATCGAGGCCGGCGGCAAGCTCGCCATCAACCCGAACGCCTGGCTGTTCGCGAGCTTCGACGGCGAATTCTCTTCGCGAAGCCAGAGTTATGCCGGCAAGGGTGGCGCCAGGTTCGCTTGGTAGCTGCATAAGAAAGAGCCATCCGGCCCAAAGGCGGTGCGGAGGCTAGGAACTCAGGCGGCTCCTCGCGTAATATCTGCGTTGGAAAGATCCCCGCTGATGCCGCTCGAGCGCAGATGCAGCGGCGAGACCCCTTTGTATGCTTTACGTCGCAGGCCAGATCACGCAAGCCCCTTGGGGCCCGCGCGCCGCGCGTTACCAGCACGGCAGACGCCTGCGCAAAAAAGTCCCGCGCGAACGACACGCCGATCTGCTTGGGTCGGCCGCGCGCGACCCCGTCGCCAGCCTGGCCGCGGGCGATCGCAACCGCGTGCCGGAGCTGATCCCAGTGCGCTACGAGCGTATGCTCGTAAGCCCGTTCGCATTCCTGCGCGGGGCTGCCGCGGTCATGGCCGAGGATCTCAGGCATCAAGCCAGCGCAGGCATTGCGGTGCAGGCTTGCGGCGATTGCCATCTCATGAATTTCGGGGCGTTCGCGACGCCCGAGGAGAACGTCGTCTTCGACATCAACGATTTCGACGAGACGCTGGCGGGCGTCGATTTCACCGTGGACCTCAAACGCTTGGCCGCGAGCGTCGCCGTCGCGGCACTGGCGGTAAAGCTTCCGAGGAAACGGGCAGGGGCGCTTGCGGCGGCAACCGTCGAAGCATACCGCAGCCGCATGCGCGTTCTCGCCAAATTGTCGCCGCTGGAAATCTGGCACAGCAAGATCGATCTCGCGCGGGAAATCGAGCGCATCGATGACCGCTCGCTGCGACAAACGCTTTCCGCCATCATTTCCAAGGTGGCCGGACATCTCGAAGAGGACGACAACTTCCCGCACTTGGTGAAGGGCAAAGCGGCGCGGATCGAAGACCGGCCGCCGCTCATTTATCATTTCACGGGAAAGAGGGACGCGCGGCCTCGCGTCGATGAGCGAAGCGTCTTTGCGTCCTACCAGGACAGCCTCGCCCCGGAGCGGCGTTGCCTGATCGAGCGCTACGCGCTCAAGGACGTCGCCTTCAAGGTCGTCGGGGTCGGAAGCGTCGGCACGTTCTGTGCGATCGGCCTGTTCATGAGCGGGGGCGACGCTCCGTTGTTTCTGCAGATCAAGGAAGCGGGAAAATCCGTCCTCGAGTGTCTTGGGCCGAAGTTCGAGGATCATCCGGGCCGGCGGGTGGTCGAAGGTCAACGCGTCATGCAGTCGGCGAGCGACGTGTTCCTGGGCTGGACCGAAGATGCGGCGTCAGGCCGATATTTCTACGTGCGGCAATTGAAGAACCGGCGGCTTGGAACGATCAGCGAGCTGGTGGAAGGGCAGGCGCTGGGGAGCTACGCGCGGCTGTGCGGGCGCACGCTCGCGCGGGCGCACGCGCGCTCGGCGGATCCGGCGGTGCTCGCAGGATACATGGGCAAGAGCCAAGTCATGGACGATGCGCTCGCGTCTTTCGCCATGGCCTACGCCGAGCGTACCCAACGCGACTACGCTCGGCTGGTGAAAGCGAAGCATCCGGCAGCCAAGCGACCTTGACTCACGGTCCGCCGTCGTCCCCGCGCATAGCGCGTCGAAGACGCGCGTAAACGCGCTTATGCCGGGGACCCATATTCCAGAGGCGGTCGTCATGGGTCCCCGCAACGGGGTCCCCGCGACGCAAGCGTCGCGGGGTGCCCCTCGCGGGGACGACAGCATGCGAGATGATGCGTCCGGCCCGATATGATTACCGTGCCGGAGATGGATTGATGACGGGGAGCGTGGTGCCCGCTTTACCCGGGCCACCGAGCGGCGCCCCCGAGCTGCCCGTCGTCTCGTCGGCCTGAAAGCGCGGAATGCATTGATCGCGCGAGTGGGGCTGCTTGGCCTGCTCGCACAATATCATGCTGTGATAGGTGCAGCTGACCGCGCCCAGGGCGCTCTTGAGGCAAAACGGGGCGCCTTGCGCGACGGCCAAGTTCGGCACGGTGAACAGGGCGGCCGCAACAAGGCTCGATGCGGTGAGACGGTTTGGCATGGCCTATGTTCCACGCTGCGTCTCGACTTGGACCCGGTGATGCAGCAACGAACAATTCCGCTTATCGTTCCAGCGGGAGCCGATCTTTCGCGCCTGCCCAGCAACCCAAGCTGACATTGTCCAGCCGCAGGCCGCGCTGCCCTGGTCTGCACTGCGGTCATCGCGTCGCGGCGGCTGATCCGGGTCCACTCATTCAGCGAGCCTTGCTGGAAATCCGGGCGGTTAAGTCATCGATTCTGGAGAGGAATTGCCTCAGGATCGGGGACGTGTTCGCCTTGTGATATCCGATCACCAAATCGATGGTCGGCGTCTCGCCTTTCAGGGGACGGCTGATGACAGACCACTTCAGGAAATTCTCGGCCGAGGCCGGCAGCAGAGCCACACCGCGGGTCGACGCAACCAGAGAAATGGCCATCGCGTAATTATCGATCTCAAGATGCGGCACGATCTCTATTCCAGATCGCTTCAGATAATCGCCGACAACGCCACGCAGCACGCGCGGCACGCTTGATACCCCGATAAATGTTTCACCGACGAGATCGTGCGGATTGATGGCCTTGTGCTCGGCGAGCGGATGGTCGCTTGGCAGGATCACGACGATCGGTTCCTTTGCCACCAATTTGTATGCGAGATCAGGCTTCTGCTGTTCTACGCGGAGGAAGGCCATATCAAGCTTTCCGCGCTGCAGGTCGTCCGCAAGCGTTGTCGAATGGTCGCTCGAAACCCTGATTTCAATATTGAGCAATTCGTCGCGAAGGATGCTTGTGGCACGCGGCAGCCAATCGACTTCTTGCCCGGTTAGGAAGCCCATGGCGAAAGTCGGTTTGGCAGGTTGCGCGGCTCGCCGCGCTGCCTCTGCGGCTGTTTCAGCCTGAGTCAGCGCCAGCCGTGCATGGTCGAGAAAGGCGCGTCCGGCGGCGGTCAATTCGATGCCGTGCACACTGCGATTCAAGAGCTGAACGCCGACCTCATATTCGAGATCTCGGATTTGACGACTGAGGGAAGGCTGCGCCGTGTGCAGCTTTTTCTCGGCCGCGACCGTCAGACTTCCGGCCTCGGCAACCGCGATGAAGTAGCGAAGGT
>WNGI01007181.1_pt1 | contig 11586 bp, 12 predicted proteins | sample 5400621 | NCBI WGS metagenome assembly WNGI01 (sample SAMN13153374, study PRJNA577476) | soil metagenome | isolation source: 20 cm soil or saprolite under Garry oak tree replicate 1 | place: USA:California | collected 2016-06-15
AGGCGAAACTTTTCTGGCCCGGTGACTCCAACCGGTCATCGGCAGGCCACCTCGCACGGAGAATTGATGATGCAACGCAAACATGTTCGAACACTTGCACGCTGGTGCGCAGCGCTTGTCGGCATTGTCGCGTTGAGCGTCGCGGTCGTCGCAGCAGCCGATCCTCCATCGCGCGTTGCACGACTCGCCTATGCGGAAGGCACAGTGAGCTTTTCGCCCTCCGGCGATGATCAATGGGTCCGCGCGGTTATCAACCGACCGCTCGTCGCCGGTGATCGCCTGTGGTCCGATCAAGGCTCGCGCGGCGAAATGCAGGTGACGAACGCGTCGCTGCGTTTCGGTCCGCTGACGAACGTCTCGATACTCAATCTCGATGACCGCATCGGGCAATTCGAGCTCGCGCAAGGCGCATTGCAAGTCCAAGTGCGGCGGATGAATTCCGGAGAGATCGTCGAGATCGACACGCCGAATTTCGCGTTCACGATTACGCGCGCGGGTTCGTACCATTTCGACGTCGATCCAGAGAGCGGTTCGACGTTGGTTGCGGTGCGAAGCGGCGAGGGCGAGGCGTACGGCGAAGGCGCCGCGTATCGGATCGCCGCGGGCCAGGTGCTTCGTTTCTACGGCACTGATCTTCGCGATCACGAAAACCTCGCGCTGGGTCCGCCGGAAGGGTTCGAGCGGTGGGCGCTCTCGCGGCAGGGTCGCTACGAGGGGTCGGTCGCCGCTCGTTATGTTGCGCCGGAAGTCGTCGGCTACGAGGACCTCGACCAATTCGGAACATGGCAAGCCGTCGCCGATTACGGCAACGTGTGGATTCCTCGCAAGGTACCCTCTGGATGGGCCCCGTATCGCTACGGTCATTGGGCATGGATCGACCCGTGGGGATGGACATGGGTCGACGACGCGCCATGGGGCTTTGCGCCGTTCCATTACGGTCGCTGGGCGTTCGTGCGGGAACAATGGTGCTGGGTGCCGGGTCCCGCGCGAGAGCGGCCGGTCTACGCGCCCGCGCTTGTCGCGTTCGTCGGCGGAAACAATTTCAGCGTTGCGGTTGGGAGCGGTGGTGCAATCGGTTGGTTTCCGCTTGGGCCGGGAGAAGTTTATCGGCCGGCATATTCAGTGAGCCGGGAATATTTCACTCGCGTGAACATCGCCAACACGAGGGTCAACAACACTTATGTGACGAACATCTACAACAATCCAGATGCCGCGAATGTGCGCTACGCGCACTTCCAACGTCCCGCGGCGATCACTGCCGTGCCACAAACGGCATTCGTGCGAGCGCAACCGGTGCAGCGCGCGGCTGTTGCGGTAAATGCCCAAGTGCTGAACAAGGCCGAACTGCTGCCGTTGGCGAAGATCGCGCCGCAGCGAACGAGCGTAACGGGCGCACCGCCCGCCGCGAGTGCCCGCCCGCCGGCATCGGCGCTCGATAAGCCGATCGTGGCGAAAGCGCCGCCGCCGCCCGCGCCCGAATCGATCGCAACGAGGATTTCAAGGCCCGGGGGGGAAGCCGGCAGGCCAACGCCCTCGACGACGACGCAAGCGCCGCAAGGTGCTCCGCCGAATGTGCAGGCGGCTCAAGGTCAGCCACCGCGCCGCAATTTCAAGGTCGTGGAAGCCGCGCCGCCGCAACCGGCACCGACGACTTCGACGCCAAACACGGGTAATCGTCCAGCGTCCCGTGCGGAAAGCCCGGCCGACAAACCGCGCGCCGAAGGAGCACCGTCGGGCGGCGGACCACCAGCCGTCCCGCCTGGGCAACAACGCCGTGTGGAACCACCCGCGCAAGCTTCAGTGCCGCCACCGCCTCAGGCCGGCGGTCCGCCTGCCGCACCGCCCGGACAACTGCGCCGTGGAGAACCGCCTGCGCAGGTTACGGCGCCTCCGTCGCCTCAAGCCGGTGGTCCGCCAGGCGTCCCACCCGGGCAACAGCGACGTGTTGAACCACCCGCGCAGGCTTCAGCTCCGCCACTCCCTCAAGCCGGGGGACCGCCAGCGACTCCACCCGGACAGCAGCGACGTGCTGAGCCGCCTGCGCAAGCTACGGCGCCTTCGCCGCCTCAAGCCGGAGGACCGCAAGCGGCTCCGCCGGGACAGCAGCGACGTGCTGAGCCGCCTGCGCAAGCTACGGCGCCTTCGCCGCCTCAAGCCGGAGGACCGCCAGCGGCTCCGCCGGGACAGCAGCGGCGCGCGGAGCCGCCCGCGCAAGTCGCGACTCCGCCAGCAGTACCGTCGCCCGAAGGCCGCGCTGAGCCGCAACCGGGCCGTCCGGCGCCTTCGGCAATCCAAGCCGAGCCGCGCCGAGGGCCGCCAGCCGAGCGCTCGGTGCCTCCGCCTCAGGCTGCTCCGATCGCGCCGCGGACGCCCGATGTGGCAGCCGTACGTCCAGCGCCGATGCCGCCTCCGCAAGCCGAACCACGCCGCGGGCCGCCGGCCGAACGTCCGGCGCCGCTACCAGCAACGCCAGCGGTTCCGCGTGGCCCAGATGCCGCGGCCGTCCGTCCACCGCCGCAGGCAGCATCCGCTCCGCCAACGCAGCCCGCCGCCCCACAGGCAGCACCGCCGGCACGCGCGTCCCAGCAAGGTCCGCCGCCACGGGAAGGAAACCCGGGCAAGGGCCGGGGCGATAAAGGTGACGGGAAAGAAGGCGAGCCCAAGCCTTAGTTTGCATGACTGATCTGCGCTAATTGGCTGCGACGCAAGCAATTCCGGAGGGCGGCGTCAAGGATCGCGGCCACTACGCGTACGCGACTTGCGACAATCGACGTTTCCGCGCCGGACCCCATTCCGATGCCCGCTCGATCCGTCCGCAAGACGCCGGCCTACGTCGTCCGCCATTCGCTGATCCACGGCCGCGGCGTCTTCGCACGACGTACGATCCGCAAGGGGGCGCGAATCATCGAATACCGCGGCGAGCGAATCTCACTTGACGAAGCGGAGCGGCGACCGGACAGCGATCCGGACAATCCGTATCACACGTTCCTCTTCGAGCTGCACGATGGCCGCGTGATCGATGCAGCATCGCGGGGGAATGCCGCGCGCTGGATCAACCACTCCTGCGCGCCCAATTGCATTCCGATCGAGGACGATGACGAACGCGTCTATATCGAGGCGAAGCGCACGATCCGCGCAGGCGAGGAATTGTCGTACGACTACAGCTTGAGCGTCCGCGGCCGCATCTCGGCAAAGATGAAGGAAGGCTATGCGTGTCGTTGCGGCGCTCCGCGTTGCCGCGGAACGATGCTGGAAAAGAAGAAGAAACGGCGCTAGGGCACCGGCTACGCGACGCCCGCCACGCCCGCCAGTGCCGCGGCCGCCAGAATCCAAATCGGGTTGACGCGAGTCGCCGCGACAGCAGCGGCGCCGCAGATGGTCAGCAGGACCGCCCCCGCCGTCCTGTCGGCGGCGCGCGCGAGCGTGAACCGCTCGCCAAGGTGAGCCCGATCGCAACGGGTGCCAGCGCGCGCTGCAGCACGGCGCGTATTCTGCCGTTGCGAAGCCGCTCGAGCCCCCGGATCGCGAAATAGCAAACGATTGACGATGGGCCACATGCAGCGATCGTTGCGACGAATGCGCCGGCGATCCCCGCGACTTTCCATCCGAGCAGCGAGACCACCATCGCGTTGGGTCCCGGTGCAAGTTGCGCCAGCGCAAAAAGATCGGCGAACTCCGCGCTGGTCATCCAGCCCTCGACATCGACGACGACGCGATGAATTTCCGGCAACAACGCATTGATGCCGCCGATGGCGAGCAACGAGAGGGAAGCGAAGCGCCACGCAATTTCGAACAGAACATCGAACGATGGATTCATGGCGCCGAGCGCCATTCGACGGCGATCGCGAGAGGTACGGCGACCGCCAATGCCCATAGCAGCGGCGCTTGCGCGATACCGACAGCGGCGAACACGGCGGCCGCCAGCAGCACTGCACGCAAAGGCAGTCGCGCACCGACGATCAAACGGATCGACGTCCCGATGATGAGCCCCGCTGCCGCAGCCGACGCCCCGGTGATGGCATTGCGCGCAATCGTCGAATGGGCGACGGAGGCATAAAACGTCGCCAGCACGATCACGGCAATGACGGGAACAAACAAGATGCCTGTCAACGCCAACAGCGATCCAACGGCGCCCTGCCAGCGTGCACCCAGTATCACCGAAAGATTGACGACGTTCGGACCGGGGAGCACCTGACACATCCCGATCAGCTCGGCGAACTCGCGATCGTTGAGCCAGCGGCGCTCTTCGACGAGCACGCGGCGCGCCCACGGCATGACGCCGCCGAAACCGAGCAAGCCGATTTTCAGAAACGCCGCGAACAACGTCGCGCGCGGCACCGGCGTAGGCGATAGAGGTTCTGGTTGTTCCGGCCCCATGTCGAAGGGCGTCCGAGCCGACATCGGGCGCAACGCCGGCCAGCATTCTAGCTCGACGAGAACCCCCACGCTTGCGGCCTCAGTGGCCCATGAGACCGCTGCGCTGCCCCCATAGGGGGAGCATTCGGCCTTGGGACGGCCCGGCGGCGCTCAATCGTCTCATCAGATCGTCAGCCGCTCGAAGCAGGCCTGCAGAAATTGGCGGCGGTGATCGGCAGGTGTCGACGGCACATCGAAGACGTGCTCCGCGGCATCTTCGAGAAAGCGCTCGTCGTCTTCATCCCTGACAAACCAGCGGAGCTCGGCCGGAAACGCGCGAATCGCTGCGAAGTCGCCGGTAAGACGGGTGATGAATGCGGCGCGCGTCATGCCGTTGTCGCGCGATAACGCGGCATTGGCGATGAAGTCGGATGCTTCGAGGCAATCCGAGAGCGTCGGCACGCTCGCGCTCGCACTCGGCGGCGCGGACAACGCAGCGACGATCAACGCTGGATAGTAGAGCCGGTATCGGTTGGTCATTGCGAACCCCAACGTAACTCTAACCCACTTCCCGCAATCGATAGCCTTAGACTAACACTACGATAGTAATAATAAACTTGAGTTATCGTCGTCCCGCCCCTACCATTCAAAGCGTCGACCAACCATCGCGTGAAAGGAAAGCAGCATGAAAACCGTAGGCCAGAAAGTCGCCGCATTCAACGTCGTCGGTGTGAAGCCGGGCTTCAATCATCACGAGGAGAACGGCGTCTCCGCATTCGAGCCGATCACCGAGCAATCGTTCCCGGGCAAGTGGAAGGTTATCTACTTCTATCCGAAGGACTTCACATTCGTCTGCCCGACCGAGATTGTCGGTTTCGCCAAGATCGCGAAGGACTTCGAAGAACGCGATGCCATCGTCTTGGGCGGCTCGACGGACAACGAGTTCGCCAAACTCGGCTGGCGGCGCGATCACCGCGACCTCCATAGCCTCAATCATTGGCAATTCGCCGACGTGACGGGCTCGCTCGTCGACCAGCTGGGCGTGCGCGATCCGAACGAAGGCGTGGCACTTCGCGCAACGTTTGTCGTCGATCCCGACAATGTGATTCAGCACGTGTCCGTCAACAATCTGAACGTCGGCCGCAATCCAGACGAGATTCTGCGCGTCCTCGACGGCCTGCAGACGGATGAGCTCTGTCCGTGCAACCGCGCCGTCGGCGCCGCCACGCTTTGATCGTCCCAATCATCGACCAGAAGGAATGACCGATGGACGCATTGCAAGCAATCAAAGATCGTCTGCCGGCGTACGCGAAGGACGTCAAGCTCAATCTCGATGCGGTTCTGTTTCGAGGAAGCCTCGCGCCCGCCGAAGCGGTAGGGACAGCGCTCGCCGCAGCGTACGCGGCCAAATCGCCGGCGTTGATCGAGGCGCTTCGGTCAAACGAAGCCATCGAGGCGAAGCACGCCGAAGCGGCGCTCACGGCGGCAAGCCTGATGGCGATGAACAACGTCTGGTATCCGTTCGTCGAAATGGCAGGAGATCCCGAGCTCGCCGCTGCGCGTGCGGAGCTACGGATGAACGCGTACGCGACGTATGGGGGCGTCGACCGGCGCAGCTTCGAGCTTTACTCGCTCGCGGCATCGATTGTCGGCAAGTGCGAATTTTGCGTGAAGTCGCACTACAAGCTGTTGCGCGACGGCGGAATGTCGGTGCTGCAATTACGGGATGTGGGCCGTATCGCAGCCGTCATTGCGGCAGCCGCCCACGCCTTGGCGAACCAGGAAGAGACGCTCGCTCAGTTGGCTTGATGTTGCCTTCCGCACGCTTGAAATCGCCGCGATTGGCGCCGAGGGCGTGGATCGGCGAGAATCGCGCCAAGCATGGCTCGCAAGCGTCCCTCTCCCGCGCCGGGCACGACGATCGTGCTCGAGTACGATTCGAAGATCCTCACCGGCAACCCGCTCGGGGATCCGCACGTGCGCAAGGTCGGCGTTTGGCTGCCGCCCGGGTACGACGCCGGCGTCATACGCGGAAGAACAACCGGGCGCGGCAAGCGCTACCCGGTGTTGTTTGATCTTGTGGGTTACACGGGCTCGGGACTCGCGCATCTAAACTGGCGGCCGTTCGACGAGAACGTGCCCGAACGCGTCGCGCGGCTCACGCATGAACACAAAATGGGTCCGTGCATCGTCGTATTTGCCGACTGTTTCACGAGCTTGGGCGGCAATCAGTACGTCAACACGTCGGCGATGGGCCGCTACGCCGATCACTTGACCGACGAGATCGTTCCATTAATCGACCGCGAATTCCGCACGCTGGCTTCGCGCGAGCATCGCGGCGTGTTCGGCAAATCGTCCGGCGGATACGGCGCGATCGTTCACGGCATGCGCTATCCGCACTGCTGGGGCGCCGTTGCGAGCCACTCGGGCGATGCGCTGTTCGATTTCTGCTATCTGACCGATTGGCCGCGCACGCTGAACGAGCTCGATCGCTTCCGCAAGCGTCGGCGCATGCCCGGTCGCACGGATGTGTTGAAGGACGAACGCGGCGCGGATCGTGGCATCGACGATGGTCGTGCACGTCGTTTTCTCGAATTCGTTTGGGAAAAGGAAAAGCTTTCCGACAGCGAAGCGCACGCGCTGATGAATCTCGCGATGGCGGCAACCTACGACCCCGATCCGAAAGCGCCGCTGGGATTCCGCTTGCCCTTCAATCTCGAAACCGGCGAAGTCATCGCCGCACGGTGGAAGCAATGGCAGAAGCACGATCCGGTCAACATGGTGCCGTCGTACAAAGCCAACCTGAAGACGCTCCGACTGATCTACATCGATTGCGGTTGGCGCGACCAATACTATTTGCATTATGGCGCGCGTATCTTGTCTAAGCGATTCGCCAAAGCGGGCGTCCCGCACGTTTATGAGGAGTTCGACGACAATCATTCGTCGATCGATTACCGGATGGACGTGAGCCTTCCGCTTCTCTATCGGGCGTTGAAGCCCTAAGGAACCTCTGAACAACTCCTACGTGGAGGTAACCATGCGCTGGGGCGACATGCGGCAAAGCGAGAATGTCGAGGACCGCACCGGAACACCCGGCCCCGGCGGCGGCTTTCCGTTGGGCGGCGGCATGCGGCTCGGCCTCGGATCGCTGATCCTCATTCTGATCGGCGGCTGGCTCTTCGGGATCAATCCGCTCGAGATATTGGGCGTCATCAGCGGTGGCCCTGGTCCCGCACCGCAACAGCAGCAGCCGGCACCCGGATATGGCCCTCAAACTCGCCCGGGACCTGGCGCCCAAACGCAAGCGCCGCTCAAAAGTCAGGACGCCGAATTCAGCGCGCGCGTGTTAGGCGATACGGAGGACGTCTGGTCGGCGGTCTTCAAGGCTGGCGGCTCGCGCTACGAGCCGCCGAAGCTCGTCCTGTTTCGCGGTGGCGCGCGGTCCGCTTGCGGGACGGCGAGCGCGGCTGTCGGACCGTTCTACTGTCCAGGCGATCGAGCGCTTTACCTGGATACGTCGTTTTTTCAGGACCTTCACAATCGATTCGGAGCGCCCGGCGATTTCGCGCAGGCGTACGTGATCGCGCACGAAGTCGGCCATCACGTGCAAAACCTGCTCGGCACGATGCAGCAATTCGACGCGCAGTCGCAACGGATGGACACGCGAAGCCGCAACGACATGTCGGTGCGCCTCGAGCTTCAAGCCGACTGTTACGCCGGCGTATGGGGATTTTTCGCACAGAAGCGCAACTTGCTCGAAGCGGGCGATCTCGAGGAAGGGTTGCGCGCCGCCGCTGCCGTCGGCGACGACCAGATTCAGAAGCGCGCGCAAGGGTACGCCGTGCCGGAGTCCTTCACGCATGGCTCCGCCCAACAACGGATGCGCTGGTTCAAGGTGGGATTCGATTCGGGCGATTTGCGCAAGTGCAACACTTTCGACGCGCGGCCTTGACCGGAAATAAGAGTGTTGCCTATGATGTTTATGCAAGGAGGAGGCGCCATGAAAACCCCGTTCATTGTCGCGGGCTTGAGCGGTTTTTCGCTGCTGTGCGGTTGCGCCCCGGCGCCGCTGACGAAAGCGGACGTCGATGGGCGCATCGTATGCAACGTCGATCAGATGGATCAGGTGGAACGCGCGGCGGTACGCAATAATCGCCAGGTGCTCTGGGTAAACTGCCCGCGCGCCGTTTTACGCGCCAGTTGACGCGAGGTGCCATCGCTTCGATGTCCTGGCTGCCGCCAGGCAATGGCACCGCTCGACCTCGATCGAAAGCCAAGCGGTAAGTTGACGGTCGACTTGTGCGGCGCGTGCCAGGCTATCTGGTTCGACAGTTTCGAAAGCGCACAGCTCACCCCCGGTGCAACGCTCGACCTTTTTCGGGCGGTGCATACCGCGCAGCCCGAAAAACAGCATGCGCTGTCATCGCAGCTGCCGTGTCCGCGCTGCGAGACGCTGCTCGTGTTGACGCAGGATCTGCAACATACGACGAGGCTCACCTATTACCGTTGCCGTTACGGTCACGGGCGCTTTACGCCGTTCTTCCAGTTCCTGCGCGAGAAGAACTTCATACGGCCGCTCGACCCTGGCGAGCTCGAACGCTTGAAGGCGAGCGTACGCACGATTCGGTGCGCGAGCTGCGGCGCGCCGGTCGACATCGAACGATCGACGGTTTGCCGCTATTGTCAGGCGCCGATCGTGGCGCTCGATCCAGACGCCGTCGAAAAAGCGCTCCACGAGCTCGATGCTGCCGAGCGACAGCGCGTCACGCCAGACCCTGATCGAATCGGCGACGGCATCGTCGCATTGGCGCGGCTCGATCGCGAAATGGCAGACGCTCGGCGACGTAACGGCGCCGAAATTGCGGGCATTGATCTCATCGGAATCGGACTGTCGGCGCTCGGCGTTTTTCTGAGGTGGCATTAGCCTTACGGCAACATTTCGATCAACCGCAGTCTCGCTTCGCGCTCTTCGTCGCCGCGGCGTAGCGTGAAGGCGATATCGGTGCCAACCGGCTGCGCGAGCTTATGCGTTAAATCCCGCCCGCTCATCTGCGCGGCCTGAATCCCATCGATTGCCACGATCTGGTCATCGCGCGCAATTCCCGCGTCGGCGGCGGGCGAACCCGGCAGCACCAGCGTCACACGAAATGAGTCGGCAACTTCTTTGATGGCGCGCATACCGCCGCGGTTGAACGGTAGCGAAACGTACCCCGGCTCGTACGTGAACCAGATCACGCCGTTGCCATAGTCAAAATCGAGCACGAAGTTCGCCAGCGTGTCGGTGCCGATATTCGCCGCTTCGGTCTGCGACGAAAACGCGCCGGCTTTGTCTTCCGCGTAACGGACGATCGGGCGTTTCAACACGGTGCCGCCAATTTCCAGCGTCGCGATTCGACTGGCCCAATTGCGCGATGCACCGCCGGCGCCATACGACACCGTCTCGATCCCGCGTTTCAGTCGATCAGCGAGCCCGTGTTTGCGTGCCCAAACGGACTGCACGACCATCGTGCTCGAGTTGCCGGTATCGAGGGCGATCAATCCGGACACGCCGTCAATACGCCCTTCAAGCAGCGGCATATCGTCATCGAATGTGATCGGCACAGCGCGGCTGCGTCCTTGATGTCGATAGTCTGCGAGCTTCCGCAGCGTCAACGTCTTGCGCGGATAATCGAGACGCATCGCGAAGCGTTCGAATATCTCGAGACCCAGCAAGCCGGCCAACGGCGCGCGCGAGCCCCGCTCGACCGTGCCGTATTGGAGCGGAATCACAAAAAAATGCTGATCGGCGAGCGTCGCGTCGCCGATGTCAAGGCGGTCGATGCGAACGTAAACCGGATGAATGCCAAGCGCCTCGGCAACGGCGGGCGTGACGATATTGTGGCCGCCCGAATCGAGAATGAAGTCGAACGCACGTCCGTTGAGCTTCGCTTCGACGGCGATCAGTCCGTCGGTCTCGAGCCGGACCGTCGTCTCGCCAGCAAGCGTCGTGTCGTCCGGTGGCTTCGGCGCGGTGAATGCGGCGCCGTCGAAGCGGTCCTGCGCAGTCCAACTCGCAACGTGAACAATTTCCACGTCCGAGCTTCCCGAGTCGCGTGACTCGATCGCGAACGGCAGCCGCACGCCCGATACGACGCGATAGTCGCTGTAGCGCACGGTCAGCGTCGAGATCGGCATTGTGCGGATCGACCGATCAAGCGCGTAGGTCACCGCGTCGAACCACAACTGAACGCGCTGTCCACCGCGCGGCGCGGCGTCGATCACGACGAACGATCGATCATTTTCCATTTTCATCGACGTGGGGCCGATACGTGCATGCTCGGAGTCCGGATGAAGCCATCCACGACGCGTCAGCCATGCTTCGGTCACGCTCGCTCGCCTCGAATAAGCGCCGTTGAGCGGATGAGCGCCGCCCGACGGATCCTGCCGCCAGCGCGTGCGGCCGTCGAAGCCTTCCGCAGTGCGGAAAACACGTACGTCTGTTGTCACGGCCCAGCGACCCTTGGCCAAATCTTCATCGCGCGACCACGTGCCTGGTAGGCGCGAGACCTCGATGTGTCCTTCGCCATGAAGACCTTGGATGCGGGTCCACGCTGCGCCACCGGACGCTTCACGCGCCTTGGCAAGCGCCGCAACGCCCGATGCCGCTGATTCCTGCGCCGCGACGACGCTCTCGCTGGCCGATGCGCGCTGTTCGACGACTGCCAGCATGCCGAAAGCCATGATTCGCACGAAACCCTTCATGCCCGCCTCGCGTAGACCGGGAAAAGGCTACCCCTTGGTCGGCGAATCGTCTTGAACGTTCGGTGCGTGCATTGAACAGGAATTGCGTTGGCGCCGTCTCGCGCCGGGCGGGACGCCGAAATGGCGTCGGTACACGCGGGTGAAGTGCGCTTGATCGGCAAAGCCTGCGGCCGCCGCAATGTGCGCAAGCGGCAGGTCGCTCGTCATCAGCGCGCGATCAGCGCTCTCCACACGCCGACGGCGGACATACGCGCCGATTGATTCGCCGTACGCATGTCGAAACGCGCGCGCGACATGGGCCGGATGAGCGCCAACCTGCATGGCGAGCTGCCCTAAAGTCGGTGGCCGCGCGAGGTCGGCCTCGACAATGTCGATGACGCGCGTCAGCCATCGCGGATGCAAAGGAATCGCATCGGCACGCATCGCCTGCGCGAGCAACTCGATTGCTGCCGACGCCGCAGCGAGCGGTGCGACGCTGTCGTCCGCACG
>WNGI01005305.1_pt1 | contig 11585 bp, 12 predicted proteins | sample 5400621 | NCBI WGS metagenome assembly WNGI01 (sample SAMN13153374, study PRJNA577476) | soil metagenome | isolation source: 20 cm soil or saprolite under Garry oak tree replicate 1 | place: USA:California | collected 2016-06-15
AGGAGATCCGCGAGGCACCGCGAACGCGGTACGCCGCGGATCTCGTCGGGATGAACCTGTTCGCTGGCCGGCTCATCCCGCTCGAGGCCGGCGCCGGCGAGCTGCAGACCGCGGACGGGGTCGTCACCGTCCCCTGGCCGGAGGGGATCCCCGTCGGTCCTGTCGACGACGTGCTCGCCACCCTGAGGCCCGCCGACGTGGCGCTGCATACCGCCCGCCCCGAGGGTTCCGCCCGCAACGTGGTCCAGGGCGTCGTCGAGGAGGTCGCGGTCGTGGGCGACCGGGCACGCGTGCGGCTCGCCAGCTCGCCGCGGCTCGTCGCCGAGATCACGAGCGGCTCGGCCGCGAGGATGGCGATCGGGAGCGGGACCGTGGTCTGGGCGTCCTTCAAGGCGGTCGAGATCCATCTCATGGTCGAACGAGGTGCAACCGATACCCTGTAGGCCGTGAAGACCGAGGCCGAGCGCACCGCGCTCAAGCGGGCGCCCGACGCGAAGGCGACCGGCGAGCGACCCAAGAACCCGATCTTCCGCTTCCTCGGTGAGCTGCCCGGGCTCGTCATCATGGCGCTCGTCCTGGCCGTCCTGATCAAGACGTTCCTGTTCCAGGCCTTCTACATCCCGAGCGCGTCGATGGAGCCGACGCTCCACGGATGCCCCGGCTGCAGCGGCGACCGCGTGCTGGTGACCAAGATCCCCTACTACTTCGGCGACCCGAAGCGCGGTGACATCATCGTGTTCGAAGACCCCGACCCGGCGAAGCGCCCGGACCGTGGCCTGATCGGCGGGTTCGCGCATTGGCTCTTCCAAGCCGTCGGCGTTCAGAAGCCCGACAACGAGGACTTCATCAAGCGGGTGATCGGCTTGCCCGGTGACACCGTCTGGGCGAAGAACGGCAAGGTGTACGTGAACGACATCGCGATCGCCGAGCCGTACCTGACGCAGAAAACGCGAGATTTCCCGCGCACGAGAGTCCCCAAGGACTCCTACTTCGTGATGGGCGATAACCGCTCGAACTCGCTCGATTCCCGGTTCGGGCTCGGGTTCATCCCGCGCGACGCGATCATCGGCAAAGCGTTCTTCCTGGTCTGGCCTCCATCCCGGTGGACCGGTCTTTAGCGGACCGGATCCGTGGGTAGGCTGCGCGCGTGAGGAGCTGGAGGATCTCGCCGAAGGAGCTCGTTGCGCTCATCCCGAACGTCGTCCTGCTCTTCAAGGACCTCCTGAAGGATCCCCGGGTGCCGCGGAGCAGCAAGGCCCTGCTCGTCGGCGCCGTCGCCTACATCGTCTCCCCGGTCGACCTACTCCCGGATTTCGTGCCGTTCATCGGTCAGGTCGATGACGCCTTGCTCGCCGCGGTGGTGTTGCGCCACTTCGTCCACAGCGCCGGGCCCGACGTGATCCGGCAACACTGGCGTGGGGATCCCGCGAGCCTCGACCGCCTCGGCCGCGCGGTCGGCGTGTCGCTCTGGTAGCCGAGGACCTCAACCCGCGAGGCCCCGCTCCTTCGCCCAGGCATCCAGCAGGAGCAACGCCTCATCCTGGGCGATCGGGCCGCGCTCCATCCGCAGATCCAGCAGGTAGGCGAGCGCTTCACCGACGGCCGGCCCCGGTTGCACACCCAGGTGCTCCATCACCTGGTCCCCGTCGAGGGGCGGGCGGATGGCCTCGAGGTTCTCCCGTTCGGCGAGGGCCGCGATCCGCTCCTCGAGCTCGTCCTGCAGCGCCGCGAAGCGGCGGGCCCGATCCGCGTTGCGGGTCGTGACGTCCGCGCGCGTGAGCTGGTTCAACCGGTCGAGGAGCGGCCCGGCATCGCGGACGTAGCGTCGGACGGCCGCGTCGGTCCACCCGTCCCCGTACCCGTGGAAGCGCAGATGCAGCTCGATCAACGTGCAGACGTCATCGATGACGGCGTTCGGGTACCGGAGCGCGGTGAGCCGCTCCCTCGCCATCCGGGCGCCGACGATCTCGTGGTGGTGGAAGCTCACTCCCTCGGGGGTGATCTGGCGCGTCTTCGGCTTGCCGATGTCGTGGAGCAGGCCGGCGAGGCGCAGCACGAGGTCCGCCTCGCACCGCTCGACGACCGCATAGGTGTGGCGGAGCACATCCTTGTGCTGGTGCACGGGATCCTGTTCGAGCTTGAGCGCCGGGAGCTCCGGAAGGAAGACGTCGGCGAGGCCGGTCTCCACCAGCAGCGAGAGTCCCTTCGCCGGATGCTCGGCCACGAGCAGCTTGTCGATCTCCGCCTGCATCCGTTCGACGGCCACGATGTCGAGTCGATCCCGCATCGAGCGGATCCCTTCGAGGATCCGCTCGGCGGGGGCGACATCGAGCTGCGCGACGAACCGAGCGGCGCGGATCATCCGCAAGGGATCGTCGGAGAACGCGATCGAGGGATCCGTCGGCGTGTCGAGGACGCGCGCACCCAAGGCCGCCACTCCGGCGTACGGGTCCATGAGCTCACCGCCCGGAAGCCGGACCGCCATCGCGTTGATCGTGAAATCGCGTCGACCGAGGTCCGTCTCGATGTCGTTCCCGAAGGTGACCGCCGGCTTCCGGTTCTGCTCGGCATAGACCTCTTGGCGGAACGTGGTGATCTCCAAGCGCGTCCCGCCCTTGAGGGCTCCCACGGTGCCGAAGCGCACGCCGACGAAGTAGCGGCGGTCGGCCCACCCGTGGAGCACCTTCGTGGTCTCCGCCGGGTGAGCGCTCGTGGCGAAGTCCAGATCGCTCACCGTCCGTCCCAGCAGCAGGTCGCGGACGCTGCCGCCCACGAGGAAGAGCTCGTGACCGGCGTCGGCGAACCGGGCGCCGAGCTCGATCGCGAGCTCGGGGACATCGAGGGTTGCGCCGGACGAACGGTCGGCCATGACGGGACGAGGATAGCGGGGGTCGAGCGCGCTACCGTGCTCTGTGTGCCTGTCTGGCTGGGGTTCATCTGGACGTCGCCGAACACGCTGATCGGCCTGCTCGCAGGACTCCTCACCTTCCAGCGGCCGTCGGTGCGGTCGGGGCTCGTGGTGTTCGACCGAGCGCCGAGAGGACTCACCCGGTTGATGCTTCGAGCCGATCGCGTCGCGATGACGATCGGCTTCGTCGTCGTCTCGGCACGCCCGGTCGAAGGCCAACTGCTCGCCCACGAGCAGCACCACGTTCGCCAGTACTGCGCGTGGGGACCGCTGTTCATCCCGGTGTACCTGCTTCTGGCGATCGCGTACGGCTACCGTCGGCATCCGATGGAGATCGCGGCCCGGCGGGCGGCCGGGGAGCTGCCGGCTCGCGGAAGTGTCTAGAACGGCATCCCGGCGGACTGCTCGCCGCTGAACGCCGACCGGCGGTCCAAGACGCCCGCGAGCTGGAGATCGAAGTCGTGGGGACTGGTCGCGGTGCGGCGAGCCTCATCCACCCCGACGAGCCCCTCCTTCACCAGGCCCACCAGCGCCTGATCGAACGACTGCATCCCGTAGTAGCCGCCCTCGGCGATCACGTCCACGATCGAGTCGGTCTGGTCGGGATCCACGATGCGGTCGAAGACCCGCCCCGTGTTGACGAGCACCTCGACGGCGGGCACGCGGCCCTTGCCGTCGGCCTTCGTGACGAGCCGTTGCGAAACGATCCCGCGGAGCGCGCCGGCGAACGACGTCCGGACCTCTTTGGCCTGCTGGGGCGGGAACAGGTCGAGGACCCGGTTGATCGTCTCCATGCAATCGATCGTATGCAGGGTCGAGATCACGAGGTGCCCCGTCTCTGCAGCCTGGATCGCCGACAGCGCCGACTCCGCGTCGCGGATCTCCCCGACGAAGATCACGTCCGGGTCCTGCCGGACGACGTGCTTGAGCGCGGCCTGGTACGAGCCCGTGTCGATCCCGACCTCGCGCTGCTGGATGATCGAGAGCTCGTCGTCGTGCACGACCTCGATCGGATCCTCGATCGTCACGATGTGGGCACGACGCGAACGGTTGATGTGCCCGATCATCGACGCGATCGTCGTGGTCTTCCCGGTCCCGGTCGGTCCGGTGATCAACACCAGCCCACGCGGGCTGTCGGCGAGCGTCCGCATCACGACCGGGAGCCGGAGCTCCTCGAAGGTCGGGATCTCTGAACGCACGCGCCGAACCGCGAGCCCGACCAATCCACGCTGACGGAACACGTTGATCCGGAAGCGCCCAACGCCCTGCAGCGTGTAGCCGATGTCCGCCTCGTTCGTGGTCTCGAACTCCTGTCGCTTGTGCTCGCTCATGACCGCGAGGGCGAACGCGGTGGCGTCCTCCGATGTCAGCTCGGCGAAGGGCGCCGGCTGCAGGTCGCCATCCACGCGGAGGAACGGCACGTTCCCGACCTTCAGATGCAGGTCGCTCGCCCCCCGTTCCACGGTATGCCGAAGCAGCTCGTCGATGTTCATCCCACCTCCGTTTCGGCATGATGGCCCTGGAGCCTGAGCGACCGGCCACCCAGGGCTACTATCCGCACGTCATGGCTGGTGAAGAGGTTCCTTCGGTCTCCGGTGAACCGCCGCCGCGGAAGCGGCGGCGGAGGCGCCGGAGACCGAAGCCGGCCGCGGCGGCGGGCGCCGGAGCCCCGACCGGAACCTCGAGCGGGACGCGGGCGAAGCCGACGGCGAAGACCGAAGCCGAGCATCGGAAGCAACGCGCGGCGTCGAAGGTCGGCGCCTCGAAGAAGACGAAGGCGAAAGGAACTTCGAAGAAGAAGGCCCCGGCGAAGGGACCCCGCCGGCACATCCCCACCCAGCGGGAGGTCTCGGCCGGCGGGGTCGTGTACCGGCGGGAGGGCGACGACATCGAGATCGTCCTGGCCTCGCGCCGGACCCGCCGCGGCGACCTCGCATGGGGTCTCGCGAAGGGTGGGATCGAACCGGGGGAATCGCGAGAAGACGCGGCCGTTCGCGAGGTCCGCGAGGAGACCGGGCTCGATGCAACGATCGAGGCGGACCTCGGCGATACGAAGTACATCTACGTCTGGGAGGACGTCCGGATCCGCAAGCGGGTGCACTTCTTCTTGATGCGACACGTCGGCGGTGACGTGGACGATCGCGACGACGAGATGGAGGAGATCCGCTGGTTCCCGCTGGAGCGAGCGCTCAAGCGGGCGGCGTACCGCGGTGAACGAGAGGTCCTCGGTCGCGCCGCTGAGCTCTTGCGGTGACGACCGAGCAGATCGTCCTCGGGATCGTGATCGGGGTCGCCGCGGGCGTGCTGTCGGGTCTGTTCGGCGTTGGCGGCGGCATCATCACCACACCGGCCATCCAGGAGCTCCTGGGTGGGAGCCCCTGCATCGCGGTCGGCACCCCGCTTCCGGTCGCGATCCCGACCGCCCTCGTCGGTGGCTACACCTACGCGCGCGCTCACGAGGTGAGCTGGCGAGCCGTGCGGTTCGCCGCGATCCCCGGGATGGCGGGGGCCGCCGCGGGCGCGTGGCTCACGTCGCTGATCGATCCCCATTGGTTGCTGCTCGTGACCGCCGTCCTGATCGGGTGGCAGGCGGTGCGTATCGGACGCTCAGCCCGATACCGGATCCACGAACGTGGCACGACACCGGGATGGCAGTACGCGGTGTTGGGCGGGTTCACCGGTCTCGTGTCCGGTCTGCTCGGCGTGGGGGGCGGGATCGTCTTCGTCCCGTTCGTCACGACGATGCTGGGGATGCCGCTGAAACGCGCGCTGGGCACGTCCCTGGTCCTCATCGCGATCATCGCGGTCCCCGGCACGATCGTGCACGCCGCCCTCGGGCACATCGATTGGGAGATCGCGTTCGTCTTGGTGCTCGGCGTCATCCCTGGTGCCCGGATCGGGGCCGGCATCGCGCTCGGGGCCCGAGAGCGCACCCTGCGGCTCTTGGTGGGCTCCTTCCTGCTCCTCGTCGCCGCCGTCTACGGGATCGCCGAGCTCGCGAGGCTCGCCAGAGGCTGAGACCGGCCCGGCTAGGATGCGCCCGTGGAACGCGCCGTCCGTGCGCTGCTCGTCATCGGCTTCCTCGCCTTCACCGTGCCGCTCGGGGTGCCGGCGTCCGCCCAAAGCGCGACGGTTTCGCTCTCCTTGCTCAGCCAGTCCCCTTGGTCCGCGCGCTACGGCGATCCCCGGCTGAAGATCTCCGTCGTCGCGACGAACCTCAGCGCCAGCTCGCTCGGCCATCTTTCCGTGGGGCTGTCGATCGGTCCTCATTACGAGACGGTCGCCGGGTACGAGTCGTCGCTCGTGGAGGGCCCGACCAGCCCCGTATTCGAGACCGAGGATCCGGTCGCCGGGAAGCTCGAGCCGAACACGGCGACCACGTTGAGGATCCCCAGCGTGGATCTCTCGACGGCGACCGGGATCGAGCAGACCGACAGCCAGGTCTATCCGGCGCGCGTGGACGTGCGATCGAACGGTTCCGTGGTGGCCTCCCTCACGACCCCCGTCCTGTACTTCGTGCAGCCGCCGATCGCGCCGATGCTGCTCGCGTCCTGGATCGAGCTCCAGCCGACGATCGCGTTCGGTCCCGATGGGCGGCTCCTCGACACGGCGTTCCCGGACGCCCTCAGCCCCCAGGGACAGCTCGGCGCGCCGATCGCCGCACTCAACGGGGCGCTCGGCCGGCTCGGCCCCGCCGGCGCGTTCCCGATGAGCGTGATCGTCGAGCCGGCGCTCGTGGAGCAGGCGCAGCGCGTGGCCAGCGGATTCACCTTGGCGGACGGGACGGCCGTGCCGAAGGGGACGGACGGTCCGCTGAAAGCGGCCGCGTTCCTCGATTCGCTCTCGAACGCGGCCCATGGGCCCGGCGTTCGAACGGTGGCCACGCCGTTCGCGGGCCCGACGATCCCCTCGATGCTCGCGAGCGGGCTGGGGCGCGATCTGGAGGCACAACGTTCGCTCGGCGTCGAGACCCTCCAGTCGTTGACGGGGACGACGCTCCAGACGGACGTCGCCAGACCCCCGTCCGGGGCGCTCTCCGACGATGCGATCGGTTGGCTCGCGGACAGCGGCGCGACGACCGTCCTGGGAAACATCGACACGGTCGCTCGACACGCCCAGGGGCCTGCGTTGAACCCCGATCCGACCGCGACGGTGAACGCTCCCGACGGCTCGAACGTCACGCTCGTCCTGCCCGACCCGGGCGTCGAAGGGCTCCTGGCGCGGCCCGACCTGGTGGACGATCCCGTGCGCGCCGCCCAGGCGGTGTTGGGCGAGCTCGCGGTCATCTGGAAGGAGTCACCGGTGCCGGAGGGTGGACACGTCCGGGGCGTCGCGCTCGCACTCCCGTCGTCTCTGTCCCCCGGCATGTGGACGCCGATGCTCGAGCGGCTGCACCGCACGCCCTTCCTGCGACCCGAAGATGCCGCGACGTTCGTCGCCGGCGTGACCCCGTCCGGCGAACCCGCAGTCCTCCGCTCTCCCGACGCCTCCTCATTCCCGCCTTCGTACATCGACCAGATCCGCGAGCAGCAGCATCGGATCGGCACGTACGCTTCGATACTGACCCAACCGAGCCCGGTGCCGGAGCTCACCAACGACGTCTACTACGCGGAATCGGCGTCCTACGTCACGGACTGGGAGGCCGGGACCTCGTGGTTGAACGCGGTGTACGCGGCGACGCAGCAAGCCTTCGACAGCGTCAAACCACAGGTCGGTCAGGGGTTCACGTTCACCTCGGGTGAGGGCACGATCCCGCTCCTCATGGGCGATCCCGGCCCCATCCCACTCCGGGTGACGATCCAGCTGCAGTCCTCCCAGTTCGAATATCCCGGCGGGGACGAGCAAACCGTCCTGCTCGAGCGGCCGGATCAGGTCGTGACCTTCCACGTCGTCGCGAAGGCGGCTGGACAGAACCCCATCCTCGTGGACGTCACCGCACCGAACGGAGACGAGATCGGCGAGCCTCAAGCGATCGTCGTGCGATCGACCGCGGTCAACCACATCGCGTTGCTCGTGACGCTCGCCGCAGCCGGCGTCTTGGCGCTGCTGTACTCGCGGAGGTGGTTCCGGCGGACGAAGGTCTCGAGCTGACGCCGGCCGGGCCCGACGCGGTGGACTCACGCGAGGCCACCGTGCGGAACGCGGCCATGATGTCGGGCGGCACGCTCCTGTCGCGGGTGACGGGCTTGATCCGTGTGACGGTGACGCTCGCGGCCCTCGGGTTCACGGTGGTCTCGGACAGCTACAACGCGGCGAACACCACCCCGAACATCATCTACGAGCTGGTGCTGGGCGGGATCCTCACGAGCGTCTTCGTCCCAGCGCTCATCGGCCGCGGCAGGGATCGTGGGCGCGGAGCCCAGTTCGAAACGGCGAACCGCTTCCTGACGATCACCCTCGTTGTGCTGACGGGGGTCGCCGTTGTCGGCGCCGTGATCGCGCCGTGGATCATGCGTCTGTACCTCGGCGGGGTCGACGATCCGATCCGCCGAGCGCAGGAGATCGAGCTCGGAACGTTCTTCCTGCGGTGGTTCATGCCGCAGATCGTCTTCTACGGGGTCGGCGCGGTGGCCGGCGGTCTGCTCACGGCGAACCGCCGGTTCGCGGCGCAGATGTACGCGCCCGTCCTGAACAACCTCGCCGTGATCGCGACCATGTTCGCTCTCATCGCGATGCGCGGGACGACGCCGCCACGGGTCGAGACGCTCACGTTCGCCGAGAAGACGCTGCTGGGCGCGGGCACGACGCTCGGTGTCCTCGCCATGACCGCCGCGCTGTGGCCGGCGCTCCGCGGGATCGGGTTCCGCTGGCGCCTTCGTTGGGATTGGCGCCACGAGAGCGTTCGCCAGCTCTTCCATCTCGCTCGATGGGTCGTCGTGTACGTGGTGGCGAACCAGGTCGCGTACCTGATCATCATCAGGCTCGCCAGCAGGATCTCGGCGGGCGCTTACACGGCCTACTCGCAGGCGTTCGTGTTCTTCTCGCTCCCGCATGCGATCGTCGCCGTCTCCATCTTCACGGCGCTGATCCCCGGCATGGCCGACCGATGGACCGTCGAGGATCGGGCAGGCGTCCGGGACCTGTTCTCGCGAGGGTTCCGCGACACGATGATCGTGATGATCCCCGCCGCAGCGGGGTACCTCGTCCTCGCGGGACCGATCGTCGCGCTGCTCGCGGGCCACGGGGCAGTGCGCGGCGTCGAGCTGCCGGTCCTCGCGCGCATCCTCGCGGGATTCGCGATCGGCTTGCCGTTCTTCTCCGCCTTCCAGCTCATGACGCGCACCTTGTACGCGATGCACGACTCGCGAACCCCGGCGCTCGTCAACATCGGGGTCGCCGTCGTGAACATCTCGGCGGATCTGCTGCTCGCCTTCGCATGGCACCGAGGGGTGACCGGGCTCGCCCTCGGACATGCCGTCTCCTACGTCTTCGGATCAGCCCTCTTGTTCGTCATCGTGCGGCGGCGGCTCCACGGTGCCGACGAGCGCAGGATCGGCACGACGATCGCCAAGACGCTGCTGGCGGCGGTCGTGACGGCGGCGGCGGCCGCCGGTGTCTCGGCCGCTGTGGGCATCGCGTTGGACGTCGATCGGACCTTCGTCCGCCTCGTCCAGGTGACCGCGAGCGTTGCCGCCGGGGTGCTTGTGTTCCTGGCGTGCGCGCTTATCTTCGGGATCCACGAGGTCGATGAAGTGAAGGAGGCGCTCCTCGGCCGGCTGCGCCGCGGAGCGTGATGGAGACCGGGATGCGAAGAACCCTTCGGCGCGTGCACCGCGAACAGTCCGGCATGGTCGGGAAGATCATCGTCGTCTGGTTGCTGTTCGTCGCCGTCCTCGGCATCTCCGCGATCGACACGGCGTCGGTCCTGTTCACCAAGTTCCGTCTTTCGGACGCGGCTGCGACGGCGGCATCGACCGCCGTTTCGACGTATCAGAACGAGCGGGACGTGACTGCGGCGTGCGGCGCCGCCGAGCTCTCCGTCCACCAAGCCGACCCCAACGCGACGATGGCCAAGGGCTGGTGCAAGGTCGATACGACGTCCGGCGACGTGACGATCACGCTCCGGAGGACCGCGACCAGCATCATCGCGGGGCGGTTCTCCTTCACCAGAGATCTCACGAAGGTCGTCCAGCGGGAAACCGCGTCTCCATCCTCGTTGTAGCGTGCGCTCGTGGATCCGCCCGAGCCCGATGAGGAGTTGGTCCGCCGCTTCCTGCTCGGAGACACGGACGCCTTCGAACGACTCGTCGAACGGCACCGCCAACGTGTCTACAACCTCTGCCTCCGTGTGCTGGGGGATCCCGAGGACGCTGCCGACGCCGCGCAGGACACCTTCCTCTCCGTCCTCACGAAGCTCCGGCAGTTCCGGGGCGATGCGGCGTTCACGACGTGGATGCATCGCGTCGCCGTCAATGCCTGCTACGACCTGTCCCGGAAGCGCCGCCGGCAACCGCTGCTCCGGCTCGCGGGGGACCAGGATCTGCCGGAAGCTGAGCTGGGAGCCCCGGTTCCCGACCATGCGGAAGAGTCGGCCGGGACGTACGATGCCGTCGTCGCGCTCCGTGAGGTTCCGGAGGAGTTCCGGGTTGCCCTCGTGCTCGCGGATCTGCACGACATGGCGTACGAGCAGATCGCGAAGGTCCTCGACGTCCCGATCGGAACGGTGAAGTCCCGGGTGCACCGCGGGCGGGTCGCGCTCGCGCGCGCGATGGGCGTCTCGAGCCGGGAACCCGAAGCACCGGCCCGAGCGTCCGAGGACCAACCATGAGCCACCCCGACGCGCTGCTCGCGGAGTACGTCGACGGCGCCCTCGCCGAAGGCGAGCGCGCCGCCGTCGAGCGCCACCTCGGCTCCTGCGAGCGGTGCCGCGACGAGGTTGCCCTCGCCCGTGCCGCGCGGACGGCCCTCGCTTCGGTGCCGGAGACGCCGGCGCCGAGCGACCTCGGCGCCGTGGCGATCGCGGAGGCGAGACGGCCTGATGGGAGCCATCCGGCCGCCGGCGCACCGCCGGGACGTCCGGCGTGGTACCGCTGGGCGGGCGCGGCGGCGGGTATCGCCGCCGCGCTCCTCGTCGTCGCGCTGGTCCTGCCCCACGTCGGGAACGCGCCCTCCACCACGGCGGCGGCCGGGGATGCGGCCGCGTCGCGCGCGGCCGCATCCCCTGCCACCTCCGTCGAGACGCAGAACGTCAACTACGACCTGGCGGGCGTCGAGTCGCTCGCAACCTCCTCCCGCGGCCAGGAGGGAGCGGTCTTCGGATCCAACGGCCAGCCGACGCAGGTCCCCGTCGCGGCGAGCGACACACCCGAGAAACAGATCTCGTTCACAGACGCGGTCGCGTGCCTCGGTCGCGCGTTCACGGCGCCCACCGGCCAGCAGGCGCCGGAGGGTCAGCTCGTCCGCGTGATCCAGGCTCGCTACCGCGGTGTCCCCGCCGTCCTCGGCGTCTACCTCCTCAGCCCGGGAGCCGGGCAGCCGGCAGACATCGTTCGCGTCTTGGTCGCATCCAGCCGGGACTGCTCCATCTTGACGTCAACGCAGGCGACGACCTGAGCTCCGGCTTGACGTCAACGCAGGCGACGACCTGAGCTCCGGCTTGACGTCAACGCAGGCGACGACCTGAGCTCCGGCTTGACGTCAACGCAGGCGACGACCTGAGCTCCTCCTGACCTCGGGA
>WNGI01006967.1_pt1 | contig 11585 bp, 12 predicted proteins | sample 5400621 | NCBI WGS metagenome assembly WNGI01 (sample SAMN13153374, study PRJNA577476) | soil metagenome | isolation source: 20 cm soil or saprolite under Garry oak tree replicate 1 | place: USA:California | collected 2016-06-15
GGGCTCAAGCCTCACCCGATCGCCGGTGAGGTGTCGCCCGCCCAGGTGGCCGACGCCGTCTGGCGTGCGATCACCAGGAACCGTCGCGAGATCGACGTTGTGCCGATCCAGCTCAGGACCGTGCTCAAGCTGCAGGCTCTGACGCCCGGCATTTTCGCGACCACTGCGCGGTGGATGGGCGCCACTCGCTCCAACGAGGCTCTCGACAGGCGTCAGCGGGACAAACGTTAGAATTTCAAACACCATGAGCTTGGTCGAGAACGTATCTGTACCCTCGCCGGCTCAGTCGCGTTAGCAGCGACCATCCCGCCGGCGCCATCGAATCACCCCGAGCGATGAAACACGCCCCTATGACAGAACAGAACGGAATGCCGAAAGCGTTTGACCCTCAGGCCATCGAGGCCGGTTGGTACGCGCGCTGGGAGTCGGACGGACTCTTCATCGCCGACGCACAGAGCTCCAAGCCCAGGTACTGCATCTGTCTGCCGCCGCCGAACATCACCGGCGAGCTGCACATGGGCCATGCCTTGAACCACACACTGCAGGACATCTGCGCTCGCTACCGGCGCATGGCGGGGAGCGAAGTCCTGTTCCTGCCGGGCACCGACCACGCCGCGATCGCCACCCAAAACGTCATCGAGCGCCAGCTCGCGGCTGAAGGGATGACCAAGGAACAGCTGGGCCGAGACGCTTTCACCGCCAGGGTCGACGAATGGTATCGGGACGTCGGCGAGACCATCGTCAGCCAGGACCGCATCCTGGGCATCTCCCTGGACTGGACGCGGCTTCGATTCACCATGGACGCGGCCTACGTGCGCGCGGTGATGACCGCTTTCGTCGAATTTTTCGACCGCGGTTGGATCTATCGCGCCCCGCGCATCGTCAACTGGTGCCCGCACGACCAATCCGCGATCTCGGACCTGGAGGTCGAATGGCAGCAGCATCAGGACACCCTGTACTTCATCAAGTACCTCGTGGAGGGCGGCGGCGACGTGACCATAGCCACCGTCCGGCCGGAGACGATGCTGGCCGACACCGGCGTGGCGGTGAACCCGGACGACGAGCGTTACAAGCATCTGATCGGAAAGGCGGCCGTGCTACCGCTCGTCGGCCGCAAGCTGCCCATCGTCGCTGACGAAGCCGTCGAGAAAGACTTCGGCACCGGTGCGCTGAAGGTCACCCCTGGCCATGACCCGATGGACTACGAGATCGGGCAACGGCACGGGCTCGAGATCGTCAACGGCATGCACCTGGACGGGAGCATGGACGTGCCGGGCCTGCCCTACGACGGGCTGCCGGCGGTCGAGGCGCGCAAGCGGATCGTCGCCGACCTCAACAAGCAGGGTTTGCTGGTCAAGGAGGAGCCGTACACCCACGAGGTGGGGCACTGCGACCGCTGCAAGTCGATCATCGAACCCCTGATCAGCGAGCAGTGGTGGCTGCGCATGGAGGAGATGCGGGACAAGGCCCTCGCCGCATCCGAAGCAGGCAAAGTGCGCTGGCACCCCGAACGATACGAGCGGACATATCTCGACTGGCTGCGCGGTCTGCGCGACTGGAACATCGGGCGGCAGCTGTGGCTCGGCCACCGCGTGCCGGTCTACTACTGCGCCAACGGACACACCACCGTCGCGGTCGACCGACCCGACAAGTGCGACGAATGCGGCAACGCGGATCTCACGCAAGACACAGACGTGCTGGACACCTGGTTCTCGTCCGCGCTGTGGCCGTTCGCGACTCTTGGGTGGCCCGAGGAGACCGAAGACCTGAAGGCCTTCTACCCGAACAACCTCAACGTCACGGCCCGGGAGATCATCAACCTCTGGGTCAGCCGGATGATCATGACGGGCCTCGAGTTCATGGGCGAGGTGCCGTTCTCCGATGTGGCCATCACCTGCCAGGTTCAGGCCGCGGACGGGCGGAGGATGTCGAAATCCCTCGGCACCGGCGTCGACCCGCGCGACCTCATCCAGAAGTACGGTACCGACGCGCTGCGCGCCTGGGCTGCGTCGGTGGCCATGTCGAGCCAGGACGTGCGCTTCGATGAGAGTCGCGTCGAGGGTTACAGGCGCTTCTGCAACAAGCTGTGGAACGCCACCCGACTCGTCCTGAGCTCTCCAGGGACCCGGTCGGCGCAGGCTCCCGGAATGCTCGAGGCGCGTGAGCACCTCGAAGACCGCTGGATACTTTCACGTCTTTCCGTCGCGGCCCAAGAGATCAGCGCCGGTATCGAGAACTTCACGTTCCAGGACTCGATCAACGCGGCCTACGGATTCGCGTGGAATGAGCTCTGCGATTGGTATCTGGAATCTGTCAAAGACAGGCTGCGCGACGGCGACCCGGTGGCGCAGGACGTGGCCTACTTCTGCCTTGACACGCTGTTCCGTCTTCTCCATCCCTTCATGCCATTCGTGACGGAGGAGCTGTGGTCACGCCTGCCCGGGGATCGTGAGTACCTGATGCGCGCGGATTGGCCTGACCTACGCGATCGTTTCGTCGATGCCGGGGCGGAGGCCGAGTTCGAGAAGGTGATGTGGATCGTCGAGGAGGTGCGCGGCCATCGGCAAGCCGCGGGCGCTCCTGTTCGCGGCGGGCAACTGCAGCTCGAGAGCTCCATCAATCGCACCATCGCGGGTCTTGCCGCGAAGCTTGCGCACGCCGACCTCGTCGACGAGCTCTCTAAGGGGACGCCGCTCGCCGTCGCCGCCGGGCGCGTGCACTTTCCCGTGGGATCCGGCGATGCACGCCGGCAGAAAGAGAGGAAGCAGCTGGAAGCCGATCTGGCGAAGATCGAAGCCAGGCTCGACAACCCGGACTTTCGGGAGAAGGCGCCGCCGGAGGTCGTCAAGAACCTCGAGGAGCGCGCCGAGGCCATCAGGGAGGCCCTCGACCGCCTGAAGGATCAGGACAGCTAACTTAGACGGCGCTCATGCCGTCAGCCGCTGTACTCGCGCCGGTTGCTCTGCCGCTGGTGATCGGTGCTGTGATCGCGGTCTTTGGCTTTGCAGGCATGAGCCTGGGACGAGTGGCGGCGGCAGTCGGAGCGTGGGGCGCCGTCGCTGCCTTGCTCGCAGTGTGGATCCCGGTGCGCTCGTCGCTCGAGCTCACACTCGGCGCTCTGGGCTACGGTTCGTCATTCGACCTGCGCATCGACGCGGTCACGTTTGCCTTCGGCTTGATGATCGCGACGCCGACCGCGGTGCTCCTCACGCTTCAGCCGCGCACCTGGCAGGAGATGAGCATCTCGCTGCTCGGTCTTGCGTCCGCCATCGCGGCGGTCGAAGGTGGCAGCGTCGTGCTCACGGCGATCGGCGGCGGCACCGCTGCGACGATCGCGATCGTGCTGCTTGAAACCGAGGATCCTCGCGCGCCCAGGCCGACCTGGGCGACGCTGCTCGCAGGCTGGCTTGCGCTGAGCTGGGTCGGCGTGATGCTCCAGGTGGGAGGCGGCACCGCCGTGTACTCCGCGGTCCCGGTGGCCACGGTGACGGCTCCGCTGTTCGCGGTTCTCGCTATCGCCGCCCTGCTCGCCTCCAACCTCTTTCCGTGGCGGACCTGGCCGGCGGACCTGTGGTCGCGACCCTCCCTCCGGGCCGCCGGGGTCACGGTCGCCATCCTGTTTCCGTTGGGCTTGTACCTGCTCGTGCGGGCGTACGAGCTCGGCGACGGCCGGTACCCGCACCCGTTGTTCCATGCGGGGCTCGCGATCCTGGGAGTGACGGCCGCATTCGCCGCCGCGGCGCGCGCTCAGGCGGCTGCAACACGCCGCGAGTTCCTCGGCGAGGTGATCCCTTTCTTCGGTGGCTTCGCGCTTGCCGCGATCTCGATCGGAACGGCGCTGGGGCTGGTGGCCGGTCTTGTGCTCCTGGCGACTGCGTCCGCCATGGTGGCGTGTCTCGCGCTGCTGCCGGACCGCGCCGGGTTGGCGGCAATCGTGAGCATCGCGGCGGCCGTCGGCCTCCCTCCAGGCCTCGCCTTCGGGGCCCGCGTGATTGGGATCGAAGCGACCTTCGAGGCGGGCGACTTCCTGGGCCTGATCGGCGTCGCGGCTGCTGCCGCCTGGGCAGTGCTGATGGTGGGAGGCGCCCGGGCGATCGGCCTGCCGGGCGGTCGCGGCCATCCGGCGACCGAGACTTTTGCAGGCGTCTCGATGGGGATCGCCCTCCTGACTCTGCTCGCCGGGCCGGCCATAGCCGCAGTCCAGACCGGTTTCGCGAGCCCCGTTGCAACGGAGGTGATGTCGACCGCCGCGCTTGGCGGCGGGCTCACCACTGTCGTCACGGTCTCCAGCGTGCTGCCGGCTGTGACGCTTTTCGCGCCGCTGCTGATCCTGGGAGTCCTGGTCTACGTTGTCGCGGGCACCTCTGCCATCCGCACGCAGGCGCGCCCGGCGCTCTTCAAGCTGCCGGAGGACGGGGTATGGCAGCGCGCGCGTGAAACTGTGCGAGCGCTTACGGTGCCCGAGCAGTACCGAAGCATCTTGAACATTCGCGAGCTCGAAATCGCGGCAGTCGGGGGACAGCCCTTGTTGTGGCTGGCCGCGCTGGCCGCGCTGGCGTTCGCGGTCACGCGTTGAGCGAGGGCTTCGCGAGTTTCGTTGCGTGGCTGGGCGCATCTGTGGTCGTCCTCTCTGACGGCCGGCGCGGACTGGCTCTCGGAGCGGCCCTCTCCACGCTGGCGCTGGCCGGGATCGTGGTCTCGGACGCCGGGCCCGTAGCCGCCATCGCCGTGGGAGTTGGCGGGCTCGCCGCCGCCGCGCGACGGCTGACGGTGGGGGTCGCCGGATGGGGAATCATGCCGCCTGGCTCGACTCCAAGATTCATCCTCTGCGTGGCCGGTGGGCTGCTCGCCTTGTGGATCGCCCTGGGTGTGACGAGCGGCCACAGCTCAGCTCTGCGCTTTGCTGTGATCACGGTGGCCGGCCTTTCGGGTGCGAGGGTGCTCTCCAGCGACGAGTCATCCGTCTTGCTCACCTCAGTCGGGCTGCTCGCCCTGGCCGTGGCCGCCGCCTCGGGACTGACAGAGGGAGTTCCCGCGATCTGGCCCTACGTCGTGGCGGCGGCGATCGCGGCCGGTGTCGTATGGCTGCCACAGAGCGCACCGCGTGCAGCCTGAATCGGCGGAGCTTCTTGTCCTCGCAGCCGCGGCCCTGCTGTTTGCGCTCGTCTTCGCTCCTTCCGCCGCGTCTCGCCGCACCCTGCTGGTGCAGGGGGGCACCGGGATGGTCGCGACGGCGGCGATCGCGGTCGTGCCCACGTTTGACCTGGCGCTCCTGACAATCGTCGGCCTTGGCGTCGTGCAATCCGGGATTCAGGGCAAGCGGACTCTTGCCGTCCGGCTGCGCGCCCCCGTGATGGCGGTCGCGATCCTTGCCCTTGCGCTCGTCTTCCTGCGGGTCGAAGGGCCCGACGTGCTTGAGCGATTCGCCGCGGTGGGACTCGTGGCCGGCCTCGCGGCTGCAGTCGGCTTGTTTCCGTACATCCATCCCTTCGCGCCCGACGAGCCGGTGGCCGCGTCGCCGATCGTCTGGATCGCCTTCGTCGGCCCGGTGCTCGCCGCCGTTGTCTTGAGTCGTGCCGAAGGTCTCCTCTCGGTCGATGCCGGCCAGGCTCTGGCGGCGATGCTGATCGGTCTTGGCGTGATCAACATGGCGTGGGGCTCGATCGCGTCCTGGTTGACAGCCGACACGGATGCGGCGTGGCATTACTCCTTTCTGGCCGATTGGGGCCTCGTGCTCTGCGGTTTCGGGCTGACCCTGAGCGACGGGCATCGCGCGGCATTGCTCGTGCTGTTCAGCATCGTTGTGGGCCGGCTGCCCCTTTACCTGATGTCGCGTGAGCCTCGCGGCGAGCGGGTGACCAGTGAAGGGCCGATCAATCTGGTCGTCGCCGCCGCGCTGGCCGGGTCGGCGCCCTTTGTCGGATTTGCGGCAAGGGTGCTTCTTCTCCGGGGCGCGACCCAGCTCTTCTGGCCCCTGGCCCTGGTTCTCGCGCTTGGCATGCTGCTGTGGCTCCCCGGGTCGCTACGGCTTGGCCGGAGCCTGAGGCGACCGCGCGGCAGGCAGGCATTAGGCGTGGCGCTGGTGGTCGCCGTCAACGTCGCCGCCGGCCTTTACCCCCTGCCGCTGCTGGCGGCCGCGAAGCTTTGATCCAGCTCCTGCTCTCGATCGCCAGCCACTGGGTCGCCCTCCTCGTCTATCCCGGTCTGCTCCTCATGGTCGGCTTTGGCGCGCTGGTCGAGCTGGCGTGGATGCGAGCCAGCAGGAGGGATTGGCAGTGGCCCGATCTGCCGCGCCGCCGCGTGACACCGGTGCTGGCCACAGTCGCCCTGTGCTCGGTGCTCGCGTCGGTCCAGCTGGCCGCGCCGTTCAACCCCGTCCCCGGCGCGGAGCGAAGCGTCGTCCTGGCCGCGGTCGGGCTGGCGTTCACCGCGTGGGCGGACCTCGCGCTGACGATCGAGTTTGTGGCTGCGCCCGGACTCCTCCTCATGGTCCAGTTCTGCTGGCTGCTGGCTGTTCTCGGCCCGGCAGTGCAGCCGGAGAGCCTTCGCCCTCAGGTCCTCGGCAATGTGTTGGTGCCTGGCCTTCTGCCGGTCAAGGTCGCCTGTGGATTCCTCTATCTACTGGCGGTGCCGGCCCTGATGCGCTTATGGCCGCTCTCGCCTCCGGCCGACCGGCGCGAAAAGCCCAGGCTCGACGCTGCGCGGATCTTGACCTGGTTTCCATACTGCGGACTGTTCACAACGTTGATCGTGCCGCCGCCGGCCGACGATGCCTTTGGCTTCGTCCGGTTCTTCGGAATCACGTTCCTGGCCGCAGCGGTCGTCATAGGTCTAGGCATGTTCATGCGCCGCAGGGGGGAGGCTGGCGTCCGCGGGTTATACGCCCGGGCGGTGGCGCCGTTCGCCGGCCTCGTGATCGCGATCATGGTCGTGACCTCTGTATTGATGAGGTAGTGCTGCTTTGGTGCCCCTCACCCCAACCCTCTCCCCCCAGGGGGAGAGGGGGTGCTTTGTTGGTCGCTGGTACAATCTCTCGCCGTGCCCAAGCCGGATAGTTCGCTGTCGGCTGTCATCGTCAGCGGCGGCAAGCAGTACCGCGTGGCGCCCGGCGACCAGATCCTGGTCGACCGCCTCGCCGCGGATCCGGGCTCTTCGGTCAAGCTCGGACGAGTCCTGCTGCTCAACGACGGCAGCGAGATCAAGGTGGGCAGTCCGGCGATCGACGGCCTCGACGTCGACGCCAAGGTGATCGCGCACCGGCGCGGACCTCGCATCGAAAGCATTCGCTACAAGTCGAAGAAGCGCGTGCGCGTGCATCACGGCGGCCGCGCTCACCTGACTGCCCTCGAGATCATCGCCATCGGAGGCGTCGGCCTCGAGAAGGAAGAGAAGGAAGTTACCTCCAAAAAGGCCAAGCCGAAGGGCCGGACCAAGGCCCCCAAGAAGGCAGCGCCAAAGGCGGAGGGCGTAGAAGAGAAACCGGTCGCTGACGACACGGTAGAGGCGCCGCCCAAGAAGTCGCCTCGGCGCACGGCCAAGAAGGAGACCAAGTAATGGCACACAAGAAGGGGGGCGGGTCGTCGCGCAACGGGCGCGACTCGAATCCGCAGATGCTGGGCGTGAAGATCTACGGTGGCCAGCTGGTCAACGCGGGCACGATCCTGGTCCGCCAGCGAGGCACGAAGATCAGCGCCGGGACCGGCGTCGGACTCGGCCGCGACGACACGCTGTTTGCGATGGTCGCGGGCCAGGTGAAGTACGAGCGAGTCGGTAAAGACCGCCGACGCGTCACGATTCAGCAGACCGAGCAGAACGACAAAGGCTAACGGTCGGCATTTCGTCGATTCCGCTCGCATCGTCGTGCGCGGCGGTCACGGCGGCAGGGGTTCTGCTTCGTTCCGGCGCGAGCCGTTTGTGCCTCGAGGCGGTCCTGACGGCGGTGATGGCGGGCGCGGCGGCTCGGTGATCCTCCACGCGACAACGGACGTCAGCGATCTGTCGCTGTACAAGCGCCGCTCTCGCTGGAACGCCGAGGCAGGCGTAGCGGGGGCCGGCGGCCGCAAGACGGGCCGCAGCGGAGCCGACGTCACCTTGAAGGTTCCAGTGGGAACGATCGCCGTGGCCGCTGACGGCGGGGTGCTGGCGGACCTGGACACACCAGGCGCCAAGACGGTGATCGCGCGAGGCGGTGCCGGCGGCCGCGGCAACGTCCACTTCAAGAGCTCCACGCGGCGCGCCCCGGATTACGCGGAGCAAGGGCTGAAAGGCGACGAGCTGGAGATCACGCTCGACCTGAAGTTGATCGCCGACGTCGGCCTCGTCGGCCCGCCGAATGCGGGCAAATCCTCGCTCCTGCGTGCGCTGACCGCCGCGCGCCCCAAAGTCGCCGACTATCCCTTCACGACGCTCGATCCGGAGCTTGGCGTGGCCGAGGTCGATGGCATTCGCTTCGTGCTCGCCGACATCCCGGGTCTGATCGAAGGCGCGGCACAGGGTGCTGGTCTCGGCCAGAGGTTTCTTCGTCACGTGGAGCGGACAAAGGCGTTGATCTACGTGCTGGACGGTTCTGAGCCCGACCCGTGGCGCGACCTGGAAACCGTTCGCTCCGAGATCTCGCAGTTCTCTTCGGTGCTCATCCAGCGTCCGTACATCGTGGCCGTGAACAAGGTCGACCTCGAGGCCGCGCGCAAGCTGCGTGCGCGCTCGCGGCGAGCCGGCATCCATTTCGTTTCCGCTCTGACCGGAGAGGGACTGGAGGCTCTGGCGCAAGAAATCGCGAAGCTGGTCGCTCTGGCACCTGCACCGACCGTCGCGATCACGCCGAAGGTGACCAAGCTCCCAATCCGTCCGAGCGGCGAGGTCCTCGTCGAGCGCAAGCCATCCGGATACGTCGTCCGGGGGGAGCGCGTCGAGCATCTGATCGAGCGAACCAACCTGGACTCGGAAGGCGGGCTCGCGCGATTTCAGTCGCAGCTCGACCGGCTTGGGGTGAACGCTGCCCTCGAGGCGGCCGGTGTGAAGCCCGGCGACACGGTGCGCATCGCGGGCGTCGAGTTCGAGTATCAGCCGTGAAAGTCGGTGTGCTTGGGGGCACTTTCGACCCCATCCATCGCGGCCACCTGGCCGCCGCTCACGCAGCAATGGATTGCGCTGGACTGGATCGCGTGCTGCTCGTTCCCACCGGGCGGCCGCCGCACCGCCGAGGCGCTGTCGCGAGTGCGGATCAACGACTCGAGATGTGCCGTCTCGCCATCGACGGCGACCCACGATTCGCGGTCTCAGACGTCGAGATCCGTCGCGACGGTTTGTCGTACACGGCTGACACTCTCCAACAGTTGAAGCACGAGCATCCGGGCGACGAGCTCTATCTCGTGCTGGGGTGGGATGCAGCGCGTCTGTTCGCGACCTGGCACCAACCAGACGTGGTGCTGCGCCTGGCCTCCGTCGTCGTCGTGACACGTCCTGGAAGCGCGACGCCCGATGCCGCTGCATTGCACGACGCGGGCCTGGATCCCGCAAGCACCGTCCTTTGCGCGAGGCCGACTCCAGACATCTCGGGAAGTGCATTGCGGCGAGCCATCGCGGGCGGCGAGCCGGTGGGCGACAGGCTTCCCCAGGCGGTAGAGCGGTACATCGCCAGGAACCGCCTCTACATGGATAATCGGTAGATTGGCCGCTGAAGCGAAAAGGCGACTCACGCCCCTGCAGCTCGCTCGTTTGCTGCGGTCCGCCGCGACCGAGAAGAAGGCGTGGGACCCGGTCGTGATCGATGTGCGCGACCAGACCTCGGTGGCCGATTACTTCGTCATCTGCGAGGGCGAAACCGACCGCCAGGTGCGCGCCATCGCCGACGGGATGGTGCAGGCGGCGAAGGAGCGCGACCTACGGCCGCTCGCGGTGGACGGCTACGACGACGCCGGATGGATCCTGCTCGACTTCGACTCCGTGCTGGCGCACGTCTTCCTGCCTGGCGAGCGGTCGTACTACGACCTGGAGAGCTTGTGGGCGCCGGCGGCGAAGCGAAGACGAAGAGCAGCGTCGGCTTAGGGCCGCTTCAAGCCCCCACCCGGCGCTTCGCGCCGACCTCCCCGGCAAGCGGGGAGGTGAAACCAGCGTTGCATTGGCGGAGGGAACCATCTGGGTTCCCTCTCATATCAATTGCGCGTAGCGGTCGAAGATTTCGCGCAGGTCGGCGGGCGGTTCTACGCGGTGCTTCTTCATCACGTCGAAGAGGCTCAGGATGTGACGCACACCTGCCAGGGTGACGCCCTTCTCTCGCGTGAGGTTCTGGATGACCTGCACCTTGCTGATATCGCGCTGGGCCTCGGGGGCTCAAGACCTTCACCGCAGAGAGTTCAACACCTGGATGATGGCCGGCCCAAGAAGGACGACCCACAGCACGGGAAAGATGCAACCCACCATTGGAAAGACCATTCGCGAGGAGGCTTGTGCAGCACGTTCCTGCGCGCCCTGGCGCTGCCGGCGGCGCATCTCCGTCGCCTGGACTCGAAGGAGCCTGGCGATCGGGACTCCCATCTGATCTGACTGCACGATCGACTCGACGAGGTGATGGAGGTCGGGCACGCCGGCGGAGTTTGCCATGTGCTCGAGCGCGGCCATGCGGGGCCGGCCAAGGCGGATCTCGCGCAGCACCTTGCCGATCTCATCGCCGAGAGCGTTATGGAAGCGCTCGGTGATGCTGAGCAACCCCTCGTCGAGACTCATTCCTGACTCGACCACCAGGGTAAGCAGGTCGGTCGCCTCGGCGAGGGAGCGCTGGATCTGGCGGCGGCGCAGCCCGATTCGCTGTTCCAGCCACAGCATCGGCGCCATGTAGCCCACGGCCGCGAAGAGAGCGCCCGCCAGCGGAGCGGCAAGCAAGTCCTGGATCCCGAGCGGGACCAGCAGGCCGAGCGCCAGTCCAGCCAAGGCGAGGAGCGCGCCGAGGCTGTAGCGCACCGCCTGGAATCCAGCCGGCGTCAGGCCGCCTGGGTTGCCGGCCTGGCTCAGCTTGTGCCGCAGCTGACCCGCCGTCCGGGCCGGAAGCTTGGCGACCGGTCGCAACCAAGTCTCGAGCTGCTTGACGAACGTCGGTCGAGGACCGGTGGCGACCACGTGGCCGTTGGCCCCCGCGGCGCGGAACTGGTCGATCGCGATGAAGTAGGCGACCACGATCGCGCCGCAGATCAGGCCGGCGGCAACCGCGATCTGGAGCACCTAGGCCTCCAACGCGGTCATGCGCTGAATGATCAGGTTGCCCAGCAGGATCATGAAGCCGGCGAAGCCGAGCATTGCGTAGCCGACCCACGTGCTAGTCATCGGCGCGTAGTAACCAGGCACGAAGACGTAAAGGCCCAGCGCAAGCAGGATCGGCAGGCCGGTGATGATGCTCGCGGACGCGCGCGACTGCGCGGTGAGCACGCTCATGTCGCGCTTCGTCTGCAGCCGGTCACGCAGCGTATCGGAGATGTTGTCCAGGACCTCGGCGAGGTTTCCTCCGACCCGGATGTGCAGCAGGATCGCCGTCACGATGAACTCGAGGTCGGGGCTGTTGATGCGGAGGAGCAGGGCGGACAGCGCATCCT
>WNGI01021213.1_pt1 | contig 11585 bp, 11 predicted proteins | sample 5400621 | NCBI WGS metagenome assembly WNGI01 (sample SAMN13153374, study PRJNA577476) | soil metagenome | isolation source: 20 cm soil or saprolite under Garry oak tree replicate 1 | place: USA:California | collected 2016-06-15
GAGCGGAAACGCCGCTACCATGAGGATGAGCATTCCGCTCATCAGCGCGCCCATGCTCACTCGTGCGCCCTCCGATCCTACGGCCCCGGCATGCGCTGCCGCATGAGTCGCAGCGCGTCCGGCCAGAAATGGTCCATCATGACGAGCGCGAAGAGCAGATAGGGGATCAGGCTCCAGAAGAGGGCGGGCCGCTCGTATTTCAAGTGCATGAAGTACATCACCCCCAGCGCCGCCTCGATGAGCGCGAGCGCGAGCAGACAGGCCAGCAGCGTTCCTGCCGGCAGGCGCTCGTAGGTCAGGAACACCTCGAGTCCCACAATGAGGATCAAACCGATCCACACGACCACGTACAGTTTCATGGTCGGGCCGCGACGTGGGGCAAGGGCAGTAATGGGTCCTCAGCGGACGTTCATCAGATACACGAGCGGGAACACGAACATCCATACCAGGTCGACGAAGTGCCAGTACAGAGCGGTCGTCTCCACATGGCCGGCGTCAAACCGCCCCCGTCGGAATCCGAGCGTGATCGCGCCGATGACGATGACACCGCACATGACGTGCAGGAGGTGAAGGCCGGTGATACCGAAGAACGTGGCGCCGAACAACGGCGACCCGCCCATGGGGTTCTGGAACAGCCGCCAGCCCACCCCGATCATGGCGAACCACTCTCGCAGGTGCAGGGCGGCGAACACGATCCCCAGCAGCATGGTCGCGCCGAGCCAGCGGACGCTCGTCGACGTGCGGCCTGCTTGGGCGGCGGCCACGGCCGCCACGATGGTCAGGCTGCTCGTCAGCAGCACCACCGTCATCACGCAGCCGTTGAGGATCGTCGGCGAGAAGGCGAAGGGCCTGGTCCAGTCGGGATTGGCGAGACGGAGGTACCCGTAGGCGAACAGGATCGCGCCGAAGGTGGCGGCGTCGGCGACGATGAACAACCACATGGCCAATTTCTTGGACTGAATGCCGTAGGGAGACGCCTCCAGCGGCGCGCCCATCACGGAATGGCCCACGTCCCCTCCCTGTTAAACGCGAGTTGCCAAGATGACCAGCAGATACAGCCATAGCGCACCCATGAAGTGCCAGTACAGCGCCGCCGCGCCGAGCGCGGCCACGGGCCCTGGACCCGCCGGCCTCCCGATGCGCCGCAGCACGTAGCCCAGGCCGCCGAGGCCGCCCAGCACGTGGAGCCCGTGCAGCGCGGTGAAGACGTAGAAGAACGCGCTGCTGGGACTGGTCGCGAGGAACAGCCCCTGCGCGGCGAGCTGACGCCACGCCAAGACTTGCCCCGCGACGAACAGCAACCCCAGGCCAAGCGTGACTCGGACGAGGTGGGCCGCGACGCGCCGCCTCCCGGCCTCGAGGACGGCGCTCGAGGCAAGGAGGACGGCAGTGTTGAAGTAGAGAATCGGCGGGAGACGGAAGTGCCGCCAATCCGGGGCGGCGCTCCCCCGCACCACCATGGCGCTGGTGAGCGCCGCAAACGTCATGGAGATCGCCGCGATGGCGATCCACACACCGGTCTCGGCCGGCCCGGGCCGCGGCCGCTCGAGGACTGGCGGCGCTGTCACCGCCGGTGACGGCGGAGGCGGAGGCGAGGCGACGGTCGTCACGGCGCCCCCGCGGCTTGCATGACGTAGTCCGCACGGCGGCCGCCCCCGTCGACACCGTACTCGTTGGGTCCGTGCTCCACGACCGGCGGCCGGCCCCCGAAATTATCGAACGGCGGCGGGGAGGTCGTGGACCATTCGAGCGAGGTCGCCTCCCACGGGTTGTCGGGGGCCTTGGGACCGCGGAACCGGCTGCGCATGAGGTTGAACAGGAAGATCAGCTGCGCGGCGCCGGTGATCAGCGCGGCGATCGTGATGAACCGGTGCAGCGGAATCATCGGCTTGAGATAGTCGTCCGTGAACGCCGAGTAGCGGCGCACGTTGCCGGCCAGGCCGAGATAGTGCATGGGCATGAAGACGCAGTAGACCCCGATGAACGTGAGCCAGAAATGCCACTTGCCCAGGGTCTCGCTCATCAGGCGCCCGAACATCTTCGGCGCCCAGAAGTACGTCCCGGCGAAGATGCCGAACATGGCGGCGACGCCCATCACGAAATGGAAGTGCCCCACCACGAAGTACGTGCCGTGCAGATACGTATCGATCGACGGTTGCGCCAGGAAGAAGCCGCTGATGCCGCCGCTCACGAACACGGAGACGAACCCGAGGCAGAACAGGGCCGGGGTCGTGAACCGCAGCCTGGCGCCGTAGATGGTGCCGATCCAGAGCAGCGTAACGATCGTGGCGGGAATCGTGATGATCAGCGTCGGCACGGAGAACAGCGTCGCCGAGAACGGGTTCATGCCGCTCAAGAACATGTGATGACCCCACACCGTGTAGCTCAAGAAGGCGATCGCGACCAGGCAGGCGATCAGCACGCGCGGTCCGAGCAGCGGCTTGCGGGCGAAGACCGGGAGAATGTGGGAAATGATGCCGAACCCGGGCAGGATCGCGATGTACACCTCGGGGTGCCCGAAGAACCAGAAGAGGTGCTGCCACAAGAGCGGCGAGCCGCCGGCATGCGGCTGCAGGCGATCGCTGATCACGAGCCCCGCCGGAATGAAGAAGCTCGTGCCGGCCACCCGGTCGAGGATCAGCAGGATGCAGGCGGGCATCAAGACCGCGAACGCGACGAGACCGATGACCGAGGTGATGAACCAGGCCCACGTGGAGTAGGGCATGCGGGCCAGCGACATCCCCTTGGTCCGCAGATCGAGCGTCGTGGTGATGAAGTTCAGCGCCCCGAGCAGCTGCGCGACGCAAAACAGCGTGATCGAGACCGCCCAGAGCGTCTGGCCGACGCCCTGGCCCGGACCGGCGTCCTTGCCGACGGCGCTGAGCGGTGCATACGCCGTCCACCCGGACAGCGGGGGACCGTCCCCGACAAAGAAGGCGGCGACGAGCACCAGGAACGCGACGAGCGTGACCCAGAAGGACGACATATTGATGCGCGGGAACGCCATGTCCTCGGCGCCGACCTGAATGGGCAGGAAGTAATTTCCGAACCCCGCGAACGGCGCGGTCGTCAAGACGAAGAAGACCATGATCGTGCCGTGCATCGTCATCAGCGAGAGGTAGTATTCCGGCGTGATCACGCCGCCGGCCGCCCCGGTCGGCGACACTTTGTCCAGGCCGGGAATGGGCGTCTCGGGCCACGCCAGATGGAACCGCATGAGCCACGACAGGACCATCCCCATGCAGACGGCGACCAACGCCAGATCGAGGTACTGTTTCCCGATCACCTTGTGATCGAGACTGAAGACGTGGGTTCGCAGAAATCCCTGCGGCGGGGCGTGGTGATGAACCTGGGTCTGGCTCATTGTTCGGCCGCCCGTTGCTTCAGCCATTGGTCGAACTGCTCTTGGGACATCACCTCGACATACGCCCGCATGTTGTAGTGCCCCAGTCCACACAGCTGCGTACACACGATCTCGTGCTTCCCGATTTGTATAGCGGTGAAATGAAGCGGAATCACGAGGCCGGGGACGAAGTCCTGCTGGATGCGCAGCTCGGGCACGTAGAAGGCGTGATTGACGTCTTTGGCGCGCAGCGTGAGCAGGATGGGCCGGTTGACGGGGATGGCGAGGCTGGGCACGACGATGTCGTCGCGCGCGGTGGAGTCGTTCGCCGGATCGAGCCCAAAGAAATTGCCGCTCGCTTCATCGATCCGCTCCGGGTGCACCGCACCGAACGTGCGGTCCGCCCCCGGATAGCGGAAATAGAAGGCGAACTGCTCGGCCTGCACGTCGATCTGCAGTGAATTCGGATCGGGGGCCGTCTGGTAGATGCCGGCCCACACCTTGGAGCCGACGAAGGTGAGCGTCAGCACCTCGGCGCCCACCAGGACGGTGGCGAACACCACCATGGGCGTCGCCCCTCCAGGAAACGTCTTGACCTTCCGCCCGTCGTTGCGGTCGCCGTAGCGCCACGCAAACACCGCCAGCGCCAGCTGCGAGAGCACGAACAGCGCTCCCGACGTCACCATCGTCTCCGATATCTGACGGTCGATGGCGTGCCCGTGCGCCGAGATGTCGACGGGCAACCACCAGATGTGGCTGGCGAAGATAGCGGCCGAGACGAGCGCAATGATCGCAACCACGACCGCGAACAACTTGCCCATGGCGAGGCTCAGTACGGCCGAGCTTTGAACACAAAATCCACCGTCTTGGTCTCCGTGCCACCGATGGTCACGTCTTGCGTTTGCGTGCCGAACTGTTCCTGCCACGCCGTCACGGTGTACTTGCCGGGGGGAAGCCCGGACAAGCTGAACGACCCGTCCTCGCCCGTGACCGCGTAGTGCGAGGTAGCGAGCACCACGTGCCAGCCGTGCATCCAGGGGTGGACGTTGCACTTGACCGGAATGAACTCGGGCAGTTCCCACTTCGTGTGAATCGGTGGTGCCCCGGCGGGCTGGGATCTGTTCCACTCGGGATTCAGCTTCGCGAGCGGGTGGATGTTGTGCGAGTGGGGATCGTCGTTGTAGATGTCGAGCGGCTGGTTCGGCTGCACGACGAGCACGTGGGGGATATACTGGCAGGCCTTCTGATCGAGCCGGACCGTCTCGGTGCCCGGCGTGGAACCCTGATCGCCAGCCGAGATGTACACCACCACCCAGCGGAGGCTGTTCCCGGGACCCGTGACGACGTTTTCGGTCAGCACCGGGGCGGCAGCGTGCTCCTTGGCACAGTTGGGCTCCTTGGCCATGTCGATCGGCTTCATTTTCGGCGGCGTGCCGGTGTAGGTCACCTTGCCGCTGACGGCACCGGCCATCGCCGGGGGCGCGCCGCGCGCCACGATCGCCGAGCCCACCAGGACCACCGCCCCCGCGCCCAGCATCCAGACGTGTTGCGTGCGCATCGGACACCCGTCTTTCAAGAAACGTGGTTCGAACGACTACTGCCCACCTCCCCCGGGACCGATGGGCTTCAGCTCTCGAGCATGGGACGCGAGCCACTCCTTCCAGATCGCCGCCTCCGGCGTGTCCAACGGTTGCAGCGTCCGCAGGAAGTGCACCAGGTCCCACCCATCCGCCGGCTTGATGTCGTCGGCAAACGACGGCATGGGGGTGCCGTCGAGTCCCGTCATGAAGATCTTGTAGAGGTCGCGGTTCGTGACGCCGCACATGAAGCGGGATCCGCTCGAGAAGTCGTACGGGCGGATCGGGTCGTCCTTGTTGTCGGTCAGGGTCTTGGCGGAAGGGCCGTCGCCGTGGCCCGCGGGGCCGTGACACTTCCAGCACTCCATCTTCTGGAACAGCTCTCGGCCATGCAGAATGCTCGCGATCGTCGCGGCGGGCTCGGGCGGGATCGTAATCGGTGTGCCCGGTTTCCCGGTCTTCCACTTCGGCGAAAATGTCTTGATGTACGCGACCATGTCCGCGCGGTTGTGCGGCGTGAGCGGGAGCCATGGAGGCATGTTGGTCGTGACGAACCCGCGCGTCATCGCGTCGAACAGATCCTGGTCGGTGGGGAGCGTTCCGGTCGGCGTCGAGCGACACTTGAACACGGCGAGCGTGAAATCCCGCGGCTTGGGGTCGATCCACTGCGCGTTTTCCCCTCTGGCGTCGCCGTCATCGCCGTGGCAGCCGGCGCAGTACCGGGTGTACAGCGGTTTCCCGGCGGCGGCGTGCCCGGTCACGGTGCCGACGTGCGCCTCCTGCGCCGATGCCGGCGTCACGCCACCGAGCAGGAGCACGGCGCCACAGGCCGACACGAGCGAGAGCCATCCCGTTTGCGGTCTCATTGGTGGGCTCCTCTCAGAAGGCGAAGTCGAAGCCGAGCATCACGCTGCGACTCCAGACAGAGGTCCCTGGTGTCACCGGATCGACGCCGGAACCGTCCCCGCTCAGCGGGACGGTCCCGATCGTCTTCGTCATCGCCACCTCACCATGGATGGCCATCCCGGCGCGACTGAACATGAAGGGATAAACCCGGACGCCCAGCGCGATCGCGTCGGCGTTGCCCTGCGTCTTGGGAATCGCGGGGTCGCCCTGCTTGGACATCCGCAACAGCTCGTAACGCCCCTGGACCAGGAACTGAGGATTCACGACGTAGTGGGCCTCGAGCATTCCCCAGCCACAGCTGCGCGGTCGCCCCGATTCGGAAGAACGACTTGTTGTCCGAGCCGGTGCCCGGGATCGGGTCGGCGCCGCCGTTCACGGTCTCAATGGTGGTCGGGCGGTGACCCAGATAGCCGAACACGCCGAGCCGCTGCGGCCCCAATCCGCCCCCCAGCGCCCACGCCTGACTCAACGTGAACATGGCGTCCAGGCTCTTGCCGCCGGGCAACCCCGGCTGGCCGTCGTCCGTGGAGAGCAGGGACACGGTGTAGCGCGTGTAGCTGTTGAGCGAGTGGCCCGAGAACTCGGCGCCGATCTGGTTGTCCCCGAAGCCGAAGTTGTTCGTGCTGCCGACGGGCAGATAGTGGTAGGCGTACAGGAAGCCCCCGTTGGCCGACAACCACGTGATGCGCTTCTCCGAGAGCAGGTTGTCCAGCTCGAACTTACCGACCTTCAGGTTGGCCCACGGCGAGTTGCCCAGGTTGTCGAAGCGGACGAACGCTGCCTCGAGCCCGGTGGTGCCGTCGGCGTCCAACGTCGGCACGAGGCCGAACGTGATGTTCTTGTACAGGGTCCCGAGCACCAGGAAGTCGACGCCGGAGAGATCGAAGCCGGCCTGCGTGATGGTCTTCCCGGTCGGCGCCGCGTCGGTGACCTGGTGCGTGGTGCTCTCGAGGTGCAGCTGCGGCGTGGTGCGCATGGCGATGGGCCAGTAGGCGTTGTTCTGCCAGATCGGCGAATCGCGGTCGTTGCCGAGCTGATACCCGTTGTCCTTGAATTTCTGTCCGAACGCGCTCAGCTCGGGCCAAACGGTGTGACAGACGGAACATCGCAATCCGTACTTGCGCGCGAACGCGGGGATGGCTTCGGTCTTGTGTACGGCCAACGAGTAGGCGGTGTAGGCTCTCGATCGGCTGCCACTGACCGCCATGGCGACCACGAGACACGTGCACGTCACCACCCCACTCACGAGCCACGACCCCTGCACACTCCCGGCGCCCCTCAGGAACCCCCTGACCATCGTGCCTCCCGGTCTCGTGCGGCACTATTGAAAGGAAGGGCTACATATAGAAGCTGCGCTTCAGGGCTCTTGTCTCGCGTGATACTACCCGGGGAGCACTCTCTGTCAAGATTGTGTCAGGGTTCAGACCGGAACATGTCAGGAAACAGGTTACCGGGGAATCAGCGGCGCCAGCGCCTCCCCATGCGGAGCGAATCCGGAGCGCCGCAGCGCCAGCCAACCAATCCCCAGCCCGGCGCAGGAAATCAGCGCGTTCGTCACGTCAAAGTAGCGATCGGCGATCACGAGGTGCGCCGCCTCGATCCCCCAGGCCAGCCAGACCGCCGGCCAGAGGTGCGACCAGCGCCCCCGGAGCCGCAACGGCCAGACGGCGAGCACGCAGCCGAGGGGCAAGAAGAGCAGGAACTGCTGCGCGACATGTAGCGCACTGAAGACATCCATGCGCTGCGCCAGGGACGCGAGCGGCACGAGGTGGGCCAGCGTGAGCTGTTGGGCGATCGCGCTCATCTCCGTCTGCGGCAGAAACGGTCGCAACCCCCAGACGACGAGCAGCGCTGCGTAGGCCGCCAGGCCTGCGAGCGCCCGTGTCTCGCCGCGCAGCGTTTGCGACAGCAACGCGAGGCGGCGCTTCGCCCACCAGGCTCCGGCAGCCAGGGCCAGCGCGTGGGTCGCGGCCGCCTCCCACCGGATCGACAGCCCGACCATCCCGTGAACGAGCTCCGCCCCGAACGCACACGCCGCGCCGGCGGTCGCCACGGGCTGCCACGTCCGGCGCGCCGAGCGCCCGCGCTCGGTGAGCAGCATGACGACGAGAAACCCGGCGGGCGCGAACAGTAACAAGTCGGACCATGGCACCGCCCCCAGTCGTAGAGGCAAGGCGAGGCCCAGCGCCCCGCGAAGCCGGTCGAGCGGCCCTCCGTTCAGCCCGGGCAGCGGGGCTGATCGAAACAACGGCGTCAGCGCCTCGCACAGCACCGCCAACGTGTACGCGCCCGTAAGGACAAACGTCGGCACACCGAAGTAGGAGCGCGCACCCCTCGCGCGGTGCAGGGCAGCGAGAAACAGCGCCACGACCAGAGCTCCCGCGAACGCGCCCAGGGTGTTGGTGGTCACGTCCACGATGCTCGCGGTGCGGATGGGCGAGAAGACCTGCAGCCCCTCTACCGTCACGCTCAGCCCGAACCCGACCAGCGTCGCCCGCTCGATCTCCGCGCCCACTCTGCCGGAGAGGGACGACATGACCCACGTGACACCGAGCCCGGCGAACAAGACCGTGTTGCGCAACCCGTCAATCGCGTCCCGCCAACCCAGGGACGGTGTGAACGCGCGCGCCAGCCGGTCGGCGGCGGCGGTGAGATCCGGGGAGAAGTGGAGCTCTGTCACCGTGGCGAGCAGGATAATCGCCACGTAGGCCAGACGGGCGGCGAGGAAGCGGCCTCGTGGAGTCATGACGGGATTGGAAGTAGTCTAGAGCGCCAGCGCGATTCCCACCCGCGCCACGGTCTCTTGAATCGCCGCGTCGATCTCCCCGGTCCCACCCGGGTTCGTCTTCCGGCTGATCCGCTGGAACGTGTAGCCCGCCGTGCCGTGCAGGCGCCCCGCCAGACGGACGTCCAGGCCGAGCCCCAGGTCGACCGAGAACCTCGCGTGCCCCCCGCCCGAGAACTTCGGCGCTGCCAGATAGTTCGCGCGAAACAGCACCGTCGCTCCCGGCCCGATCTCGTAGAATGACCGCGCCCCGATGCGGACCGCCCCCACCGACTGCGCATCGAACTCCGGGTCCGCGGTGCGCCGGATGACCCCCGCCTCGACGCTGGCGTAGGTCGCGAGGTCATAGGCGACCCACGCGTCCACCTCCGTCGCCGTGAAGCCGTTGGTCGCGGCGCTCCCGGTGGCAGGGTCGAGCGTGAGGCGCACCACCCCCACCTCGGCCGAGAGCTTGCGGTAACGGGCGGACGCCGCGCCGCCGAATCCGCTGCCCTGATAGCGGAGCCCCGAGGCCACCTCGCGATAGCTCGCGAGCACGAACTGCGGGCCGACGGTCACTGCCACCCCCTGGGCCGGGGCCGCCCGGGAAGCCAGGACGAACAGCGCAACGCCCGCAGCCGCGCGGCTCATCGAGGCCCGGCTCCACTCGGCTTGGACAGGGGCACCAGCGTGAGCTGCACCTGCTGACGCCGGGCCACATTTTCCTTCGCAATGTCCTGGTTGCGCCGCGCGATCTGATCACGCAGCAGACGATTGTAGAGAATATTGGCCGCAGCGGGCCGCGGGGCGGGCTTCCGCAGGGTCATCACGAAGCCCGTGACCAGCGCCGCGCCCCCCACCACCGCGAGCTCGCGTTTCGAGCTCGACCCGAGGCTCGAGCTCTCGAGCCCCAGCGTGCCGACCAAGGCACCCCCTGTATAGAGGAAGGCGAGGCCCAAAGGACGCCAGCTCTGTGGCGGCACCTCCGTCTCCGGGAGGTACTGGTAGCCGGGGAGGCTCGTGAGGGACGGCAGGGTATCCACGCTGCCGTGGCTCACCCGGATCGGCTGAGAGGCGGAAAACGCGTTCTGTCCCAGCCGCGCCTCGACCACCACCGTGTAATTCCCCGCCGGTACTGGATCGCCGCTCGCGAGCCGGGCGGGCCAGCTCAAGTTCACCTGGCCGTTCCAGGCGCCCGAGTCGATCACGTAGGTCCCCCCTCCCGCCCCGCCCCCCCCGCCCCCCCCGATCGCCCGCGTGACGACCCGCGCAGGCTGCGTGACGGTGAACCGGATCGGGACTGCCCCCCGCCCGCCGACAAAGCTCGTGCTGTCGATGCGCAGCTGCCGCACGAGCAGCACCTGACGCAGCGCCACGTCGAACGCGCTGTAGGCCTTGGGCGAGACGCGGTTCGGATCGAGCTGTCGTTCGGGATCGATCAGGACGACCTGCTTGAACGCATCCACGGCCTTGAGGATCGAGTCCAGGGCGCCGTACGTGAAGCCGAGCAGCTCGTACGCCCGCGCCCGCTCGGCCCCGGTCAGGCGCTCCCGCAGCGCGGCCCGGGCGAGCGACACGACCTGACGATACTCGAGGTTGTCGTAAGCCTGCTGCGCGCGGCGCAGCGTGGCGTTCTGAACCGCCTGCGCCCTCCCGGCCGCGGGCGGGGCGAACCCCGCCAGCAGGACGAGAGCACAGAGGTGCCGGGTCAGGCGGCTCACTCCGGGAGCAGGGTGTAGCGCTTGCGGACCGTGTTACTCGCGTCTACATGCACGGTCTCGGTGATCGTCTTGAATCCGGCGTGCTCGAGGCGGATCGTGTGGCGGCCGGGCTTCACGGCGTATTCGACCACCGGCGTCTGGCCGGCATCGACTCCGTCGATGTAAACCTGGCCGAACGGGTCGGCGGCGATGGTGAGGAAGCCTTGCGCCTCGACCGCTGGCGCCGCTCGGCGCGGCGGCTCCCGGCTGGCCCGCACCGGCACGCGGATCGTGTCCTGAATTCGCACCGTGTCGACTTCGGGAGCGGGGGGTACCGCTGCCTGCTCCCCGCTCCCTTTGCGTCCCAACATCAGGTATGCCCCCACACCCGCTGCGACGACCACGAGCCCGATCACGGCGCGTGCCCGCGACCGGCGCCGTGCGGGCTGAGCGAGGGGCGTCGTCGGCGCACCCGTGATCTCGGTGGGTGCCTCGGCGGTGGCCCGGGAGCGGGGCCGAGCGGCGCCTCGCGACTTGGCGGGCGAGGCAACCGGTTGTTCGGGCCAGACGGCGGTGGCGAAGTGCTCCATGGTGGGGAAGCGCTGGTCGGGCTCCTTGGCCAAGGCTCGCGAGATGGCGACCGTGAGCGCGCCGGGGATGCCGGGCCGCTTGGTGCTCGCGAGCGGCGGCTCTTCGTAGATGTGCTTGTAGATGATGGTATGCACCGAGTCGCCGCTGAACGGCAGCTCCGCGGTGATCATGCGGTAGCCGACCACACCCAGGGAGTACTGGTCGGCGCGGCCGTCCACCGGGGCGCCCTTCCCTTGCTCGGGCGCCATGTAGTGCGGCGTGCCGATGATCATCCCCGTCGCGGTGAACCCCGTGGCGGCCTGGAGCGCCTTCGAGATCCCGAAGTCCGTGAGCATCACGCGACCGTCGTGGTCGAACATGATGTTCGCGGGCTTCACGTCGCGGTGGACCACGCCGCGCTGGTGCGCGTGTCCCAGGGCACAGGCCGCTTCCCACAGAACGCGCTGGATCTCGGGAACCGGCAGCGGCTCCTTCTGTTCGAGCAGATCCTCGAGCGAGGTGCCCGAGATGTACTTCATCACGAAGTAGTTGAGCCCGCCCTCGCTCTCGACGCGGTAGATGGGAATGATGTTGGGGTGGTCGAGTTTGGCGGCGGTCTTGGCCTCCTGCTGGAACCGGCGCACCACCTGGTCGTCCTGGGCGACGTCGGGCGGCAGCACCTTGATGGCGACCTCGCGCTCCAGCGTGAGATCGTGCGCCAGGAA
>WNGI01014384.1_pt1 | contig 11584 bp, 12 predicted proteins | sample 5400621 | NCBI WGS metagenome assembly WNGI01 (sample SAMN13153374, study PRJNA577476) | soil metagenome | isolation source: 20 cm soil or saprolite under Garry oak tree replicate 1 | place: USA:California | collected 2016-06-15
GACCTCCGCAAGGTGGGCCGATGCACGCAGGTAGAGCCGGACGAGGTCGTCGATCTCCGCGCCCGTGCGCTTGGCCAGGCCGCGGCCTCCCTTGGCGCAGGCCTGCTCCAGGCGGTCCCATTCCGGCCGATAATGCTCGATGAACGAGTCGATATCCATCGTGGCTGCACCCCGCTGCTACCAGAACGAGCGGCGCCATGCGGCGAGAGGTGAGGCGACCGGTGCGGCGACCATGAGCATCCAGCGGCACTCTATCGTCACCCCGGAGGCGGTGGCGGTGAGGGTCGACATCGCCGAGCTCGGCTCCCGGGTAGGGGCCGGCCTCATCGACGGCCTGATCCTCGGCGGGGTCCTGACCGTCATCCAGATCCTCGTCGGCGTCGCCGGGACCATCGGCATCCTGGGCCTGGGCGGGGACCTCGCGGCGGCGCTCTCTGTCGCCTTCCTCCTCCTGGTCGCCTTCGGGTACCACCCGTTCTTCGAGGAGATCTGGAATGGCCAGACCCCGGGGAAGCGGGCATTCGGGCTTCGGGTCATCCAGACCGACGGCCAGCCCGTCGGTCTCGGCCCGGTGCTGCTGCGTAACCTGCTGCGGCCGTTCGACGTGCTCCTCGTGGCGATGGGGGCGTTCCTGATCCTCTTCACGAGACGCCGGCAGCGGCTCGGTGACCTGGTAGCCGGCACGATCGTCGTCCGGCAGCCGAAGATGGCGCAGCCGTCGGCCGTGCCGCTGCAGATCCCGCCGGACGCCGAGCTGCCTCCCCTCGACACGACCCTCCTCACGGAGGAGGAGTACGAGCTGATGCGTTCCTTCCTGGAGCGCCGCTGGCAGCTCGCTCCCGCCGCCCGCATGGCGCTCGGCAACGAGCTGGGCAACCTGGCGTGGTCGAAGGTGCCGGGGGCCCAGGCGTACCCCTGGGGCCCGGAGGTGCTGCTGGAGGCGGTGCTGGTGACGGTGCGGCGCCAGTCACTGGGATTGCGGGGCTCGGTCGGAGGTTAGGTAATTATTGCGCGTCTACGCGCTATTTCTACCTAACTTCGGCCATCAACGCTGGTCTGAGTTCCGAATGGGCCTCAGCGGCTGGCGCAGCCGCAGCTCCCACCGCAGCAACCCCCGCCGCCGCCCATGCCCATGGGGCCCATCGGAGCGGCAGACGAGCCCGGCGAGGAGCCCCGGCCGATGCCCGCGATGACCGAGATCAGCCGGCGGGTCTGGGCGCTGTGGCACGTGGGGCACGCCACCGTGTCGGCCTTGGCCGAGGTCGTGATGACCTCGAAGCGATCGTCGCACTCATGGCAGAGGTACTCGTGCAGTGGCATCGATCTCGATTGTAGCCGCTGTCCCGCCATGCGGACGGCTGCGGATGGCCGCGAAGGCGTCAGATGGCTCAGTGCGAGACGGCGACCGTCAGCGAGTAGGTCGAGATGCTCGGCGCTCCGGCCCCCGGCCCCTGCTCGATGACGGTGAAGGTCGTCGTGCCTGAGCCGACGGCCTGGAATACCCAGCGGTGTGTGCCGTTGGCCCCGACCGTCCCGCTGACGGGCGAGGGCGTTGGGGCCAGGGTCTCGTCGCTCACGACGGTGAGGATGGCGGGATCGGGCTTGGTCTGGAAGATCCAGGTGGCCCCGCCATCCGTGGCCTGGGGGAGGCGGAGGCTCATCGATTGCCCCACGCTGAGGTTCTTGGTGGAGCCGCTGGCCTCGGAGACCTGGACCGTTGGCGTAACGCCCGGCTTGGGGGTGGCTGTCGGGGTGGGCTTGGCCGTGGCCGATTTCGTCGGCGTGGGCGACACGGAAGCGGTGGGCGTCACCGTGGCGGTGGCCGGGGTGGACGTCGAGGTGGGCGGAGGCGTCGTCGGGCCGGGGATGACCACCGGCCCTGGGGTGGACTTGGAGCAGGCCGCCGGGACGGCCAGGAGGGCCAGGATCGCCACCATTCCAAACCTCCCCGCCACGCTTCGCCTGGTCAACATGTGAGCCTCCTCCTCTCTGCCGCAAGCTCCGGCCGCGCTCGTGCTGCGGGTTGGTCGGTGGTGGGAACCGGGTGACAGTTTCGCAGAGACGGGGGGAGTCCGGGGCCGTTCCGGGGCGTCAGGGTGCCCCCGGGGAGCCAGGCGGCGGGTAGCCGGAGAGCGCAGCCGTCCTCGCCCGGCTCCGGCGTACGATCCGGACGACGAGCAGGACGAGGCCGATCAGGAAGAGCAGGCCCCCAACGGGGATGCCTGCGACCCAGCCCACGCGGGACCGGACCGCGTCGGCCAGCGAGCGAGAGATCAGTGCATCGCCACGGGCGGCGGCGATCCGCACGGTGTAGCCGCCGGGAGTGGAGACCCGGAAGGCCACGGCCGACGAGTAGTGGCGGCGGCCCCGGGTGATGATCTCGTCCGCGCGGGAGTCGCTGACCGGTATGGGGCGGTTGTCCGGGCCACTCACGTTCACATCGGTGGTGCTGATCGCCGTCACGCCGTCGGACGAGACGCCGGGCGCGGGGCCCGCCGTGGCCGTGCCCGTGGGCTCGAACACCTTGTACAGACCCTTGTGCAGGGAGAGGGTGACGGAACCGGGGGTCGTGACCGACGGGGCGTCCCTCACCAACCTCAGGAGGGGAAGGGTCACCATAACGACCGACAGAACGCCGAGTGCGGCGCCCAGCACCATGAGGCCGATGGCAAGGCTCAGGCTCGGCGTGGGCTTGGGAGAGCCCTGCGGCGGTACGTCCACACGGGGACGGTACCAGGCTCGCGTGAACCCCCGCCGTTGGGATCCGAGGATGCATCCGTGTGGATTAACCGGATCGTAACCCTGCTTTAACGTTCGGGGGGGAAGCTAGCGGCATGCAGGTGCAGGTGGGGTGTGAGTTCCGGTACGAGTCGGCCGTCCCCACGCCGAGCGTGTGGCAGGTGCGGCCTCGGCCCGACGGAGCGCACCGCGTGCTGACCCAGTCCTGGGAGACGACGCCCAACATCGAGCTCTCCACCTACCGCGACTCCTTCGGCAACCTGTGCGACCGCATGACGCTGCCGGAAGGACCCTCCCGTATCCGGTACGACGCAAACGTCGAGGTCCCTCCGGCGTACGACGAGGCCGACAAGGGTGCGGTGCGGGTTCCCGTCGACCGCGTTCCGTCGGAGGCGCTCCTCTACCTGCTGCCGAGCCGGTTCTGCCTGACGGAACTGCTGAGGGACCGGGCCTGGAAGCTCTTCGGCAGCATCGAACCCGGATGGCAGCAGGTGCAGGCGATCTGCGACTGGGTGAACAACCACCTCACCTTCGGCTACGGGGCGAGCACCGCCACAACGACGGCCGTCGACGCCTACGAGCGGGGGACCGGCGTCTGCCGGGACTTCGCCCACCTCGCCATCACCTTCTGCCGGGCGCTGAACATCCCGGCCCGATACGTCTGCGGGTATCTCCCCGACATCGCCGTCACGCCCCCGGACGAGCCCATGGACTTCTGCGCCTGGTTCGAGGCCTACCTCGTGGACCGCTGGTGGACGTTCGATGCGCGGATCAACGTGCCGAGGATCGGGCGGGTCGTGATCGGCCATGGGCGCGACGCCGTGGACGTCGCGATGGTGACTGCCTACGGCCCCGTCGAGTTCAAGGGGCTGACGGTGTGGGCCGACGAGGTTGTCCCCAGCGGGGTGTAGCGACGGGCACCGCTATCCGGTCGTGCCCGCCCGGCTGGACTCCTGGTTCACCGTGTAACCCCCGAGGGCGAGGCCGGCGGCGATGAGGATGCCGAGGTAGGCGCCGAAGCCGAGGAAGCTGGTCTGGAGGAGCAACTTCAGCACCAGCAACCCCAGGACGACGAGACCGCCGATCATGTGGGCACGTGGCCAGGGGACCGGCAGCTCGGGCAGCATGGCGGACGTGAACTTCGACACGATGACCTGGGCGACCATGGCAGCCGCCGCCAGCGCCGCCAGGAAACCGAGGAATGCATTCGGAGAGGAGATCCCGTTGCGGTCCACCGAGCCGATGTACGGCACCGTGATCGAGTGCCACGGCAGGAACAGCAGGTCGATCACCAGCAGCACGCCGGCGATGACGATGATGCGTTCCCCGCGACTCAGCTTGCCCAGGTCCATTCGGCCTCCCAACCTACCCGCTCTGCCCGATTGCTTCGTTTTGGAAATCATGGCAGGACTTGGGTCAGCCCGCCAGCGCCGTCGCCCACCGCCCTGGGCATCCCAGAGTTCGGCAGTAGACGACCAGACGATCGTAACGGCATCGTCATGGTGCGTCGGGCACGTGAGACCGGACTTCGCCCAGCCGGCGGCGCAGGAAGCGGCGCTCGACGGCATTGGCGGTGAGGCCGAGGGCCCGCTCGTAGGCTGCGGCCGCCTCGTCGAAGCGGCCGAGGCGTCGCAAGAGGTCGGCCCGGGCGGTGTGGAGGTGCTGGTACCGGTCGAGGCCGGCTTCCAGTGGGGCGATGAGCTCCAGCCCCGCGGCCGGCCCGTCTGCCATCGCGACCGCCACCGCCCGGTTCAGCTCGACAACCAGGGACGGGACGCTCAGCGCAAGCTCGCGGTAGAGGGCGGCGATGCGGCGCCAGTCGGTGTCCTCCGCCCTCCTGGCCCGGCAGTGCTCGGCGGCAATGGCCGCCTGGAGGTGGTAGATGCCCCGGTGGCCCGTCCGGGCGGCCTGCCCGATGAGCGCCACGCCCTCCTCGATTTCGGCCTGGTCCCAGCGCTCCCGGTCCTGGTCCTCGAGCAGCACGAGCTCCCCCGCCTCGGAGATGCGGGTGGCACGGCGTGCGTCGTGCAGGAGCATGAGGGCGAGCAGGCTGGGGACCTCCGGCTCCCCCGGCATGAGCCCGGCCAGGACCCGGGTGAAGCGGATGGCCTCGGCGCAGAGGTCCCGGCGGACCAGCGCATCGCCGCTGGTGGCGGCGTACCCCTCGTTGAACACGAGGTACAGGACCGCCAGTACCGAGCGGAGCCGCTCCGGCAGGAGGTGGTCGGGCGGGACCCGGTACGGGATACCGGCGAGCTTGATCTTGCGCTTGGCACGGACAAGGCGCTGCGCCATCGTGGACTCGCCGACGAGGAACGCCCGGGCGATCTCCCCGGTGGTGAGGCCCCCGAGCGTCCACAGCGTCAGGGCCACCCGTGCCTCGGGCGCGAGGGCCGGGTGGCAGCAGGTGAAGATGAGGCGGAGCCGGTCGTCGGGGAACGAGCCGGGCTGTTCGCCGGAGGGGTTGCCGTCGCCCTCGGCCTCCAGCGCGGCAAGCTGAGCCATGGCCTCCTGCTTCTCGGCGAGGCGCCGATCCCGGCGGAGCCGGTCGATGGCACGGTTGCGGGCCGTCATCGTGAGCCAGGCGCCGGGGTTGGGGGGGAGCCCGTCGCGGGGCCAGCGCTCCAGCGCGACGACGAAGGCCTCCTGCACGGCCTCCTCGGCGAGGTCGAAGTCGCCGGTCAGCCGGATGAGCGTCGCGACCGCCCGTCCGCGGTCTTCGCGGAACAGGCGGTCGACGACACCCTGCGCCAGTTCGATCCGGTTCGATCCCTCTTCGATGCTCGTCCGGTTCTGGGTTCGGGTCTGGGTTCGGTTGGGTTCGGTCCTGGCTAGAACACCATGACGGGACGGACCTCGATGGATCCGCCCCTGGCCCCGGGGATCTTGGCAGCCCACTCGATGGCCTCGTCGAGGTCCTTGCAGTTGAGGATGTAGAACCCGCCGAGCTGTTCCTTCGTCTCCGCGAACGGGCCGTCGGTGGTCGAGACCTCGCCGTTGTGGACCCGGACGGTCGTGGCCGTGTTCGTCCCCTGCAGCCCTTCGCCGGCCTCGAAGATGCCAGAGGCGCGAAGGGCCTCGGTGTACTCGTCGTAGGCCTTCATCATCTTGGCCCCGTCTTCGGGCGTCGCGTGAGCGAACTGCGTCTCGTCGCCGTAGATCAGCGCAACGTACTTGGGCATTGCCGTGCTCCCTTCGGTGTCGGCGCCCCTGCGGCGCCCTCACCATAACTACGAACGGGGGCCAGCGAAATCGACGGACGTCCGGTTCTTTTTTTTGTGAGCCTGCCTGTTGAGGCCTTGACCGGCTAACGCCCATAGCCCAGACTTGGGCTAACAACGTTAGCCAGCTTGGGAGAAGGAGCCGCCATGCAGAAGGCACCCCGGCATTACCGGAAACCCGGATGGTTCACGAAGCACGTCGCCAATCGCCTCGTCGCCTGGCTCACCCGGCGGGGGATCAGCATCTGGGGAAGCAGGGTCCTCGAGGTTACGGGCCGCAAGAGCGGCCTCCCCCGGCGGACACCTGTCAACCTCCTGACCCTCGACGGTCATCAGTACCTCGTCTCGCCGAGGGGCGAGGGCGAATGGGTGCGCAATGTGCGGGCTGCGGGTGGGCACCTCGATCTTCTCCTCGGGCGGCGGCGCGAGCCGCGAGCCGCCCATGAGGTGGCCGACGGCGACAAGACCGAGATCCTCAGGGCCTACCTACGACGCTGGAAGGCCGAGGTCGGCGTGTTCTTCGAGGGGATCGGTGCCGATTCGAGCGCGGAGGAGATCGCGGCGATCGCCCACCGCCACCCCGTGTTCGAGCTCGACCCCCCTGCGACCGCCTGATGGCGGATGCGGAAGGAACGATGGCGGGAGGAACGATGGTGGGAGGCCCGATGGTCAACGGGAAGCCCGATCGCTCCGCGCGGGCCGGCCAGATCGTTGCCACGGCCCGGCTCCTCCTCGAACGGGAGGGACCGGAGGCCCTCACGATGCGAAGGCTGGGAGAGGAGCTCGGCATCCGGGCGCCCTCCCTGTACAAGCACCTGGCGGGCAAGAAGGCCATCGAGGTTGGGCTGATCGAGGCGGGCTTCCGCGACATCGGCGCCGCCCTGCATGCCGCGCTCGAGGGATGGGACAACCCGGTCGATGCCACCCGGAACCTGCTGGCGACCTACCGGCGGTTCAGCCTCGCCCAGCCCAACCTCTACCGCCTGGCCACTGCCGGGCGCCTCCCCCGGGAGGATCTGGCCCCCGGGTTGGAGGACTGGGCGGGAGAACCGTTCCTTCTCGCCACCGGCGACCCCTACCTCGCTCGGGCCCTCTGGTCGTTCGCCCACGGCATGGTCATCCTGGAGATCGACGGCCGTTACCCTCCGGACGTTCGGGATTCGGAGCTCGACAAGACCTGGGAGGCCGGAGCCGCCGCCTTCGCTGGGCTCGTCAATCGGGGCCGGCTCGGAGGCCCTCGCTCACCGGAGCGCGATCCCGGCTGAGCGGACCGCTTCTGCGATGTCGATGCCCTCGACGAAGGCAAGGCCCCCGGCCTCCGCGATGTGCCTGGCTTCGGGCGACACCGAGCCCGGCTCCAGCCAGAGAGCCTTCGCCCCCAGTTCGACGGCGAGGCGAGCAAGGCCGGGAAGCTCGCCGTGAGGTCATCCCCCTCGGGTACCTGGTCGCGGGATGGATACCAGGCACAGAAGGCGGCGGTTCCGCGGAGGCGGTTGAGGGAGTAGACACCGAAGCCGGCCCGCACGAGGGTGCGGGGAACATCGGTGCGGGGCCAGTCGACGAGGGCGACGACGCTCGCCTGCGTCAGCACATCGTGGGGATCGGTCACGGCCTCAATGCTTGGGCCCGCCGTCGCCGACTGCCGCCCTCAGGCGGCGAGCATCACCGTGAGAGCAGCCAGGAGATCCGTCGACAGGAACCGGTAGCCGCTGTCGAGCAGCTTGACCGGCGAGAGGCGCTGCGAGGCCAGCAGGGCATCGTCGGCGAAGCCACCGAGCGCGGTTCGCAGCACGAACTTCGGGACGGTCAGGACGGCGGGACGGCTCAGGGCCTTGGCGAGCAGGGCGGTGAAGTGGGCATTGGTCACGGGGTCGGGGGCAGCGAGGTTGAAGGGCCCCGATGCCTGGTCGTGGTCGATGAGGTGGAGGATGGCACCGACCTCGTCGTCGAGGTCGATCCAGCTCCACCACTGGGTGCCGGATCCGATTTTGCCGCCGAGTCCCAGCTTGAAGACGGGGAGCATCGCCCCGAGGGCGCCACCCCCGGAGGCGAGCACGATCCCGGTGCGGAGCATGGCAACCTGGATCCCGGCCTCGGATGCGGGCGCGGTCGCCGCCTCCCAGGCCTGGCAGACCTCGGCGAGGAAGCCGGTCCCGGGCGGCGCGGTCTCGGTGAGGATCTCGTCGCCACGGTCGCCGTAGTAGCCCGAGGCGGAGGCGTTGACGAGGACCGGCGGCGGGTTGTCCATAGCAGCCATGGTCTTCGCCAGCAGGGACGTGGACCGGGTCCGGCTCTCGAGCACCTCCGTGCGGTGGGCCTCGGTCCAACGGTGGGGCCCGACGGCCTTGCCTGCCAGGTTCACGACCGCCGCGGCGCCCTCGAGGGCCCCGGCGTCGATCGTCCCCGCCGCAGGGTCCCAGGCGATGGTGTCGGGGCCTGGACTGGGCGGGGTCCCCGGCCGGACCAGCCGGCGAACCTGCCGCCCGTGTTGCTGCAGGGCGGCGACGAGGGCGGAACCGATCAGACCGCTGGCACCACCGACCACGACATCGCCACCTGCCACGAGCACCTCCCAGGTTGGTTGCTCCTCCCGGTTGGTTCGTATGGTAGCGCTCGATGGCTTGCCGGCCCGTGACCCGGTGGCGCGGGGCCTGGAGCTACGAGCAGGGCGGGAGGAGGCCCAGCAGCCGGAGCAGGACGGCGATGAGCCCCGTGTCGCACGTGCTGACCTCCGTCGCCTGGCCCGACAGCGACACCGTTTGCGAACCGGCGGTGTCGTTGAAGGTCAGGGTGGCGCTGCGGGCACCGGCGGCGGTCGGGCGGAAGGTGACGCTCACCTGGCAAGTCGACCGGGCGGGCAGGTTCGTTCCCGGGCACGAGTTGTTGGAGAGCTGGAAGTCACCGGCATTCGCTCCGCTGGTGGCCGCCGAGTTCACGTGGACCATCGCCGTGGTCCCGTTGGTGAGCGTGACGACGGTCGCCGGGCCGGACGTGCCGACATTCTGGTTCCCGAAGGTGACGCTGGACGGGCTGGCCGTCACCGCCCCGGCTCCGGGGCTGCCGACGATGATGCGCCCGATGGCCGCCTTGGTGTCCTGCTCGGTGAACCAGATGTTGCCGTCGGGGCCGGACGTGATGCCGGTTGGCTGGACGTTCGGCGAGAACGCGTTCGGCGTCGGGACCGGGAACTCCATGACCGACCCGCTGGTGGTGATCCGGCCGATGGCGTTGTTGCCCTGGTCGATGAACCACAGGGCGCCGTCGGACCCGGCCGTGATGGCGGTGGGAGCGCCGTTGCCGGAGAGCGACGGGAACTCGGTGACGACGTGGCCGGGGGTCATCTTGCCGATGCGGCCGTGGCTCTGCTCGGTGAACCAGAGGTTGCCGTCGGGGCCGACCGCGATCCCGGCAATCCCCGCCCCGGTGCTGCTCGCGGCCTGGGTGTCGCTGACCTGGACGCCGGCCGTCGTCATCTCGCCGATCTTGCCCCCGTTGGCACCCTGTTCCGTGAACCAGAGGTGGCCGCCGGGACCGGAGGCGATGGCGTCGGGCATGAGGGCCGGATTGGTGATCGGGAACGTGGTGGCGACCGCCCCGGGGGCAGCGTTGGGATCGATGGTGCCGATGCTGCCGTTGCCGAAGCCGGTGAACCACATGTGGCCGTCCGGGCCGGTCACGATGCCGGTGGGCAGGGCGCTCGGCTTGTTGATGCCGAACTCGTTCTGGCTGCCGGTCGTGGTCGAACGGCCCACCTGGTTGACGCTGCCCGACAGTTCCGTGAACCAGAGCCGGTTGTCCGGGCCCTTGGTGATGGCGACCGGTGAGGCGGCCCCGGTGTTGGTCTTGAACTCCGCCAACCCCGTGCCGCTGGGCTTGATCGTCGCGATCGTGCTGGTGCCGACGTCGGTGAACCAGAGGTTGCCGTCGGGGCCGGTCGTGATGCCGAGGGGGTCACTGGTCGCCGTCTGGGAGATGCCCGCCGGCCGGAACTCGGTGATGGTGCCCGTCGCCGCCGCCGGCAGGGCGACTACAGGCGCAGCACCCGCCGGGGCGGCCGCGGCGGCGAACACCAGCGCCTGCGAGGCCAGCGTGGCGACGAGGACCAGCCTGGAGGCCGACCTGGTTTTGAGCCGGGCCTTGGGATCGGCGGTGGGCCCGGCCTTGGCCTTGAACGCGAAACGAGTGGCGGACCCCGGTCTCATGCTGCGCTCCTTTTGGGCAGAAGTCAGACAACGGCCATGGCAACGGCTGCCGTACTCCAAAGCTAACAGCAAGGAGAATGCAAAAAAGCGAGAAATGGATCCGGAATCAGTTGTTAAGAAATCCTAAGCCTTCGCCGGAAGGAGGCCCGGAACGGGGCGCTCAGGACAAGTCTCTGAATAGCTGAGCCGTTGGCATTGGAACACGGTTTCCTTCGATGATGGTAGGGAGCGGAAGACAATCCTGTACTCGCTCTCCGACCGATCCCCGCACTCAAAAGGGGTTCGCAGGCGCGGCGGACTCCGGATTCATGGCCTGGGCCATCCCTCCTGGGCACGCATGGCCGTCGAGGCGAAATCGCCGACGCGGAGGGCGTCACGGAGATCACGCAGGATCGACACAGTCGGCGTGACGTGGGAAAGGTTGCCTACGATGACGAGCCGGGTCTCCACTCTCCCCTTCAAAGCATCGATCAGCGCCCTGGACTCGGCCGGTGGGGCGGCCAGATCCGTCCGGGCGTGCAGGGCCAGAACCGGGACGACCACGCGGTCGATGGACCGCGCGGGAGACAGGGCGGCGAGGCGGTCGCTGAGTGGGGCCGGAAGCTGGCCGGCAAGCACGTTGAAACGGGTGGGGTCGCGGTTGGCCAGGAGGTCGTAGACGGACCGGGGGCCCGGGGCCAATCCGGCTGGATCCCCAGTTTTCAGCGACGCTGCGAGTGCAGCACCGTCGGTGGGCCCGAGGAACGCCTCGAGTTGCTCGGCGGCGAGCCCTCGGGCCTGGGGGTCTGGTTGCCACCGCACCGTTGTCCCCCGAAACGGCACGGTCCCCGTGGTCGCTCCCTGCAGGAGGCTGAACAGGCTGAAGTACGTTCCCACGGTGGCGACGAATGCGACGTGGGCCTGGATCGCTGGCTGGTCGGCCAGGGCCACGAGGGTGAGACCGGCGCCATACGAGAAGGCCAGGACACCGACCTTGGCCCGCGTCGGGCCGGCCAGGAACGAGACCGCTTCCCGGATCCTGACCGGGTCGGTGAGGTCGAGGCGCTGGAAGCGCAGGGAGAGTTGAGGAACGAGCACCCGCCGGCCGGCTCGGGCGAGGGCTTCGGCCAGGCCGACGATCCGCGGGTCGTCCTTGCCCCCCGGGTTCGCCCCGTGGATCAGCACGACGCCGGGGGCGGCGGCGAAGCCCCGAGGCCGGTAGAGATCCGCCTCGCCGTCGGCCAGGTGGACCGGGCTGCGCCGGGGACTGGGCGTGAGGAGCGAAAGCGGGTGCGCCGGCGACGGGATGACCTCCGGCACGAGCAGCAACCCCTTGACCCCGGCCCGAGCCGGCGGACTGGCCATGATGACGAGGAGGCAGGCCAGGGAGATGAGTCTCGGGCGCCGGACGGTGACCACGCTGTCAGGCTCGCGCAGCCGTCG
>WNGI01005308.1_pt1 | contig 11583 bp, 9 predicted proteins | sample 5400621 | NCBI WGS metagenome assembly WNGI01 (sample SAMN13153374, study PRJNA577476) | soil metagenome | isolation source: 20 cm soil or saprolite under Garry oak tree replicate 1 | place: USA:California | collected 2016-06-15
TTCGGCTGCGCGCGAGGGCCTGGGCGCGCACGAGTGCCCGTGCCTCCTCCTGAACTTTCTTGACGTCCTCGTCGGTGACCGCTCGCACATCGGGGGGAAGTGAATCGAGAACGCGTCCGGTGAACGGAAACGGTTTCAGGGCCCGCTCCGCCGGCGGGGCCATCACGATCTCGGGACCGTTGAAGTAGCTCGCCGGAATCCCCGTGTTCACCTCGTAACAACAGATTTCCCAGCGGCCACGGATGATTCCGCGCGCCGGATAATCGAGCCAGGAGCCGGTGCGACGGATCTCGATCTCCTGCCGGCGCGGCAGCCAGAAACGACCCTCGATCAGAGCATTCTCCAGAACTACCGAGACGTCTTCGAGGTCCTTGTCCATCAGCGCCGCGCGAGTGAAACTGAACGCCATGCGCACGACCTCGCCCGTCTCGCGGTCGATGTAGACGGCGCCTACCGCCCGCGGCTGGTGATCGTTCTTCGGCCTGACGAGCACTTCGTAAACGTCGAGCACCCGGGGACCAATGCGAATCTGCAGCGAGTCGCGGATGGCAAAGTCGTAGGCTTCGAGTCCGCTCGGAGACAGCGGGTGTGGAACGTCCTGAACCTCATCGCCCTCGCCGATGCGGATGATGTTCCTGAAGTTGTTCTGGACGATGCCGAGGTGGTCGCGGTGATAGTTGATGTCGGTGGGCAACAGCAGCGTGTCGCGACGGCCCATGATGCGCTGCTTGCTCAGGTCGGGAGCGCGCCAGTAGACTTCCAACCCCAGCTCGTCCGCCTTCACGATCTTTGGCGGCTCCGGGAATCCTTCTCCAAATTGTGCGAGGAAAGTCACGTAACCGTGCGCCGTCGCTTTGTAGTCGACCAGGCCGGTGTCCGCCAGCTGCTGCGCGCGGCGCTCGGTGGCGCGCTCGACGAGCAAGCGAGTGCGCGGATCATTCCACGTTTGCTGCGCGCCGAGCTTGCTTGCGGCGATGGTCATCACGAGGACTCTGACAGCCGTGCGAAGCTTCATGGAGGAAAGTTAGTTGCGGAGTGAGCGGGAGCAATTGCGATCAGCGTCGGGATGCGCGTGTCCATGAGCCTCGAGGACTTCAAGAGGAGAGCACGGACGGCGACGCTCGTGCCGGTGTGGAAGGATTGTCTGCTCGATACGGACACGCCGGTCTCGGCCTTCGCCAAGCTGCGACGAGGCCCATTTGCTTTTCTGCTCGAATCCGCGCCGGCAGGTGGAGAGACCTGGTCGCGATACACTTACCTCGGCGCCGAGCCGCGGTGCGCGTGGCGGCTGGCGAACGGTGTCGTCGAGGATTGGACAGAAGAGCGCGGCTGGCACAACGCGCGGAAGCCCAAGGATCCGCTGGCTGACCTCGCGGTGTTGATCGATGCAGCAATACCGGCGGACGTTCCCGAGCTGGGCGATTTCTGGGGCGGTGTCGTCGGATATTTCGGCTACGACGTGGCGAGGTTGATCGAGAAGCTGCCCAACCGTCCGGCGGCAGGCCTTGGCACGCCGGACGCTTTGTTCGTGTTCGCACGCTCACTCGTGATCCTAGACAATCTTCACGCCAGCGCGCGCGTTGTCGTCTCTGTTCCCGTGCCAAAGGGGCTGGGAGCCGCCGAGATCGAATCGCTCTATGCGAACGCGAGCGGTGAGCTCGAGGAGATCATTAAACGCGTGCGCGCGCCCGTGCGACTGGACACCATGTCGCCCGATCCTGCGGCAACTCCGGTCGACGAAATCTCGAGCTACGAGCGCGCCGATTTCATGGCGCATGTCGAGAGGATCAAGGAATACATTCGCGCCGGTGACTGTTTTCAGGCGCTCTTGTCGCGGCGCATCGATGTGCCGCTCGACTTCGAGCCCGCGGATCTCTACCGCGCGCTGCGCGCCATCAATCCGTCACCCTACATGTATCATCTGGCGCTCGACGGGCTCGAGATCGTCGGCAGCTCGCCCGAGCTACTGGTGCGGGTATCCAACGGCCGCATCACGCTTCGCCCGATCGCCGGCACGCGGCGGCGTGGCGCGACCCCCGCTGAAGACGAGGTTCTCTCGGCGGAGCTCCTCGCCGACGAGAAGGAGCGAGCCGAACACGTGATGCTGGTCGATCTGGGACGGAACGACGTTGGCCGTGTAGCGAAATACGGAACGGTCGAGGTCACGGAGCTGATGAAGGTCGAGAAGTATTCGCACGTGCTCCACATCGTGAGCCAGGTGGAAGGAGAGCTGAACGACGGACTGTCGGCGCTCGATGTCTTCCGGGCCACGTTTCCAGCGGGCACGATGACGGGTGCGCCCAAGATTCGCGCGATGGAGATCATCGATGAGCTGGAGCCGGTGGCGCGCGGCCCATACGCCGGAGCCATCGGATACATCGCCGCTGGTGGAAGGCGGATGGATCTGGCGATAACGATTCGCACCTGCATCATCGCGGACGGGAAGGCGTCCGTGCAGGCGGGAGCCGGAATCGTCGCGGATTCGGTTCCCGAGCGCGAATGGGAAGAGACCCGCAGCAAAGCCCAAGCCCTCTTGAGTGCCATCGCATCGGTGCGAAGATGATGCTCGGCCTGAGCATTCCATCGTACGAGCGGTTCGAGGTGGGCGGCGCGCGTGTGGTGGCGGCGGTGGGGTGCGCGGCCGGCATTCGTGAGGTGCTGAACGAGGAACGGCTCTACGAGTTTGCGGCGCGACAACCCGACGCTGTTCCGCTGGTCGGCCGCGCACCCGTTTTTGCCGTGAATCTGCCCGGCGGATGCGGACGGGTGGTGGTGAGGCACAACATGCGCGGCGGCTGGATGGCAAAAGTGAGCAAGGATCTCTTCGTGCTTCCCACGCGTGGATTTCGCGAGCTCGTCGCATCGCTGAGGCTGCGCGCCAGCGGCGTGAGCACGCCGGAGGTCGTCGCCTACGTCTCGTATCCACTCAACTGGGTCGTCCGGCGATCGGATGTCGCGACCAGGGAGATCGCGAACGGTCACGACTTATCGATCGCGCTCGCCAAGGTCACCGATCATGCCCATCGGCTGATGGTTCTCGATGCGATCGCGAAGCTCCTGCGCTCACTTACGCAGGCCGGCGCGTATCACCAGGATCTCAATCTCAAAAACGTGCTGCTCACGGCCGGCGAAGGCCCCGGACTCGACGCGCACGTGCTCGATGTCGATCGGGTCCGCTTCAGCTCACCCGGCTCTCCTCTGGTCGCGAAAGCCAATCTGGACCGACTGATCCGCTCTCTGCGCAAATGGCGCGATACGCAGGAGCTCCCCTACTCGGCGGAAGACGAAGAGTATCTGCGGCTCCGGAGCATCGAGTGAGCGCTGTGATTGCGCAGCGAGTGCCCGACAACATTTGCATCGTGATGATGAGCGCCGTCGGGGACGCAGTGCACGTGCTTCCGGTGATCAACGCGCTCAAGCGAACAAACCCGGCAACCCGAATCACGTGGGTGCTTCAGCCCGGGCCGGCGACGCTCGTACGCGGACACCGCTCGCTGGACGAGATAGTGATCTTCGATCGTGCGCGCGGGCTCGCTGCGTTCGCCGACGTCGCGCGGGAGCTGTCGAAGCGGCGGTTCGATCTGGTGATCAATCTGCAGGTCTACCTCAAGGCGGGAATCGTTACGGCGTTGACGCACGCGCCGGTCAAGCTCGGGTTCGACCGGGCACGTGCCCGCGATTTCAACTGGCTCTTCACCAACAGGAAGATTCCGGCGAGCCCAGTCCAACACGTCCAGGATCAGTACCTCGAGTTTCTGGCGCCGCTAGGCGTCTCGTCTGAGCCGCTCGAGTGGGATCTGGGCCCGTGGCCGGGCGAGCGCGAGTGGCAGCGCACCTTCAAGTCATCGCTTCAACGTCCCATCGCTTCCATCGTCGTCGCGACGAGCAAACCGGAAAAAGACTGGATTCCCGAGCGATGGGCAGAAGTGGCCGACGCGCTTTACGAGGATTACGGGATGGAGGTAGTGCTAGTAGGGGGAACATCCGAGCGGGAGCGGAGCGCGGAACGGATAGTGATGGGTAAAGCGAAGCACAAGCCGCGCTCGGAGCTTGGCAGCGGACTGAGGAATCTGGTCTCCATTCTCGATGCATCGGCGCTCGTTTTGTCGCCTGACACGGGCCCTCTTCACATGGCTGTCGCACTCAACCGCCCCGTCATCAGCTTGATGGGCTACACGAATCCGAAGCGCACGGGCCCCTACCGGCGATTTCACGACCTGATCGTCGACGCGTACGGCGATCCCGGGGAGGATTACCCGATCTCGATGGAGAATCGGCCGGGCAGAATGAAGCGAATCGAGACGCGGCACGTTCTCGACAAGGTCACGCTGTGGAGAGATCGGTATGCCTGAATCTCGCAAGACTACTGGAGCGAAGTTGCCGGTGAGAGAGCAGGTGTCAGCGGGCGGGGTCGTCTTCCGCGGTGAGAAGGGCGGCATCGAAGCGGTGATCGTTGCCGTCGGCGGACAGAACAGGTGGCAGCTGCCGAAGGGACTCGTCGAAGGCGGCGAGAAGCCGGAGATCACGGCTGTGCGGGAGGCGCGCGAGGAAGCGGGCGTGGAGAGCGAGGTCGTTCAGCATCTCGATACCATCGAGTACTGGTACGCAGGACTCGATGCGGGAGAACGGGTACGTTTTCACAAGCGGGTGCATTTCTATTTGCTTCGCTACGTCGCCGGTGATACCCGCGACCACGACTGGGAAGTGAACGAAGCCCGCTGGGTTCCGATCGATGAGGCGACACAACAGCTAACGTTCGACAGCGAGCGGAGCGTGATGGAGCGCGCCGCGAATTTACTCCGCTGAGGCCGTCAGTGGCTGGCCGAAACGGTATCTGACTCCGACGTCCCTCAGGAGCCCAACGAGCCTGACGAGAGACAAGCCCATAACCGAGAAGTAGTCGCCGTCGACGGATTCGACGATCGTGGCGCCGTACCCCTGGATCCCGTAAGCTCCGGCCTTGTCCATCGGCTCGCCGGTGGCGATGTACGCTCTGATGTCATCGTCGCTCAGGCTTCGAAATCGCACGCGTACTTCCTCTACAGCCGAGCGAAGCTTCCTGCCGCGAGAGACGGCGACGGCGGTTACGACCTTGTGTTCGCGGCCACTGAGCTGGCGCAGCATCGCCGCTGCCTGTTCCACTGAGGCGGGTTTGCCCAGCACCTTCCGGTTAATGACGACGATAGTGTCGGCAGCGATGGTTATCAGGTTCGCATCACGCGTGGCCACCGCACCGGCTTTTTCGCGCGCGAGCCGCTCGGCGTGACGGACCGGCGTCTCGCGAGGCCTCATGGTCTCATCGATGTTGGCCGGACGGACCTCGTGCGGAATGCCAACGAGGTTGAGAAGCTCATGGCGGCGCGGCGAACCGGACGCCAGAATCACCCGGCACTCGGTCATCGCTCCAGCCAGAGCGTGACGGGTCCATCGTTCACGAGCTCCACGTCCATCATGGCGCCGAACTCGCCGCTCTCGACCTTCAGTCCCTGCTCTCGCAACGCGGCTAGAAAGCGCTCGTAGAGAGGAATCGCGTCTTCCGGGCGCGCGGCATCGATGAAGCTTGGCCGTTTGCCCTTTTCGGAGTTCCCGTAAAGAGTGAACTGGGACACGACGAGAACGGCGCCGCCCACCTCCGTCAATGGGAGATTCATCTTTCCTTCCGCGTCGCCGAACAAGCGAAGACCGGAGGTCTTCTCGGCCATCCAATCGACTTTCTCGGACGTATCGCCGTGGGTGAAGCCGACGAGAAGAAGAAAACCCTTCCCGATGCTGCCCGTTTTTCTGTCGCCAATGCGGACTTCCGCCCGCGAGACCCGCTGGAGTAGAACTCGCAGCTCTACTCCACCGTGACGGACTTGGCGAGATTGCGCGGCTGATCCACGTTCGCTCCGCGCTTGACGGCGATGTAGTAGGCGAGGAGCTGAAGAGGGATCGACGCGAGCACCGGCGTGAGCATGTCCTCCGTCTCGGGGATGCGGAATTCGTAGTCGAGCCTCCCCGCCAGCTCCTCTTCGTCGCGAGTCGTGATCGCGATCACGCGGCCACCGCGCGCCTTCACCTCCTGCACGTTCGACACGACTTTGTCGAAGACCGAATCGTGCGGGGTTATGAAGACCACCGGCATCTTCTCATCTATCAGCGCGATTGGTCCATGCTTCATCTCGGCCGCGGGATACCCCTCGGCGTGGATGTAGCTGATTTCCTTCAGCTTCAGCGCGCCCTCCAGCGCGGTGGGGAAGCTGTAACCGCGACCGAGGTACAGGAAGTTCTGCGCGTTCTTGAAATCTTCGGCGATCTTCTCGACCTCGTCGGCGCGATCCAGAATCGTCTGGATCTTCGCGGGGAGCTTCTGCAACTCCTCGATGATCTCCTTGCCGTCGACCATCGAGAGATTGCGAAGACGCGCCAGCTTTAACGTGAACAGGAGGAGAGCAATCACCTGGCTGGTGAACGCTTTCGTCGAAGCGACTCCGATCTCCGGGCCGGCGTGGACGTAGATGCCGCCGTCGCTCTCACGCGCGATCGTCGAGCCGACGACGTTCACGATTCCGTACGTGCGCGCGCCGCGCGACTTGGCCTCGCGCATCGCGGCGAGCGTATCAGCCGTCTCGCCCGATTGTGAGATCACGATGCAAAGCGTCTTGTCGCTGACGATCGGATTACGGTAGCGCAGCTCTGATGCGTACTCGACTTCGACCGGTACCCGGGCAAGGCTCTCCAGCATGTGCTCGCCGATCAGCGCGGAGTGCCAGCTCGTTCCGCAGGCGGTGATGAGGATGTTGTCGAACTTGAGCAGCTCCTCGTCCGTCATGTTCAGGCCGCCCAGCTTCGACGTTCCCTGATCCGGCAGCAGCCGGCCGCGCATGCAATTCTCGATGGTGGCCGGCTGCTCAAAGATCTCCTTGAGCATGAAATGGGCGAACCCGCCGCGCTCGATCTGATCAAGATCCCAGTCGATCTTGCTGACACCGCGTTCGAGCTGCTGCGCGCGCTGATTGAGGATCGTGTATCCGTCGCGGGTGAGCACGGCGACGTCGCCGTCGTCGAGATAGACGACTTCGCGTGTCTGCGCCAGAATCGCCGAGACGTCGCTGGCGACGTAGTACTCGCCATCGCCCAGCCCGAGAAGAAGCGGGCTCCCTTTCCTGGCGGCGACGATCTTGTTTTTGTCCTTGCCGGAGACCACCGCGATTCCGTAGGTGCCCTCGATCTGCCAGAGGGCTTCGATCACGGCGTCCTCGAGGTTGCCGTCGAACGCCTCCTCGATGAGGTGCGCGATGACTTCCGTGTCGGTCTCCGATGCGAACTCGTGTCCGCGTGCTTCGAGTCCCTTCTTGAGAGTGCCGGAGTTCTCGATGATGCCGTTATGCACGACCGCAATGTCGCCCTTGCAGTCGACGTGCGGGTGCGCGTTGCATTCGTTGGGAACGCCGTGCGTAGCCCACCGGGTATGGCCGATTCCCGTGTCGCCTTCGACGGGCCTCGTCGCCAGCGCGCGCTCGAGCTGCGAGATCTTTCCCGCGGCCTTGCGTGTCTCGACGCCGGTTCCGTTCATCACGGCCACACCCGCCGAATCGTAGCCGCGGTATTCCATCCTCTTCAGTCCCTCGAGGAGTAGCGGCGTGGCTCCGCGCGTTCCGATGTAACCGATGATGCCGCACATAGTGATCTCTTGTTTGACGTTGCTCTTACTTGTTCAGCGCTTCCACCGGTTTGCGGCAGTCACGGACCAGCTGCTCCGCCGCCTCCTCGCTGGGCGCTTCTGCTATTACTCGCACGATTGGTTCCGTTCCGGACGGCCTGATGTGCACCCAACGGTCCGGCCAGCTCAGTCTCAGGCCATCCTGGGTATCTACCTCGGCGTCGGGGAAGACGCGTTTGAGCGCTTCGTACACGGTGTCGAGAGGGGTAGCCGGACGCGCAAGCTTGTCTTTAACGATAACGTACCGCGGGTAGGACGCGACGATCTTGGAGAGAGGTTTTCCGTCTTCGAGCAGGAGCTGGAGCATGAGGGCCGCTCCCACCGGGGCGTCCCGGCCCAGGTGAAGCTCGGGGAGGATTACGCCGCCGTTTCCCTCCCCGCCGATCGGCGACTTCTCCTCCCGCATGCGCGTTGCGACGTTCACCTCGCCGACCGGCACCCGGATTACCCTCGTTCCCGCTTCGCGCGCGATGTCGTCCACGATCCGGCTGGTCGAGAGATTGGTGACGACCATTCCTTTTCGGTGTCGGAGCACGACCTTGGCCGCGAGCGCGAGGGTGTAATCCTCGCCTATCGCCAAGCCTTCTTCCGACACGAGCGCCAGACGATCCACGTCGGGGTCTACAGCCATCCCGATGTCGCAGTGGGAATCGAAAACGAGCTTCTGAAGCTCACCGAGATTCTCAGCAACGGGCTCGGGGGGACGGGGGAATCTGCCGTCTGGCTCCATGTTGATCGTGGCGAGCTTGCATCCGAGCAGCTCAAGGAGGACGGGCATGAAGACGCCGCCGGCGCCACGGACGCAATCCAGTCCGACCTTGAATCCGCGCTTCCTGATTCCCTCCACATTGAGAAACGGAAGGGCGAGGATTTTTTCAATGTGATCGCGCGCGGCGTCCTGGTCCTTCGAGACCACACCGAGCTCGTCCCAGCTCGCGCGGGGAATTTTTCCCTCGACGACCTTCCGCATGTCCGCCGCTTCTGCTCCGTCGAGGAACAGCCCCGACGGGCCGATGAACTTGAGCGCGTTCCACTCGATCGGGTTGTGGCTCGCAGTGATGGCGAGACCGCCGGCCGCCTGGTGGTGCTCGACGGCGAGCTGGACTGTCGGAGTCGGGACCATACCGATGTCGAGCACATCGCACCCCACCGATTGGAGCGCGGCGTGCACTACTGGTTGAAACATCGGTCCCGAAACCCGGCTGTCGCGCCCGACCACGATCTCGGCTTTGCCGCCCGCGCGCGCGAGCGCCCACGCACCAAAGCCGGCGGCAAACTGCGCGACGATCTCCGGCGTGAGCGCCTCGCCCACGCGTCCGCGCACGCCTGAGACGCTCACCATCAGACCTTCATAGGCCATTCGAGAGTTATCCTGTGGTTTGGATGGAGCTGTTGGGCAGGACGTAAATCTAGCGCTCCGCTGCAACTGAGAACTACGCTGCTGCCCGCTGCCCGATAGAGCACTAACCGCTGGCTGCTGCCTACGACGGGACAGTCGTGCGGGTGAGATGAGCGCGTCCGTTGCCTCTGCTCTAACGCCACGACGAACTGTCCCGACGTTGTATAGCGGGTTGCGTTTTAGCGATCAGCGGGCAGCGGGCAGCAGCGTAGTTCAGTTGCGGATGCGATCGAATATCCTCGTGTTGATTTGGTTAACTTTTTCTGCACCTCTTCCCACACGAAACGCAATGACCCGCATTTTCGACGAAGACCTGAAGGCCTCGTTCGGCACCCGCGCCATCCACGCCGGCCAGCGGCCGGACGTGCTTTCCGGCGCGATCATGACGCCGATCTACACGACGTCCACCTACGTCCAGGAAGGACTGGGCAAGAACAAGGGTTACGAGTACGCGCGGGGGAAAAACCCGACCCGCGAGGCGCTCGAGCGAAACGTCGCTGCGCTGGAAGGAGGTACGCACGGCTTCGCGTTCTCGAGCGGCATGGGTGCGACCGATTCCATCATGAAGCTGTTCAAGTCCGGCGATCACATCGTTGCCGGAGAGAGCAGCTACGGCGGCACGTTCAGACTGTTCGACAAAATCCTCAAGAATTTCGGATTGTGCTTCTCGTACGTGGACAGCCGGGATCCGCAGAAGGTCGAGGACGCGTGCACCAAGAACACCGCCGCAATCATGATGGAGACTCCGACGAACCCGATGATGCGCATCACCGACCTGTCGGCCGTAGGGCAGATCGCCAAGCGCAAGAAGGCATTGTTCATCGTGGACAACACCTTTGCCTCCCCTTTTTTCCAGCGGCCGTTCGAGCACGGCGCCGACATCGTTTACCATTCGAGCACCAAGTATCTGAACGGGCACAGCGACATGATCGGGGGAATCGCCGTGGTCCGGGACGATGCGCTCGCGGAGCGCCTGCAGTTCATTCAGAATACCGCCGGCGCAGTGCCTGGTCCCTTCGATGCGTGGCTGGTGCTGCGCGGAACGAAGACGCTCCATCTCCGCATGCCGCGTCACGACGAGAACGGACGTAAGATCGCGGCGTGGCTGGCGGAGAAGATCGGTCACGAGAACGTAATTTATCCGGGACTCGCGTCGCACCCGCAGCACGAGCTCGCCAAGAGGCAAATGAAGGGATTCGGCGGGATGATATCCATCCTTACGGGGAGCAAGGAAAGGGCGGCGAAGATTCTGGGCAAGGTTCGCGTCTTCTCGCTCGCCGAATCACTCGGCGGGGTCGAGAGTCTGATCAGCCACCCGGCGTCGATGACGCACGCGTCGGTGCCACCCGAGCGTCGGGCGGAGCTGGGGCTTCGTGACGATCTTCTTCGCCTGTCGTGCGGAGTTGAAGACGTCGGTGACCTGATCGCCGATCTCGAGCAAGCGGTCGGATGAAAGTTCTGATCGTCGGCGGCGGCGGGCGCGAGCACGCGCTCGCGTGGAAGCTTCGCCGCGACGATCCCAACGCCGAACTCATTGCGGCACCCGGGAATCCGGGGATCGAAAACGTGGCGCGGCGTGTTCCGATTGCCGCCGACAAACTGGAGCCACTGGCGGAGCTCGCCGAGAAGCAACGAGTGGATTTCACTGTGGTCGGCCCGGAGGCTCCGCTCGAAGCGGGGATCGTGAATCTGTTCCAGTCCCGAGGGCTCCCGATCTTCGGCCCCACGCGCGAAGCGGCGCGCATCGAGACCTCGAAGCGTTTCGCGAAAGAGCTGATGGTTGGCGCGGGGATTCCGACAGCCAGTGCGAGCCATCACACCGATTCACGAGAGGCCAAACTCGCATTGGAGGATTTCAGCGCGCGCGTCGTTATCAAAGCATCAGGTCTCGCCGCCGGGAAGGGCGTTGTAGTCGCACAGAGCAAGGCGGAAGCTGAGCGCGCGATCGACGCGATGCTCAACGATCGCGTGTTCGGCGACGCGGGTGGCGAGATTGTGATTGAAGAGTTCATGGAAGGGGAGGAGCTCTCGCTCTTCATCATCACCGATGGTGAGCGCGCACTTCCGTTTCTGGCGGCGCAGGATCACAAGCGGCTGCTGGACGGAGACTTTGGCCCCAATACCGGCGGGATGGGAGCGTACGCTCCGACTTCAATCGCGACTCCGGATGTCGTTGCACAGGCGATGCGCGAGATCGTCGAACCCACGCTCGCGGCAATGCGCGAGCAAGGTTGCCCGTTCAAAGGTCTTCTCTATGCCGGGCTGATGCTGACATCGGACGGTCCGAAGGTGGTGGAGTTCAACTGCAGGTTCGGTGATCCCGAGACGCAGGCGCTCATGCCCTTGATGGAATCGTCGTTGCTGGAGCTGGTCGCGGCGGTCGCGGGCGGCGGCTCTCTTGCCCGTTCGCGCGCACCTGACTGGAAGCCGCTCTCGGCGGTGACGACGGTAATCGCGGCCGCCGGATATCCTGAGAAGCCGC